>ODAI014249040.1_pt1 | contig 39363 bp, 30 predicted proteins | sample 1539321 | NCBI WGS metagenome assembly ODAI01 (sample SAMN02144231, study PRJEB22623) | gut metagenome | biome: sheep rumen | host: Ovis aries | place: New Zealand
CAGCTCTGTGCGGTATTGTATGTATTTTTTACAATATGCATGCTCTACGTCTATGATATGCGCTTTAGCTGCTCGGCCTTACGGCGGACACGCTGCAGCTGGGTGGTGGTCACGCCGTTCTTTATCAGGCTGGTCACGATTTTCTGCTGGGAGGTGCCCTTTTCTGCTTCCTTAATGATGTATTGCATCACCTGGTCGTCAGTCATTGAGCTTTGGGCATAGCCGGCAATGCACATGGTCAGCACGGCAGTCAAAGCGAGGATTCTGTTCTTCATATCAGTTTCGGTTGTGATTTTCTTTACATGTGTATATAACGCGCGTAAACGCCGTAATATTTCACAAAGATAGCCCAAATAATCCATATTTCCTAAATAAAGCCGCATATTCGTCGGTTTTGGCTGGAAAAGACGAATTTCGAGAAAAAAGTTTGTCTCTCTCTTGACTTTTTCTGCCAAATGTGCTATATTTGCATATTGACATATCGGGGCTGACATGGATTTGACAGCAGGATGATGTGTTATGTAAGCACGCAGAGAGTTGGCAGCCGCTCTCTATAATCCATGACTTCCGGAAATTTAATTGGCGAAAACTCTTACGCTCTCGCTGCCTAAACGAAGTACAGTAGTTTACTGGCCTAATCCCGGCACCAGGTGCTGGGACGAGACATCGCTCAGAAGCTGTTGTTCCGAAGCGTCTGATACAGCGGTGCAGGAAAATCGGGAATAGTCGGCAAGGATGTTTCTAATTGTCGATGAAATCGATAGAAACTAAGGTTGCAGTTGGTGGTCCAGGTCTTGCTGCAGCACGAAAACCAAAGGCTGGAATAAGCGTGTAGAAAGCGTATGGTTTCCCTGTTTGGACGAGGGTTCGACTCCCTCCAGCTCCACGGATGTTACTGCTGTTGTCGATGACAATGGCAGTTTTTTTGTGAAATCATTTCGATTTGTGAAAGATTTTGTCTATATTTGCGGTTGGAAAGGACCAAGACAAAACCAATACTTACGACTATGAGAATACTTCTTATCGGTGGAACGGGTACCATCAGCAGTGCTATCACCCGACAACTGGCAGAAACCCATCATGAATTGTGGTTGCTGAATCGTGGTAATCGCAACGAAGATGTGCCTCAGCACGCCAAACAGGTTATTGCCGACATCAACGATGAGGCAGAAGTGCAACGCCTTTTAGGCGATACTTTTTTTGACTGTGTGTGCGAGTTTATAGGTTTCGTTCCTGAGCAGGTGGAACGCGACTATCGCCTTTTCGCAGGGCGCACGCGGCAATACGTTTATATCAGTTCTGCCTCTGCTTACCATAAGCCAGTGCGCAGTCACATTATCTCTGAGGGCACATCGTTGGCAAATCCTTATTGGCTTTACTCTCGCAACAAAATAGCATGCGAGGAACAACTTATGCACTACTATCGCGAGCATCAGTTCCCTGTTACCATCGTTCGCCCGAGTCATACTTACAGTGAGTGGAGTGTTCCTACGGGGCTGCACGGTCCGGCAGGCTGCTGGCAGGGGCTCAAGCGCATGCTCGACGGGAAGCCCGTAATAGTGCATGGTGACGGTTCTTCGCTGTGGACAATGACGAGCAATGAGGACTTTGCCCGTGGCTTTATTGGTTTGCTGGGCAACCCCCATGCTATCGGCGAGGCCTTCCAAATTATGTCTGACGAGTCGCTGACATGGAACCAAATCTACGAGACCATCGCCCAAGCGCTGGGTGTGGCTTACAAGCCTTACTATGTGTCATCAGCGTTTCTGGCTTCCGTGGCGCCCCCAGAATATGATGTGGAGGGCAATTTGTTGGGCGACAAAGCGGCCACCGTGGTGTTCGATTGCTCAAAACTCAAACGTGTCGTTCCTGGCTTCCAGCCGATGGTACGTTTCGAGCAGGGCGTTCGTAAGAGTGTTGATTATGTGCTGAGCCATCCGGAATGCCAGCAAGCCGATCCGGAATTCGACCGGTGGTGCGACCGTGTGATAGCTGTGCTAGAAGAGGCGCGGATTCGACTGTCAGAGAACCGTTCATAGCAAACCTCGGTTTTTACTACTCTATATATTGTCAATTTTGAATCATGAACCCTAAATAGAACGATTATGAAGAAGTACACCCATGCATGGCTAGCCTTTATGGCTATCAAGCGACTGCAATTCGCAGACATTCCGGAGAACCTGAAAGATGATGCCAACAGCCTTGTGAAATGGTTCAAGGACTATCGTGACTTTGTGATCAAAGGCGCCTGGTATCCTGATGAAGTCTTCAAGGATATGAGTACCAGCCATATCCTGAAGTATAAGCCCGATGAGAAGTCTACCGACGTCTCGTTCAGGAAGATGCCCTACACGCTTAAGTCTTATCGTCTGGGACTGAAATCAGACCTCTATAAGAAGCCTTTTACGATTGAAAAGGGCAACCTTGCCGACCGTTGTGAGTCGATTGCGCATAGTATTGTCGACAATTTCAAAATACTGCGTAAAGAAGAGAAAGGGTCGCCCATGAGCACGTCGTGCAATCACATAGCCACGCGTTTCTTCATACTGAGCCACTATATTGCCGACTGTCACATGCCCCTGCACTGTGACTCGCGTTCGTTCTCGAGCGACAGCAATATTCATGGTTTCATAGAAGACGAGTGGGACAAGCAAGTAAAAAAGTCGTATCGTGTGGATTTCGACAATGAGCGTTTCTATTATGATCCGGAAGGTTATCCGCTGCACACCTCGCCCACACCGCTCATCAAGGCTGTCGAGGAGGAGATCGTCAGTCGTGAGTATTATCATGCATGGGGCAGTGGCTGTAAGAACACGTGGGATTACATGAGCGGCATTTCTCAGTATTCTTATCTGCTGGCTTACCGCATGATTCCCCAAGAATACACTAACGAGAATCTCACCAAAGAAAAGTTCAAGGAACTAGATGCATGGAAAAACTTCGATGACTATGGGCTAACTATCTTTGGCGATGCCATCGATTCTATTGCCAGGGTATGGCTCCATGTGTGGATCCGCTATCGAGACTGGGCATTCAAGAAAACGAAGTAGTATTATTAAAGGTGGCAGCCTCGATACAGAAATGAGCTATCGGGCTGTCATCATCTCTTATGCATCAATCTCTTATGCATCAATCTCTTATGCATCAACCAACGCTAATGTTTCACACATTCCCCAGATAAACATGCTGCAGTCCCTCTTCACGGGCTATCTCTCTTGCCTTTCGCAGGGTTTCTAGCGGAGTGGGTGAGAGATGACTCATCTTGTATTGTGGGAAGAAACGGCTGAAGTGCAAGGGCACGTGTGATAAGTTGTTAGTCGCTATCCACCGGCACATGTTGCGTATCATCAGCAAGTCGTCATTAACACCTGGAATGATGAGGTTGGTGAGTTCTATCCATATCCCCGCCTCTTGCATGGCGAGGATGGTGTCGAGCACCACCTGCAGCCGTCCTCCGCTAATACGTTGGTAAATGTCGTCGCTGAATGATTTCAGGTCGATGTTGGCTGCGTCGATAAGTGGTAAGAGGTCGTTGAGTGGCTCCTTGCATACATATCCTGCGGTAACCAATATGTTCCACAATCCTTTTTCGTGAGCCAGATGGGCTGTGTCGCTTACATATTCAATATAAGTAAGCGGCTCGGTGTAAGTGTATGCAATGCCTGGACAATTGTGCTCTATGCAAATGTCCACCAAGTCGCTGGGCATCAGACTCATGTGCCGTACCTGCTGGGGAGCAGCTTGCGAGATGTCGTGGTTCTGACAGTTGTGGCAGTGGAAGTTGCATCCCGTGCATGCCACCGACAAACATTGTGTGCCGGGATGAAAGTGGTAGAGAGGCTTCTTCTCTATGGGGTCAATGGCCAGTGCACAAGGACGACCGTAGACATCACTGACAAGTGTCCCATTCTCGTTTCGGCGGCTGTGGCATATACCAGTCCGCCCTTCGCCGATGCGGCAGTGATGCGGACAAAGCATGCATTCCACCTGGCCATTGTCCATCTTCGTGTAATAGCTGCATTCAAATCTGTCCATCTGTGTTCCCTCTCTTTTCAGGTTTCATCATACACTTACCACTTATTGCTTTTCAATTAGAAAACGATAGCCTCGTAAACATACAGTTCAGCGTCGCGCCAGCCGTCCCAACCCAGTCCAGCTTTGTCGCGTGAGCAATGCCCCACAAACTCTTCTTTCGTCCAGTCCACCTCGTCGGCCACTTGTGGCAGGAAGGTGCCGCTACGGTTTCCTTTCTTGATGAAGATGCCATGACGGTGTAACTCCAGTTCGTCAAGGCTGTGGATGCGTTGCATAGGTGTGATGACCGAGATCTCGATGTCGGTATCGTCGAGTTCTTCACGGCGCAGAGGGTTGAAACGAGGGTCTTCCAAAGCGGCAGCCCGTGCCATGCGGCGAACGGTCTCGTGCAGCGGCAAGCTGCCACTGAGCAGTCCGATGCATCCGCGCAGCCTCCCGTGCTGGGTGAGTGTGACAAAGGCACCGCATTTCTGCTGAAGCGTGGGATACTTTTCTATGTTGGGCATGTCAGCAGTCTTTTTGCCGTTGACGGCTGCAACAATGCTCTCGCGGGCAATCTCTTTCAGCAGCTGTTGTTCTTTACTGCTCAGGGTAAAGGCAACAGAGCCTTGCTGCCGGGTGTTGTCGGCAGGTTTCTTCTGAATAGCGTGATGCTTTGATCTTTCAATGGCAAATGCATGATAGCCCACCACCCGGTTCCGGCTTTGGCTGTCAATGTCGCCCGAGTTCTGGTAGAGCAGGTGGTGAATCTGGTAGTTGTTGTCGAGCATCAGCATGAGCACGATGATGGGGAACTCCCCGCATGCGCTGGTTTGCAAGTTGGTCATGCCGCTCTTGCTGTTTTCTTCCAATGTTGCGATGAAGGTGCTTACATCGCCCGTCATGATTGCCTCTGCCGTCTTGGCGTCTACTTTCCGGGCGTCTTCATACCTTGGGTAGTGTGAGAAATCGCTGCTGATGACAAACAGATTGTCGTCGTTCAGGTAAGGGCGCAGCACATCGGCCATCCGCTGAAGTTTCGCATAGTCGTTGGTCGATACGATGATGGGTACGATGGGAGGCATATCGCCCATCCGGCGCTGCAAGAAAGGCAGTTGCACCTCCAGGCAGTGCTCTTGGTCGTGTGCTTTGGGGTAACAGCCGAACACACTGTCGGCGCAGATCAGCTGATCGGCCGTCTCACGGTCGACGGCGACCTGGCCAAGTGGTGTGGCATAGTAGTCGGCCTCATTGTTCACTGAGGCGCCATCAAGCCATTCATAATGGCTGGGCCCAATGAGGAAAATGCGTTTGTATTGTTTTCCGGCAGGTATCGACATGTAAGCCGCGGCAGCCACATTGCCTGAGAAATAGTGGCCGGCGTGGGGCACGATGAGTGCCGCCAATCGTTGATAAGTACTGTCGTTGGCATGTCTGGCCAACAGACTGTCAACATTCTGTGTGAGTGCATGCGCATTGCCGTCGTAGAATCGTCCGGCCTGAGTGGCTGGTCTGACGACAGGTGCCATTGTTTTGTTGTCGTTGCAATTCATATTCATCATCGTAATCATTAAAGCAGTGTAAAACCATTTCGCAGATGCAATCATCAACCATAGCGCTCTCATGATGATATCCTCCTTTGTTTTTCAAGTGCAAGAATATTTGCCACAAAGATAATAAATATTCATGAATAAAATGCCTGTTTCGCCTAAAAAATGACAGCCACCTCCCTCTGTCATCCTTTCATTTGCCCGATGGCTAATAAAAAACGTTTAAAATTTTGGGTTCGCCTTTTACAACAATCTTCAGTTTCAGTCGTTTATTATATTAAGGTTCTCGGATTGTGCTTATTCATGGCCGCATGGACTATGCTGCTTTTCTATTGCACTGAAAGAAAGAGCAAAGAAGCCAGGAAACCGCCAAAAGCATGATAGTTGACCCGTAGCGACCAGATGCTCGTGCCAATGTGCAAGCCTGTGGTCACTCAAAATAATAACAATTTGCCTTAACAATAAACTCAAGAGATATGAATAAAAGAGTTTTCTCTTTCGTGTGTTTCTGCCTTATGGCTCTAGGCGTTTTCGCCCAGAGCTACAAGCAAGTAAATGATATCAGTTATACCACCAAGCAGGATGCCTATTCGGTGGAACGTTTGAAACTCGACGTTTATTACCCCGAGCATGTGAGCAACTGTCCGGTTGTTGTATGGTTTCATGGTGGAGGTCTGGAAGCCGGCAGCAAAGAGATTCCCCAGCGTCTGAAGGAGAAAGGCCTCGTGGTGGTGGGCGTCAACTACCGGCTGCTGCCCAAGGTGACTGTTCGTGAGACGCTTGACGATGCTGCCGAGGCTGTGGCATGGGTGTTCCGCCATATCTCAGCCTATGGCGGTGACCCGAAGAAAATCGTTGTGACGGGTCATTCGGCAGGCGGTTACATTTCGATGATGCTTTGTCTGAACAAAGCGTGGCTCAACGCCTATTCTGTCGATGCGGATGATGTGATGATGTATGTGCCCTTCAGCGGGCAGGCCGTCACCCACTATAATGTCCGTAAGATGCAGGGCCTGTCTCCCTTGCAAGTGACCATCGATGAGTATGCTCCCATCTATTGGGTGCGCAAGGATTGTCCTCCTCTGGTGCTGATTTGTGGCGACAGAGAGCTCGAGCTTTACGGCCGTTACGATGAGAACCAGTACCTGGCACGGATGATGAAACTCGTGGGGCATCAGCAGACCTATTTATACGAGATAGACGGCCACGGTCACGGAGGCATGGTTGAGCCCTCGTTCCATATCCTTGACACGCATTTGCGCAAGATGTTGGGCCAGAAAGTAGACCCCTGAAAAGGCTGAAGATGATGTTCTCGTCGGTTGGTTGACCAGCGCATAATGGCGCCCGTTGCTCCCGCTCACAATTGCCTCACCACCTTGCACGGGTTGCCTACTGCCACACAGTTGGAGGGAATGTCGGCTACCACCACCGACCCGGCACCAATGGTCACATTGTCGCCGATGGTCACACCCGGTAGGATGGTTACGCTTCCGCCAATCCACACGTTGTCGCCGATGGTCACAGGCTTTGCCCATTCCTGGCGGCTGTTGCGCTCTATGGGGTCGGTGCTGTGGCAGGCCGTATAGATGCTCACATTAGGACCGATGAAACAGTCGTCGCCGATGGTGACGCTCGCTTCGTCGAGCACGGTGAAGTTGAAGTTGGCAAAAAAACGCCGTCCCACACGAATCTGTTTTCCATAGTCGCAGTGGAAAGGCTGGTTGACGATGATCTGGTCGTCGCCGATATGTCCCAGCAGACCTTTCAGCAGTTCCATCTTTCTCTCCTGCTCCGAAGGGCGCAGCCGGTTGAAGTCGTGAATCACCTCTCTGGCGGCTGCTAGTTCTTCCAGCAGTTGAGGGTCTGTGGCAGAATAAATCTGTCCTGCCAGCATCTTTTCTTTCTCAGTCATATCTATATACCTTATTATATTAGTGGCTTTCCGTTGTTTGCTGTCCACAAAGATGGCAGCAGAAGGCTTTGCAAAAATACATATTTTCCTCCATCTCGCCAAGTAAATGCGCAAAATTCCCGTCTCTTCGCTTCACCTCTCACTTCATTTGCTCGGCGTGTGTTTCTGGAGGGCTGCCCTACGACCGCAGAGTAGCCTTCTGGAAACGCAGAGGGCGTCATTAGCAGAGCAGAATAGCCTTCGGCGTCTGCGACTCCATTTCGGATGGGGTAAACAGCACGGTCTGGCATGGAAGAATGTCTGTATGGCCTTCGCAGGCAGCTCCCAAAATGCATAGATTCACATTTCAGCCACACATCGCAGAACGGCTGAGGCGGGGGATAAAACGTGCGATTTCGCTAATTTCTTGGTGGCAAGCGAAAGAAACAAGTCTCATTCTTTCTCTCTTCGTCAGATTTTTTGTAATTTTGCACAAAGAAACGAAATACCATTTATAATACATACGTATGAGAGAACGCATTGATTGCTTTTTGCCTTGTAATGATATAGATGCGGTGGAGCAGACGCTGGCTCCCCTGCGCGACCATAAGACGGTGCAGCACATCTGTCTGATGGTGACGCAGGCATTTGCCGCAACGCACACGCCCCCCGAGAATACCACGTTTGTGGCAGCCGACGGCCTGCTGTCGTCGGCGGCAATGACAGGCATGGCAGCTCATGCCGATGCTGAATATGCCCTTTTCTGCTTGAAGACCACTCCCATTGCATGGGGACCGTCGACGTTGGAGCGCATGCTTCGGGCTGCCCGCGAGACGGGTGCCGCCATGGTGTATGCCGACCGCTGTGAGCGAAAAGCAGGTGTGGTGGAGCGCCATCCCGTGATTGATTATCAAGTGGGTAGTATCCGCGATGACTTCGACTTTGGCTCGGTGGTGCTCATCAAGAGCGAATGGCTGCGCGAGTATGCCCGGCAGCTTCAGGCCGACTGGCGCTTCGCAGGCTGGTATGACCTGCGTCTCTTCTTGAGCCGCAAGGGTGAGCTGTTCCATCTGAACGAGCTGCTTTACACCGAGGAAGAATACGATTTGCGCGCCAGTGGAGAGCGGCAGTTCGACTATGTGGACCCGCGCAACCGTGAGGCACAGCTCGAGATGGAACAGGTGGCTACCCGTCATCTCGGCGAGATAGGTGCCTTGGTGGATACCATGCGCTATGGCGACCCCGACTTCGGCGAGCAGCAGTTCCCGTGCGAGGCCTCGGTAGTCATACCCGTCTACAATCGTGAGAAGACCATTGCCGACGCTGTGAGGAGTGCCCTGGCACAGAAGACCACCTTTGCCTATAATGTCATCGTGGTGGACAATCACTCTACCGACCGTACCACCGACATCCTGCGCGAGATGGCCTGCGAGACGCTTGTCCATATCATTCCGCAGCGCACCGACCTAGGCATCGGAGGCTGTTGGAACGAGGCAATCAACGACGACCGCTGTGGACGGTTTGCCGTCCAGTTGGACAGCGACGACCTCTATAGTTCTCCCAATACTCTGCAGCAAATCGTGAGCACCTTCCGCAAGCAGAGAGCCGCCATGGTCATTGGCTCGTACCGCATGTGCGACTTCAACCTGCAAACCCTGCCGCCAGGACTGATCGACCATGCTGAGTGGACCGATACGAACGGTCCCAACAATGCCCTGCGTATCAACGGACTGGGAGCTCCGCGAGCCTTCTTCACGCCGCTGGCCCGCCAGATACAATTCCCCAACACCAGCTATGGCGAAGACTATGCCATGGGACTGGTCTTCAGCCGCAAATACCGCATCGGCCGCATTTTCAGCGAGTTGTATCTCTGCCGCCGGTGGGGAGGCAACAGCGATGCCGCCCTCTCGGTGGAGAAGGTGAATGCCAACAACCTGTATAAAGACCGGCTACGCACGATGGAGATACGTGCCCGCCAGCGGCAAAACGCCTTGCAGCAGGCAACGCTGGCCTCTCATGCCTCGACTGACAGTCAGCAGACAGAGCAGAGCGATGCGCTCGACCGGTTCTTCAACCGCCAGCTGGAAAAGTGGGACGATGCGCGCCAGCACTACCGCGACCTGCAGATGGTGGAGACCAAAGAGCTGGGCGACTACCTGAAGGCACAGTTCAATGCAGCACGTATCGTGTCTACAGGTGCTAAAATCGACCGCCAGTCGATTGCCGAGCGACCCTGTTTCCTGTGTTCACAGAACCGCCCTGCACAGCAGATTGTGAAAGAGATAGACGGGCGCTACGAGTTGTTGGTGAACCCATATCCCATACTGCCCGTCCACTATACCATCCCTTCGCGCCGTCATCAGCCGCAACGCATTGCCGACGCCTATGCCGAGATTTATAAGCTGTTGTCGCTCTATCCCAGTCTGATGGTATTCTACAATGGTCCGAAGTGCGGTGCCAGCGCCCCCGACCACCTGCATCTGCAGGCCGGAACGAATGGCATGCTGCCCCTGCAGACAGGCTGGCAGCGGTTGAGTCGTTCGCTGACTCCCGTAGTCACCGTGGCCGACGACGAAGGCATCTTTTTCGTGTCCGACTATGTGTGCCCGGCCTTTGCCGTGCGCAGCAAGAATACCGACACCGGCAAGTCACTCTTCCTTCGTCTTTACAAGGCCTTGGAACAGATGCACACCGATGCTGATGAACCCATGATGAACATTGTGGCGTGGCGCCAGCACGACGAGTATCTGCTGGTGGTGTTCCCACGCCAGAAACACCGTCCCGACTGTTACTATGCTGAGGGCGAGCGCAAGATGCTTGTCTCGCCGGGAGCCCTCGATATGGCCGGGCTCATCATCCTGCCCCGACGTGAGGATTATGAGCGGCTTACCGCCGAGCGGGCTGATGAGATACTGCGTGAGGTAAGCCTCGATGATAGTTCGGTGAAGGCTGTCATTGCCATGCTCAGTGCCCGTGGCGACGAGAAGAAAGATGCTTCGCAGTTGCCTGCCGCCCTCGCCCAATATAAGCGGGAACCCGACGTGTCGGTGGGTATCGTCAGCGCTCAACAGATTCACTTCACACTCAACAAACCTTACATGGCCAAGGGTGCCACGATAGAGGGCGAACAGACGGTGGAGTTCTCCGAGGGAGGCATTCTGTGGAATGGCAGTCAGTATCGCGAGCTGACGTTCACTCCTCAGGCGGCCGACGCCTCGTTCTCGCTCTCCGACGTCACCATTGGCGTGCATTTCCATTGGGAACGGAAGGAGACACAGACGTTCCTCGGCACGCTGAAGTTGGTGGTTGAGGCCGATAAGATTTGTGCTATCAACCTGCTGCCCGTCGAGCAGTATCTCACCAGCGTCATCTCTAGCGAGATGAAAGCCACGTCGAGTCCAGAGCTGCTCAAGGCCCATGCCGTCATCTCGCGCTCATGGCTGCTCGCCCAGATGGTGAAGCGCCAGCAGTTGCAGGGAGGTACCTCGGGATTCTTCTCGTTTGTGAGGAAAGACGACGAGCTGATACGCTGGTACGACCGAGAGGATCATACCATCTTCGATGTCTGTGCCGACGACCACTGCCAGCGCTACCAAGGCATCACGAAGGCTAACAATCGGCACGTAGTGGATGCCATACGGGCCACCCGCGGTCAGATTCTCTTGTCGGGCGATGAGATTTGCGACGCACGCTTCAGTAAATGCTGCGGAGGCATCACCGAGGAGTTTCAGTATTGCTGGGAAGACACGCCCAAGCCCTATCTCGTGTCGGTAAAAGACCCCTTCTGCAACACCAACGACCCGAACGTCATCGCCCAAGTGCTGAACGATTACGATCAGGAGACAACCGACTTCTACAGATGGACGGTGGACTACACGCAAGAGGAGTTGAGCCACATTGTGAACGAGAAGTTGAAGCTCGACCTGGGCGACATTACCGACCTGGTTCCGCTGGAGCGCGGCAAGAGCGGGCGCATCTGGAAACTGAAGATTGTGGGTACGAAACGCTCGTTCACCATTGGCAAGGAATTGGAGATCAGGCGCGCCTTGAGTGAGAGCCACTTGATGAGCAGTGCTTTCGATGTGGTGAAGCGTAAGGGCCATTTCATCCTTTATGGCAAAGGCTGGGGACATGGAGTAGGCCTCTGCCAGATTGGTGCTGCCGTGATGGGAAACCAAGGATATAAATACGACGAGATACTCTATCATTACTATCGTCATACAGAAATCAAGAAAATCTATAAATAAATGAAGAACTTCAAATCACCGTGGACATGGGTGCCGTCGCTCTATTTTGCCGAGGGACTGCCCAATGTGGTTGTCATGACAGTGGCCGTAGTGATGTATATGCAACTCGGCATGACCGACACAGAAATAGGACTATACACCAGCTGGCTCGGCTTGCCTTGGGTCATCAAGCCCCTGTGGAGCCCGTTTGTCGATTTGTATAAGACCAAGCGCTGGTGGGTGCTGGCTATGCAGTTGTTGCTTGGCTCGTCGTTGGCGGGTGTGGCTTTCACGCTGAATGCCAGTTTCTGGTTCCAAGGCACGATGTTCTTCTTCTTCCTGATGGCCTTCTCGAGCGCCACCCACGACATTGCAGCCGACGGCTTTTATATGCTGGAGCTCGACAGCCACAACCAGGCATGGTTTGTGGGCATCCGCAACACGTTCTATCGCATTGCCGTCATCTTTGGGCAGGGCGTGCTTGTCCCCGTGGCAGGCATGCTGCAGCTGATGTTCCGCAACCAAAAGGCCTATACCTGGAGCCTGGTGTTCTACGGGCTGGCTGGCATCTTTATTGCCATGTGGCTCTATCACAGCTTCATCATGCCGCATCCTGCCGACCGCAGCAATAAGAATATGAGTGTGGGCGAGGTGGCACAGGGCGTGTGGCAGTCGCTGACATCGTTCTTCACCAAACTGCCCTGGCGTGAGATGGTATTCGTACTGCTGTTCCTGCTGTTCTACCGCTTCCCCGAGGCTATGCTCACCAAGATGGCCAGCACGTTCTTGATGCGTCCGGGGTCGGAAGGCGGACTGGGACTGTCGCCGCAAGAATACGGACTGGCTTATGGCACCGTGGGGCTCATCGGCCTGCTGCTCGGAGGCATTGTGGGCGGTATGCTGGCCAGCCGCGACGGACTGAAACGCTGGCTGTGGTGGTTTGTGGTAGCTATTACCTTGCCCGACATAGTGTATGTCTACATGAGTTATGCCTTCCCTCATAACCTGTTTGTCGTCAGTGCCCTGTTGTTTATCGAGCAGTTTGGCTACGGACTAGGCTTCACGGCCCTGACGCTCTATATGCTCTACATCAGCCAGGGCGAGTTTAAGACCTCACACTATGCCATCTGCACCGGCCTTTCTTACTTGGGACTGATGCTTCCGGGCATGGTGTCGGGATGGCTGAAAGATGCCGTTGGCTACAGCACCTTCTTTGTCATCGTGATGTTCTGCTGTGCCATCACCTTCTTGGTGACAGCCTTCCTGAAGATTGACCCGCAGTTTGGAAAGAAGGAAGAGAAAGGGTAAGAATGGCTTTCTATCAGGTTAAACCAGTTATTTTGGTAGAACTAGTATACTTGTAAAATAACGATACTAGTATAATAGCTAGTTGTTTCAGAATTATACTTTCGCCACCAGCACATCGTTGATGTTGGTGGTGAAATTTTTTGAGATGTGCTCGCGCAACAGGCCGAAGCGGATGTCGGTGCCTTGTGAGGCCAGCCGTACGGTGTTGTAGCCGTTTTTGCGGTTGATCTCGTCGATGGCCTTGGTCAGTGCAGCCTGCCGTTGGCGGTCTATAGGGTCGAAAAGGTCTTGCTGGATGGCGCTTTGCGGTGTGATATTCCACAGAATGACCCCCGCCTTCTTATAGGCGAAGGGCTTGCCTTCGTTGCGGCGCATGTTTTTTCTGAGCACGGTGAGTGCCGCATTGATGATCTCGGCATTGGCCTGCGTGGGGACGGTCAGCGTCATGGTCGCATGAATCATGTCGCAGGGCACATCGGTACGGAAACGGCTGGTATGGGCAAACACCGTCACACTCTGGCAGCAGCACCGCTGCTTGCGCAGCTTCGTTGCACACATGGATGCAAAGTTGGCTACCGCCTCTTCCAGCACAATGGCATCGGTGATGCCTTGATGGGCAAAGCTACGGCTGGTACAGATGGACTTTTTCCAGGGCAGGTCTTCCACATCGATGCAGCTGATGCCGTTCAGCTCTTTCCAGGTGCGCAGGGTAGTGACATTGAATTTGCTGCGCACCCAGCTCTCTTTCTTGGCGGCAAAGTCGGCAGCAGTGTGAATGCCGTGGTATTCCAGTTGGCGCCGTATCTGCCTGCCGATGCCCCATACGTCGTCGATGCGGAACAGCTGTAGGGCCTTCAGTCGCTTCTCGTCAGTGTCGATCAGGCAGCAACGCTTGTACCCTGGATACTTCTTTGCGAATTTGCTGGCCATCTTTGCCAGTGTCTTGGTGGGGGCGATGCCCACTGAGATGGGGATTCCCGTCGATTTGTAGATGCGGGCGGCCATCTGCTCACCCTCCTGTTTGAGGTGATGGTTGTGGTCGTCGCTCAGTAGCAGGAAAGCCTCGTCGATGGAATAGATTTGCAGCTTGGGCGTGTATTGTGAGAGCAGCGACATCACACGGGCTGACATCGAGCCGTAGAGTGTGTAATTGCTGCTGAAAACGGCTGCTCCATGCGTCTCAAGCATTGCTTTAGCCTGATAGAAAGGCGTTCCCATGGCAATGCCCAGTGCCTTGGCTTCCTCAGAGCGCGCAATGATGCAACCGTCGTTGTTGCTCAGCACCACGACGGGCCGCTCGCGCAGATCGGGACGGAACACCCGCTCGCACGAGCAATAGAAATTGTTGCAGTCAGCTATGCCGAAGTATAGCATGTATCACGTATGTTACTACTCCCCAGATGATGAAGTTGTTTTCCTCGTTGACCATGATTTTAGGATAATGCTCGTTCCACGGCACCAGCCATCCGTACTGTCCGCTTTTGTCGATGCGGAACTGCTTGATGGTGAAGTCGCCGTCGATGAAAGCCACCACGAAGTCGCCGTCTTTTGCTTCAATGGCCTTGTCGACGACAGCCAGGTCGCCGTCCATGATGCCTGCCTCAGTCATCGAGTCGCCCGAGATGCGCACATAGAATGTAGCCTCGCGGTTTTTCACGAGCACTTCGTTCAAGTCGATGTCCTCGCTCATGTAGTCTTGGGCTGGCGATGGGAAACCGGCTTTCACGCTGGCAGTAGCCAATGGAATGGGCACGTGCGAGCTAGTGTCGGCACGGTAGATGGTAAGCTTGATATCACTGCTCATCGTTATTCTTTTGATTGTTTCCATGCAAAAATACATTTTATTCCCGACATGGCAAAATGTTTTTTATAGAAAAAAGCCAGTGTCGCGAGTTGCAACACTGGCTTCTGCTAGATTTAAGATAAAGTAGGTGATGTGTGTTTTTTTCGTTGTTTATTTTGCGTCACGCACATAGCGCACACTGAGCCAGCGGTTCTGTGTGGTGCTGCTGGTGCGTTCCACCTCGTTCAGGTAAGGCATGATGCGGCGGCAATAGACACATTGCAGCTCGTAGTTCTTGTCGACGGTGGCCGACCAGTACATGCCATATTCGCCAATGCCCATGGGGGTGACGCCCTCGTTGCTGATATTGTAGATGTTGCCTGTGGTGCCAAGTCCCATCTGTCCGCCGAAGAGCATGTGCAGTCCGGTGCCTTGTTCCACTGTCTGGGTCATCAGCAGTCCGGCACCTTTGCGCCATCCCAGTTTGTCGAGTTCCTTGTCGCTCATGCCGAGCGCCGACTCCAGGTTCTTCCAGTCATCGTCAGTGGGCAGGCGCCAGCCGTCGGGACAGTTCTCAAGAGCCTGTTCGTAGGTATAGACATTGCCATAGTTCTCCCAGTAGGCATCGCGCTCCTCATCCATGGCGAACTGAACAGTAGGATACTGGTAATAGCCCAGGTAGAGGTAGGTGTACTCATAGAAAGGTTTTCCTCCAATCATGTTCTCGGCCATCCAGTCGAGATTACCGATGCGCACCCAGTGATACTCATTGCCGTCGTTGTCTGTCATGGTGCCTGTGCTCGTTGGCTTCACACTTGGCACCTTGTCTTCATCGTCCCCGCAGGCTGTGAAGCCCAGTGCCAGGACGATGCATAACATGTATGCTAGTTTTTTCATGTTCATCATTTGTTTAAAGTTTTATTTCAGGTTGATTCCAAACTCATCGATGATGAGCTGGCGCATGATTTTGAAGCGCTCGATAACGATGGGATAGCCAGCCATCATCTCTTCCACCTCGGCCACCGAGTAGGTGAGTGCTGCCTCGATGTAGTGGTCGCGGTCTTCAGTACCATAGTCGAAATAGTAGTATCCACGGTCCTGCCAGTAGCCCAGCGTGCGGGCAGCATCATCGTCGGTCACGTAGTCGTCGTAACCGAGGCTGCTCTTCTGGCGTGGATTGCCATACTCATCGTAATAGTCAGCCACGTAGCTGAGGAATTTCGCGAGTTTGCTCTCGGGCAGGTTGTTCACCTTATTGATGACGATGCTCATCAGAATGTCGTCGAAATAGCCCTCATCGTCGAAAGCCTCATTGCCATGAAGGGCAAAGGCATAGCAACGGGTTCCCAGCACATATTTGGGGAATGGGTCTTTGGGTGACCACGACGAGCCCTTGTCCAGCTCCCATCTGCCGCTGCTGTTGGTCCACTGCTTGATGTTGTCGACCAGCAGGATAGAGTAGGGCAGGGCCTTGCCCAGTCGTTTGGCAAGTTTGTTCTTCAGCAGTTCTGTGGCCTCCTTCTGCTTGGCAAAGTCGGTGAGGTATTCAAAGGTGTACTTGGTGTCGTTCATGGGCATGCCTATGAATTGGTAGGTGAGGTCCACGAGTTGTGTGTTCCACAGCAAGTTACCATAGGCATCGGTGCCGTTTTGCTCATGCTTCAGCGTGTCGTTGAACAACAGGTAGCATCCTACTTCCTGCTTGAACTGACGGCGCAGCTGTGCACTGGGACTCTGATCGCTCTCTGCTGGCGAGAATAAGTTCTGCTCATACTCGCTGGGCGTCGTGTCCTCATCGTCGCTACAAGCGGTGATGGCCGGCATGGTGCAAAGCATCATAGCCGCATAGAATAGATATTTCTTCATATCTTGTTTTCCTTTCATGCTTTTGGTTAGTTAACTGTAAGATCGCTTTTGCGCTCTGGTCTGGGATTAGAGCCGATAGAGTTTTGGAACTCACGCACGCTCTTTGGTATGTCGAGAACCATACCACCGTCGTCGGTGCTCAGTTCGTAAGTGGCGACTTCTCCCTTCACGTAGCTATAGCCCTGCAGCTGATAGACCGAGTAAGAGTGCTTTACTTTCTCAACGAGCTTGTAACGGGGGTCAACCGTATAGCGGCGCATGTCGAACCAGCGCACACCCTCTAGGCAAAGCTCACGCTGACGCTCATCGCGGATGAACTGTATGAGCTGGGCTCCAGTCTCGGTGACGGGCTTGGCGTCGGCGATGCGTGCGGCGCGCAGCTTGTTCAGGTATTGCTGTGCAGCCTGGTCGTTACCCAGCTGTGCCTCAGCCTCGGCAGCATTCAGGTAAGCCTCTGCCGAACGGTAGCAGAACTGGTCGCTCGTACCCTTGTAAGAACCCAGGTGGCTGTATTCGATATCTGTCTTCTTGTAGTAAGGCGCATTACCGTCTCCATACTCACGTCCGAAGAATACATCGCGGCGGGCATCTCCCTCTTCATAGAGATTGTACAGGTGGTCGGAGATAATCCAGTTGGGCGAGTAGATGTACATGCCGTAATACGATTGTCCGGGGCGAGGGAAGTTGGTGTTGCCAAAGGTCTCTCCACCCATGACAAACGAAATCTCCTCGTTGTTCAGCTCGATGAATGTGCCATCAAATCCGGCGGCAATGTTTCGCAAGTCATCATTTTCCTTCAGCGACAGCTCAGCATATTTCTTGGCTGTCTGCCAGTCTTGCATGTAGAGTGCCACACGGCTGTGCAGCATATACACGGCATTGATACCGGCGTGCTGGATAGAATAAGGCTGGTGGACATCCTTCAGGTATTGCTCTGCAGCCTCCAGGTCGGCAACAATCTGGTCGTAGACTTCCTGCACCGAGTTGCGGGTATACTCTATATCCTCAATGCTCTCGCTGGTCTTTACGGGTACACCAGGTGTCTGTGCGGCTGTGGCGGGGTCGTATGGCTTGGCATACAAATTGACCAGCAGCTGATAGTAGAGAGCGCGCAGGAAGTGGGCCTCACCCTTGATCTTATCTCGCATGAGAGCTTCTTCGTCATTCGTGGCCGTCAGGTTGTCGGCCTCGAACAGCACCATGTTGCAAGTAGAGATATATGTGTACGGACCATTGAAGAACCAGTCTTCCTGTGCACCGTAGACATTTCGTTTCTGATAGTTCAGTGTTACATCCTGCTGCCAGGTGAAGTAGGGGAACATGTCGTCGCGCATCAGTCCGCCATACGAGCGCAGGTCGCTGGCCTTGTCGTTCTCCGACAGCTCGTCGGTCATCAGGTGCAGAATCATGTAGTTGGTGTTATAGGGCGTCACATAATACCCCGCATTGACCACCAGCCCGGTAGGCAGATAGGCATTGCCGATAAGAATCTCGTTGAGGTCTTCGAAACTCTTTACCCGTGCCAGGTCTTGTGAGTATTCCTCCAGAAAGTCACCGCAGGCAGTAGTGCTGAGCAGCAGACAGGCACTGGCTATGAAATATAATATTCTTTTCATCATGTTTTTTCGTTTATTAGAAGATTACGTTAAGGCCGAATGAGAAGCTGGGACGGTCGGAGAGCTGGATGGTTGAGAATCCGCCCTGCGACGGTGTCTGTCCTTTCAGTTTCTTGTCAGCTATGGTGAACAGATTGTAAGCAGAGAAGGTGAGTTCCAGTCTCTGCAGACGCATTTTCTGCAGCATCTCAGGTGTGAACTCATAGGTGATGCTACCGCTTTGGAATTTCAGATAGTCGGCGCTGACCACACGGATGTCGGAATAGTCGTACATGAGCCATGCATTGCTGCCGAAAGCCTGTGCATTGTCTGTATATGCAGTCATACCGGCATCGGCGAAGTGGGTAGAGTACTGGTACCATGAGCCACTGTTCGAGCTGATGAGAGCCGGGATGTTGGTGTGCTGTTCGTCACCAGGATGTTTCCAGCGGTTGATATAGTCGCGGCTGTAGTTGCGCTCGGGCTGAATGTTGGTGCTGTAAGCCCAGTTGTTCGATGCACCATACATGGCAAACAGGCGGGTCTTGGCTCCCAGACTGTAGGCCAGGCTGAAGCTGGCACGCCAGTTCTTATAGCGGAAGGTATTGGTGAGGCTTCCCTGAATATCGGGGTCGCGCTTACCCGAAGCTTTCAGCACGGTGGTGAAGGTGTCGTACTTGCTCAGTCCGGTCAGTTCCTGCTGACGGTTGATGAAGTCGTCGAACATAGGACCTCCGTCGACGGGGCTCAGTCCGAGGAACCGGTAGCTGTAGAACGTGTTCACGCTCTTGCCCTCTACCAGTGCGGCTCCGCTGAGGAATTCGTTCAGGTCGTAGGTCTGTGCCTCGGGACGCGAGTCCATGGTGTTGAGAATCTTCGAGATAGATGTCGAGAGAGTCCAGCGGAAGTCTTTGGTGCGGATGGGCGTAGCCGTGATGTCGAAGCTGTAGCCCTTGTTGGTAATATCACCTCCGTTGATGACATACGAGCCGATACCGTTGATGGTCGAGATGCGCTTGTTCATGAAGGCGTTCTTGGTTTTCTTGTAGAATACCGATGCCTCGAACATGAGTCGTCCGTTGAACAGGGCAGCGTCGAGTCCCAGGTTGTAGCTCTTGGTGGTCTCCCATTTCAGGTCGGGGTTAGGATATTTGTTGATGTAAGAAGTGTACTCGTTCCAAGCGGTGTCGAGCGTACCTTTCTTAATGGTCATTACCGGGTATTCAGAGCTGAGCATGTTACCCTGTGAGCCGTAAGAGGCTTTCAGTGTGGCATAGTCGACCCATTTCACAGGAATCAGGCCCAAGTCTTTCAGGTTCAGTGAGCCTGATGCCGACCAGATGGGGAGGAAGCGCTCGTTAGAGCGGTCACCGAATTTGTTACTGCCGTCCACACGTCCGTTGATGTTGACACGGAACAAGCGGGCATAGGCATAGGTGAACGATGCATAGCCAGAGACCGTGTTCGTCAGGTTGTTGGTGATACCTGGCACGTTGTTGGCCAGCCAGTCGCGGTAGGCCGTATAGCGGTTCATGTCGAGGTTGGTCACAAACGAGAGACCGCGGTCGGGGAAGTAGCCACGGGCCGTGGCGGCGTTGCCACGGTATTTATCGTGACTGGCCTCAAATCCCAGCACGGCATCGATGTTGTGCACCTCGTCCTTTCCGAAATACTTATTGGCATTGATTTGCAGACGGCCTGTTACGTTGCGGTCGTGAATGTTATTGGTAGAGAGCTCACCACCCTGGGGCAGCAGCGACTCACTCTCGTTGGGCAGTCTCTCGCCGAAGTCGCATCCGCGCAACTTGGCGGCATAGAAGGTCTTCTCGCCCCAGAAGCTCTCCTGGTCGGTGCTCTGCTCGGTGTAAGAGAGTACGGCATTGGCATTCAGCCAGTCGGTAAAGGTGAACTTCAGGTTGGCTGTGACGGTGAACGACGATACGTTCTGCGTCTTGCTACTGTTGTCGAGTTCGTTCAGGATGTTGTATTTGGCCAGCTCGTTGGCACGTGCTCCATACTTGCGTTTGTAGAAGTAGTAGTTGCCGTCGGCATCGTACATCGGGATGGTGCGCGATGTGGTATAGGCATATTGCATGGGAGCAATCTCGTCCTGATAGTAGTGTCGGCGGGTACTGTAGGCATTGAATGAGAACGATGCCGTGAGCAGTTTGCTGAAGGTGTTGTCGAGGTTCAGCGAAGCGGTGTAGCGCTCGCTGTTGTTATATTTCACTACGTCGTTGTCTTTGTTGTAGCCAATTGAGGCATAGTAGCGCGAGGTGGGCGAGCCGCCACTGATGCTGGCAGTGTGCTGTGTGCTCCAGCTGTCGTTGGTCAGGTAGCTGAACCAGTCGGTGTTCTGGCTTTCCAGACGGGCCACCGACTCGTTGAACTCGTCGTTGGTGATTTCGTTGTTGTAGAGTTGGCGCAGCAGTCCCTCATAGCCTACAAATGTCTGCTCGTCGTAGTAGAGATACTGGCTCTCCAGCAGTTCGCGCGAGAACTGTATGCGCTCTTTCGAGGTCATCACGTCTACTGAGCGGTCGCTGTAGCGTGGGCGGCGCTTGTAGTTGACGTTCATATTGTAGCTCACCTGCGGTTTGCCAACGCTTCCTCGCTTGGTGGTAATCACGATGACACCATTGGCGGCGCGTGTACCGTAGATGGCAGTTGCGGCGGCGTCTTTCAGCACGTCAATGCGGTCGATGTCCTGCGGGTTGATACCGGCAATGGCATTACCGATGCGGTTGATGTAGTCGGGGTCGTTGAGTTCCTCAGGGGCAATATCCACAGGGTCGCGAACGATAATTCCGTCGACCACCCACAGCGGCTCACGGTTACCGATGACAGTACTGGTACCACGGATACGAATCTTCGGGGCCACGCCAATCTCACCAGAGTTGGTGGAGACAATCAGATCGGGAATCTTACCCTCCAGCATCTGGTCGATGCTGCTCACGTCGCTTCGCAGCACCTCCTCGGCCTTGACCGATGACACGGCAGAGGTGAGCGAGCGCTTGTCGAGCACCTGATAGCCAGTCACCACGACCTCGCCCAGTTGTGAGGCGTCTTCGTGTAGCACGATTTTCACACCGCTGATGTTGTGGTTGATGTTGTATTGTTTTCTCACCTGCTTATAGCCCAGGAACGAGTAGAGTACCGTGACCCTCTCTCCGGCCGGAACATTCACCTTGAAGTTTCCGTTTTCGTCGGTCGAGGTGCCGTAGTTGGTGCCTTCTACAAGTACTGTGGCCCAGGGCAGCGGATCTCCTTTTCCGTCGAGGATGCGTCCGCTGACGGTAAATGTGCCGTTGCCTTTGTTGACTTCAGCCTTTTTCAGCACCACCGTCTTGTCGACGATGTCGTAGTCAATGGCGGCCTCCTGGTAGAAAATGCGGTCGAGCAACTGATGCAGCGATACCTTCTGGTAGTTGCAACTGATGCGCGGGGCATTTTCCAGCAGTTGTTTCTGGTAAACAAACTCATAACCCGTACGCTTCTTCAGGTCTTTTATCACCTGCTCCAGCGTTTGGTTGTCGTAATTCACATCGTACGTCTGTTGTGCCATGCCCGTAGCCGGAATCAGCAGGAGCATAATGACAAGCAAGAGTACATGGAGCGATCTCCTTCTTTTCATACGCTTTGTGTTTTTATAAATTAGTGGTTAATTAGAATGGTTTTTCCTTGTTGTGTTTTCTATGATGTGTTTTCGATGATGTATGATTGTTATTTGTGGTTAATCAGAACAGTTTTTCCTTGTTGGGTGAATCTGATGCCGCCGCTCTTCTCGAGAATCGACAGTATCTCGCTGAACTCACCGTAGCGTGGCACGCTGCCCATGAAGATGGTGCTGCGCAGGCGCATGTCCTGGAATTCGTAGTCGAAGTCGTACCAGCGGCTCAGCGTAATCATGATCTGCTCGAGAGTGAGGTTCTCGAAAACGAACTTACCGTTGCGCCAGCTCGTCACGATGCTGGTGTCTACGCTGCGGATGCTCGATGTGACATCCTGCTTGTCGAACACAGCCTGATGGCCCGGGGTGAGCACTATCTCACTGCCGTTGCCGTCGAGCGGACTCAGTGCGATGCTGCCGCTGACGAGGGTGGTGTATACATTCGAGTCTTCTTCGTAAGAGTGAATGTTGAACTCTGTTCCATACACTCTCACCAGCTGTCCGGCAGTCTCTACATAGAAAGGACGGTCACTATCTTTTGCTACCTTGAAGTAAGCCTCACCTGTGACGGCCACACGACGCTCATCGGCATCGAAGGTCTCGGGATATTGCAGTTGCGACTCGGCATTGAGCCACACTTCTGTGCCATCCTCCAGCGTCACCTTGAACTCTCCTCCGCGTGGTGTCTTCAGGCACAGCGTGGGGGCCTCGGCTCCCTGCTCTTGTGTCTCGATGCCTTTCGAGAGCAGCAGCTCCACCATCTTCGAGTTCTTCTGGTTGTCGGCACCCAGTTCCACCGATTCGCCGTTGCTCAGTGTCAGCATGGCCTTGGTCTCTCCGTGGGTGATGACCGCAGCCTGAGCCATCTGTTCCGTTTCGGCCTTGGTAGCCCGGCTCAGTCCCAGCTTGTAAGCCTGTACGGCCACTCCTGCCACAATCAGTATGGCGGCAGCTGCACCAGCCAGCCAGCGAGCGATGCGCTTGGTAGTGGCATGCTTGGCGGGTTGCTGCAGCCGCATCTCACGCTCTATGCGTGCCATCATGTCGTGCATGGGTCGCTCGGTGTCGATAGATGCCCGCCGGCTGACCTCCTTCTGCAGGTTGTTCAGATTGGTCAGTCGCTCAAACAGTTTTCTGTTCTCAGGATTCTCGTTCATCCAACCGTCCAGCACAGCACGCTCCTCAGGGGTGATGGTGCCGACGATGTATCGGTAGATGATTGCTGGTATTTTGTTTGTCATGTTGTTCATCATCATCATCTTTATATACTTTAACGCAATCCACCCCATTTCGGACAACAAAAAAACAGATATTTTGAAAAAAATGTTGAGAATTGGAAATAAAAGACTAACTTTGCAAACAGTTTCCCTTTGATAAAGAGATGGTTATATCCGAGCAAGTCTTCTGTGACTTTCAGGCAGGAAGGATTCAAGGGTTCTATCGAGAGGTGTATCCTTCATTGCTTACCTACGCCGCAAGGTGTCTGGGTGACAGCTATAGCTATATGGCAGAAGATTGTGTGCAGGAGTCAGTCTTCAAGGCTTACAACTCCAGTCGTGATTTCGTCTCTCCCCATCAGTTGAAGAACTATCTGTATGTCTGCATCCACAACGATGCCGTCTCTCTCTTGCGCAAGCATCACAGCCGTCAGAACTACCTCCGCGAGCAAAGCGACTATGAGGAAGATGTGCACCGCTCCATCATTGAGCAAGAGACCATTGACCTGCTCTACGAGGCTATTTCCCGACTGCCCGACGACCTGCACACCATCTTCGTGTTGAGTTTCGAGCAGGGGCTGAAGAATGCCGAGGTGGGAGAGCGCATGCAGATTTCCGAGAGTGCTGTGAAGAAAAAGAAGATGAAGATGATTCAGTTGCTGCGCGACCACTTTGCCGGCAACGAAAAGGTGCTTCTGCTCATAGCGATGATGGCATCGGCGAGTTAATTTGTATTAAAATGGCATTTCGCGTTGTCCATTTGCCAGTGGGTTGCGTTTCTAATGGTATACAATGAAAAATCATTAGACAACATTATCACAAATGAAAAAGACGCTATTCTTGTTGCTGGGCATCGCATTGGCCTGCTCAGCGAGTGCACAAAAGAAACAACCCAATGGAATCTTCTTCGAGATTTCGGGCAACGGACTGAAGCAGCCCAGTTATATCCTGGGCAGTAACCACGAGGTGAACGGCAGTTTCGTCCATCAGATTCCCCAGTTCGACGAGATTTATAATAAGGTGGGGCAGACATGCTTCGAGACCGAGATGGGCGAAGATGCCGACAACACCACGGCTACTGCCAACCAGGCCGTTGCCAACTTACAGCAACAACAGCAGCAACAAGACATGGCCAAGATGCTCATCCTGCCCGAGGACAGCACCTACGCCAAGCTCATCGGCGCCGACAAGGCTGCCGAGATCGACCGGATTATGAGCGACTTGTTCCCCAACTACGTGTCGAACATGCGCCCCAACTATGCCGCTACCATTCTGCAGGCTGTCATGCAGGCCCGCCAGCTGAGCCTCACGGGTGTAGGCAGCCCGTTTGTCTCCATCGACTACTTCCTGCATGCCCTGTCTGTTCGCGACGGGAAGCGCGTGGAGTCGTTGGAGCCCCGCTCGCTGCAAGACTCCATCATTGCCCGCATGCACGGCGTGGGCAGTGGCAAGAGCCAGACCATGCGCGACCAGATGATGCAGTTCTATCTCATGTGCAAGACTGCCAACCCCCGCATCGAGAGCTCACTATATAATAAGGTGTTATATATGCGAGGCGAAGGACTCCATTCGGTGAACAACCTCGTGCAGTCGTCCGACGAACTGCGTGAGATGACCAAGACCATCATGCCCGACTACGATGCCGACGCCGCCAACAACCTCATGGCCGTGAAGGAGCGCAATGCCTTGTGGATGAAGAAGATGCCACAGCTGATGAAGAGCGAGCCCACACTCTTTGTGGTGGGTATTGCCCACCTCTATCCCTATCGCGGCTCGAAGGGACTGCTGGCCGACTTGCGCAAGATGGGTTATAAGATTCGCCAGCTGGAGGCCCCGAAGGCCCAGCTCACCGTGAACGGCAGCGACGAGAACATGCGCAAGAGCATGTTTGTGTTCAAGCTCACCAATGGCGACGGCGACCAGGGCAACCTCACCCAGCTGCTGTTCGACCACAACGGAGTGGCTACCTACAGCGGAGTGACCAACGGAAGCTTCAACCCTGCCTACATCTTCATCGGCAACCAGGAGTTCTCGTGCTTCGTGAAACAGGGTGCACAGCTCGTGGCCCAGTTTGCCAAAGAGGGCGATCACTATAAGGTGACCTACAGCGGCGACCCCGACATCGTACAGGCCAGCAACACCATGTATCAATACCGCAATTCCTACAGCTATCCCCAGTACTTTGCCCGTACCGACAGCGACCCTGCCGCCAAGACCACCTATGCTGAGAAACTGGCTGCCTTGGACAAGGCTTATGCAGACGTGAACGCCCAGGCTGCCAAGATTCAAGACGAGGGCATGCGCAACCTGCTGCAGCTCGACAACCGCTGTGAGTATCTGCGTTTCCGCCTTGGTGTGATGCGCATGGAGATGAAGAAACAGAACATCGACATCTCCAAAGATGCCGAGTATCAGAAATATCTCGATATGATCGACGTCAACAATCCATATTACGAGCGCTACAACCTGGTGAGCAACTATGTGACGGGCAAGATACCGCAGGACAGCCGCGAGAAAGGACTTTCCTACTACGGCATTGAGGCGATGCGCGCCATTCAGACCTATGTGACAGACCGCCAGACGCGCCTGCAGCTGCAGTCGAACATCGCCCAGGAAGTGCTCACCGAGGAGAATAAAGATATCGACACATTCTGGAACGCATTCAAGGAGTTTGGCGATGCCGACGTGGTGAAGGCACTCGAGACCAAGGTGAACGCCCTGAAGAATACCGAGAGTGGCATGAAGGCTCCCGTCTGCGAGTTCAACGACATCGACGGCAACACCCACCGCTCGAGCGACTTCGAGGGTAAGGTGCTCTACATCGACTTCTGGGCCACCTGGTGCGGTCCCTGCAAACAGGAGATTCCCCACATGGCCAAGCTCTACGAGCACTACAAGGACAATCCGAAGATTGCCATCATCAGCATCTCTATCGACACCAACGTTGAGGCTTGGAAGAAAATGGTGACAAAAGACAAACCGGCATGGCCACAGTTCATCGCCGAGGGTGCACAGAACATGAAGATGAGCAACGACTGGGGCATCACCGCCATTCCGCGTTTCATCATCCTAAATGCCGACGGCACCATCCGCAGCGCCAATGCCGTACGCCCCTCAGCTTCCGACATCATCCAGCAGCTGGATGAGATAATAAAAGAAAACTCTTCTAAGTGATAAGTGACAAGTGAAAAGTGACAAGTGTGATTACCTTTCGTAATTGAGAAAGAATATCACACTTGTCACTTTTTTATTCAGCCAAGGGGAGGGGTGGCTGACGCCGGTTCAAGGATCAAGGTTCAAGACCCCTCCTAACCTCCCCTAAGGGGAGGAACCGGTTACCCCTGAAGATGGAGAACAGGCTGGAGTGGTAATCACACTTGTAACTTGTCACTTTTCACTTATCACTTGGACTAGCTCCTTCCCTCCTAAAACTATTCACTTGTCACTTTTCACTTCTCACTTGTCACTTGCTTAGAGGTTTGCCTCGCTGACATTGAATGTGGTGATACTCATATCGCCTTTCTCAATGCCAAGGCTGAGCCAGCGCATGCGCTGGGCACTGGTGCCGTGGGTGAACGACTCGGGCTGCACGTAGCCTTGTGACTTCTTCTGCAGATAGTTGTCGCCAATCTTCTGGGCACAGTCAACAGCTTCTTCCACGTCGCCGTCCTCCAGCGAGTTGTACTTTTGGTCGTCGTAGTGGGCCCACACACCGGCATAGTAGTCCGCCAGCAGCTCCAGCCGCACGCTGATCTTGTTGGCATTCACCTTGTTGCTTTGGTTCATCTGCTGGTGAGCCTTGCCCAGAATGCCCAGCAGGTTCTCCACATGGTGACCCACCTCATGGGCAATCACATAAGCATAGGAGAAGTCGCCGCCGGCACCCAGCTGCTGACGCATAGTGGTGAAGAAGCTCAGGTCGATGTACAGCTTCTGGTCGCCAGAGCAATAGAACGGGCCTACTGCTGCCGAGGCAGTACCACAGGCACTGTTCACCTGACTGGTGAAAAGCACCAGCGTGGGTGGGGTATAGGTGCGTCCCATCTTACGGAATACCTCAGTCCATACATCCTCCGTACCGGCCAGAATCTGGCGGGAGAACTTAGCCAGCTCTTCCTCTTCTGCCGTAAACTGGCGCTGGCCTTCCACTTGCTCTTCCTGCACGCTGCCCAGTGCGCCTTGCTGTACTACATTACCAATGACATCGCCCAGGTTACCGCCCGAGAGAAGGGTGAACAAGGCAATCATGATGATGCCGCCAATGCCGCCAATGCCGGCTTTTGCTCCGGTGCTCATACCGCGGCGGTCTTCTACGTTGTTGCTTTCGCGTCTTCCGTCTAATCTCATAGTTGTTTCTGTTTTTATAGTTTTGTGATTTATTTGCTGTTACTAGGTTTTTCTAGGCATTCCTAGGCATTCCTAGGATTTCCTAAGCATATCTAGGATTTTCTAGGCATTCTAGTCGATAAACCGGCGGGTGATGTCGCCATATTTGTCGATGCGGCGGTCGCGCCGGAAAGGCCACCAGCGGCGCACTTGTTCGCTGTGCTTGAGGTCGATTTCCACCACCAGGCTCTCTTCCTCGGTGTCGGAGGCACGGTAGATGAGCTCGCCCTGTGGGCCGGCAACAAACGAGCTGCCCCAGAACTGTATGCCGCCTGTCTGCCCGCTGGGGTCGGGCTCATGGCCCACACGGTTGACGGCAATCAGCGGAAGGCCGTTGGCCACGGCATGACCGCGCTGCACGGTGGTCCATGCCTCGCGCTGCCGCTGCTGTTCGTCGGCAGTGTCGCTGCTCTCATAGCCGATGGCTGTGGGGTAGATCAGCAGTTCGGCTCCCTGCAGCGCCATCAGCCGGGCAGCCTCGGGATACCACTGATCCCAGCAGACGAGCACGCCCAGCCGCCCCACTGAGGTATCGATGGGGTGGAAACCCAAGTCGCCGGGTGTGAAATAGAACTTCTCGTAGTAGGCAGGATCGTCGGGGATGTGCATCTTGCGGTATTTTCCGGCAATGTTTCCGTCGCGCTCTATCACCACGGCGGTGTTGTGATAGAGGCCTGGTGCGCGCCGCTCGAACAGCGAGGTGACGATGACCACGTTCAGCTGGCGTGCCAATTCGCCGTAGAACGCTGTCGACGGACCAGGAATAGGTTCCGCCAAATCGAAGTTGTTCACATCCTCTACCTGACAGAAGTAGAGCGAGTTGTGCAGTTCCTGCAACACAATCAGCTCGGCTCCGCGCTTGGCTAAGTCGCTGATACCCTCTGCCAGCCGACGTAGATTGTCCTTCTTGTCGGCGGTGTTGTGCTGTTGTAATAGTCCTATTTTCATAATTTGCCTACAAATATACAAAAAACTTGTAAGATACAACGTTTTTCTAAAAAAAAACTCTTTTTCGTTGTCCTTTTTCCTTTCAGTTGCGTTCATAAAGATAGAAGCACCCAAGTTTGGGTAAACCTATACTTACATAATTAATTATTTAAACTGAAAGAATGAAAAAAAATTATTTTAATGATGGCCTTAATGATGGCCTTTTGTGTAATGAAAGTCTGGCATAATGAACGTAGTTGTTGCAGATGCAAATGGTTATAATATTTTAGGAAATTGTTTTAAAGTGTATGTAAAAGCAGATTCCAAAGGGTATTTTGATGACGTATATCTTGGTTTTGGAAGTTCAGGCTCACCAACAATCAAAGTTAATATTCAGGGATCTGTAAGTAGTCAAGGATCCCCTAATATAGATGTTTTTGAAACAAATTTGAAAGTATTTATTATTCATTTAATGCAACAACAGGTACCAGGAAAAAGAATTATTGTAAAATATCTAGATTGGGCTGGTTTCCAAGAAAGGAATAAGTTCTATGATGCTATGCAAAGAGTGAAATGGAAAACTCATAACAATATGGCATTACCAGAGTCGAAAGACTAATTTGTTGATTAAACTTGAACTTGGGTGCTTTGTTGTTATTTACCAATTTTCAGAATGGAGTCTCTTGTTCCTTTAACGTTATAAGAATGATACTGATGAAAAGGAATACCGTATTTTATAAGGTTCTCGTTATGATACTGCTTTTCCACCTGCAGTGTGGATATCTTGCAGCCCAAACCAAAAATAAAACAGGAAAAACAATAGAAGGAAAGCAACTTCCAGAGGTGGTTGTCAGCCCCGACAAAATTGTGCAGCGGGGCGACACACTTATTTATTCTGTGGAAGGATTTCGTGAGGCTCACGACCGCACGATAGAGGATGTGATTAAAAACCTACCGGGTGTGAAGGTAAGTGAGGAAGGCCGCATCTACTATAATGGCATCCCCATCAGCCATTTGTATGTTGACGGTAAGGACTTGATGGGCGGAGGTTATGCGATGGTGACGAAAAACCTTGCCGCGAGTAAAGTAAGAATCGTGAAGGCTTGGAAACAGAAAATAAGGTTGCAGTCGCTGCGTAAAGTGAATTTTGACGAAGAGGTGAGTCTCAATCTCGTCCTGAAAGACGAAGCCCGCAACAGGTGGACAGGTGCTTTTGAGGGCGGTCTTGGAACTTCCCTGCAACGCAATGATGGCTTGTTGCGATCGGTGAAAGCCGTAGAAATGTTTTTCGGGCGAAAGAAACAATCCATCTCCATATACAAGCACGATAATTCTGGACAAAATGTACAAGGCGAGATGAGCAATCTGGTGCCGTTGGATGTCATGAACGAAGAGCGCAGCCTGTTGTTAGCTCCCGAGCCGGGCAGCCTGTTGTTTGGAGGTCGTAACCAGTTTAATAACACACATATAGTTGCTTCCAATTGGCTGTTGGATTCGAAGAAGAACAACACATTGCGGCTACAGCTGTCGTATCTTTTTGACCGATCGTTGAGTGAAAGCTCGTCAGAGACGGTCTATACCGATTTGGGTGACAGTCTGAAACAAGTGCAGACATCGCTGCTTACGGGCTACAGAAGTGAGGTAAAAGGGGAGTTGTCGTTTTCAACCAGAATAAAAGGCTTCCATGTCAGCAACGCTTTCTCTGGATACGCGAACTTTAACCATAGTGAGGGTGAATTTGTACTGAATGGAAAAGAAAGCCGCCTGCACTACCGTCCCCACCGAAGAGGGGTGCACCATCATCTGTCGATAGATAAAATGGGTAGGGGTATGATGGTGAGCGGGGCTTCTGACTTCTACTATGTGGTGATACCAGCTCGGTCGTTGCTGGCCAACGGCACAGAACAAAGTGTTGATATGAACTCGCTCCGCTGGCAGACGAGAGTTGGCGGACTACGTACTTTGGGGCCTTTCTCTCTGATGGCGGATATGGGCACGAGGTTGATTCATCAGGAACTAATGGTTGCCAATACCGATACCACAGGTACCCAGCACTATAGGGAGTGCCAATTGTATGTCAGACCGTCAGTGGGTTACGAGAAAGGAATCTTTAGTACGAATGTGGGTGTCGATTTGTATCATCAGTATCAGCGACTTGAACAATTGAGCGAGCATTTCTTTACGGCGTCACCTAGTTTGAAGATAGAGCTGAAACCAATCAAATGGCTGAACTGGGTTAACTCGTGGAGCCGTAGTACATCACTAGCGCAGAGTATTCATGGGCTGACCACACTTTCCATTTACGCCAACAACGCTACTAAGACAAAGAACTCAGGAAAGATGGATAAGTTCTGCTCAGATATCATCCGTTCAGAATTCAGCTGTTCACTACCACTGCAGATGTTATATGGCTCTGGAGGCTTTTCTGCTATGGGACAGGAGGTGCTGCTGATGGGAAGTACAATGGAAGAGGGTGTCTATGGCCTTATACAGGCACCGGAGAAAACGCATCGGTGGACTTATCAGTTGAGTGGTAGCATGCAGAAACGTTTTAACTGGCAAAAGCTTTCGATAGGGATGAATGCAAGCTATTCGTGGATGAATAGCGAACTGTTGGTTGAGAAAGCGAAAAAACCTTATGGACTGAAAAATTGCAATCTGGGGGTGAGTTGTTCTTTAAGTCCCTTGTCGTTGCTTTCACTTAGCGGGAACTGCAACTATAACCGTTCTGTGCAGGACAGTCCGCTATCGGGTAATGAGAGGATTACGTCGTGGCTGAACGGTAAACTTGAGTTGAAAGTGAGTGTTGGGCAATGGTATGGCTCACTGAAAAATGAGTGGCAGTATTCATCGGAGAATAATGTGGACATGCGCTGGTATGCAGACATGCAGATGGGTTACCGCACCAAATTGCTGGAGGTGACAGTCGATGTGTGCAACCTGCTGGGATATGACAAATATGAAAGCTACACGCTGCTGGGTAATTTGCAAACATATAGCGTCAGTCGTCTGCGTCCGTGCGAGCTGATGGTGCGTGTGGCATTTAATCTTTGACTACGTCTAGAGGCAATTGCATGGTGCAACAGTGGATGCTGCCATGCTGGCGGATGATGGGGCGGCTGTCGATGGCTACCATTTTGCGGCCTGGAAAGGCGCTGGCAAAGGTGCTGATGGCCTGCCGGTCGTTTTCCTCTTGTCCGTAGGTGGGCACCAGCACTTTCTCGTTGGTGACGAGGAAGTTGGCGTAGGTGGCAGGCAGCCGGCTGCCGTCGTCGTCGCAGATGGCGTCGGGCATGGGCAGCGCCAGTAGGCGGTAGGGCTGTCCGTCGGCGGTGCGCAGGCTTCTGAGCTGCTCCTCCAGCGCCATGAAGTCGTCGTGCTGCTCGTCGTCAGGACTGACATTCCTTATATATAATAAGGTGTCGTCGGGAGCCAGGCGCACAATGGTGTCGATGTGCCCGTCGGTATCGTCGCCGATGAGGTTGCCGTGGTCGAGCCACACGATGCGGCTGGCACAGAGCGCGTCCTTCAGCCGCTGTTCTATCTGCTGCTGCGTGAGCGGCTGGTTGCGGTGGGGCGCCAGCAGGCATTGGCTGGTGGTGAACACCGTTCCGCGTCCGTCGCTCTCGATAGAGCCGCCCTCGAGCACGAAGTCCAGCTCGCTCCGGTAGATGCCTCTCACCGTTCCGCTGTCGTAGAGGCTGCGGTTGATGGCATTGTCCTTGTCCGACTCAAACTTCCTGCCCCATCCGTTGAAGCAGAAGTCGAGCAGCAGGCGCTCGTCGCCCTCGCCGTCGAGGTTTTTCAGCGTGATGAACCCATGGTCGCGCGCCCATGTGTCGTTGGTGGGACACTCGTGATAGACGATGTTGGCGGCCGACGATGCCGGCAGGGCACTGTCCAGCAGCCCCTTCACCTCGTCGGTGCGGGGCGCCACAATCAGCAGCCGCTCATGGTCGGCTATCTCGCGGGCCATCTCCACATAGGTCGCCGTGATGTCGCCCAGCATGTAGTTCCAGTCCGTCTGGGCGTGGGGCCAGGTCAGCTGGATGGCGCTTTGCGGCTCCCATTCTGCGGGTAATATGAATTTCTTGCTCTTCATTAATAATAATTAATGGGACAAAGTTACAAAATAATTCATAAAATTATGTACTTTTGCAATCAAAAAGTGAGCATCATGGTGTTGGAAATCAAAAATGGCCGTCTGGCCGTCAACGACGCATTGCTTTTCGCCGACCTGAACTTCACGGTGAGAGGCGGCCAGCTGGTCTGTCTGAGTGGTCCGGCAGGCAGTGGCAAGAGCACGGTGGCCAAGTCGCTGCTGGGCCTTCGGTGGCTCGATGCCGGTTATGTGAGCATCGACGGCACCCTGGTCACCCCCTCGTCGGCGCCCACCTTCCGCCGCATGGCCGTCTATGTGCCCCAGCATTTCAGCCGGTTGGGCGGCCTGGCCCATCCCGCTGAGTGCCTGCTGCCTGAGCCTGCCGACGAGCCGCTGTTCTCTCCCCGGCTGCCGGTGGTCAGTCTGAAAGGGCTGCCGCCCGTCCCCTCGCTGACGGCCGACGAGACCGCCGACCTCATCTGTCAGACGCTCTCTGCCGGCGCCGCCAGGCAGTTCGTCATTGCCGACGAGCCCACCGAGGGCCTCTCCGACCAGCATACCGACCGCATCCTCTCTCTTCTGCGCCAGCAGACCGCCGCCGGCAAGCCCGTGCTCGTGGTGAGCAACGACAGCAGGGTGGTGTCGCTGGCCGACCGACGCATCTATTTGAATCCATCTTAAAACGCGCAAACATATCTATGGAACTGACATATCTCGGCATAGTGCTATGCCTCTTGTTGCTGGCCATTCCGGCCTGCCTGTTGTTTGTCTACGACGAGCAGCTGCTCGCCCGGGGCACCGTGGCCGTGGTCCGCATGCTGGCCCAGGTGGCGGTGGGCGGACTCATCACCTATTTCGTCATCGTCCGCGACGACTATCGCATCAGCCTCCTGTGGGTGCTCCTGCTGGCAGCATGGGCAGCCTTCGGAGCCGTTCGCCGTGGCCGTCTGCCCGCCATCCACTATGTGCCCGTACTGCTCGGACTGCTGCTGGCAGCCCTGGCCGTGGGCTTCTATCTGCTCATGGCGGTGGCCCGCGTGCACAACCCCTTGCAGGCCACCCTGCTGGTGCCCGTCATGGCACTCCTTATCGGTCATGCCGCCGCCGTCGAGGCCAGTGGCATGAGCGCATGGCTGCAGGCCCGCAACGACTATCGCGAGCAGTATGAGTTCCGGCGTGGCAACGGCGCCTCCCACCTCAAGGCCCTGGCACCCGCCATCCGCAGCGCCCTGCAGCAGGGACTGGCGCCCACGCTGGGCAATGCCAGAGGCGTCGGCCTGTTTGCCCTGCCGTTGCTCTTCTGTGCCCTGCTGCTGGCAGGCATCGCCCCCCTGCAGGCCCTGGCATGGACCGTCAGTCTCCTGGTGGGCAGTCTCGCCGCCTCGGTGCTCGCCATCGTGGTCAGCCTGTGGGTCAGCGACCGCCTGCTGTCATCATCTAAGCCATCACAGAAATGAGGAAAACCATCCATCTGCTCCTGCTCCTGCTGACCGTCACCACGCTCAGCTCCTGTTTCTATCGCGGCACCCACAAACCGCTCATCGGCGGCATCAGGGAGTATAAGGAGGCTCCACTCCACGCCGACGACCGTCCCTCGGCACAGCCTGCCGACGACCCATCGTTCACGCGAAACAGTTACGATGACGATGACCTCCCGCCGTCGGCCGACCCGTCGCCATCCGCCGACGAGCCGCTGTCCGCCTACGACGACGAGGCCGACCCCGAGACCTCCCCAGCAACCTCCCTTCCGGCGGCCGACCGCGACGCCCGGCTGGAGATTCCCGTACTGAAAATCAACCTGAGCGAGCAGATTCTCCATCGCAAGGGATATACCACCTCCTACAATGCCGACCACCGCATCCCCAACTGGACCGCCTGGCATCTGCTCGGCAGCCACGTCACAGGCCCCTACAAGCGCAAGGGCATCAGTTATCGCGAGGACGAGGAAGTGCCCCTGCCGCGAGCCACCACCTTCGACTACCAGCAGTCGGGCTACGACCGAGGCCACATGTGCCCCTCCGGCGACAACAAATGGGATGCACAGGCACAGCAAGACTGCTTCCTGCTCACCAATATGTGCCCGCAGAACCACAACCTCAACGGCGGCGACTGGAACGAGCTCGAGATGAAATGCCGCAAGTGGGCCGAGCACTACGGCGACATCTACATCGTCTGCGGCCCCATCCTCTACCGCCAGAAGCACAAGACCATCGGCCGCTCGCGCATCGTCGTCCCCGAGGCCTTCTATAAGGTCGTGCTCCGACTCTCGCCCCAGCCCGCCGCCATCGGCTTCATCTATAAGAACGAAGACGGCAACCGCCCCATGGGCGACTATATCAACACCGTCAGACAGGTGGAGCGCATCACCGGTATCGACTTCTTCCCCCAGCTGCCCGACGAACTGGAGAAACGTGTGGAAAAACAGGCCAGCCTCGACGACTGGCGCTAAACAGCCCCTGCCCATGCTCAATTTCGCCGCCATCGACTTCGAGACCGCCAACAACGAGCGCACCAGCGTGTGCAGCGTCGGCATCGTCGTCGTGCGCAACGGTGAGTTCGTCGACTCCTTCTATTCCCTCATCCAGCCCGAGCCCAACTACTATCTCTATTGGAACACCCGCGTGCACGGCCTCACCCGTGCCGACACCGACGAAGCCCCCGTCTTCCCCGAGGTGTGGCGGCAGGTAGAGCCCCTGATAGAAGGCCTGCCCCTCGTCGCCCACAACAAGACATTCGACGAAGGCTGCCTGCGGGCCGTCATGCGCTGCTATCAGATGGACGATCCCGGCTACCGTTTCTACTGCACCTGCCAGGCCGCCCGCCGCGTCTTCCCCCATGCACCCAACCACCAGCTGCACACCGTCGCCGCCCTCTGCGGCTATCACTTGGAGCACCACCACCACGCCCTCGCCGACGCCGAAGCCTGCGCCTGGATCGCCCGCAAAATCATTCCAGAAGAGCCCAGTAAGAGTGAATAGTTAATAGTTAAAAGTGAATAGTGAAAAGTTAAAAGTGAGAAGTGAAAAGGGAATAGTTAAAAGTGAAAAGTGACAAGTGAATAGTGAATTATTTTTGCCAATTTGTGCCAATTTGTGTTTAATATTTCACACAGATCGCACAGATGCCACAGATCTGAATCGGTCGCCGACCGATAAGTTGTTCCTGTTGTTATTGTTGTCGTCAAATATAAATCTGTGTAAATCTGTGTGATCTGTGTGACTTTGTAAATTGAGAATTAAGAAATAATCTGAGAAAATCTGTGTAATCTGTGGGCAAAACAAAAACAATTATTCCCAAAAATCTTCCTTATCTGACAGAAAGTTTGTATTTTTGCAGCATGATGAAAAAACTAATCCTCTTCGCAATGGCCCTTTGCGTGCTCACAGCCTGCAAGGATGCCCCGAAAAACGGAGCCGACGGACCAGCCGCCGCGCCCGACACGTTCTATCATTCCACAGTAACTACCAACAAGGCCGATGCCCGCCAGCAGCCCGCCACCGCCGACAGCCAGAACGCTGCCGACCGGAAGCCCGCCATCAAGATGATGGAACTGCCCGCACCCCTCAACGACCGGCCCGAGAGAATACTGCGACGCAAGGCCTACACCACCTCCTACAACTCCACCACCAAGAACCCCAACTGGGTGGCGTGGCACCTCACCAAGAGCCACACCTACGGCTCCCACCAGCGCTCCAAGGAAGTGTTCCACGAGGATGAGCAGGTCGCCGCACCGCGCGCCACCGACTGGGACTACTACAACTCGCGCTACGACCGCGGCCACATGTGCCCCGCCGGAGACAACAAATGGGACGAGCAGGCCATGAACCAGACCTTCCTCTTCACCAATATCTGTCCGCAGAACCACGGGCTGAACAAATACGAGTGGAACGACCTCGAGATCATGTGCCGCGACTGGGCCCGTCAGTACGGAGCCGTCGACATCGTCTGCGGTCCCATCTACTATGGCCAGGGCGAGCAGAAGACCGTCGGCAAGAACCGCGTATGGGTGCCCGATGCCTTCTTCAAGGTCGTGCTCTGCCGCCAGGGACAGCCCAAGGCCATCGGCTTCATCTACCGCAATGAGGGGAGAAAGCAGCATCTGGCCGACGCCGTGCATACGGTCGACGAGATAGAGCGCCTCACTGGCATCGATTTCTTCCCAGCCCTCGACGACGACATCGAGAACAGGGTAGAGGCCAAGGCCGAACTCAGCAAGTGGTAGGAGAGAGCTGCGGAGAATAGCACAGCCCCACCCCGATAAGGCCCGCCCCACGGTGGGCTGCCTAGTGGCAGCTGCTGTGGCATACGAACGAACAAGATGGGCTTCATAACCCGTAAAAAAGCATAAAAAGAAGGGATTTTCGGCAGGATGTTTGGCTAATTGGCTGAAAATGATTACCTTTGCAGTTCAAAAACATTTTAGCGTGAAAATAAAAGAGGTAATTGCTGCCCTTGAACGATTCGCGCCTCTGCCCTTGCAGGAGGGTTTTGACAATGCCGGCCTGCAATTGGGACTGACAGATGCGTGGGAGTGCTCAGGGGCATTGTTGTGTCTTGACGTGACGGAAAGGATCGTCGACGAGGCCGTGGAGAAGGGCTGCAACCTGATTGTGAGCCACCACCCGCTGATATTCCATAAGCTCGCACATATCACAGGCGAGAACGATGTGCAGCGCATCGTGATGAAGGCTATAGAGCATCATGTGGCCATTGCGTCCATGCATACCAATATGGATAATGCCCGTGGGGGCGTGAACTTCAAGATTGCAGAGAAAATGCGACTGCATGATGTCGATTTCTTTGTTGAGGCAAAGACGGTGAACGGGGTCGACGGGGCCAGTGGCGTGATGGGCACACTGCCCGAGCCCATGGCGGCAGACGATTTCATCGTGATGCTGAAGCGTGAGTTCCAGGTGGAGTGTGTGCAGGCCAATGAGCTGTTGCGCCGTCCCATCAGCAAGGTGGCCATTTGTGGCGGGGCAGGCTCGTTCCTGCTCGCCGATGCCGTGAGGGCGGGCGCCGATGCCTTCGTGACGGGCGAGATGCACTATCATGAGTTCTTCGACCAGGAGCAGAGGATTCAGATATGTGTCATCGGACACTACCAGAGTGAGCAGTTTACGGGCGAGATATTCCGCGAGATTATCGAACGGGAGTGCCCGGGCGTGCGCTGCTGCATGACCGAGATCTGCACGAACCCGATAAGGTGTTGGTAAAGACCCCTCCTAACCTCCCCTATAGGGGAGGAACCGGTTACCCCTGAAGATGGAGAACAGGCTGGAGTGGTAATCACACTTATCACTTATCACTTGTCACTTATCACTTGGACTAGCTCCCAAAACGAGTTGAGAACGGAGAGTTGAGAACGGAGAGTTGAGAACGGAGAGTTGAGAACGGAAAGGTATGATTACCTTTGGTATCGTCTACACTCCTACACTCCCACACTCCTACACTCCTAAAAAATCTACACTCCTAGAGAATACAACATCCATTAATAATAACCAAATAAACGAAAGATTATGGCAAAGAAAGATCCTACTGATTTATCAGTAGAAGAGAAGCTGAAAACGCTTTATCAGTTGCAGACTACTCTCTCGGGCATCGACGAGAAACGCGCACTGCGCGGCGAACTGCCCCTGGAGGTGCAGGACCTGGAAGACGAGATTGCGGGCCTGATGACTCGTGTGGAGAAAATCCAAAACGAGATTGCTGAGTTCCAGGATGCTGTCGTGATGAAAAAGGGCGAGATTGAGAAGGCTAAGGCCAGCGTGGAGCGCTATAAGGTGCAGCTGGACGAGGTGAAGAACAACCGCGAGTACGACACGCTGACCAAGGAGATTGAGTTCCAGGAGCTGGAAATTGAACTGTGCAACAAGAAGATTCGTGAGGCTCAGGTGAGAATGGAGGAGAGAAACCACGACATGGAGCAGACGAAAGCCTTGATTGAGGACCGCCGGGTGGCCCTGAACGAGAAGAAGGAGGAGCTGGACGAGATCATGGACGAGACTCGCACCGAGGAGGAGAAGCTGAAGGAGCGCGCCAGGGAACTGGAGGTGAAGATTGAACCTCGACTGCTGGCCTCGTTTAAGCGCATCCGCAAGAATGCCCGCAACGGTCTGGGCATCGTCTACGTGCAGCGCGACGCCTGCGGTGGCTGCTTCAACAAGATTCCGCCTCAGCGTCAGCTGGACATCAAGATGCACAAGAAGATTATCGTCTGCGAGTATTGCGGCCGTATCATGATCGACCCCGAGCTGGCCGGCGTGAAGATTGAAGCTCCCACGGACGACAAGCCTAAGCGCAAGCGTTCCATCCGCAGAAAGAAGGATGAGGACGACGACGTGATGGAGGCCTAGTTTTTTGACAATTCACTTGAAGATTTGATTATATTGGAAAAAAGACGAATCTGCAACTTGCAGATTCGTTTTTTTTGTGTATATTTGCCATCAAACCATCTATTATTCACATAAAAACGAAACAACTATGAAAGATCTGAAGATGTACATCAACGGCAAATTCTGTGAAAGCCGTTCGGGAAAGTGGATTGACGTGTTGAACCCATCGACGGAGGAGGTGATCAGCCGCCAGCCCGAGGGAACCATTGAGGATGTGAACGAGGCTCTGGACGCTGCCAGGGCTGCCCAGAAGGCTTGGGCGAAGACGCCTGCCATCGAGCGCGCCGGCTATCTGCTGAAGATTGCCGCCGGCATTAAAGCCCGCGAGAACGAGTTCACCGAGATTATTATGCGCGAGCAGGGTAAGACCCGCAACTGGGCCAGCATTGAGGTGGGTGCTACCATCAGCTATTTCGAATATATGGCTACGTTC
>ODAI010776077.1_pt1 | contig 39353 bp, 35 predicted proteins | sample 1539321 | NCBI WGS metagenome assembly ODAI01 (sample SAMN02144231, study PRJEB22623) | gut metagenome | biome: sheep rumen | host: Ovis aries | place: New Zealand
CTGATCATGGGCTACAACGGCTTCTTCTCCCAGCAGCCCGACCAGCCCTGGCGCACCGACAAGAACTACCAGATCGAGCTGGAAAAGAACGTTCCTGAAGGACACTGGGTCACTGTGAACCCCTTCAAGAATGAATCTCTGGGCGGCAAGACCCTGCATGACATCTATGCGCCTGCCGGCCTGAGCATCATCATCCCCCTGACCACCAATGAAGAAACCGCCATCGCCGCCATCAAGTACATGGACTGGATGGCCATTCCCGAGAATATGTTCGCCATGCAGAACGGTATCGAAGGCATCAACTATGAAGGCTTGACCGAAGACGGCATCCCCTACGGTGTCAAGAGCGCTGACGCTGTGCCCAATGAAAACAAGATGCACGCTGGCGACATTTGCTTCATCTCCAACGGCCTGTGCTATGGCGACGATGCCAAGAACGCTGCCGCCCTGGCTCTGCCCTTCGCTGGCTATGAAGATGACGTGGTCGCTTCCTATGTGGATTCCCTGACCGACGCCTGGACCCAGATCAGCTTCACCGTGAGCATTCAGGCTGAAACCGACTATGGCTCCACCGTCAAGAGCAAGCAGGGCGAATTCCTGGCTGCCGTGGTCAGCTGCGATGCTGATAAGTTCGACGAAGTGTTCGACGCGGGCATTCAGGATACACTGAATTCCGGCGCTCAGGAAATGATCGACGAATTCCGCGCTGCCTATCAGGCTGGCAACTATCGCGGCGTGTTCCCGGGCAACCTGTAATTCGTTCCTGAGAATTTCATAAATCTGTAAAACCCATGATCAGGTGTCGGCTCTGTCGGCACCTGATTTTTGTATAACAAAAACGTAGGGGCGGATGATCTGCCCCTACACTATGTTGTTTTGCATCTTGCTTTCGTAATTATTTCCTCACACAAAAGCAATAAGCGATAGTCCTGTCATTGCACCATCCCTGGCCCGGGCAGATAAGCGGCCCTTCACGGGTTCTGCGAATTGGCTTTAGCATTGTCCTGAGGGCCCCTGTATGTCAGGCACATCATGGTCAGGTCGTCAAACTGCTCGGCATCACCCACAAAAGCATCCACACTGATTCGCACGCTTTCCAGAATTTCTGCCGGAGTACCCTCCCCGCGGGCATTCAGCGCGGCGATCATGCGGTCGGTTCCGAACATTTCGCCGTCAGCCGCCGTGGCCTCCGGCACGCCGTCCGTATAGACAAAGAGCTGATCGCCCGGCAGCAGCTGAACTTCGTAATCCTTATACCGAACGCCTTCCATGCCTCCCACCACAAAGCCATGTTTGTCCTTATAAAGGGCAAAGCAGCCATCCTTTTTCCGGAAGGTGGGGAATTCGTGTCCGGCGTTGGAGGCAGTCAGTTTCCCGGAGGAGATTTCTAAAATGCCAAGCCAGACGGTGACAAACATTTCAGCCTGGTTGTTATCGCAAAGGGCTTCGTTCGCTCTGGACAGAATCTCAGCGGGGCTGTGCACCTGTATGGCGGAATCCTCAATGATCCGCTTGGAGAGCATCATGAACATCGCCCCCGGAATCCCCTTGCCGCTTACGTCGGCAATGACGAGGCACAGGTGATCTTCATCCAGAAAGAAGAAATCGTAAAAGTCCCCGCCCACATCCCGGGCCGGGTCCATGGACGCAAACAGATCGATCTCCGCCCGTTCCGGGAAGGGGGGAAAGATATGGGGCAGCATGCTTTCCTGAATCTGCTTGGCCATGCTCAGTTCCCGGGCGATCTGCTCCTGGGCTCTTTTCTGGTTCTCCAGCTCCATCTGCTCCCGTTCCATCCGGCGGATGGTGTCCATCTGGTGCTGCAGTGCCTGGCTGGTTTTGTTGATTTCCTGCTGCATCCTCTTGAATTCGTTGATGGAGGTGGGCTCAAATTCCCTGGTTTCCAAATCGCCCTCGCCCATGCGGATGATGCCGTTGAGGAGGGAATCAAACTGGGGCATGCTTCCTTTCAGCCACAGCCAGTAAATCGCCAGGCCAATCAGGAAGACCGCGCCGCCGATCAGGATGATCGAACGCAGGACCCGCTGAACCACTTGCTCATAGTTTTCCATGGAAACCTCGCGGACCACCGTCCAGGCAGGGGAATTCATGGTCATGGAAAACGTGCAGACAGGCTGATTTATTTCATTCCTGAAGATTTTTCCGCTGTTGCTTTCTCTGATCAGCAGTTCAGGATTCTGGCATTCGTCCTGCCCCATATGATAAATTTCCATCTGGTCTTCGGCAAAGAGGTGCCAGCTGCTCTTCCCGTCCTGCAGAGTGGCAAACTGGCTTTCAAAGATGCTTTCGTCCATCAGCATTATCGCGTAGCACTCGCCATAGCTTACATTGACGGACTTCCATGCGCACATCATGATGCTCCCGGGCGTTTTTGCATTTTCAAAGCCATAGAGAACGGACCCGGCAAGGGGGCCGACCCAAATGGTCTGGCCCAGCTTCGCGTTCAGAACCCGCGCCTGCATGTCTGCGGGCAGGGGGTTTTTTTCCGGGCTGTCCAGAAAAAAGCTGCCCTCTGGAAGCATCCCAAACAGGCTCCCCTCCTGCCGCATCAGCAGCAGGCCAAAGATCCCGTCGTTCCGTGTAATTTCCCCTTGCAGGTAATCCCGGCAGTCGATCCTGGCATGCACCAGTTCCGCCTGGGAGGCGTACTGGAGCCTGGTGTAAGACGCGATCCGGTCGTTCGCCATAATGCGCCGCACTTCGCTGATGGATGTATCAATAAGCGACGTGATGTTGCGGGAAACCAGGTCGAATCCCGAGGCGTTCACCTCGTTTTCCTGCTGAAGGATCATATCGATGTACGCTCGGGAGAACACCACGGTGAGCAAAATCACCACCAGCAGGGTCATGGCGATGACGGGCAGCAGTATGCGAACCCGAAGAGACGACAGTTTTTCTTTCACGGCGTTGATCCCTCCGTTCCCGCTCAAGGAAATCTTTCATATTGCTCAGGGGTATAGGGCTCGATCCCGTTGGCAAGCTGCGCTTCCCGAACCAGGGGAACGATGATGGCAGCAGCTTTGTTCCACTTCTGCTGATAGGCTTTAAAGACTTCGGGCTCACCCAGCTCAATCAGAATGCGGATGATTTCATCCCGAATGGCATTCCATTGCTCGTCCGTTTCCGCCAGGATCAGATCCACCCTAACGCTGTCCAGGATCGCATCCGCTTTGGTAAGGAGACGCAGCTCTTCCCGGGTCAGGCTGCTCATACAGGAGGTGATCGCTTCGCCGCAGTCATTGCGGAAGTCCAGCCCACCGTCCTGGTAGAAGGCATCCGTCGGCAATTCCGTCTCATAATGCGCGCACATATCAAGGTAGATGCGGTTGGTCATGGTGGATGCTTTGTACTCCCGGGAGATCGTGGCAAAATCGATCATGTACCCGTCCGGATGCTTCATATTGTCCCGAAGGACCGGCCAGTTGCTGGGGAATCGATCGAAGCTGCCCCAGCGGACAAAATAGTTGTCCGGCCCAGCGTTTCCAGCCTTATAGGCGTCCAGCTGCGCCTGGCCGTATTCGGTCATTTGGGGAACGCCGTCGGCGTCATAATCCCAGGTCACGCCCTTTTCGCCCAGGGTCATCACCCGCACGATATCGGGGTCCGCCATGCAGTTAAAAAACCTGAGCGCCTCTTCCATGTGGTTGGTATTGGCCGATATGAACCACATGTAGCCGGAGCCGTTTCCCAGCAGCTGATAGACGTTGGTATAGAAATTGGCGGCGGACGTAGGGACCGAGGCGTATCCGGACAAGGTTTCCGGGTTCGTTTTCACGCTTTCGTTGTACAGCTCCTCCTTGACGCTGTGCAGCCCCATATATTGCCCGCGGGCGCATTTGGCATTGTATTGCTCCGTCGTCTGGGTGAAGATTTCCATATCATAGGAGCCATCCGCCGCTCCGGCCCGGAAAAGCTTATTGTGCCATGCCTTGTTCGCCCACCACATGGAATGCTCCACGTCTGTGTAGCCGTCATAAATCTCATTGGTAAAAATATTGTTCTGGTATTTGTAAGCCACCCAATAATCCAGGCTGAGCTCAGCGCGGAAGGCCGTATCATAGCCGGAAAAATTGGTTGTTCCGTACAGATATGTGGGATAGCCTTCCTCTGTAAAGGGGTGGTTTGCGTGCATCTGCAAAAGCACGTTCAGATAATCGTCTTCGTTTCGGATGGGCGGGTATCCCAGCTCTTTATAATAATCCCAGCGGACGATATAGCCGCGCTGGCTGGTTGCGGTGTCGAATCCCACGCCGTTGTATCCGATTTTTGCCGGGAAGAAATAAAACCCATCTTCTTCATTGCTGAGCTGTTTTAACACATCGCAGGACAGCCGGACATCCCCCTTGAGCAGATTCGGGGCATATTCCTCCAGATAAGGGGCAGCGTTCAGCGCTACACCATTTTCCTGGATCGTGGCAAGGTTGTTCTGAGTAGCGACGATGTCCGGCAGGCTGCCGCTGGACATGGCGGCAGTGTATTCCTCCGGGGTCATATAGATATACCGGATCTCAACGCCCGCCTGCTCCGCCACATATTTCCACATGCCCTTTTCAGGATCGTATTGGCTGCCGCTTCGGGTGGTGGAGTCACCGATGGTCAGCACGGGCCGCGCCCCGGAAGACGCTTCCCCAAGGGCTGCCGGGCAGGACAGGAGCAGCAACAATATTGACAGGATCAAAGACAGGGATCTTCTCATATCATCTTGTCCTCCTCATTATAACAAACCTTCAAGTGCTTGGGCTGGTCTCTGCGGTGATCCATCATCTAGCAGGGGCCGTCTGCTGTTTCATATGCACTCTTTTTGCCTGCGGGCCGGTTCCATGTGGGAGAGCCTTTGACTTGCGTTCATCAGCCTGTTCGCAGTATTCCTGGCAACTGCGGCGATTATATCGCTGGCCATGGAATGCTGCAAATCTTCATATTGCCCGGAGCTTCGGATGGAACCAGAAAAATCATGTATCAATTTTCGCTTGGTTGCTTTATTCTTCCTTATTTTACTCTATATCCCTGTGAAAAGCAATCAAATTAATTGATTCGTTTTGTACCGCCGTATCCCGAATCTTTTCTGCAAACCTAAGATCCATCCGGTCTTACAGGATGGGATCTGCTGTCCGGAAAAAAAGAGAACACCTTTCAAATGATCTTTGAAAAGTGTTCTCATGCAGTGCTGATACCTGACAACTTTACATGGCTTCGTCCGAGAAACTGTGCGAAAGCAGTTGATGGTTGCCAATTAGTTGTCAACCAAATTTCAGGACTTTTCAAACGATAGGCTTCATGGTGGGGAAGAGCAGCACATCGCGGATGGAAGGCGCTGCGGTGAGCAGCATCCCCAGCCGGTCCACGCCCACGCCCAGGCCGCCGGTGGGAGGCATGCCAATTTCCAGAGCGTTCAGGAAATCCTCGTCCACGCCCTGGGCTTCTTCGTCGCCCTGAGCTTTCAAAGCCGCCTGAGCTTCAAAGCGCTGGCGCTGGTCGATGGGGTCGTTGAGCTCGGAGAAGGCGTTGCCATGCTCCCGGCCCAGGATGAAAATTTCAAAGCGCTCTGTATAAGCGGGGTTGCCGGGCATTTTCTTGGCCAGGGGAGAAATTTCCACAGGGTGGCCGTAAATGAAGGTGGGCTGCACCAGATGCTCTTCCACGTATTCGTCAAAGAACAGGTTCAGGATATCGCCCTTCTGATGGCGCTTTTCGTAATGGATCTTGCGCTCATCCGCCACGGCCTGGGCTTCCTCCAGGGTATGGATTTCATCAAAGTCCACGCCGGAATACTGCTTGACCGCTTCCACCATGCTCATCCTGGCAAAGGGCTTTTCCAAGTCGATGGTCACGTCGCCGTACTGCACGATGGCGGTGCCGTTCACGGCGCGGGCCACATAGCGGAACATATCCTCGGTAATATCCATCATGCCATGGAAATCGGTAAACGCCTGATACAGCTCCAGCATGGTGAATTCAGGGTTATGCTTGGTATCCATGCCCTCGTTACGGAACACGCGGCCGATTTCATACACCCGGTCAAAGCCGCCCACGATCAGGCGCTTGAGGTGAAGCTCCAGGGCGATGCGCAGATACATGTCAATGTCCAGGGTGTTGTGATGGGTGATAAAGGGCCGCGCCGCCGCGCCGCCAGCCTGAGTGTGCAGCACAGGGGTTTCCACTTCCATAAAGCCGCGGCTTTCCAGGAAGGTGCGCAGGGCGGAAATGATCTGGCTGCGCTTGCGGAAGGTGTCCCGCACTTCGGGGTTCACCACCATGTCCAGATACCGCTGCCGATAACGAAGATCCATGTCGGTCAGTCCGTGGAACTTTTCAGGCAGGGGCTTTAAGCATTTGGCCAGCAGCGTCAATTCTTCCGTGTGAATGGAGATTTCCCCGGTCTTGGTTTTGAATACCTTGCCGCGCACGCACACCACGTCGCCAATATCCAGCTTTTTGAATCCGGCGTAGCTCTCTTCGCCCACGTCGTCCCGCCGGATATAAAACTGCATGGAGCCGTCGGTGTCCAGCAGGCGGGCAAAGGAGGCCTTGCCCATAATGTTCCGGGCCATGATGCGCCCGGCCAGGGTCACGGTCTTGTTCTCATAAGCGTCGTAATCATTCCGGATTTGGCTGCTCTTGGTGTCCACGGGAGCTTTTGTCAGGAGGTACGGGTCCTGACCGGCTTCCCGCAGCGCAGCGAGCTTATCGCGGCGGATTTGTTCCTGTTCGGAATAGGAGGGAGTGTTTTGTTCCTGGGACATGGTAAAACCTCATTTCGTTGGTAAAATAATTAGATGCGGATTTCCAGAATTTTTAATTCATAGGGGCCGTCGGGAGCTTCCACAGTAACCACTTCGCCAGCCTGGTGACGAAGCAGCGCCACGCCGATGGGGGATTCATTGGAAACCTTGTTATTCATTGGATCGCTTTCCCGGGCGCCCACGATGGTAAATTCTTCTTCTTCGCCTTCGTCCAGATACATCACCCGCACGGTGGTGCCCACGTTCACATGGTCGGTGGACACGTCCTGATCGTCAATCACGATCACGTTGCGCAGGGCCTCTTCCAGCTCAACGATGTCAGCTTCCAGTTTGGCCTGCTCATCTTTCGCTTCATCGTATTCCGCGTTTTCACTCAAGTCGCCAAAGCCGCGGGCAATGGACAGGTGCTCCGCCACTTCAGCCCGGCGAACTGTGGTCATATACTTGAGCTTTTCCTCCATTTGGCGAAGGCCCTCTGCGGATACCACTGTTTTGTTGCCATGATCGTTTTCGCTCATTGTTTGAATCTCCTTTTAAAAAAATGCTTTTATGGTTCAAAGCCCTCAAAAATTTGCAGGTCGTATTGCTCCCGCAAATGATTGCAGGCTGCTTGAGAGCGCACCGTCCATGCCACGGTCACGGGATGAAACAGCGCGCGCATCAATCGGAATGAAAAGTTCCGGTCGGTCTCATGGCAGTAGGCCACAAAATCGGGCCGGGATAGAAAATTTGTCAGCAAGTTGGCTCCGCACCAATACAGGATGCCACTCCCCGGCGGGCCGCCCAGGGATGGATCATAGGCTAATTGGCCCCGCAGCGCCTGGGGAGCATGACGCCGAAACCAGTAGATCAATCTGGGATCAAAGGATTCCACGCACCAAAGACCGGAATACGCTTTCAAGCAAGAATACGCTTTCTGCGCCAGTTCCTCATTTCTTTTCCCGGCAGTTTTCAATTCCACGATCAGAGGCGCTTTTCCCTGGATCTGGTTCAGCGCTTCCTGAAAGGTGGGAATGCAGTGTTCGGTGCCGGCAATGCGGTATTGGCGTAATTGAGGAAGCGTCTGCTCAATGATCTGCTTTTCTCCTGTTACGGAATCGGGGATGAAGGGGTCGTGATGAACCACCAATTCTCCGTCCCGGGTCAGGCGAACATCCAGTTCGATGCCGTATCCTTTTTCACATGCCAACTGAAAGGCTTTCAGCGTGTTTTCCGGCGCGTCTTTACCGTGAAGACCACGGTGCGCGTAATACACGCTGAGCATTTTCCGGGGCCATGCGCTTTTCCGACTGGGTCCGGGAGCGATCAGATAAAGGTACAGGCCCATGCACAGGATCAGCCCGCCGCAGACCCAAACCAATTGTCCATCCCTCCCATAGTAAAGAAACGCCATTTCACAGGCGCCCGAAACACATTATAAACCAGAAAGCAAGGAAATGCAACGGTTTTCCGGTGATATTTTCAAATTTTGAGAGAGGCCTCGTAACAAAAATAGATTCCTGGATTATAAAGAAAAATGGTTAGAGTCCCATTTGGTCGGGAATCTAACCATGGAAGCATTTTGCGGATCGCAAATCGTTTGGTTTAATCAGGCAGCAGCACTGTGACGCCGGGCTTAAAATCCTGTGGAGCCAGGCAGGGATTCGCTTTCAGCAAATCCGCCACGGTAATCTTATAACGCTGAGAAAGCGTTTCCAGGGTGTCCGTATTTCCCATTGTCACGGTGGCGGGAAGAGGGCAGGCAATGTTGGTTTCTGGCAGGCAGATCACATCGCCGCCCTTGAGGGCGTCCAGGTTTTTATCGCTGTTGGCGGTTTTCAGGGTGTGATAGCTCAAGTTGTAGCGCAGCTGCAAATCGCTGGCCGTTTGATTGTTCTGCACTACGGCCCTGCGGTTGGGGGCGCAAACATAGGGCGTTGGCTGGTCGGAAGGCATGGTTTCTTCGTTGCAGGAGCCGCTGCCATCCTGCGGCACAGGGCAGGAATTGTTTTGATCGGCAGCCGGTGTGTCAGCGTTGTTGCAGTATGGAATGCAGAGAACGTCGCCCACGGTCAGCCGAGCAGGGGGAATATTGGGATTCGCTTCCAGCAGATCCCGTAGGGCCACGGACAGGCGCTGGGAAATCAGGTAAAAGCTGTCGCCCCGCTTCACGGTGTAATGGTATGCGCAGGTTTGCTGCTGATCAGACATAAAGAATACGCACCCCTTTCTTTGTCGCTGCCCATTTATTCCGCATGAGCGGAGCGGGCAATCACAGTTTTTATCCTATGCGGCAATCAGAAATCGGTGCGTTTCATTCAATCAAGGGATGGGGTCATTTGACCTCGACGATATCAAAGGCAGCTGCCCTGGCCATGCGGTTCATCACGGCCAGCGCCGGTCCTTCCGCCCGCCATCCCTGGGCCAGAATCAGGGAGCAGCCCAGCGCGTCCATTTCCCGCAGGCGACGGAACAAAAGATGCGCGCCTTCCTGTGGTGTATCGCCCAAGGCGTAAACGCGCCTTTCGCCAAAGAGCTTGATGGCGCTGTCATGGGCTAAAATCACGGCGTTTTTTGAAGCGTCGTAACGCCGAATCATTTCCCGAGCCACAGAGGCGTCCTCCCCAATAAATACGGTCATCCTGGCTTTCGGGGCATAATGGCGGTGACGCATGCCGGGGGAAGGGGCGCTTTCACCCTCCTTCAGCGGGCGCATCACGCTGGGCGCTACAGTGCAGCTTCCAACCACATTGGCAATGTCTTCCGCTGTAATGGCGCCGGGACGCAGGATGCAGGGCACCTGCCCGGTCATATCCACCACAGTGCTTTCCACGCCAACGTCGCAGCTGCCGCCATCCACGATCAGAGGGATCCGTCCGTTCATATCTTCCAGTACATCCATGGCCGATGTGGGACTGGGCCTGCCGGACCGGTTGGCGGAAGGGGCCGCCACAGGCACACCGCATTCCCGCAGCAAAGCCGCAGCCACCGGATGGCTGGGGCAGCGCACAGCCACGGAAGGAAGGCCTGCGGTGGTAATATCGGGCACACGTTCTGTTTTCATTAGCAGCAGCGTCAGGGGGCCGGGCCAGAACGCGTCCATCAGGCGGGCAGCGTCATCCGTTACGCGGCATAATTCGTCCAGCTGCTTCCGTTCCGCTACATGCACGATCAGAGGATTATCCGCCGGACGTTCCTTTGCGTCAAAAATAGCTTTCACTGCTTGGGGATTCAGCGCGTCAGCGCCCAGACCATACACCGTTTCCGTAGGGAAAGCAACCACCTGGCCGGAACGCAGAAGCTCCGCTGCCAGGGATAAGCTTTCTTTTCCGGCTTTCAGGCATTTGGTTTCCATTTTCATTCGCTCCTTGATATCCAGTAAATGTATATTCACTTATGGTATATTCAGCTTTTTCTGTTTCGCTTCCCGTGAAACAGAAAAAGCATCCGCTTCATCATAGGCTTATATGAAACGATTGTCAATAGAATATTGGTTTTTTTCTGGCTTTTCAAGAAAATACATCTTGTGGAATCTTTATGAATATGATATGATGTTTATGCAGAATGGAGGATCGCTATGCAATCAACCTTCTATTTCTATGCAAATCCTTTCAATGAGCAAAGCACAGATACAGCCAAAGCGCTTTGGCGCGTCCTCTCAGCGCGCGGGAGCCGGGTGCTGACGGAAGAATGGCTGGCTCAAAAAGGCGTCGGGAAAGCGTGCGAATTGCATAACATTCCGATGGATACCCGCGCCCTGATCGCCTTTGGCGGAGACGGCACCCTGCTGCGGGCCGCTCCGGCGGCTGCAGAAAAAAAGCTGCCGATGCTTGGCATTCATACCGGAACAGTGGGCTTCCTGATGCAGGGAGACGCCCGGAAGGTCGAATCCATCGCGGAATACCTGCTGGGCGATGAATATTCCGTGGATGAATATCCCCTGCTGTCTGTGGCGTTTGACGGAAAAAGCTATCTGGCTGTCAACGATTTGGCCTTGACCCGGGGAGAGCATCCCGGCGTGATCGAAATTACTGCCCTGGCGGATCAGGAGGAAGCCTTCTGCGCCCATGGAGACGGCGCCGTGGTTTCCACGCCTCTGGGCGCTACGGCTTACGGCCTGTCGGCTGGCGGGCCGATCGTGCGCCACGACGCCCCCTGCATGATGATCACGCCGCTGTGCGCAAGAGAATTGCTTTTGCGGCCTGTGATCCTGCCCCTTTCCGCCCGTGTGACCCTGCTGGCCCATGGAAGAGACAGGCGGCGGCTGCAATTGGCTATCGACGGCCAGACCTTGCTGCCCGTGACCCACGAAGCCCGGGTGGATATTGCCTTGGCCGATGAAACCATTCGTTTGATTCGGCTGAATCCGCCCAACTTCTTTGATACACTGCGGAAAAAGCAGGCTGTTTGGAACCAATGGTAAAAGTATTTTCAAATAGGAGTGAATGATATGAAGAACGCGCGACAGACGGCAATTCTGAGCATCATCGAACAGAACGATATCGAAACCCAGGAGGAGCTGGCAAACAAGCTGCGGGAAATGGGCATCGTGGTGACCCAAGCCACCGTTTCCCGGGATATTAAAGAATTGCGTCTGCTGAAGGTGCTCTCCGGCTCCGGCGGATATAAATACGCCACAGCCGATAAGGCGGAACACGGGCTGAGCGAACGGTTCGTGCGTATGTTCAAGGATTCCGTGCTTTCTGTTAATTACGCGGGAAATATCGTTGTGCTCAAAACGCTGCCTGGCAGCGCCAATGTAGCGGGCGAAGCCATCGATTCCATGCGCCTTCCGGAAATCCTGGGCACCATGGCGGGGGACAATACCGTTCTGGTTATTGCGCAAAATGAAGCCGAGGCCCAGAACGCCGTGAACCGTTTTCGGGAAATGCTGAAATAACGGTAGCTATCCGTGCAAAGATTGTAAGAACACTTTAAATCAACAAGTGAGGAGCGAGGAGTTAGGAGTTCAAAATTGCTTATGCGTGAAGCGAAAAACTATTAACTCCTCACTCCTAACTGATTTAAAGCGTTCTTTGAGGTATTATCACTGATCAGAAATAAGGAACACTATATATGCTGATTTCATTATCCATTCGGAATATCGCACTGATGGACGAAATGCAGGTGGAGTTTTCCTCCGGGCTGCATGTGCTCACCGGCGAAACAGGCGCTGGCAAATCCATCCTGGTGGATGCGGTTACGCTATTACTGGGCGGGCGGGCGCAAAAAGAGCTCATCCGCAAAGGAGAATCCAAAGCCCGGGTGGAGGGCGTGTTTGACATATCTGATTGTCCTCCTGTTCAAAAGCTGCTCATGGAGCAGGAGCTGGACGAGGGAAACGAACTGATCCTGAGCCGGGAAATTACGCTGGCGGGACGCTCTTCCTGCCGGGTCAACGGATCGTTGCTGCCTTTAAGCCAGTATCAGCAGATTACCTCTTTATTGATGGATATTCATGGGCAGCACGAGCATCAATCGCTGATGGACGACAGGAAGCATCTGAGCTTTCTTGACGCTTCCGGCGATACCGGTCATGCCGCCTTGCTGGAAAAAACGCAGAGTGATTTTGACGCCTGGCACGCATGCCGAAAAAGCCTGGAAAAGCTGCAAAAGCAAAGTGTCCAGGCCAGCGAACGGATGGAGCTGCTGCGTATCCGGCAAAAGGAATTAAAAAACGCCAAGCTGATTCCCGGCGAGGAAGAAGCTCTTGCCAAAGAACGGGATCGATACAGAAATGTGGAAAAGATCGAATCCGGCCTGCGGGAAGCCTTTGAGGCTGTGTATGACGGCAGCGACCCCGCTGTGGAGGAATTGCGCTCCGCGTCCCAGGCGCTGGGGCCGATTGAAACGCTGGATGAGGATTACGCTTCCCTTCGCTCCAGGCTGGACGCGCTGTATTATGAAGCAGAGGACATCGGCCTGACCCTGCGCGACCTGCTGCAAAAGCTGGATACGGACCCCGACAGGCAGGAGGCCGTGCAGGCCAGGCTGGATTTGATTCGCCGCCTGAGTCGGAAATACGGCGGTGCCACCACAGCCGAGATGGCGGAAAAGCTCAAGGAGATCGAAAAAGAGCTGGGGAGCTTTGAAAGCCTGGACGATGATTTGGAGCAGGCGATCAAAAAAGAAAAGGCGCTGGCGGCGCAGTATAAAAAGACCGCGGGAGAATTGACCGCTTCCAGACAGGCGCTGGCGCGGAAATTTGAAACGGAAATGGAAACCCAGCTCAAGGATCTGAACATGGCCGGAACGAAATTCCAGGTCACGCTGCCCGCCTGCGCGCCTGGCCCCCTGGGAAATGAAACAGCCGCGTTTTTAATCGCGCCAAACCGCGGGGAAGAACTGCAGCCTCTTTCCAAAATCGCTTCCGGCGGCGAATTGAGCCGCCTGATGCTGGCCATCAAATCCGTGGCGGCCAAGCGGGAGGGCGTTCCTTCCATGATTTTTGACGAAATCGACACCGGCATTTCAGGCCGCGCGGCCCAGGTGGTGGGCGAAAAAATGGCCGCCATTGGAAAAGAACGGCAGGTGCTGTGTGTGACCCATCTGCAGCAAATCGCGGCGCTGGCCGACCATCATTTTCTGGTGGAAAAGTATTTTGACGGCGAAAGAACCCGCACCCGCCTGACGGTGCTGGAAGGGGAAACCCGCGTGAACGAAATTGCCCGTATGCTGGGCGGAGATCAGGAAAGCGCCCGGGTCCACGCCCGGGAAATGCTGAAAAGATGAAAGCGTCAGGCCTTCGGCGGCGACTTTCTATGGCATTTTTTGAAATGTTTTTTGAAAATGTTTTTTCAGCCGCTTTCCAATAAATTGGTTTTATGATATAATAGCTTTGCATTCAGCATGAGGCGCGGTTGGCCGACCCGGCTTGCCTTAAAAGAATAACGCCGGTCATCTCGATTCATCATCAAGGCTTTTCCTTTATTGATTTTGTTTTAAGCCCTTTTGGCAGCGCGCTGAATGCTGACCGCACCGATATGAGAAACGAGGGGATGCGTATGACGCACGATGATATGTCGCACTTGCTGGACGCTATCCTGTGTCTGAAAACGAGAGACGAACTGGAGCGTTTTTTTGATGATCTTTGCACGATTCAGGAAATCAACAGCATGGTGCAGCGCTTCGATGTGGCGCTGCAGCTGGACAAAGGGCTGACGTACTCCCAAATTGCCGGCGTTACCCATGCCAGCACGGCCACCATCAGCCGCGTCAACCGCAGCCTGGTTTACGGAGCGGAGGGATATAAATTGGCTATCGCGCGTCTGCGCAAGGAAGATAAAGGGGACGAATAATGGATTTAACCAAACTGAACCCAATGCAGCAGCAAGCCGCCGAAACGCTCCAGGGCCCGGTTTTGATCCTGGCGGGAGCGGGCAGCGGAAAAACAAGAACGCTTACATACCGCATCGCAAATCTCATCGACCATGGCGTGAAGCCCTGGCATATTCTGGCCCTGACCTTTACCAATAAAGCCGCCCGGGAAATGAGGGGAAGGGTGGAAAAGCTGGTAGGGGCGGATGCCCAGGATATGTGGCTGGGCACCTTCCACTCCATCTGCGTGCGCATTTTGCGCAGGGACATTGAAAAATTAGGCTATCAGCGCTCCTTCACCATTTACGATGACGACGACCAGCTTCGGGTGATCAAGGATGGCTTGAAGACGCTGGGCATGGACGAAAACCGTTCCCAGCCCAAGGAGCTTCGCTCCCGGATTTCCGGGGCGAAAAACAAAATGCTCACGCCCGATGAATGGTTTCAGGAATCTGCGCGGGATTTTCAGGCCCAGCAGTTCCACGATTTGTATACATACTATGAAGAGAGGCTTCGGGCGGCCAATGCCCTGGACTTTGACGACCTGTTGCTTAGGGCCCTTCAATTGTTTGTGGATCATCCCCCGGTGCTGGATTATTACCGGCAGCGCTTCCAGTACGTGTTGGTGGACGAATATCAGGATACCAATATGGCGCAGTATACCTTCGTGCGTCTTTTGACCCAGGAAAGCCGGAATCTTTGCGTGGTCGGCGACGATGACCAATCCATTTACGGCTGGCGAGGCGCTGATATCCGGAATATTCTTGACTTTGAAAAGGATTTCCCCGATGCCCGGGTGATAAAACTGGAGCAGAATTACCGCTCTACCGCCAATATTCTGGACGCCGCCAATCAGGTGATCGCCCATAACACGGGGCGAAAGGAAAAAGCGCTTTGGACGGAAGCCGGAGAGGGCGAAAAAATCCATCTCTACGCTGCCGGGGACGAGCGGGAGGAAGCTGCCTGGATCTGCGAACGCGTTAAAAAGCTCCAGCAGACCCGCGTGCCTTACGCGCAGATGGCTATCCTGTACCGCAACCACACCTTGAGCCGTGTTATCGAAGAAATGCTGGTGCGTTCCGGCATCCCTTACCGGGTATTCGGCGGCACCAGATTCTATGACCGGAAAGAAATCCGGGACGCCTTGGCGTATCTGCGGGTGATCGTGAACCCGGCCGACGATGTGAGCCTGGTGCGCATCATCAACACGCCCAAGCGTTCCATCGGCGATTCCACCGTGGCGGTGCTTCAGGAATTCGCCAAGAAGGAAGATCTGCCTCTGTTCTCCGTTCTCAGCGATCCACCGGATACCCTTTCATCCAGGCCGAAAAAATGCATTGGGGAATTTGCCCTGCTGATGATGAAGCTCACTGCGCTCAAAGACACGCTGTCCCTGTCCGAGCTGGTGGAAACCATGCTGAATGAAACGGGGCTGAAAGCCCAGTTCAGCATCGAAGGCAGCGAAGAAGCCCAGACCCGGCTGGACAACCTGAATGAACTGGCCGGCGCGGCCAAGGAATTTGAAAACCAAAGCGACGATAAATCCCTGGAAGCGTTTCTGGAAAACGTATCGTTGGTGACGGATCTGGACAACCAGGAGGAAGCGCCTCAGTATGTGACGCTGATGACACTGCACAGCGCCAAAGGCCTGGAATACGACGCCGTGTTCATGACAGGCATGGAGGAAGGCATTTTCCCTTCCATGCGTTCCACCATGGACGAGGAAAAAATGGAGGAAGAACGCCGTCTGTGCTATGTGGGCATGACAAGGGCAAGAAAAATTCTGTTCCTGTCCTACGCCCGCCGCAGAGCCATCTATAACCAAATCACGCACAATTCTCCTTCTCCTTTCCTGCGGGAAATCCCGGAACGGCTCCTGATTGACGAATGGAACAACGCTTCCCGGCAGAGCTTCGCGCCCGAACCGGCCAAGCCTGCCATGGTATCCCGAAAGGATCGCCCCCGAAACCTGAGCTTCGGCACGCCGGGCATGGCCGCCGGGGCTCGCGGCGCGCTGAATATTCCCGGTGTGCAGAAGGGGTTTGTGGCTTCCGCGGCCAGGAGTGTCGCCTCTTCCAGCGCCATGGGCAGCCTGTTTAAGGCCGGAGACCGTGTGCTGCACCGGAAATTCGGAGAAGGAACAGTGCAGGCGGTGCGGGGCGCCGGGGCTGACGCACGGATTCAGATCGCTTTTACCGCGTATGGAACCAAGGAATTTTCTCTGGCCATCGCGCCTATCGTGAAAATCGAGGAATAACGCTTTCCTTTTCCGGGAAACACTGATATCCATGGGGGTTTTCTCTGTGCAGAAAGCCCCCATCATCATATTCAAAGCGGAGGATGAATGCCGTGGAACAGTTAAACGATATGCGTTCCCTGGTGGACTACCTGAATCGGACGGCCTATGAATATTATGTGCTGGATCGTCCCACCATCTCCGATGCCCAATGGGATCAGCTGTATAATCAGCTGGTAAAGATGGAAAAGGAAACGGACACGGTGCTGCCGGATTCTCCCACTCATCGGGTGGGCGGCGAACCGCTGGCCGCTTTTGTCCAGCATCGGCATATCACCCGTCTTTGGAGCATGGACAAGGCGCAGAGCGAAGAGGAACTGAACGCCTGGTTTGACCGGACGGAAAAGCTGTGGGCGCAGGAAGGCTCCCTGCCGCCGCTTCAATATGGCGTGGAATATAAGTTCGACGGATTGACGCTGAACCTGACCTATGAGAACGGCATCCTTACGCAAGCCGCCACCCGGGGAAACGGGGAAGGGGGGGAAGCCATTCTTCCCCAGGCGCGCACGGTGCGCGGCGTGCCCCTGTCCATCCCCTGGAAGGGAAAGATCGAGGTGCAGGGCGAATGCATCATGCGCCTGAGTGCCCTGGAAGCCTACAACAAAACTGCCGCAGAGCCCCTGAAAAACGCCCGGAATGCCGCTGCGGGAGCGCTGCGCAACCTGGCCCCCGCCGTCACAGCCAGCCGAAACCTGTCCGCCTTTTTCTATCAGGTGGGCACCATTGACAATCCGCCTTATCATGATCAGGTGGGCATGGTGACGTTTATCCGGGAGCAGGGCTTCCCGGTGAGCCCTTATTTTGAGACGGCGGAAAGCCGGGAAGGCGTTATCCGCCTGATCCGCCAAATTGAAGAAAAGCGCCCCAGCCTGGATTTTCTGATCGACGGGGCGGTGGTCAAGGTCATGGATCAGCATACCCGGGAAATCATGGGCTATACGGACAAATTTCCCCGCTGGGCTGTGGCCTATAAATTCGCCGCTGAAGAAAACACCGCCACCCTGGAAAAGGTCACCTGGGAATTGGGCCGCACCGGAAAGCTGACCCCGCTGGCCCATGTATCCCCTGTGGATTTTGCCGGAGTCACAGTGAAAAAAGCTACGCTGAACAACGCCGGAGATATCCAGCGTAAAAAGCTGACCCTGGGCTGCACGGTCTGGATTCGCCGGTCCAATGATGTGATCCCTGAAATATTGGGATGCGTGGAGGATGGCATTGCGGGAAAGCCCATTGTGACGCCGGAAAGATGCCCTGCCTGCGGCGGGGAGCTCACCTGGCGGGGCGCTCATCTGTACTGCCTGAACCGGGAAACCTGCCGCCCTCAAGCAGTGGCCCGGCTGGCTCATTTCGCCTCCAGGGACGCTATGGATATTACTGGATTTTCCGAAAAAACAGCCGGGGTGTTTTATGATCAGCTGAACGTCCGGGACGCCGCCGACCTGTATCATCTTACCGTGGATCAGCTTCAGGCGCTGGATGGCTTCCAGGACAAAAAGGCCCAGAATCTGATGAACGCCCTGGAAAAAAGCAAGCAATGCCCCCTGTCCCGTTTCCTCCTGGCGATTGGCATTCCCAATATCGGCCGCCGCACCGCCCGGGATTTGTCAGCGGCCTTTGGCACGCTGGAAAAGGTGCGCGCCGCTTCCATGGAAGAATTGCTCGCCATCGATGAAGTGGGGGAGATCGTGGCGCAAAGCGTGATGGACTTTTTCTCCTTCCCGGAAAACCAGCGGATGATCGACCGGTTGTTGTCTGCCGGGGTCACGCCCCAGGCGGAAGAAAAACAGCAGGGCGGCGCTTTTTCCGGTATGACGCTGGTGGTGACCGGCACCCTGCCCACCATGAGCCGCCAGGAAGCGGAAACCTTTATCCGGGAAAACGGCGGCAAAGCGGCAGGCTCCGTCAGCAAAAAAACGTCCTATGTCGTTGCCGGAGAAGCGGCGGGCAGCAAACTGACCAAGGCCCAAAGCCTGGGCATTCCTGTGATCACCGAGGAAGAAATGCGCCAAATGGCGCGGTAAACACGCCTTGAAAGTACCTTTGCCCCAGAAACATCCAAGGTTAATCCATGCAAAAAGGCTTGACAGGCTTTGATTTGCCTGTATAATGAAACAGAAAGGCCGCTGAAGAAAAACGGAAGAGACGCCCGGTCGGGCGTCCTAAGAAAGGGGAGAAGCGGGAATTGTTCAGGACAAGCGCATGCCGGGTGGAACGCTGGTGTGATAAAACGATGAGCGTAATGCGAGAGCGGCAGCTGGAAGCATGCCAGGACAGGCTGTACCGCTGCCCCGCCGCCGGAATATTCGGCAAGCTTTGCGCGGATGAAGCGGATCATCTGTTCCGCCTTTCCTATTACGCCAAGGAAATCAAAACCAAAATACCTTCCCAGGAAGAATTGAAGGCGCTGGTGCTGGCCCGTGCGGAGCGGGAGGCGTGCTTCCTGTCGCCCCGGGAGGATGATCTCGTCAAGCGCATGATCATGGGCGAGGGCGAAACCTATATTGACGAATGGGAAGAAATCAGCGCGGCGGAAGCCCTCATCTCCCGGCTTTGGTGCTCCCTGCAAATCGTGGATGAAGAAAACGCCCGGCTTTGCATGGCCAAGGAATTGATCGATCCTGTTTCCAAGGCCATGATGACGGAAAAGTATTTTCAATCAAAAGCCCGGCTTTTTTCCTTTGACGCTACGCTCCACAGCCTGCTGTATCTGTCCGGTTTTCTGCACGCGTCCGTACCCATGACCCATTTTTATCGGCAAATGAGCAAGGAGGCGGACGCGCTTTCCGGCGTCCTGCTGGCTCGGTATATGCGCGCTGCCTTTGATTATACGGAAACGCCTGAGGGAGAAATCCTGCTGCTGCATCCCGGCTTGGCAGATCCGGAAAACTTGCTGTCCGTTTTATCCAAGCTGCCGCCCACCGAACTGGAAATTACAAGAGATATGATGGTGGGCGGAATGAATGGGATGCTGCCTGAAGAAGTCGCGTCCTGCGAAACCATGCGGGGAGCGCTGATTGGCGCGATCCGGCCGGAATATGGCGATGAGGAAGCGCTGGAAGATCTTCGCATGATGGCAAAGCAGGGGGCCAACCTGGCGGAAATGAAAGAAGTCATGGAATCCATGCTGTGCGTGCTGCCTACGCCCAGGATGCTGGAAGCGCTGTCGCAGCTCCATTTGCAGACGGTCCGGTGGATCGGCATGCCCTCGGCGGTGGTGAACTGATGCGCCTGTATGAAGCCGCTGTTCCTGAAAAAGCGGACGGCGTTCGGCTGGAAAAATACGCGGCTCAGGCGTTTTCCCTTTTACCGCCCCATGTGCTGCGCGACGCCTTCGACCGGCGCGATGTGAAGCTGAACGGCAAACGGGCGGGCCGGGAAGAAACCGTGCATGCCCATGATACTGTAAAATTATTCACAGGCTTCTGCGTGGATATACCCGTAGTATATGAGGATGAACATATTCTCCTATTGAATAAACCCGCCGGGATCAGCTGCGACACAGACGATTGGGGCGGCATGACGGTGCTTTCCCTGATGAAGGAAAAGGCCGGAAACGCTTTTGTTCCCCGTCTTTGCCACCGGCTCGATCATCCCACCTGCGGGCTTCTTTTACTGTGCAAGGATGATGAAAGCGAAGCGCTGCTGCTGGAAGCGTTTAAAACGAGGACCCTGGAAAAAAAGTATCAGTGCCTGGTTCGGGGTGAAATGCGCCCCCGGGAAGCGGTCAAAGAAGCGTATCTGGTTAAAGACGCTGCCCATGCTCAGGTGCGTATCGTCACCCATGAAACACCGGGGGCTGTGCCCATTGCGACTCAGTATGAAACCATGGGATTTGACGGAGAAATATCCCGCCTTCGGGTTACCCTGCTCACCGGCCGTACCCATCAAATCCGGGCCCACATGAGCTTTCTCTCCCACCCGATTTTAGGGGACGATAAATATGGCGACCGTGCGCTGAACAAAAGGCTGAAAGTGGGCGCTCTCAAGCTGTGCGCCACGGAACTGACGCTGCACACGGAAGGGATGCTTGCTTATCTGGACGGAAAAACCTTTTCCGTTGAGCCTCCTTTCTGATCTTGATTCCGATACGATTCAAAAAAAGGAGCTAAGTATCCTATGTCTTCATCCCCCGTTCGCCTGATTGCCACCGATGTGGACGGCACGCTGCTGTCCGGCAAGGGAATCATCCCGCCCCAAAATATAAACGCTATTCATGCCGCCCAGGAAAAGGGCATCACCGTAGCCATTGCGTCGGGACGCTTTCCGGAAAATGTGTTTGTGATGATGCAGGACAATGGAATCAAGTGCCCCATCATCGGCGTCAACGGAGCGGAAGTGACCGATGGAAACCTCCGTTTGCTCTATGAAAAATCCATGAGCGCTTCTTCGGCGCTCTCTGTGCTGGACGTATTGGAAAGAACGGGGTCCGACTTTTTTATGTTTGGGCATAAATGCATCTGCACCAGCATGGAAGGTGTCCTCCATCATTCGGAGCTTTCCTATGGCGAAAGGATTCGTGCCTTGGGCTTTACCTATTATCATGGCTTTCGGGAAGCCCGCGCTATCGCAAAAGAGGGAAATACCCACAAGTTTTTCGTTTGCTCCAATGTGCCGCTGCCGCCGGTGCGGCAGGCGCTGAAAGCCGTAACGGGAATCGAACTGACTCAATCCGCTTTCAATAACGTTGAAGTCATGCCCGTAGGCGTGGACAAGGGAAAGGGCGTGGAAAAGCTGGCGGCCGCCCTGGGCATTCCCCTTTCCCAGGTGATGGCCCTGGGCGATGAAAGCAATGATATTCCCATGCTTTCCATCGTTGGCTTTGGGGTGGCCATGGCAAACGGAAGTCAGGAAGCCAAAGAAGCGGCGCGCTATGTCACCGCCAGCAACGATGCATGCGGATTCGCGCAGGCGGTGGAAAAATACGCGCTGTAATTCATAAAATCCATTCTTTACAGCGCACCGCGTCCTGTGATATAATTTGATCGAGCAAACGGAAGGGCTGCCCGCTTTTTCCCAGGCGGCTTCCCGTACGCCATCCTGCGAGGAGGAAAAAAATTATGCCATTTATCCATACCCGCGTCAATCGTCCCATCACCCAGGAAGAAGAAAAGCTGTTGGCCCAGAAAATGGGACAGGCTGTTTCCCTGCTTGGAAAAAGCGAAGATTGGCTGATGCTTCAGTTTGAAGACAACTGCCGCATGTTTTTTAAGGGCGACTGCAAAAAGCCGCTGGCTTTTGTCAGCGTGAAGCTATATGGCGGCGCGGGCAGCGCGGCTTATCAGCGCTTTACCGCGGAGGCCACCCGGCTTCTGGGCGAAACCCTTTCCGTTCCCGCCGACGGCGTTTACGTGGAATATGAGGAAACGGATCACTGGGGCTGGCAGGGAGAAAATTTTTAGCTTGTTCAAAAAAGGCGGCTTCTTGATGGAGCGGCCTTTTCCTTTTCCTGGAGGTTTGATTGGATGCAGACCGTTCTGATCACCGGCGGGTCCCGGGGAATCGGCGCCGCCATGGTGCGCTTCTTTTCCGCCCGGGGCTGGCGGGTTATGTTTACCTATGTAAACAGCGAAGAAAAGGCGGAAGCGCTAAGAAAAGAAACAGGCGCTCTCCCGGTTCGCTGCGACGCGTCCAGCGAGCAGGAAACCGCCGCCATGGCGCGGCAGGCCGTGTCCTCTTTGGGCCACATCGACGCGCTCATCTGCAACGCTGGCATTTCATGGTCAGGGCTTTTACAGGATATGACGGTGGAAGAATGGGATCGGCTTTTTGCCGTTCATGTTCGGGGGGCGTTTTTGGCGACAAGGTCCTTTCTGCCGGACATGATTTCCCGTCAGTCGGGCAGTATCCTGTATATCTCCTCCATGTGGGGCCAGACTGGTGCATCCTGCGAGGCGGCGTACTCCGCCTGCAAAGCGGCGCTGATCGGTTTGGGAAAAGCCATGGCAAAGGAAGCTGGGCCTTCTCATGTACGGGTCAATTGTCTCTGCCCCGGGGTGATCAGGACGGATATGCTTCGGGAATACTCAGAGCAGGATTTGGACAGCCTTTCCCAGGATACGCCGCTGGAGCGGCTGGGTAATCCGGAAGACGTGGCAAAAGCGGCCTATTTCCTTTCGTCGGATGATGCTTCTTTTATTACCGGACAGGTGCTGGGGGTGAACGGTGGATTTGTCATATAAAAAATTTGCTCTTTTTTGACCTGATTTTCCAATTTCTTTTTTTGATATATTGTTTTTTTGTTGTTTTTTACAAAAAGCGTCAAAGTTTGACCTTTTCTCTTTCCAGAAACGCAAAAATCATGTATAATAGTATCGTCCAACGTATCCAGCGCATATTCTTTTGAAGGGGTGTGGAGCGGCATGAACAGTTTTCTGACCGAGTGGGGCAAGGACTTAAAGAGTATTCCCGTCGGGCCGCTGGGCGTAATCGCCATGGCAGGCTGTGAAGAAATGGGAAACAAGATCAATGGCTGGCTCAAGAAATGGAATTCGCTTCAGGAATCGCAGGACGAAGAATTTTACACCATACCCGGTGTGAACCGGGACAGCTTTCTCATCAAAACTTACTGCCCCCGCTTTGGCACCGGCGAAAGCAAAGGCGTGATCAAAGAGAGCGTTCGCGGGTATGATATTTATATCATCGTGGACGTGTGCGCTTATAACAAAACCTATAAAATGTACGACATGGAAGTGCCCATGTCCCCTGATGATCATTTCCAGGATCTGAAGCGTATCATCGCCGCCATTGGCGGCAAAGCCAAACGGATCAACGTGATCATGCCCATGCTGTATGAAAGCCGCCAGCATAAGCGCTCCTCCCGGGAAAGCCTGGACTGCGCCATGGCCCTGCAGGAATTGCAGCAGTACGGCGTGACCAATATTATCACCTTTGACGCTCACGATCCACGCGTAGCCAATTCCGTGCCCCTCATCGGGTTTGAAAATGTGATGCCCACTTACCAGATGATCAAAGCCCTGACCCGCACCGAAAAAGGGCTGGCCATCGACAAGGAAAATATGATGGTGGTGTCTCCCGACGAAGGCGCTATGCAGCGCAATATCTTCTATTCCTCCGTACTGGGATTGGATTTGGGCATGTTCTATAAGCGCCGGGACTATACCACCGTGATCAACGGCCGCAACCCCATCGTAGCCCATGAATATCTGGGCGCGTCCGTGGAGGGAAAGGATGTGATCGTGGTGGACGATATGATCGCATCCGGCGATTCCATTCTGGATCTTTGCAAGGAATTGAAGCTGCGCAAGGCCAACCGGATTTTTGCCGTCGCTACCTTCGCTTTCTTTACCAGCGGCATTGAGGAGTTCAATAAGGCGTATAATGAAGGGCTGCTGACCAAGGTGGTTTCCTCCAATCTGACCTACCGCAGGCCCGAGGTGGTGAACGCGCCCTGGTTCGTGGAAGCGGATCTGAGCAAGTATATCGCTTATATCATCGCAACCCTGAATCACGACCGTACCCTGTCCAAGCTGCTGAACCCCTATAACCGGATCAAGACCTTGCTGGAACGCTATCAGGCCGAACAGGCGGCGGCAGGAATCCGCTTGGTATAAAAAAGCAAAATGAGCAAGCAGGACGAACAGTTTCTTACACCCGAGGGCGCACAGCCCAAGAAGGATATCGTCCAATCCGCCAAGGATTTTATGACCGGCGTGTTTAACCCCTTAAAGGGGAAAGACCTGGGTCAGATGGTGGAGGATTTTACCTCGGAAATGACCTTGGTGGCCGAAGGCTTAAGCGAGGATCAGCAAAAGCTGAGCCGGGAAACAGAAAAGCTGAGCGCTCAGCAAACTGAGCTTGAGCAGCAGATGCTGGATGGATTCCATGACAGCGACGTGGCCAACAGAGAAATGCAGAAGGAAATCCAGGCGCTGAAGGCTCGGCTGGATAAAGCGGAAAAGCAGCTTCTAGAAAAAAAGAACAGGAAATCCGACGGCTTATTGTCCATTGTCCGTCAGGCCACTTGGCTGGTTGCCATCGCATCCGCCGCCTGGGTGGTCGTGACGATCATTCAAGCGCTGACGAATCACTGAAGAACGGGAGGTGGAAGGATTGGCCAGCTATCAGGAATTGATTGATAAGTATACCAAACGAAAAAAGGATACGGTGATCGACGCAGTGACCGCCGGTCTTTCCTACGCCGATAACGTGGCTGTTTCCTTTGGCCTGCTGGAAGAAAGCGGCGTGCTGGATTCCTTCACGGTGGCGGCTCCATTTGCCGTGATTGCCGTAACAGAGCAGGTGAAGGTGATCCTGGGCAGGAAAACCGGAAAAGCCGGGTTCGGGGACGCTGTACAGCGGATGCTGCGCACAGGCGCGGCCATGGGCGTTGGCGCTCTGGCCGGGTTGGCGGCAGGGCCTGCGGCGGCGCTGCCTGTTTCCGTGGGAACGCGCGCTTTGCTGTCCCATTACAAAAGCAACGCCCTGCTGGGCTTGCGGGTGCAGGAAAGAACGGAACGCCTCCGCGCCCTTCGCCAAAGCCGGGAAACGCGGGAAGGCGCGAATGATATTCGCCCCGCTTTGCCGGGCGGCATGGATTATCTGGAATAATCCTATACAATACTGCATGATTTGCGCCGGGAAACCCCGGCGTTTTTTGTTTCCGGATAAATGCCTTTCCTTCTGCGCATAATACCGAAAAAAGGAAGGATGGGCTGCTGGGGTGCAGAGCAAAGAATGGACGCCTGTGGACAGCGGAAAGCTGAATGGCAAGATAGGGGATATGCTGCCGCTTCTTCGCAGGGCAGCGCGGACCGAGGAAAGCGAGGATGTGATTTTGCGGGAAATCACCGTGCTTCATCACCCTGCCGCTTTGCTGTACGTGGATGGGCTTGTACATGCTGAAAGCCTACAGCGCTTTTTTCTGGAGCCTTTGCTGCAGGCGGGGCCGATCCCGGAAGAAAAAACGCTTGAAAACTATCTGATCCAGTTCGTTCTGCCCCTGGCCTCCGTTTCCTTATCCGATCAGATCGCAGCCGTCATGGAAAGAGTGTTCAGCGGCGACGCCGCGCTGGTGATAGATACCATGTCCGGGGCGCTGGTGGCCGACATGAAGGGGTTTGTCAAGCGGGGCTTATCGGAGCCTGTCAACGAATCCGTGGTAGCCGGGCCCCATGAGGGCTTTTCAGAATCCATTCGGGATAATACGGTATTGATCCGCCGCTTGCTCCGGTCTCCGGCCCTTATTTGCGAATCTGTCAGCATTGGCACCAAAATCCCCATGCATCTGGCCCTGGTTTATTTGGATGGCATTGCGCAAAAAGAAAATGTGGATGAATTGCGCCGAAGAATCCTTGGCTGCCAAGTGGATTATGTGTCCAGCATGGGGATGCTGGAGCAATTGATAGAAGATAATCCATGGGTGCTTCTTCCCCAGACCGTGTGTACAGAGCGGCCGGACCGTGCAGTGAGCTTTTTAACGGAAGGCCAAATCATTGTGCTCATGGAAAACGCGCCGGCGGCTCTTGCGATGCCAGTTGGTTTTTTGCATCTCTTTCACGCCCCGGACGACACCGCCATGCGCTGGCAGTATGGGAGTTTTCTTCGTTTTTTACGCCTGATCGGGATACTGATATCGCTTTTACTGCCCGCTGTTTTTATTTCCCTGACGGTTTTTCATCCGGAGGGCATGAGCCTTTCTTTGCTCACTTCCGTGGTGGAAAGCCAGGCGAAGGTGCCGCTGGCGCTTTTTCCATCCATGCTGATCATGCTGCTGATTTTCAGCCTGATCAATGAAGCAGGCACCCGCGTTCCCGGTACACTGGGCGCCAGCCTGTCCATCGTGGGCGGATTGATCCTGGGCCAGGCGGTGGTGGATGCGGAGCTGTTCAGCCCGCTTATTTTGATCGTGGTGGCGTTAAGCGGCCTGGGCAGCTATGCCGCCCCTACCTTCCCATTAACGCTGTCACTCCGGATCGGTCAATTGATTCTGGTCTCTTCCGCCGGGATTGCCGGGTATCCCGGCATGGCGCTGGCGCTGTTCTGCATGCTGCTGCGCGCGTTCGGCGCAAAAAGCCTGAATGTGCCTTTCTTTTCGCCCATAGCGCCCAAGCGTCCGGCTAATCCAGATGGGCTCCTTCGCCTGCCTGTTTGGCGGCAAAGGCTTCGCGGGGCCCTGGCGAATCCGTTTCATATGTTCCGTACAAAAGGGCCGATGCGCGCCTGGGATCGAAAGGAGAAGCTGAAATGACAGGAAAAACTGTGACTCACGTAAACAGCCAAACAGAAATGCTCTCCCAGCGCGTTCATGCCATGCAAAATGATCGTCGCGCCTTGTGGAATGTATCCGTATTGGCGCAGATTTATGTCAGCCTGTCGTTGTATTTATATGGGGCCGTCAGCACCGCTGGTTTATGGTCACTGGGATTGACGGTTCCTTATATGCTGCTGATCCTGTTTTTATCAAATCGCGTGAGGCCTGTCAGCGGTTTTGGCTGTCTGGTATTCTTTCTGCTGCAAATGTTTGACGCCCAGCTGATTCTTTACGCGCTGAGCGCCATGTTAAAAGAAGTCATGCCAGAGCACCCGCAGCTGCTCCTGGCCCTCTTTCTGGCGATTGGTATGGCGTGGGCAAACAGCGGAAAAGAGGAAACCGCGCTGTACAGCCTGAACCGATTCCTTCAATGGGTGATCTTCGCGCTGCTCTTTTATTGCGTTTGCGCATCTATTCCTTATGGCCGCGGCGATCATTTTTTCCCGCTGTTTGGCCGGGGGGGCGAGAGTATCTTCAAAGGAGCGGTGTGCCTGTGGGGCGCGGTCAACGGATGCGTCTGGCCCCGGCTGATGCCCAATGAGGAACAAATGAATTCTTCTGAAAAAGTGCAGGAAAACAATTTTCACGCATTTTTGCCGCTGGCAGGCGGCGCGCTGGTCATGGGCGTATCCGTTTGGCTCATGCCATTTTATGCCATGGAGCGGCCGGAAACCTTGGGCTGGCGGCTTTTGCTGTTTACCAATATGACGCCATCTATTCCCGCCTGGAGCTTTCAGGTGATCAGTCTTCTCATGCTGTTTTTTCTGTCGCTTAGCTGTCATATAAAAAGCGCAGAAAACAGCCTGTCTCTTTTATGCGGCAAAAAGCTTCCCAGCTTTTCGACCCTTCTTTTGCTTTTTCTGCCGCTACTGCCGCTGGTTTTCCTTTCCAATCCGCAAGCGGAAACAGCGCTCATAACCGCTTCCTTTTTTCGCGCGCCGGTGATGCTGGGATTTTTGTTTCTGCTCTATATTCAAAAGCGAAGGAATAAACGCCGAAAGGACATTATGGCATGAAAAGAGCCTGGCTTGCGCTGCTGCTGTGCGTATTCCTGACCGGCTGCTCCAGCCGGCAGTTAGAGGAGGAAATGCTGGTGATCGTTTTGACGGTGGACCAGCGCATAAACGATACCCATGTGTCGATCAAAACGCCGGGAAACGCTGAGGCCCAGGAGGAGGGGAGAGGCGCTTATTTGCTGCTGGAAGCCTCTGGCTCTACTTTCGGAGAGGCCATGGCCATGCTGAACGCCACCACGCCGCGAAAACTGAATTTCTCTCAGACACGGGAAGTGATTATCAGCAGGGAAACCGCCGTTTTGCCTGATTTTTGTCCCCTCCTAAAAAAAATTAACGCGCTGCCCCGATTCCGCTGTTCCGCGCCGGTCATCGTGTGCAAAGGGAAAGCGGTTGATTTTTCCAAAGCTCAAAAGCCCTATATTGGGGTCCGGCTGAGCCGGTACACAGAATCCACCCTGACCAATTTTGCTGGAAAGGGCTTTACGCCCAAAACGACTCTATGCGACGCGGTGCGGGATCTGGGCAGCGGGCTTCGTGACCCATTATTGATTTTGGGTGCGGTCAATGATTTTTCCGGAAACGCAGATGAAAAAAATGAAAATGGCTTGGACGCGCAGGCAGGGGAACTTCAGCGAAAAAGTCCGGAAGCAGTGGAGGGGTTTGGCGCGGCGATGACCGATGGAAAAACGGTATGCGGCGAATTGACGGGATATGAAATGGCTCTGATCCATCTGCTGGAAGGGCATGTGGAAGCGCTGGTAATGCAGGGGCCCAATGAGCAGTCAGTCCGAATCACAGCCTCCCGCCCCGCGCGTTTATCGGTGGATTTAGAGCAATCCCCTGCCGTGCTTTCTGTTCGTCTCAGCTGCGAAGCGGTTTTCCCGCCGGGACAAAGAACAGGGGAAGCGGCGATCCGGGAAAAACTTGGCCGTGATGTGACCGGCCTTATGAAGCATATGCAGGAAAAGAAATGCGATGGGCTCGGCTTTGGCGGGGTGGCGGTTCGTACATGCTTAACGATCCCGGAATGGGAAAGCCTTCATTGGCGGGAAACCTATGCCGCTGCGGATGTGCAGGTGGAAGTGAACATGCGATGCAGGGACGATTGAATGGCGCTTACAGCATTGAAAGCGCCGCCAAAGCGCCGTAGCCCGGCAGGCCGAGCAGAAAAACGGACAGAAAATTGATGCCGTTCACGCCGACGCCGATCGTCTCCTGGCTGATCAAAAGCAGTGTGAGTGCCCAAAAAGCCCGTCTGACACTGTGGGAAAACAAGCTGTCAGGATTCGCCAAGAGAGAATATGCCAGCAAAACCGCCACTGTCAGTATAAGCATCAGTGCGCCAGTCCAAATGCTGCTTGCCATCGCCGTTTCATTCAGTCCTTTCCGTTGAACGCAGCGCCGGGGGAAAAGCGCTGTATTTCATCGCTTGATGCTTATGCGCACTGATTGACAAATATGCCTGAATAGGTGTAAAATGACAAAGAATTTTTCCAATGCTTGGAGGTAGGACCATGGGCATTATTCCGTCCCGGAATTTGGATGATCAGCGCCGTGAAGAAAACGGCATCGTATATTTTGACCGCGGCACAGTGACCGGAAAAAACGGCCGAAAATATGACCGATACGCTATTCAGACTCACTTCGTCCAGCGCGGCGAAAGCCAGAAGGAGCTGGTGGAAAAATATGTGCGTCCCCTGTATCAGGAAGGCGACGTGCTTTCCTTTGGCGCCAAGGTGATGTGCATGTGCGTGGAATCTGTGAAAACGAGGGATGAGGTAAAGCCCGGGTTTTGGGCCAATTTTCTGTGGCGCTTTGCCGGAATCAATCACACGGGCGTTGGCATGCACGAGCCTTATAAGCTGCAATTGGTGATCGACATCTGCGGGCTGCCCCGGGTGCTGCTGGCGGTGATCTGCTCCGCGCTGACCAAGCCCTTCGGTGTACACGGCGTATTCTATAAGGTCTGCGGCAAGGGCGTGGGCGGCATCGATGGGTTCTATTTCCGCTCCAGCTTTGACGTATATAAGGAAATGGCGCTGATCAACCCCGATAATCCGGTGGAGCTGTGCGATCAATTGTATCAGGAAACCGGCATTCCCGTGGTGCTCATGGACGCCAATGACTTGCAGCGGGATCAATTGGGCAAGTGCCACGGCTTCCCGCTGACCGATGAAGAAATCCAGGACGCCATGCAAGATAATCCTTCCGGCCAGGGCGACGAATTAACACCGCTCATTCTGATTCGTCCCTTGAAGTAATGCGATGCGGGGGAAACCCATTCTTTGGAGAAATAAAGAACGGGTTTCCCCGCACTTGTTTCCGTAAAAGGGGGGGGTGCTGTCATGAAACGGTTTCTTGTGCTGTTGCTTTGCTTTTGCTTGATTCTTCCAGCATCTTTGGCCGAGGCTGTTCAGGAAAGCCAGGGGCTGGACTGGCAGGAAAACGACCCCTGGCCTTTTTCCATCCGAAACGGCGACAGAAATGAACACCGCATCGCCATTACCATGGACGACTGCTATGAGTTCGAGTATGTCCGCTCCGCCTGGGAGCTGATTTCCTCCTATGGCGGCAGCATGACCTTTTATCCGGTGGGCGATTTGCTCAAGGAAGAAAAGCTGAGCCAGGAGGATAAAGAACTGTGGCAGGCCATTGCCGCTTCCTCGAGCGAAATTGGCACCCATACCCATCATCATAAGCGCATGACCAAGGAAAGCGCTTATAATATGGTGCTGTACAGCAAGTATCCCCAGCATGTAGTGGATCATTTGCTGGGCTATCATTATCCCGTCCGCACCCTGCGCCCACCCTTTGGCAGCCACAGTCCCGCATTCCAAAAGCAATTGGCGAAGGTGGGATATACCCATGTAATTCTCTGGGACGTGGATTCCACCGACGCGGATGAAGTGCTCAAAAACGTGCAAAACGGCAGTATCATTCTGTTTCATGCCCGGAAAAAGGATTGGCTGTGCATTCAAAAAGTCATTCCCGCATTAGCGGAGCAGGGCTACGAAATGGTCACGATCAGTCAATTGCTGAATTTGCCGGAATTGGAGCCGGTGGAGGAGCTGTTTGATTGGAGCCAGCGAAAAACTGAATATTTGAGCGGCCTGTAAGGCCGGCCGTATCCTCCGTTATACAGAATGTCTTTTCTTTTTCCTCTCCGGCAATTGCGCCGGAGAGCTTTTTTTGATATAATCTTTTTGTTCTTTACTTATCACGCAGGAGGATGATTCACGATGGCGCAGGACAACACCGGTTATCTTTCCCCGTTTTCCACCCGCTATGCCAGCAAGGAGATGCAGTACCTCTTTTCCGCTCAGAATAAATTCACCCTATGGCGGAAGCTGTGGATCATCCTGGCGGAATCGGAGCAGGCTTTGGGTCTGCCCATTACCGACGCCCAAATCGCGGAAATGCGTGCCCATGAAACGGACGTGGATTTTGATGCGGCAGCGGAGTATGAAAAGAAGCTGCGCCACGATGTGATGGCCCATATCCACGCCTGGGGCGATCAATGCCCTACCGCCCGCCCCATCATTCATTTGGGCGCTACCAGTTGTTATGTGGGAGATAACGCCGACGTGCTGATCCTTCGTGACGCGCTGAAATTGATCCGCGCCCGACTGATCATGGCGATCGACGCGCTGAGCGCCTTCTCCCGGCAGCATGCCGGACAGCCCTGCCTGGCCTTTACCCATTTCCAATCTGCCCAGCCTACCACGGTAGGAAAGCGGGCCACGCTGTGGCTGAATGATTTGACGCTGGATTTGGAGGAAATTGACTTTTGCATTTCCACCTTGAAGCCCCTGGGCTGCAAGGGAACCACCGGCACCCAGGCCAGCTTCCTGGAATTGTTCCATGGGGATTACGAAAAAGTGAAGCAGCTGGATCACATGATTTCTGAAAAAATGGGCTTTTCCGCTGCCGTACCCGTTTCCGGGCAGACCTATTCCCGGAAAACCGATTCCCGGGTACTGAATGCCCTGTCACAAATTGGCCAGAGCGCCCATAAATTTGCCAACGATATTCGCCTGCTGGCCCATAAAAAGGAAATCGAAGAGCCCTTTGAAAAGAATCAGATCGGTTCATCAGCCATGGCTTACAAGCGAAATCCCATGCGTTCTGAGCGTATGACCGCCCTGAGCCGTTTCCTGATAAGCAACGCCCAGAACGGCGCCATGACCGCCGCGGAGCAGTGGTTTGAGCGGACGCTGGACGACAGCGCCAATCGGCGTCTTTCCCTGGCGGAAGGCTTCCTATGCTGCGACGCGGTGCTGAGCCTGTATCTGAATATCGCCTCCGGCCTGGTGGTATATGATAAGGTGATCGAAAAACACCTGCGGGAAGAACTGCCCTTCATGGCTACGGAAAATATCCTGATGGATGCTGTGGAGCGCGGGGGCGACCGGCAGGAGCTTCACGAGCATATCCGGGTGCATTCTATTGCCGCCGCCAATGCCGTAAAGATGGAGGGCAAGCCCTGTGACCTGCTGACCCGCATCGCCCAGGACCCTGCTTTCCAGGCGGACGAGGAAGCCTTGGAAAATGCGCTGCAGCCTGATAACTATATTGGCTGCGCTAAGCTGCAGACCCTGGAATATCTGGATCATGTGATTGCCCCGCTGCTTGCAATAAATGCGGATTCAAAGGTAAAAGCCCAGGAAATCAACGTGTGATCAGCATTTTGCCTCCATTGGCCGCTTCTTAAAAAAGGAGCGGTTTTCTCTTTTCAATCCAATAAAATCCTGCTATAATGAAGTGGCCCCGGCTGCACGGGGAAGAAAAAAGATTTTTGCATCGTTGATATGATCGGAGGGAACACTATGCAGGCAATGGAAGCGGCTGATCAATTGGCCAAAGCCATTCAGGAAAGCCCTGAATATAAGGAATATATTGTGCTGAAAAAGGAAATCGACGAGGACGCCGGTATCAAGGCGCTGATTCAGGAATACCGTCGGCTGCAAACCAGTATGCAGATGCGCATGCTGGCAGGGCAAGGCATGGAAGGGGAAGAAGCCCAGCGGTTTCAATCGCTGAATATGCTTTTATTCGCGGACAACCGCACATCCGGCTTCCTGCTGGCGGAAATGAAGCTGCAGCGCATGATGGCGGAAATTTTTGAAAAGCTGACCCGGGCGGCGGGCATGGAGCTTCCGATGCCGGGCATGTAACAGGAGGAGCCCCTTGAGAAGGAAAAAAGACGAGCGGGACTATACCCCGGAGGAACTGCGGCAGGAACGGGAATACGGCTTATTCTGGTACAGCTGGCTATGGACGGCCCTGCGTCCTGTGCTGCTGGCGCTGTGCGTGCTGGTGGTGATTACGGGCGTAGTGATGAGCGTATGGAACTGGACCAACCGAACCTTCCTTGTTCCCGTCGATGAACAGGATGAAAGCGAAGTCACCTTCGTGGTTTCCTCCGGCAGCAGCCTGACACGGGTCGCCAATAATCTGGAGGAAGCTGGCCTCATTCGCAGCCGCACCGTGTTTAAGTATCTGGCTGATTTCCTGGGCTATGGGCAAAAAATCCAATCGGGTGAATATCGGGTGCGCAGAAGCATGGATATGCGGCAGATCATGGAGCTGCTGACCACCGGCGACGGCAATCCAATCACCCGGAACATTACCATTATCCCCGGCTGGACGGTTCAGGATATCGCCAAATATCTGACGGAGCAAAAAGCGATTCCGGATGAAGAAAGCTTCCTGGCGCTCTGCCGCGGCGGTCAGAACTTTTCCGCGTATTATTACATCGCAGACGTGCTTTCATCCCCCAAGGCTTCGTCCCGTTTGTTCGCCCTGGAAGGATACCTGGCGCCGGATACATATGAAATCTACACCAACGCCTCGCCGGAAGATATCGTAAAAAAACTGCTGAGCCAAACGGAGGCAGTGTTTAAAACAGAATACCACGACCGCGCAGAGGAACTGCGCATGACCATGGATCAGGTGATCACCTTGGCTTCCATGATCGAGAAGGAAGCCAAGAACGCTGACTTTGCGAAAGTATCGGCTGTGTTCCATAATCGGCTCAATCAGGGAATGACCCTGGGCAGCGATGTTACAGTCAAATATGCCACCGGCATCAAACGCATGGCCCTGACGAACAGCGATTTACAGGTAGATTCTCCCTACAACACCTATATCGTTCATGGCCTGCCGCTGGGGCCCATTTGCTCGCCGTCGCCCGCAGCCATCTATGCGGCGCTGTATCCTGATGCACAGTACATCCAGGAGGAATACCTGTATTTCTGCTCCAAGGATCCAAACACCGGGGAGCTGCATTTCAGCCGTACTTTGCAGGAGCATGAATTGGCCGTCAGTATCTACGCCCCGCTGTGGCAGGCCTATGATAAAGAAAAAGGACTTTGATACCGCAAAAGAAGCAAGGGGAGGGGCCTATGCACCGCTTTTTTTCTGAAAGAATCGATGAGAATACCGCGTGTCTTCCCCCGGAGGAAGCCGCTCACGCACTGCGGGTGCTGCGGATGAAGGAAGGGGATGAATGCCAGGCGCTGCTGGAGGGGGATATCTATGCCGCCCATATCCGCTCTATCGGTTCCCAGGTGGTTTTATCGTTAGAAAAGAAGCTCCCTTCTCCGGAAGCCAAGGTGCGTGTGACACTGTATCAAGGGATTCCCAAAGGCGATAAAATGGACTTCATCGTGCAGAAGTGCACTGAAGCGGGAATAGACGCTATTGTGCCCGTTGCTTTTTCCAGGTGCGTCACCAAATGGGAGGGAAAGGACGCTGAAAAAAAGCTGCTTCGGTATCAGCGCATAGCAGCGGAAGCCGCCAAGCAATCAGGGCGCTCGCTGACGCCCCGTGTTCTGCCGCCGTTGTCTTTTGAACAAATGCTGGCGCAAATCCCTTCCCATGCCCTTTGTCTGGTTCCCTGGGAGGAAGAGCGTGGCCATGGGATTCGCGCAAACTGGCAGGGGCAGATGGACACAGGCATCGTGATCGGGCCGGAGGGCGGCATTGATGGGCTGGAAATCGAACGGCTCAAGGAAAATGGCGCAAAACCTGTCACCTTGGGCCCCCGGATATTCCGTACGGAAACGGCGGGCTTAGCCGCCTTGATTTCACTGCTCACCTTGTCCGGAGACCTGGAATAATGGGTTGATTTGTTTACAAAAGGAGAAGCGTATCTATGTTGCGTTCCGTGGCATTTCACACGCTGGGCTGCAAGGTCAATCAGTATGATTCCCAGGCGATGCTTGAACTGTTTATCCAGTCGGGGTATGAGGTGCGGTCCTTCAGCGAAAAAGCCGACGTTTATGTAGTCAATACCTGCACCGTGACCGGTACTGGTGATAAGAAAAGCCTGAATGCTGTGCGCCGCGCCCAACGGCTGAACCCAGAAGCGGAAGTGGTGATTGCCGGATGCCTGGCTCAGCGGGATGGGGAAAAGCTGCTGGATACCGGCGCGCGTCTGGTGATTGGCAACGCGAACCGGGAAAACGTGGTAAAGCTGCTGGAAGAAGCGGTGGAAAAAGGGGAGAGGCTGGCCGCTGTGACGGATATTCTGCGGGTGCCCTATGAACCCCTCTCGATTTCCAGCCACGAGGGACACACCCGGGCCGTGCTGAAAATACAGGAAGGCTGCGACCGCTACTGCACATACTGCATTATCCCCTATGTGCGGGGCGGTATCCGCTCCAGAAACACTGCTTCGATTGCTCAGGAAGCATCCCGTTTGGCCGCAGGAGGATTTCAGGAATTGGTGCTCACCGGCATTCATTTGACAAGCTATGGCAGAGATCTGGAAAACGCTTCTTTGATCGACGCCATTCGTGCCTGCGATGTGCCGGGGGTCAGCCGCATCCGGTTGGGTTCCCTGGAGCCTGTGATCATCACCGAGGAATTTGTGAAAGCCCTCCAGGCGCTGCATAAGGTATGTCCCCAGTTTCATTTGGCGCTGCAGTCTGGCAGCGATCCGGTGCTCAAGCGGATGCGCCGCCGGTATACCACCCAGGATTTTCGTCAGGCATGTTTATTGCTTCGGACAGCTTTCCCCAATTGTGCCATTACCACGGATGTGATCACCGGATTCCCCGGCGAAACTGAAGAAGAGTTTTCACAAACGCTGGATTTTTCCCGGGAAATGCGTTTTGCGCGGATGCACGTATTTCCATATTCTGCCCGGCAAGGGACGCCCGCCGCGAAAATGCCGACCCAGGTGCCCAAAGCGCAAAGGGAAGAAAGAGCCCGCCGCCTGATTTCCGTTGGCAATGAATTGGCGGAAAGCTACCGCGCCAGTCAAGTGGGAAAAATCGCGGAAGTGCTATTGGAGGAAACTGATCAGGACGGAGTAAGCCATGGATATACGGCGGAATACATGCCCTGCGCTGTTTCCGGAGGTCATCCTGGCCAGCTTGCGAAGGTTTTGATTACCGGCGTGAATGACAGCGAATTGACAGGCCAAATCGTAAAATGATCAATAAACGCTGCCTGAAAAGCGCCCGAAGGCGGATCGTTCGTTCCGTCCCCTGGGCGCTTTTTGCTTGACGCGGATCATCAATACGCGCCGATATTCGTAAACATCGGATAAGTTTGATATTTTGCAAACGGCAGCTTTTCCATGGTCACATAACCGGCAGGCGCATTGAGAACGTCGGGCAACCTGTTCACAATGGTCGCGCAGGTATGGGCCACGGTGTCGGGCTTGTCCACGGAAAAGCGAACGTCCGGTTCACCCCGGACAGAGAATTGGCATAAATCGCCTTCTCCCGCTTCATACACTTTTCCGATGCATTGGGTTTCCACCACAATTCCCTGATGGGTCACAGCCGTCACCACCGCACTCATGCCGATGGCATTACCGGCTGGAATGGTTTGGCGCATGGTTTCGCTGTAAACATCATGATCGGCGAACACGGGAACCGCTTTCTGCTTGATTTGCTCAATGCTCAAGCCCAGCTTCATGCAAAGCGCTTCATTGCTGTTCCATACATAGGCAGGCAGGGTCAGGCTATGGGCAATATCCCGCTCGAATTCCTCCGGCGTCAGCCCTACGCCGTGAGCCTTTGCCAGCGCAATTCCGTAATCTTCCACATTATAGCTGACTTCCCCGTCAATTTCTGAAATGCTGTGTACACCGCCAGCAATGCAGGCGGGAAGATTGACCCAGAACACGTCCTGCATCCCGCTGCCCACAATGGTACAGCCCATCCGCTTGGCCAGCGCATCCAGCTGGTTGGTAATGGTCGGGGATGTTGTCCAGGGGTACAACGCTTCTTCAGACGTTGTAATCACATTGATTCCTCGGGTAACGCATTCCAGGATTGCCTGATGCATGTCCGGCAGATAGCTTTGCAAAGCCAGGATGGCCACGTCAGCGTCGCAGTTATCCAGCACCACGTCAGGCTGACGGCGGACCTTGATGCCGATATGCCGGTTCAACCCCGCAATCTCGCCAATATCCTGATCCTCCAGGCTTTCGTCCATGTCGATAGCGCCAACGATTTGTACGCCTTTGTCCAGCAGATAACGCATGATCACACGCCCCATTTTGCCGCATCCGTACTGCACCACCCGGAGCTGATCCCAATTTCCCTGGTTCATTCTCATCTTTCACCTCCATACGCTCAGTTTTCCATCAACTGCGTTTTATTATGCAATTATGAAACGAACGTAAATTTTCTTTTCTCTGTTTGCATAGCTGCTTTTCCTGTGCTATACTGCCAATTAAAGAAAGGAGGCGAAAGAGCCTTGAAAAAATGGATCGTTTTTTTATCGTTGATCGCCCTGTGCTGCGCAGGCTGCTCCGGCGGCATCTCAGAACCCATTCAGGATACCGTGCGCTTATTATGCCTGAATATCGGAAAAGCGGATTGCATGGTGCTCACGTATCAGGAGTACGCATATGTGATTGATACAGGCTATGAGCAAACCTGGCCCGCTTTGGAAGCGGCGCTCAGGCAGTTCGGCATCTCCCGCCTGGACGGCGTATTCCTCACCCATTGCCACCAGGACCATATGGGCGGACTGATGCCCTTAGCCAACAGCAATATAGAAATCAGTGCATGGTACGCCGCCCAAATTTATTATGATCAAAAGGAAGAGACGCATCCTCTCAAGCTAGCGGCGGAAAGCCGAAATCAGGAGCCTGTCTGGCTGGAGGCCGGCAGCGTGATCAGCGTGGGGGAAAGCGCCTCGTTTACCGTATTGGGGCCGTTGACAGAAAACACAGACAATGAAAACAATAATTCTTTGGTGATGCGTTTTTCCTGTCCCGAAGGAAGTATTCTGCTGGTCGGCGATATGAAAGAGGATGAAGAATACGAGCTGCTGGATGCGGGCGTGATCGAGCCGGTGGATTTGTTAAAGGCAGGCCATCATGGGGATAACAGGGCCACCACCGCCGCTTTGCTGAACGCAGCCAAGCCCAAAGCAGCCATTATATTGACCAGCAGCGCTGAGGAATCGGACACCCCCGATGCTTCTACCTTAACACGGCTTGAAAAAGCAGGATGCGCTGTATATGTATCCCAGGATTTTCATGACGCTGCGCTTTTCTCCTTAAACAGCCATCAAATTACGGTGGAAGATATTCGATGGGACGGCGTACCGGATAAACAAACCGATCTTGAAATCAAAATTGATTTAAGCCATGATACACTGACGATTCTGAACCGGGGAAATGTTTCCGTTCAGCTTCAGGATTACGCTGTTTATTCCACCCGTGGAAACGAATTGACCCATCTGCCAAGCGCGGCGCTTGAACCCGGACAGCAGTATGTGATCGGATCTAAAACCACGGATCTCGACGTGGATTATCTTTGGGAGGATAAAAAAATCTGGCATCAGAAAAAATCAGATATGGCTATTCTATATGATGCCTATGGACGGCCTGTGGCTGTCACCGATAATGGGATCATGGAATAAGATAGAACTGTACCACCCTGAAAAGGAGGTTCTGTCTGATGATGAATGATCATGGCCGACGCAGGCCCTGCGGCTGCGGAAGGCCTTCCTATCGGCCGCAGCCACCGCCGCCTCTGCCTGCCCCTGATTTACCCGATTGCCATAGGCCGCCCTTGACGTCCCCTGTGGGATGCAGCGGATATCTGATGCAGCGCATTCTGGCCAGCGGCACTGTTCATCGCCGCAGGGCATGCTATCCGCTGAATCTGAATTTACTTCCACAGCAGACCCGGATGCCGTTTACCGTTTTGAACGTCATTTGCTGCGCATTGCCCACCTGGGAGGAAATTCCATACTGTGACCGGCAGGGGTTGGCGCTGCGGGTTTCGGTGCCCCTTTCCGTACAGGTGCGGGACGCGGATGGATGCATGTATAGCGTGAGCACACAAATCCAAGAGGAATTGATACTGCGTTTCCATTGTCCTACTAATGAATGCTGGCGGGGCCAGCCGATGGTTCAGGCCGCAGTGCGTTTGGCTGGCAGGGCCTGTACGTGCACAGATACGGAATGCGAAATCCCGCTGGAAGTATTTATCGAAGGATACTTGGTTGCGCCCTGCGCTATGGGCAGGCCGGAATCCCCTTGTCCGCCGCAGCTGCCCTGGTATCCAGAGATGTGCAGATAATACTATTCTTTTTTTAAAATCTTCACATCTTTGGGCGTCATTTCCGTTCTGGCTGTGCTTCTCTCCGGTCAACGTAGCCTTCGGCTCAGGGCTGCCGCCCGGCCTACGCTGAAAATGTGCCACTGGCACATTTTCCGGGCACTTCGGCCCTAC
>ODAI011057501.1_pt1 | contig 39337 bp, 60 predicted proteins | sample 1539321 | NCBI WGS metagenome assembly ODAI01 (sample SAMN02144231, study PRJEB22623) | gut metagenome | biome: sheep rumen | host: Ovis aries | place: New Zealand
AATTTGTCTAATTGTTCATTACTTATTCCAAAACCATTTGCAAATTGTCTAAATTGTTGCATTTGTTCTGGTGTATATTTACCAATCATATTATTCAATATTTCTTGTGGATTATTTTGATTTTGCCTTAAGCTTTGAAACTGCTGAAATATTTGCGGATTCTTCGCTTTCACTTGGTTTTGCAATTGATTCATTAATAATTGCATTGGATTCATTATTCTTCATCTCTTTTCTTAATTCTTCTATTTGTGCTTGTAAGTATTCAATTTGAATGTCTTTATTGTCTTTTGGCACTATTTCGCTTAATTCATAAGTTTTAATTTCGCCTTTTGCGTTTTTTACCCACAATACCGACATGTCTTTACTAAAAAAAGGTGTGTCGTTATATACTGTTTCTTTGCTTACTTCATCAATAGTAGTGGCATATCGCATGCCATGACTTGACGGCGCAAGTTGAAACGTCTGATTGATTGCAGGCTGCGCGTTATTTTTTAATTGTTCTTTCATTTGATTTAATTGCGCAATTTGATTGTCTATTCTTTCGTTTAAACTTTGCTGCCCAAAAGCAGGTTGATAAGTTTGCATATATGGGTTGTTATACATAATCCCTCCTATAAACGTGAAAAGAGAAGCCAAATAATCGTGTTTTACTACGAGCTATTGTCTTCTCCTTTCGAGTATAATTTTCCCATTAAAAAAGCCTTAAATAAGGCAATTTTTGCGTAATTATAATAACATCAACATTTTACATATTTCTGCATTGTAATAATCTTCGTATATCTTTTTTAATTTTTTTATTTCATAATTTACAGTTCGTTCACTTATTCCAATTTCCATGCTTATCTTTACTATCGTTTCTTTCTTTAACAACATGTCAAGAATCCTTACTTGTTCATCAGTTAACACAACATTTTCTATAAAATCGTTGTATATTGCTTTAATTTTTAACTTCTCAAGCATTTTTATCCCCTCACTTGAGGCATATATTAATACATTTTTACGAAATAATAGCGCAAAGATAATGCAAAATAATGCAAATTTGTGCATATTATAGCAATTTAATGCAAACTATGCTTTAAAAAAATATTTGCTTATTTTATCAAATATGTCTTTTTTTCTATAATTCACTGTTCTTGTTGAATAGCCTGTTTTGGCGCATATTTCTTTTATAGACATTCCTCCTAGGCATAAGTCTAATATTGTGCGCTCTTTTTTACTTTCTTTAAGCATTCCTGATCGCACTATATAATTATATGCATCAGCAGGCATGTCAAAGTAATAATGTTCTTTTTTCATAATACCCCCTTGTTTGGCTTGGTATTATATATCATTTCTTTTATAATGTAAATAAAAAAGTGCTTTTCAGCACTTCTATAAAATATCCGTCTTTTTAATATCCCATGTTTCCATTTTTTTAGCTATCGTATGTATATATGAATTTCCTCCAAGTGCTTCATACACTTTTAACATGTCTAAAAAGTTGGCATATACATAATCAGGAACTTGTTTTAACTCGCTATATACAAAATATGTATTTGTTAATTGGCTTTTTAACAAAGTTTGTAATGCAACATTTTGTATATTTTCGTTTTGGCTTTTGTCTTTCAATTTCTTTTTGTAATTCTTAATAGCACTTACACAATATCCTAACGAAGTGCTTAACAAAAAAGTTAGTATTGTTTTTATTATTGTTTCTGCCATGCCAATTCCCTTTCAATCTTTTGATGCACTTATATTATAGCACCTTTATTTATTTCTCGCAAATCTCTTTATTCTTTAACATTTCTTCTTTTAATCTGTACTTAAACTCTTCTTTTTTGTCTTTAAATATATAGTTTCCACACCAAGTACATATTATTTTGTCCAATTCAGGCGGTATCAAAACACTATGCCCACATTTGCATAAAGTTCTATGGTAACTCATAATGCTTCTTAGCTTTTCTATTTCTTTGTAATTCATATATCCTCCTTATCATTAAAATATCATATTAAAATTATTATTACAAGAAAAAACACCTTTATAGGTGCCAAACCAAATTAAAAAATTGGACTGAGGAAGGACTCGCTGTTCCTTCATTTCTTAAACCACATGTGGTGCGTGGAACGAGAATTCTCCACCTCTCTAACTTGATTATACAAATTTATGTGCGGAGTGTCAATTAATCTTTTCTATCTTTTTCTTATCTAATGCGTTTTTTAGGTAATTCTTTCTCATTGGATGAAATGTTATTACTCCGTTTTTATATCCAAGTTTTTTCTTTTGATATAATGAAGTTTCATTTATTTTAATAACTAATTTTAGATTATAATCATCATATTGTTTTGTAAGCCATATAGTATTTTTTTGAGCGTTTTCTATATACACATTATCGTAATTGTTTAATACGTCTTGCATTCTGTCAAAATATTTTGGCGCATCTTTAGCGTGATCCTCAAAAATATGCTTTCTACTTTTACTTGTTAATATCACGTCGCTTGTTGTTGGATTCATTTTATTTGTGTATTGTGATACATCAAAAGTGCCAACTTTCATTTTGTTTATTTGCTCAGTATATGCAGCACTTGCACTTGCGCTTCTCCTATATCCTGATACGCGCATACGTTCCATGTATGTTGGCAAGTCTGCTTTTTGTGAAACTTCTTTATATTTTTTTGTTAAAACTTTTATTTTGTTTTGTGCTTCGCCAGCAAGCAAGTCGTTCCCCGCTTCTTTTGCCATTATTTGAATATCTTTTTGTTCGCGAATTTTAGTTTCTAGTTGGCGCTGCAATTGTGTTGCTTCGTAATGGTCGTATTTTCTGCCATCAATTTCTATTTCTTCATTTGTTTTATTAATAATCTTTTTTAGTTCTTTATTTGAATATTCAGGCTTGTTAACACCCAAAACTATCGCGAATATATAGTGATAACAGTTATACTCGCTAATTGAACGTCTATCGTGTCCAGTTTCTTCTGATTCAGCTGGGAACTTAATTCCATCATAACTTACAGCATCTTGATCGTTTTGAAATTTATTAAATTCTTCATTACTAAATTGCCTGCCTTGAACTAAAGCATGGTCTGGTGCTGGATTGCTATGCACGCTTATTTCAACGCCATCACTATCAAATTCTTCACCCAGTTGTTCTTGCATCTCGTTGTGCAAATTTCTTAATGCGCCTCGCATATTCATCCTTATTGCTGAATCTAAGCGAACTGCTCTTCCACTAGCAAAATTAATCGTTTTTAGCCCGCTAGTGCCTAATTCTTTAATTATCTTATACATTTGCTCATCAAATGTGCTTTTACCCTGAGAAACGCTTAAAACAGCCTCATCTATGACATTTCTATATGTATTATCTAAACTTTGAAATATAGTATTGCCTCTAATGTCTTTAATACTAAATCCTATCGCTCTTGTATTTGCTATATTTACATAATCACTGGCTGTAATGTTGGCAAGCGCATCTATTTGACTTTTTAAAGCAATATTTTCATCGAATGGAATATACTTGGCATTTCTATATTTATAAAATTTTTTGGCAAAATCATAGTCTTTTTTGGCAGCTACACGAAATATTTTCTTAATGTCTTTTATATTTATTTCGGTTATTTTCGCTAACTTTTGAGCTATTTTTTCATAATCTCCGCCATATTTAAGCATTTGTTCTAATTTTATCAAATCACTCGCTTTAGCTTTGCCTATTCTTTTAATATTAGCACCTATTTTTCTTAAAACATAAGTATTACCTTCTTCAATTCTATTAGTTAATCTTTCAATTACTTTTTCCAGTATTTCATCGCTTAGCATATAATCACCACCTAAATTATAACATATAAAAAGTGCCTATCAAATAGACACTATTTAAATTTTCTTCTAACATATTGCTCTTTAATAAGTGGCTGGCCTTTTTTGTTTCTTAAACCACAATATTCTTTTTCAAATTGTTCCAATATGTCATTTATTGCTTTCAAGTTTACTATATCTAGGTTGCCTTTAATATTTTCATCAATCATTTCGCTTGTTATCGCAGAAAACATATCATAGTCATATCTTTCTATTATATGCAAATAATCGTGTGCTGTATTTTGAACTAATATTGCACCATTCCATTCAACATAACCCTCGCCAAGGCCTTTTGCTTTACAGAGGCGATGGGGAACTATTAAATGATGAAATGATAACTGGCTTGGCTGTTTAAAGCCATAACCCATAAAATCATACTTTAATTTTGTTAAAGCATATTTCTTAATCATTAACTTAGTAACTTCTCGCATTTTCCCTCTTTATTTCTTTTTTATTTATTAATTAAAAATTATAATCAAAATCAACTAACTCATTTCTAGCATTTGCAGAAGTAATAGCCCCTTCTGGAATAGTTAAATGATAAGACATTCCCGTTAAACTATTACCATTTTGAATTATTAAATCTTTTAATTCGTTAGGTATACTTGTAATTTGAAATTCAAGACTATTACTACTTTGGTCTGGTATTAAATATATATAATCATTGTCTATTTCATAACTATTAATTGTTAAAGAAAAATCTGTTCCTGATTTTAATTTTATTTTTGAACTATCATAATAATTTTCATCAACATAATCATAAGCAACATATAAATTATTATCTTCATATTGAGAATAACCACTATTTTTTATTGTTAAATGTTCATTAACTGTGAAACTTGGGTCATCTTCTAATGCAAATAAATTATTTTGTCCCGCATATGTATCATTATAAATTGAAAATTTAAGTTCATTTCTTAATGAACTAGGTAATTCATCATTATAATAAACCCACGCATTATTTCTTCTTATATATATTGCAACGACTGATTTGTTTAATGCTTTAATATTATTGACAAAAGCGCTTGGCAAACCTATTTGTCTTTCATTCATACTATTGTCAAACATACATGGAATTTTAAACCATATATCTTGAGAAGTACTTATTACATCATCAGTTTCATAAGTCAATCCATCTTGTGATGCATAATCTATTGAAATAGGGTTTTCGAAACTGTTAGAATAACCAATATTTATATTTCTACTATTTGCATTAAATGTTAGATAAGTATTTGTATCTATTACTGTAGGATTTTGTAAAGTAGGCGGTCTAAATTCTAATTGATAATTATAATCAATTGGCTTATCTAACACAATTTTTTTAGGGCAAGATACACCATCAATATATCTTGTCTTTGTAATTGGTCCCATTTCTACATTATAAACTATTGCATAATCACCTTCACTAGGATTTTGTATACTACTTAAAGCATAAGCGTCCTGTATGAAATTAATGGTGTTTCCACCACCGCCACCTGATGGAATGTTTCCTATTGCTGTGTCAAATTCACTTGCTGTTATTGTTGCTTCACTACCTGTTTTTGTTCTTATTGCATCGGCGACATCAGTTAGGAAGTGGCCTAATGTATCAGTTCTTGCCATTAATAACTACCTCCTAACGCATCTGTTATTGCGCTTGCTATACTATCGTCTACATACTTCTTCGTTGCTGGGTTGTAATCACCAGTTGGGGTGTATGCAGTAGTATTTGACATTCCCAAAATACTTGTCATATTGTTTAAAGCATATTTATTTCCGCTTCCGATAGTTTTTCTTCCTTTTGTAAAGTACTGGTCTGTATAAACTGCTTCTATTTTTTGATTGTTATATTCATTTACTTTTAAATACAAAGAGAAATTTGTTTTTCCCATAGGCGAATAACTAATACCATAGTATGAAGATGAACTTTTATCACAAATGCCACTTAATTGAATTGAAACTAGCACATAGTTTGATAATGGTGATACAGATGAAATGTACGCTGCACAAAATCCAAGTGTAGTTGAATTAATAAAGAAATCTTTTTTGTTAGTTTCAAATAAATTATTATTTACAAGGTCTGTAAAAAATTTATTATTAATATCATCACTTAATTCTAATATAGCATTAGTTATATTTATTACATGAGATGTTTGTATATTACCACTACCTAATAAACTTTCTCCATCAATAGTTTTAAGGTTGGTAACACCTTCTTGAACATTTATATTCTCCCATCCATAAGTTGCTGGGTCGCCACCATCGGTTGTTCCTACATAGAAGTATCCATTTGTGTATGTATTATCAGTTGCTCCTGTGTATTGAACTATTTTACCTACTGTTGTGCCATCTGCTGTTGGCATTGTATCATATTGAATTGTTTGTCCTTTATTAGCATCTACATATTTTTTATTAACTAATTGATTATTTGTAGTTGGTGTAACTGAACTTTCCGGAAGCGTAGTAAATGTCTTTTTACCATTTATTATTTGTTGAGTAGTCGTCATTACATACGTATTACCTTCAATACTATTTGTAGCAATACCAGTTGAACTATTTGCAACAGAAACTGTATACATTCTTTCTGTTCCTGAAGTTGTCGTACAAAATGCTAAAATGTCTGTACCGACTTCTAAATCATTAGTTATATCTTTTAACACATACATAACACCATTTGATAAACTTAATGAATATACTGATGTACCTGTTCTTGTTGGTGAATAATAAATATTTATACTAAGCGAAGAAACATTTTTATTGTTAAATATATAAGTTCCTTTCTTTAATCCTAATAAATCAAAACTATAAGTAGTTATTTTATATATATCTGTTCCACCTACCGCACTAATGACATTATTATTTATTGTTATATTATCGCCAGCAGTTAATTCGTCTTGTTTACCATTCCATGCTGTTTTTTCAGCAGTAGTAACAAATTTATTTGTGCCAAGTGAATCATCTACTAAATCAGCACTTAACTTGTTTGTGCTAGTTATTTCGGCTTGTAATCCATTAACTAAATCACCAACTGGAACATCTAATGCCGTGCCATTTTTTAAAGTTAATACTATCTTTTTATTTGTATTATCATAAGTTGCGCCAACAACCATTGTTTCTAGTGGTAAATCAACGCTGTCTGTGCTTATTGTAGTTCCAGCACTATCTTTTAAATTTAATGTCATTTCATAAGTTGCGTTGTTTAATGTTAATTCAATTGTTGAACCTGTTGATGTTGCAAGTGTATAGTATGTCAAATCGTTTACATTTTTGTTAATATACCCTGCATCATTTGTAAAATCGCTGACTTTTAATTCGCTTTTTGCTTCTTGTACTGTTGCATCTACAATTTGATTTACATCTGCTTCAGTAAAATAGTCAACGCCTTTTTCAGGAACAACTTTTCCTAAATCCATAACTGCCATATCATCACTCTCCTATCGTTAGCAGTAAATGCCCATTTACTAGGCTATAATTTGTTAAATTTGAGCCACTTTCACTCGTAGCAATTAAATGCCCATTTTCTATTTTAAAAACTGTTATACCGCTGTCGCCATCATATACTTGAACATCCTTTGTTTCACCATCTCTATTTGTTATTGATACAGTAGTTACATTGCCTTCTTTATTTGCATCAATATCAACATTTTCGGCTTCTGCAAGACCATCATTTAATGCTTGCTCAAATTGTTCCATTTCACTTGGGGTTATTGGTTCACTATTTTCAGCATTATCTTTTAAAGAACCATACCAAGTTTCAAAATATACAGGGCTTGGATTGTATCTTGTTATTTCTTCTTCGCCTTGTACTAAATAAGCGACTACACCAATTTCTACTTGGCCTTTTTCTGTTAAAACTTCTTGTGGGAATGCACACTCATCATTAACTATAATTTGCTTATAAGTTTCGCCTTTAAATGTAAAGTATGCTTCTTTAACAAAATCACTTGTTATTTCTTCACTAAATTCAAATTGACATTTGCTAATGTTAATTTCTTTTTCATTTACCGCTTCATCTTTGTCAATTTGTATTTTGTGTGGGTTTACAATTAATTTCATTATTCTTCACCTCCAGCATTTCTAGTGCCTAACATGTCTTCTATACTAGGCTCAGTTTCTTCTATTTCCCTGATTGCTTTTTCGCTTTCTTCTAATGTTTCATCAGGTTTTAGCCATTGTCTTAATTCAACTTTACTAACAATGCCTTTGTTTTGTGCATATGTAAGTTGCGCCCATTCAGTTTGCGTGTCTTCAAGCAATGAGTATGACCAATCAAAATTAACTTCGTATTCGCCTTGTGGTGATAAATTAAACGCATTTGCTAATACGTTGCAAGCATAAAAGAAATCTTCCATGCCCTTTTCAACATTTGTGCGCATGTCGTCTGTTAATGTAAACGTGTCATACATAGCATGCTTTATTTCAGTAGCTGTTGCATTTTGTGTGTTTACCTCACTTATAATTCCGTAGCTTGTTCCAACTTCGTGCTCTAATCGTTTATATAATTCTTGAAGCCTTATAGTGTAATCTCTAAATTGTGGATCAAACACTTCAAAGAAGTCATCACTAGTTGCATCTATCTTTTTAAATAATCCATTTGATGGTAATGCGTTCTTGCCATTAAACAATGTTATGTCGGCGCCTACAAATACTTCTTTTAATTCGTATTCACGAATCATTTGTTTCATCGTTTCTTTAATTTCTAATATCGTAGCATCACAACCGTATGTAATTGGCACGCCATATTTATCATTTGCACGGCGATTATTTATTGGCGATTTTATATAGCCGAATAAAACTCTATCAACATTGGTTATTGTTCTAACCTCTTGTATGTCTTTCCAAAACTCTGGCGCTGGTATTTGGTTTCCTTTTTCATCGCTAAATTGTTGCGTTATTACCATGTTGCCATTTTCTATCTTGTAATTAGTCCAACGTAAATAAACCTTTTGGCTAAGTGTTCCATTTATTACTCTGCGCTCAGCAAGTACTGTAGCACCTGTAATGTTTTCGCCATCTATTTCATCAATTGTTAGCCTATCTTGTGGGACTAAATTGTAATATATTTTGCCTTGTTTTACATAAGGCACAATTATAACACCACCATATCCAAAAGCCATTGACACAATCTTCTTGGCTTTTTTCCACATTGATGTTCCTGTCATATTAAGTAGCTCAGCCCTTTTATTCTCGCCATCTACGTTCATAACGCTGTCGCTTACTACATAATTGGCAAGTTTATTTGAAAACACTGCGTTAAAATTTATGTTATCAATGTTTTCATAAGCCTTAGCATATTTGCTGTTATCATCTATTTCTTTATCTGTTGTTTGCGTCTTTATCTTAAACACATTGGTTAAGATATATTTAATTATGCTTTTAAACATTTCTTTTTTTACATTCCTTTCTTCTTCCAAATATTATTTAATGCATAGCGTGTAGCATCTATGCAATGGTTGTTTGCGTCCACATAACCACTAATATAATTGCCGTCTTTGTCTTGCTCGTATTCGTATGTGCAAAACTCTTGTGCTGCCGTTGGACATCTGCGTTGGTCAATTACTATTTTTGCAAGCGACGATAGCCACTTCATAGAATATTCAACACTTCCGGCACCTTTTTCAGCGCCTTTTATGCATGCGCCGTATGCTTTAAAGTCGCCAATTGACTTTGGCTCAGCACTATCAGCAATTATTAAGTTTTCCTCGCTCACCCCTTTCTCTTCCACTAATTTATTCCATAATTCTTCGTTGCTTGTTTTATTAACAACTAATTCATCAAATATGTAAAGAGTGCGCTGCGAAGAATCATAACAACATTTTATCCATGCTGCTGGATCTGGGAAATATCCCCAGTCTAAGCCTTGATATAAATAATCAAAGTTTTCTATTTCTTTGTCGGTTATCTCGCGTAGTTCAACGTTTTCAAATACGTTTCCTCCGCTTCCTGTTTCTTCGCCTAAATAAACATTTTTGTATTGCTTCTCATTTATCGAATGCATGTAATCAGCTTCGTCAAAGAACTTATTACCTAGCCATTCCCTAGGCACATCTAAATAAGTGCTTCGGTGTACTAGCCTGTCGGCTTTTGGCAATCTTTTTTCAACATTTACAAAATGCTGCGAACTTGTTGGCGTATTGTAAACTCTAAATACGACAAAGTCCTCGCCACCACGAATAACTGACCTGTCTATTGTTCCAACTTCGTTCATTCCGTTCATTTGGTCAAACTCTTCGTAAACAACAATGCCTATGTATTTGTCCTTGGGCGGTTTTATTGACTTAATTTTAACTGGATCATCAGCACCTCTGAAGTATATGATTTGTCCTGTGTTAGTATTAGTTATTTCAAGCGGTGATTTGGTTGCTTTCCAATGAGTAGGAACGCTCGGGTATGTTTCCCCTAGTTTATCAATGCCCCACTGCATTTGACTAAATACTGAATCTTTTAATGTATTCCCTACCTTACGAATAAGCAAGGCGCATATATTTTCGTTGTTTTCTAATAACTCGGCTACCTTTTCGCTCCAGTAAGACGATTTAACAGAACCACGCCCACCTTCAAGCCAATATTCAAAGTGCTTTCTATCGTCAATATCGCGGTTTAAGTCAGCAAATGCCTTGCCAATATCCTTGGCTGGTATGCAAATAATAACTCTTTCATTTTCGGCTTTCTTTTCCTGCTTTTCCATTAGTTGTTGAATTATCTCATAGTTCTTGCCACTGCCATTAACAGCACCTTTTATAAGGCCTAGCGTTGCCAATTCCTTGTATGTTTGACCTTTGCTATTAGTTGCATTTAAGCATTGTTCTAGTGTTTGCAACATAGTGGCTTTCTCGCGCCTAGCTTTACCTGAAGCAATGCCACCTTGACGCGCTATTTTCGATTGTTCTTCGGCTGTTCTGCTATCAAACCCTTTATCATAAACAAGGTTTTGTATATTTGCCACTATATCACCTCCTTAATATGCAAATAAGGATTAATATAATCCCCATTCGGCAAACTTTTCAAATCCACCAACTTTGTTGATATACTCTCTTGCTATTTCCACTATTTCACTGTAAGGCTTGCCATCAATTGTATCATCGCCTATTGCACAGCATAACTCTACAACTTCGCCTGTTTCTTGGGCTTTTAGAAATGCATAAATGTTAACTGACACGTCTGCTTTTGATAAGTCCTTGCCATGTAATCCACCACCTGTAACACTTTGAGCCATATCGCTACCTAATTTTCTATTTGTAGCACCTGAGTCTACATCTGTTCCACCTGTCCAATAACCTAGTGGATTAAATATATAATCTTCACTATCTCCTATTAGTTTTTTTAATTCGTGGCCTGTTGCATTACTTTGGCAACATATAAATTTATCATCTGTTAAAATATATTTACCATCATAAGGAAATGCATCGTATATTTCTCTTGCTAATTTGCTTATACGTTTTTCATTATCAGTTAATGGCACGCCTTTGAATATTCCATTGTCGCCACATCTTATTTCTTTTTCTTGATTTCCTGCTAGATGTACGTCTTGCTTTTCTACCATAGCATTTACATATATGTTTTCTCCTGCTATTCTATGTACTATGTTTTCTATTTCTTTTTGCCCTATTTCTTCACTAGTTTCAATAATAACATTACATTCTCCGTGTCCAATTAATACTTCTACTGCTATCTTTGGCCTTTCATTTTTAGAATATGCTAGGTCAACCAATGCTCCAGCAATTCTATCTGCCACTTTATCTGGGTGACTTGGATTTACTTTTTCAATCACTTAATTTCCTCCTCGTATTGTTTTAATGATAAGTTATCACTAACAATTTTAATGCTTTCTACATTTTTAAAACCTAATGCACATATATAAGCAAGTTCCATATCAAATACACAAGGTTCTTTTATATCGGCTTGCAATACAAAGGCATTGCTTGTATAACATTTGACATTGCCATCAAGTATATATGTCGGTTCTTGATATTCAACATTTGGATGATATAATTTGCAACTTCCTATATGCACTTCTGTTCCTATGTCAAAGTAATTGCTTCCTACATATCCAAAATTCGTTATTTTTAGGCTTTTATTGGCGTTTTTTAATGTTTCTAGTATATTTATACCACCTACACCTGTCTTAACGATTTTTTGCCCCTTAAATCGCTTTTGTGCTAGGTTGTATTCTTCATCAGTAGCTACTACTATCAATTTAACTTCACTGCCTTTTCTCTTGTAAAGTTTTCCCAGCGTTGTATTATTACATCTATATAATGTGGATCTAGTTCCATCATATAACATTTTCTATTTAATTGTTCACAAGCAATTAGTGTTGAACCACTACCACCAAATAAATCAACAATATTATTGTATTCATTATTTTTATCAAATTTTTTAAATATTTGTGAAATAAGATTTAATGGTTTTTGTGTTGGGTGTACTCTGTTTATTTTTTCACTTGCCATTGTAAATTGCCTTACAACACTTCTAAAATTAGTCCAAGCGAGTTCACAATCAGTTTGGTCAGAGCTACCATTATTTTTGTCCCATACAATCCAACATTCAGCACTTGGTAAACATTCAGTATAATAGTTTGCTCCCCACCACACTTGTTTTGCTTCCTTAAAATAATCTTTGCATAGATTAAAACTATTTATTGCAACTGTATTGTCATCATCATTCATAATGTCGGTTTTATATTTTTCACTTAATACTCCACTTTTGCTAACTGCATTCATTCCATAAGGTGGATCAGTAAATACCATATCAGCCTTAACACCATTCATTAATTTTGCTACATCTTCTTCTTTTGTGCTATCTCCACACATTAATCTATGATTTCCTAACTGATAAATATCTCCTAATTTTGCTTTTGGTTCTTCAGGAACATCAGGAACTTCATCTTCTACTATCTCTTGTTCTTCTTCAATATCAAAACCCATATCAAATCCAAAGTCTGACATATCAATAATATCGAAGTTCATTAACTCATCATTTAAAATATCGATATCAAAATCACTGTTCATAGTTAGTTTGTTATGTGCTAGTGTGTAAGCCTTACGTTCTTCATCAGTTAAATGGTCTAGGCGAATAATAGGGACTTCGGTATATCCTAATTCTTTACAAGCAATTAATCTACCATGCCCCTCAACTATTTCATCTTTCCAAATTCCTATTGGATCATCCATCCCAAATTGTTCTATTGATTTCTTTATTTGCTCAATTTGTTCTGCTGGATGCAATTTAGCATTATTTTTGTAAGGTTTAATACTATTAATGTCTACATATTCAATTTTAAGTTTTTCCATGTTTAACTCCTAACTATTAATCATTTTATCATAAAAAAGCAAATAAACAAAATTGCTATTTATATTTGTTTATTCGCCATAGTCTTAAAAGTTCAAAGCCTTTTTCATCATACTGATTAAGGTAGTCCCAGATTGCATTTTTAAGTTGTTCGTTTATGCGAACATTAGAGTACACATACCACATATAAAAGATTTTTCCATTGCAATCAAGCTCGTTAAATAATTTCTTGATAGCAAAGCGATTCTCGCAAAAATCATTGTAAGTAAAGAACCACATATTTTCATTAATAAATTTGCATACTGAAAAATCAACTTTCCCCATTTATTCCTCCTCTTTACTCTTTAAACATGCCCAAATTAGATTTTTAAATGTGCTTAAAATGCAGAAAAAAAGGCACATTAAAATTAATGCACCTACAAATAAAAAAGCAAATAAGTATTCAAGTAATTGCGCCATAGCATCACCACAATTATATTATAAAATTATAGCAAAGAAAAAGCAAGAACATGTGGTTTGAAGTTCTTACTTTCTCCTTATGTTAGGGGGTAGTAGCAGGGTTGCTACATATTAATTATAACATGGGATTATTATTTACGCAATTTAATTTTTCTTTTAATTTTTCATTTTTTTGCCATACTTTAGCCATTTCTTCTTGCATTGCTTGATTATTTTCTTCTAACCTTTTATTTTCTTGTTGTAAATTAGTTATGCAATCTTCAATTTGTTTTGTTAATTTTTTGCTTAAATAACACATACCAGTTGTTTCATTTACTATTAAATTATCTAATATTTCTTTTATCCCATCACTCATAATTCCTCCACACTTAATATTTTTAATACATAATATATTTCACCGATTTCAGCACCCCAATTTGGATTACCATAATCTATGTCTATTTTTACAAGACATTTAATAGTAGGCTTATCATTGCCATAACCGTTTCTAAATAATATTTCAAATGGTTTCCCTTTCGCATCTAATAAAGGTTTTTTGAATCTTTCAGTCCAATACCATTTTATTTCTCTGTATTCTTCTTTCTTTTCACCTGATTTAATCATATCAAACCATTTCTTTTTTATTGGTAATGTTAGCATAATTAATTATCACCTACTTTTTAATTTCTATCAATATAAGAATAACTCATCACTTTATTTATTGCCGATAAAATTTCATCACATTGTTTAACATAATTTTTATTATCAATACATTCTGCCATTGATTTCATAATGTCATATCTCATTTTTGCTAATAGCATACATAATTGGCTTTGTTCATTTTTATTCATTATTCCTCACCTTTGCTTTCTAAATCCTTCATAAATCTATACTCACAATATTTTTTATAATTTCTTTCGTTCATACATATTGCTTCTTGAATAATGTAATGTGATATTTCAATAGGAATATCAAATATATAATTTATTTTTTCTTTATTATTTCCTAATTTTTCTAAATATCTCCAAGCATTTGAGTTTTCTAATTCTTCTATTATATTTATATAAGTTTTAGGACTTACTAAAATTACATAAGGTTTTTCATCGGTATATTTTTCATATTCTTCTATCATATTATGAATAATATTAAATGGATTTTTCATACTTATTCTCCTTTGCTTTCTAAATTAAAATCTTCATTTATACCACAATCTTTTACTTGGTCTTGTATTGATAAATAATCTTTTAAATATTTGCAATATTCGGCTTCGCAACCCCATTTTTTATCATATTTATAAGTAAAATATCTACAAGGTTTAGCACTCATACCATATTTTTTATTAGGTTTAAAACTATGATGACAATATGGCGTATTTTTAGGAATAAATAATTTTGCTAATAATTTCATACTTATTCTCCTTTGCTTTTAAGATAATCAATAATTTCATTAATTGTATCTTTTAATGCATTGATATTTTTTGCTAAAAATTCTGTTCTATCATCAAAATCACTTGAATAACATACGCCTTTTAATTTTTCAGGTATTTTCTTTTGTTCTTTTGGTGTATCTTCTATTATTTCTAATTCCAAATATATAGCATCTTCAACATTAAAATGCCCTAAAACAACATCATTTAATAAATCTATATTATCACATAGCCAAGTTGCATAATCTTCTGGATTTTCTTGTAAAACATATACATCATTTCCATATTTTATTTTTTTAGGTAAGTTTTTGTTATTTTTAATCATGTCTAATAATTCATACATTGTTATCTTCATATCATTCACCTTCTTTTTTTAATAATTGGCTAAATATGTGTACAATAATATCTACTGTCCAAGCATTACCTATACATTTAAATCTTTGTGTTTCAGGTAATATATTTGTATAACCAACTGGAATCGTTTGTAATAATTCAACTTCATCAGCATTTAATTTTGTCATCATATTCCTATTTACATTAAGATAATAATTTTTAGAATGTGTTTTACTTGTTGTTACGCAAAAACTTTTTTCATCATCTAATGTCCTTAGTGTATTTAATTTGATCGTATTACCCCATTTTTTAAAACACCAAGGCAATAAATTAAACCATTTTCTATCTTTTGAAATAATATCTTTAAATAATATTTTTTTATCTTTTGGTTGTTTTATATTTGGTATGTTAGTCCAATATAATCTAACTCTATTTTGTCCACTAACTAAACTTGAATTTATTTCAATAGGCTCTACACCTAAATATCTTGATATTATATCTTGCCATTCTTTTTTCATTTTAACATTTTCTAATAAAAAATATTTTGGCTTTACTTCATTTAATAATCTAACATATTCAAAAAATAACATACTTCTTTCATCTTTAAAATTTAACATTTTTCCAGCAGTACTAAAACCTTGACAAGGGCTACCACCAATTAATAAATCTATTTTTATTTTATAAAAACTTTTTTCGCTATATAATTTGCCATCTTTATATTTTATTTTTGTTACATCACCAATTTGTATAGTTTTAGGATAATTTTTTTGCGTAACTTTAATAGCATTTTTATCTATTTCGCTAGCATAATATTTGTCAACTTTAATTCCTGCTCTTTCAAGTGCAATTTGTCCACAACTTATTCCATCAAATAAACTTAGTACATTCATTTATTCCCTCCTAATAATTGTATTATTCGTTTTCCCATATCTTTTCTAGGGCATATTATAAATCTAACACCATATTTATTTTTCATAGTGATCATAATTTTCAAAAGTGTTTCGCCCTTAACTTTTGTATGTGGCGAACTCCAATTTTTAACATCTTCAATTGTTTTAATTTTACTATCTTGAATAAGAAATATAAAATTTTTACATCCAAGTTCTTTTGCTCGTTCTATTTCTCTTTTAATTCTTTCATGGTTTTGAGTATTGCATAAATTGGAACTTATTTCTTCAAGGTCTTTTTTTGTATCAATAAGAGTTGTATAGTCTAAATAAAAGCCATTTTTGTATCTCAATGCCATATAATCAGCACTAGGTAAACCTGTTCTAATGTGTAATATACCTTGCTTATCAAATTCTTTTAAAATATATTGTTCCTTTTGCTGGCGCGTGTCTGTTAATATAATAAAATCTTTCAAATGCTATCACCAGCATAAGTGTATCATTTTTTAACTATAATTCATAATAATTTGTTCAATGCATAACTTGCATTCTTGATTAATTTCTTCGGTTGTCCATTTTTTATCATCTTTAATACTTTTAAATGTGTTAAATGGAGCATCTTCATAAAAGCCTGCATAATCGCCGGCGTGGCAATAATCCCAGCCAATAAACCAACTTTTTTCTTTGCCTATTGCATATAAATAGGACTTGCTGTATGTCAATCCACCATGCACAAATACATCAATTTCATGATAATTTTCAGCACCATATAATTTGTGGCCTTTTGGAATCTCAATATAAGCACATGGGTATAGTCCATAACTAATTATGTAATATTTGTAGCCTTTATATTGGTTGTCATATAAAACTTGCATTATTTCGTCTTTTTGATAAACCATTTCTTTCATAACTTCACCACCTACCTAATTATGATATACCACTTATCATCTTTTCTAATTTTAGAACAATGCGCCAAATTATAATTTATGTATGCTTTTGACTTGTTAAAAAATCTAGCACATTCTTCTGTTGTTTTAAACTTCTTAATTAAATTCATTTTTTCATCAAATAATCTAACTGGTTTTTGATTTGACATTTTTAACCCTTTCTTAAATGCTATTTTTAACCGTTTTTAACGACTTTTTTATTTTTTAATATATTTATACTATTTTAATATAAATAACGCTGTATGGCGCCTAAAAATTAAAATTAAAGGCATATTTAGCATTATCGATTAATATCTGGTTCTGGTTCAGGAACATATACATAATGTTCTTGATAAAATTCTCGCATATCTTCAATTTGTTCATCAAGTCCATCAATTTCCACTAGTAAATCTTCCAGCATACATATAACATTATCAGGTTCTATATATTTTTCATTTTTATTTTTTGTGCTATATGGCTCATAATCTCCTATTGTAATTGCTGATATTCTTTCCAACAATTCTTTATCAATTAACATTTTTTACCTCCTAACTTATATTTTTTTATTCTTCTTTTTGCCAATTGCCTAATTCAATAATATTTAAAACTTTTAGATTTCTTTTTTGGCAATACTTAAATGCTTCATAAATATTTTGGCATTCAACTTCTACATTAAATATTTTTTTATCTTGAAAATACACAATCAAAAATTTCATTTAATCTTCATACACCCTTCTTCTATAATTTTCTTTCTTCTTATACTCAATCGTTCTTCTTTTAACTTCTGAGTATGTTTTAGTTATTGGTTCATATTTTAAACCTACAATTCCAACACCTTTGCCTTTGGTTTTAATTACTTCTAAAACTGCATCAAGTTCTTCAAGCGCATACCCACGTTTCGCGCAATCTTCTTTTAGTTTTTCATACTCAGGATTTTTATTATCCAGCTGATCAGTCCTTGTTAAAGTAATTATGTTATACGCTTTGTTTGAAATATTTTGAGTGCCAGCAACATCAAACAGTGTCAATCTAATTGAATTACCTGTCGTTTTTCTACTATGCGCCACAAGATGAATATTACACTTTTTATCAATAGCAAATTTTCTTAATGTTTCAGCAATCTTTTCTTGGCCACGATATAAATCGGCATTATCATTATCAATTTGCATTAAATTATCAATCACAAAATCTCTCACAAAATATTTTTCTTGTGCTTCTTCCATTGCTTTTATAATCGTTTCTATATCACGAGGTGCTTCATTGTTATAAATAAATAAATTGCCACTAAGTTTATTGTCCACTACTTCACGCGCTTGCTCATCAACGTAATAATCATAAATATCTTCTTGTTGGTACTGACGAGCTATTATATGATTTTTTGGAGTCAATTGCAACTGAAAATCATTTTTAAAATCTTCTTTTGTTTGTTCTCCAGCAAAATATAATACTCTGCGTCCTTGTTTAATAAATGCTGTAGCTAGCATACTCAATAATGTAGTCTTACCAGCATTTGTTTGTGCTGCCCAAAGTGTAACACTATTATAAGTAAATCCTTTGGTTAATTTGTCCAGTTCTTTTATTCCAGTTAAGCATCTATCTTTTTCGCCATAATTTAGTTTTATTTCACTATAATCATAAAATAATTTTTTATCATCATGCATTTCTTTTTTAGAAGAATCTTTTTTTGTGTTATTGTATGCATCAGGTTCAAACAGTTTTCTAACATCCTGCCAATGATATCCTTGGCAATGTGCATGAAAGCATTTATAGCCAAGCATTCCATTCGGCATTTGAAAAAGTGCCGCATCTGGAGCAGTATGTTCTTCGTTAAAAAAACATCTTTCAAGAACATACTTTATTGTTCCATTAGATTCAACAATTTTATTTTTAACATTTATGCCATGCTTATTAATAAAATCTTCAAGGTTAAAATTTTTATCAATTGCATTGTTAATTTCGTATTGCTTTTCTTTTTGAGTAAAATCAACCGCTATTTTTTTGATTACATCAACATCATTAATTTTTATTTCGTCCGGTACTTGTAATATTTCACAAAATCTATATGGTCTATCTTCAAAATTATCTCCTTTTTGTGACAGCGTGCCATATAATTTACAAATTCTTGCTGGATTATAAACAGACGTATCAATCTTATTATACTCATCGCTAAATTTGTCGCTCATTATTTCGAGCAAGCGTTTTACCAAAATAACATTGTCAGGTGTATTATCAAAATCAACTTTGTAAAGTAAATGATATCCATTTGCGCTAAGTGCAATAACAGGTTCTTGCCATCCTTCTGTTTTTAAATATTTATATACTTGAAGGGCTTTAGTCCACGCGCTATTAAGTTGTGCATCAGTTGAAGCTGTGCCGCTTGCTCTTTCCGGATCGATGTCAAAATAAATCCACTTGTACTTTTTTATTTCAGAATCACGCGCCGAATTCATTGCTTTTTTTATTTTGCCATAATTATCGTTTTTATAAATAGTTCTATCAATCTCATTTAAAACAAAATAGAAGCACACTTGCTTTGTTATGTTTGCCTTTATCATAGCATCAACTGCTTGTTCCGGTGTATCAAACACACCATTAAGTGTAAACCCTTTATCTTTTCCATGCCCTAATATTCTTATTTCAATTAAATCATTGTCGCCCTTAAATATCTTTAAAGCTTTTATTACCTCGTCTTTTTTTATTGTTTCCATATTACTCTTCCCTTGTTATATTTTTATATTCTTGTAAATAGGATTCAAAATTCTTTCCCGCAAATAATGTTGCCGGTCTAAAATAATCTCTTGAGTTTCTACCATTGCTCCATTCTTTGTTTTCTTCTACCCACTGTTTATATTTAAAAAACACAACATCTTTTAAATCGTCAGCATCAAATCCTTCGTTAATTCGTGCATTAATTAATTGTTTTGTATTTTTTGTTTTAGCAGAAAAAGATGTGCCAGCCAATTCATTCATATAATTAATAACATCGTCAACAATAGCATGCGTTTTAGCATGCGCTTTTTTTTCTTTTTCTTTTATTATTTCTTTTTCTTTTTTTTCTTTTATATTATTATTATTATTATTGTTATTATTATTGTTATTATTATTGTTATTATTATTGTTATTATTATTGTTATTATTATTATTATTGGTATACATTCGTTTACATTCGTTTACGTTCGTATTCGTTCGTATACGTTCGTATTCGATTGTATTTTTCTTGTCAGCCCAGTATTTATCTATGTTTGCTTTGTTTTTTATGCATTTTTCTTCATATTTATTTTTATCATTATCTAATAAATTTTTAAATTGTAAAAAAACAACTTTTAACATTTTATCTAGTTTTGGAACAATTTCGGTTTCGTTATATTCATATATGGCTTTTATAAGAATGCCAGCTTCTTCATTTGTTAATTCGTCAAATATTTCTTTTTGGTTTGGGTATAATATAAAACCGCTTTTCTTTAAAGCCATAATTATTCTCCCTTCTCTTTAAAATAAAAATAATCTAAAATTTTTGCATCCCAAGAAATACATCTTGTTATAGCAGCAGCGCTTTTTAAAGAACAACCGCGATGGCCTTTTAAAACGCTTGACACAAAAGCAGGAGTCATAAATAGCTTTTCTTTCGCTAAGTATGTAATCGTTCTTCCTTGCAACACTTTTGCTCTTTCAATTTCTTTAAAGTAATACATTTCGTCATCCTCCTTATCTATTTCCATTATATACATTTTTATTCTTCGTGTAAATAGTTTTTTGTATAAAAAAAGAACTTTTTCAAGTTCTTAATCTAAAATGCTTGCGCTATCAATTTCAACTGCGTCATTGCCAAAAACTTCTTCTGCAGCTGTTTCAGCATCGCCAGTAATAGTCCTTGCACTTAACAATTCAATGTTTTCAACTTGTATGTCGTTGCTGTAAATTGTTTGTCCATTTTTTTCATAATTATTATTTAATAGTTTGCCACAAATTGCAATTTTGTCGCCCTTTTTAGCGTATTTTTCAACATATTCAGCTTGTGCTCCCCACAAAGTAAATGTAAAAAAGTCACTGTCATATTTGCCTTCTTTGTTTTTGAAATCGCGACGTACTGCGATTGAGTTCCTTACCACTTTTTTATCATTGTAATGATTTACTTCTATATCGCGTGTCATGCGACCTATCATAAAAATTTTATTCATAATTTATCTTCCTTCCTTCTTTATTTTTCTTCTCCGCCACAATTAGGGCATGTTATTGTGTTGTCAGTATCAGTATCTTCAACTACAATTTCTTCAGTATATCCACATTCTGTGCATGTTACTGTTTGTTCTTCCATTTTATTTCTCCTCTTCTAATTTATTAATAATTTGTTTTAATTCATCTTCTGTGCAATCACTAAGTTTCTTGCCAAATGCTTTTACAACTTCAAGCGCATTAGGATAGCCTTTTATTTTTTGTTTTAATTCATCTAATTTGTTTTTGCCTTCTTCTGGTAAATCCTCACCAGCATAAATATATAAACCTAAGCCATGTCTAGCAACTGCTTTAGTCAAACTTCGTTGAATTGCTTTATTTACATCAAAACTTGTGATCATATCAACTGGAATTGATTTGTTCTTATAATCCATGACAGGTAAATATTCTATATGTTCAATATTATTAATTGTTACTCCAGTTTTTACCCACGCAGTGCGACCATCATTCCAATATATGCATCCGTTTTCAGTTTCATATATTTTGTAATTTGCGTTTGGAAATAGTTTTTTTACTTCACCCCAAGCCCATGCCCAAGATAAATATGTTAATCCATTTTTTTGCTCAGTTTTATCATTTACATTGATAGAGTTTAATAATTCAAAATAATTCTTTTTTTGCGTTTTTATTTCCTTTTTAGCTTCTTCTTTCATAGCATCCATTTCCTCCATTCTAAAATATTTTCTACATCATCTTTTAAATATGGCACATTAATTATTTCATAATTGTCATTGTTTTCACTGAACCACACAATAAACATTTCTTCAATGTCAATCTTTGCATATGTTTCTATCAAGTATCTGTAAATTGACAGCTGTATTGCATAATGATTAAGTGTAAAGTCTTTTAAATGTTGTAAAGGCGCTTTCATATCTTTTGCATACTTTTCATTCTTGTGAATGTCGCTATTGGTTTTGTAGTCAACTAACACAAGCCCATTTGTTGATTTGTTAATAAATAATGAATCAACGGCTGATGCTATATCATATGAATCATTGCCAACGACATATTCATTACCAACTAATTCAAGCTTGTCTTTAAAATCATCATAAAAATTTACACATTGCTTTGATATTTTATATATTGTTTCTACCATAATTTGGTTATCTATCCAACTTGTAAATTCATGCGGTGGTTTAGTATCATGTTCCCATAACGATTGCTCAAAATTATGTATAGCGCTACCTTTTTCGCAAGAAAAATCATTTTTATATTCCCATTCTTCTAAAATTTCTTGAACGCTTACACCACGTTTTTCAGCTACTCGCTCTGCTATAGGCACAGCATCAAATTCATTGCAAAATTCCTCAATAAAGCGTGTAACTGATATTCCAACTCGTTGCCCTTTGTATTCGTAATGATGATCCTCTGGGAAAAACTTAAAATCGCCAAATGCTTTACCTAATTTTTCTAAATACTTATCTTTCATCTTGCATTTCTCTTTTTATGTATTCGTCAATAATGAAATTAATCAGTGCATTTAATGAAACAGCTTTATCTTGCGCAATTTTCATTAGTAATTCTTTTTTGTTTGTCCTAAATTGCACCAAATCTAACTCTTTTTCCTTATTCATTTTACTCCTTTCTTATAACAATCATACTACATTTTGCTTATAAAATAAATACATTTTTAATATATTTTTGCAAAAAAATAAAAGCATCTATAAAAGATACTTTTAATAGTAAACAATAAATATTACTCACCATAAACCTCATATTTATTGTTATAAGAAGGTCGAATGAATTAAGAAAAAATTCTTAATCAATCATTAGTTTATTCTTATTATTTAAGAAGCATAAATATAGTATACAAGTTTACACTATGGTTTTTTGCTATGCAAGGTAAAGGCTAAAAAGCCTTCGGAAAGTAGGTTGTCGCTATGAACGACTTGTCCTTAATGGACAATTTTATATTAACATATTGAAACTATTTTGTAAAGTATTCATTCCATGCATTCGGTAAATATACTGTTTCTTTTTCATATATAATTTTGTCCCAATCGTAACCATTAGATTTACCTGCATTTTTTTCTAATAACTTACATTCAGTACCATAAGGAATTGCTTTATACTTTGGGTATTTGTAACCAATTCCTTTTCTACACCATACGCCATTTTTAGCAGTTATTCTAATGTATTCTTCTTTTGGTGCTGGATCTGGTGTATCTTCATAATAAAGCAAATTAGGGTATTCTTTTTGAGTGCTTTTCGCAACAACTTGATCAGGATAAACATAAACATATTTTGTTGGATTTACACGTTTGCCATTTTTCCACACTATAAAATGAACGTGATTTCCTCTACTTTTGCCACAATAGCCACTATTGCCCATATTTGCAAGAATAGTGTTAGAAGTTACGCGACTGCCTTTAATAACATTTAAACTGCCTTTTTGTAAATGGCACACTCTTGTTTCATAGCCATCGTCATATTTTACTGTTACATAGTTTCCACTATCACCCGGCACCATTGTATTGTTTCTGCCATCTCTAATACTTGTAACTGTTCCATCGCCACAAGCATAGACAGGCATATTTTTGCCACCATATTTATTGTTCCAACCTAAATCAATCGCCAAATGACTAGCCTTATAACCCTTTGTTATTCCTATAAAATTTGTTGGGTATCTTAATTTCATTTTATTCCTCCTTATCTTTGGGTATTTTGCTTCCTAGGAAGAAGCCTGCTGTTGCTGAGATTAGTATCTTTAGCGTTTCATCTACAGGTATTCTAGCAATTACACAATATGCAAATAACATATAAGTTACTACTGTAATGAAACTTTTTAAGTCTGTCCATGCTTTTTTCATAATTAACACCTCCTTAATCTACACTAATAGTTCCAACTATTCTCATTAAATACGCATTTCCATCTGTTAAATTTAAATTTCCAATTTCGAATCTCAAATATACTTGTGTTGTTGTTACTGTTTGATAACCAACACCATATAACGAAACATCATTCCAAACACCATTATAATAAATTTGTATATTTGTGAAATTTATTGTAGGATTTTCTTTTTGAGGATTTGCTAATGTAACAGGCATTAATACACCACCACCTGTAATTTTATAACATATTAGCCATTCATTATTAAATGTTACTGTTTTTAAATCATTTAATTCTTTTAAAAAATTTTGCTTTGATATTCTTTTGCTTTCACTTGCTTGCACTATCATTAATGCATCGCCATCAAATGAAGTTGTAACTTCACTTAATTCACTAACTTTAATATTTGCCATTATTTCACATCCTTTTCTAAATCTTCAATTCGTTTTTGTAAATTTTCAATTACTTTTTGTTGCTCTTGAATACCCTTCCATAATATTCCACACATAGAATATAAATCAATTCCATCTTTATCAATTAGTTCATTTGGTGTTTTATATTTATCACCAATTATAAATCCAATACGATTTTTATTTGTTTTATCTTCTTTATACTTATAATTATAAATTTCAGCATTTTTTATAATATCAATAGAATTATTATTATACAGAGTAATATCTTTTTTAAATTCTTCTAATGACCCTGGCGTAATTGTTCCATTAGCATTTATATTGCCAGTAACTTTTAAATCTCCAACAACTTGTGTTCCTAAATTAAAAGTTAATACGCCATGTAAATTATCAGACGACATCATGCCAATACCAGGATAAGTATTTGCTTGACTAACTGTAACATTACCAGCAGATACTTTCCCTGCAAATAAACCATTATCATCATAAACATATAATCCATATCTATTTAATTGAGCATCTAACAAATTGTCACTACCATAAACAGAAATTGCATTACTACCAGTAATATTAAATGAAGAACCACTAATTGTTCCACCGCTAATTCTATTTGCACTTAAAGTTCCAGTATTTATGTTGCTAGCATCAATATTTGAAACATTTACTTGACTAGCATCTATTGTACCAGTAGTAATATTTGAACCATTAATAGTAGTTGTTCCTGTGCCACTTAAATCATTAACAGTAACATAACCATTTAAATTTACTTTTTCTGCTTGAATCTTTATCTGCTCTGGGCTTTGATTAATTTCACTTATTACTTCGCCTTTAGAAACTTTGCTTTCTATTAATCCTTTTTGCTTATTAATCATAAATTTAACCTCTGAATCACTAAGACTTGATACTTTATAATTGTTACTTTCTTTCTCACTGTTTTCATATTTGCTAGTGTATATATTTTCTTCAATGCCTTGCATTATATTTATTTCGTTATTTAATAGCATGCAAGGATATAATGTTTCTCCAATTTGAACTTGAAAAACGTCCAAAAAATCATAATAGCATACTCCAGTTGTTTTAAAATCATTTATTGAATATTCAGTATAATTAATATTATCTAATATATTTTGAGCAATTGTTTCACTTTGTCCATTAAAAGCAAATATATTGTCAACTATATTAATTTGCGTCAAACCATTTGCTTCAATAGAATCATCATCTTGTGCTGAATACTCATAACCGCCATCGGTTTCTGTTATTGCCACTTTATTAATAGGGCCGAACTTTTCACCAAAATTTACATTAACGTCTTTTAGATTTTCTTCATTAATAACATCACCAGTTACGGTAGGAAGCGCAATTTCTAGTTCATCATCATCATTTATAATAAAACTTCCTGCAACAATTTCACTTAATTTGTCTAAAACATCTCTATATGTTACATCTTGCCCATTAAATGGCTCTGCTAAAATTACTTGGTCGAAATTTGTAAATTCATCAGCTGCATTTTTAAACGGCAAATTAATCCTACTAGCAAGCGCATTTACATATTGAGAAATTAAACAAGGATATGTAACATTTAAAGGCTCATATTTTAACATAGAATATAACATTTTGTCGTAGCAAACATAATTCCATGTTTTATTTTCAGCATTATATTCTTTTGAATAAATTATATAATTGCCATAATCTAAATATTCATAACTGCCATTAACTAATAAACCTAATTGTGGGTTTACTATTGTGCCAACATTTAAATTTGTTTGCGTTTCAAAATTACATTGTTTCATTAAACTTTTAAGAAATTGGCCATTTTTTATAATATCAATTCTATAAATCATTTCTTCGTCAATTAATTCTTTTTCTTCAAGATTTGCTTGTTCGCTTATTAATTGAATGTTATTTTCTGTAATTATTTTGTTATTATTTTCATCTATTAAATCATAATTGCGGTAGAAATATAACCTTCCGTTTATTTGTCTACCGTTTTTTGCAATTTCTTCTTTAAAAGCGTTTGTATGCGTTCTCATTGCTAACTCCTTTTTTGAATTGCTATAAATGAGCAACTAAAGCCTTCATTTTTTAAGCCTTCTTGTTCAACAATTCCTTTATTAATAACTTCATAATCTCCAGTATATGTAGTCATTGTAACGTTGGCTTGTTTTGTTGGATCATAATATGTAACAGTTTGCCTAGCACTATCTAAAATTGGCGTGATAATTTCTAATTCATTTTGTGTCAATGCCCTAAATTGCAATATTATTTTTGGAAATATGCCAAGCAAAGTTCCACTTTGTGTTCCCGCTAAATTTCTGCCACTGTCGTTACTCCATAATTTATTATAGCCGTATTTTGCTTCAACAATATACTGCCCCATTGAAACGCCATTAATAATTATACTGTTTTTGTTTATAAACATATTATCACATCCTATCTATTCATAGCAAAATCGCTTTGATTTTGTATTTTTTGTATTTCTCTTGATAATACTCGCCCATTCATTGAATTAACAACTGTTGCATTGATTGTTATGTATTTTCCAATGGCTTCGCCAAGTAATGCCATTTGTTGGCTATCAGTTAATGGAATAACACCTTCAGCACCGCGCTCTCCAGCCATTGCACCGCCAACAGGTACGCCACGACTTGGTAAATTAACAATTCCACCTTTTGCTAAGTAAGGGATTCGAGGTATTTGTAAAAAGTTCCATTTCCATTTTTTGCCAAGTATAGCACCTAGTCCTGCAATTATTAAGCTAAATGGTAACAAGAATCCATTGATTCCAGTAATTATACCGTTTAAAGCAGTTATAAATATATTTGCGATTCCTTTTACTAAAGTTTGTGCCCATTTTGGCAAGCCGTTAAACCAACCTTTTATTGGGTCAATAAACTTGCTTTTTATCCAATCTTTAACTTTTTGAAATGTTTCTTTAATTTTATTCCAATTTTTAATTATTAATGCTGCAAGTGCTGCAACTAATGCCATTGCAAGAACTATCCATCCTAATGGATTTGATGCATTTAAGAAAATTAATGCCGCTGCTACGCCAAGCAATATTAATGTTAGATCGGCCATTATATCGCCAAATTTATCCCAAGAAGGGTCTTCAATCATATCGATAATATCTTCTATTAACCAAATAATTCCAGTAATAGCTGCGGCAATACCTAATGCTAAAATTGGATTTATTCCAAATACTCTCATTACTATTAACGCTCCCGTAATAGTTCCAATAGCCGCTGCTACTTTATCACCATTTTTTGCAATCCAACCAATCCATGTATTTTCCATGTCAGTATCATCTATTTTGCCGCTTAAGTCAAAACTAGCATTTGGCGTATCATTGGAGGCATTGCTTCCAACTACATTCATTTCATCAAATCCTGCCAAAGTTTTACTTAACTTTTGTGCATTTTTATTTGCTTTTTTTAATTTTTCGTTAGCGTCAGTAAATATATTTTTTCCAAACCATTCTTGTGTTATGTACCCAACATAGTATAATATTTGTTTTAAACTATTAACAATGGACCTAACCACTGGTTCTAAAGTATATGCTAAAATATTTTTCATATATTGAATATCGGCTGCCAACTGTTTATCATTTTGTGCTATTACGTTCATTGCATTTCTAACAGCCATATAAGCACTTCTAATGCCAAATACCGCTAGAGCCCAACGCCCAACTTGTTTAATAGTTTGTTTCATTGATTTACCAATACCATCAATAGAATTTTTAATATCGTTAAATCCTTTTAATTTTTTTAGTTTATTGGTTGTTTTTTCAATTTCGCTTGCTACTAAAGCTTGATTTTTTGCATTTTCTTGAATTTTTAAATTTATGTTATCAAGTTGTTCAAATTGTGCAGAATATTTTTGATTTAAGTTATTTATTTCTTCTTGTTCTAATTTAAGTAAATTATCTACTTCTTCTTTTGTTTGCGCTTGTTTTAAAAATTCATCTGTAGTTTCTTGAATAAGTGCTAGTTCTTCTCTATAAGAAGACAAATCTTCTTCAAGTTTTACTTTAGTAGTTGCAAGTTTTTCAGCTTCTTTTTCATATTGTTCTAATTTTCTTTTTTGATTATTTAAATCTTTTTCTAATTGCTTAGCTTCAAGTTTTGTTCCAATTATAATCCATCCATTTGCTTCCATAGTATCACTCCTTTGCTATATTTATTGCTTTAAAGAACTCGGCTGCGCTTTCTTTTTGTTTTGCAGTCGCTTCTTTTTTCTTTTTATATTTTTTCAATTCAACTTGTTTCTTTGCTTCTTCAATCTTTCTACGTTCTTTTAAATCTTTTATTTCTTTTGTGTCGTAGTTTCGCAAGTTTCTTACTCTATTTAATACACAACAGTTGCCTAATTCACTATTGGAAAGACCATTTATTAATGTGTTAAATTTTTGCCAATCCATTTTTGTATTTTGCAAATCAATATGATAATCACTCATAAAACTTGCTTCAATATAATCCATGTCCTCAATATAATCCATATCTGGTTGATTATTTGTTTTTTCTAAATCCCTGCCACATAAAAGAAAATCTTGTATCCAATTTAAAAGTTTTTCATAATGTTTTGGATTCTTTAAACCATTTTCTCCAAACATTGTGTAAATAATTGCAAGAGCGCGCTCAAAACCATCAATATTGTCATCTTCTGCGATTCGATTACATTCAAGTGCAATTCTAAAGTCTGTGTTAGCAGTATATATTGTATCGTTTATTTTTATTTTTTTTATACATTTCATTAATCTAACACTTCTATTTCTTCTTGCTCTTTGATTTTTTTGCCATATTTTTCTTTTATTTTATTAGTAATTTTTTCTAAGCTTAAATCTAAGCGTGGAACAATTTGTTTTTCAATTATTTCGTCAATTTCTTGCAAAGAAGTCCATCCTATTTTTTCACCATGTAATAACTTTTGAACTCCCTTTTCACCTAAAAAAATATTATACACTTCTATTTCTTTGTTAAAAAAATCGTTAATGGCTTTAATTTTATCCTCTTCATTTTTGCTAAGCAATTTTTTCCCTTTTACATCTTGTCTTTTTTCAATAATTAAAAGCTGATTTTTTAACATTTCTTTATTTTTTTTATCTTTTTCAAGTAATTCTTGATATTTTAAAGGTAAAGAGATGTCTTCAAGATTAAACTCTAAAAAATCTCCTGTTTCTATTCCGTCTTCTGTTTTGATTCCTAAGCGCAAAACATCGCTTTTTTTTAATTGAATATAATTTTCTGTCATTATTATTCACATCCTTCTTTCTATTTTATTAAAAAAGAGCTAGGCGATTATTCGCCTCGCCCTCTTTATAGGTCATTATAAACTTGCTGTTGGTGTAAATGTAGGTTCACCTGTAGTGCTATCAATTGCAACAGTTCCAACAACTGGATCACCATCATAATATAAGTCATATTCGATAGTTGCTTCTTCGCCCATATATTGAGTTACAGTAATAATGCCTGCGCTCATTTTTGCAGGGTATGTTCCATTAGTACCATTCCAAGTATCAATATCAAGAATATTAGTTTTGTAGTTTAATACATCTCTTGCTTGAGCAACAAATTCAAAACATGGGTCATTCTTATACATTGTTTGAGTGACACTTCCTTGTTTTTGATTGCTTGAATGTATTGTTCTAGCATTTTTTTCGATAATCCATTTTTCTTGGTCAACTTGTGGATTGTAACTAATTCCATAATCGGTAATTCCGATTCCTAAAATTTTCCAAGTATGACTTGCGCCACTAGGAGTTGTATCTAAATATGTAACAAACTGATCTCTATCAACTTTTTTTATTGTATCTGGTATCATTTTTCCTCCTTAATTATTTCTATATGTTATTTGTATTTGAATGTCAAATTCCGCTGTATTTGTATCTGCATTATTCATTGTGCCGCAATTTAAACATTCAATTGTTTCTATTCCTTCTATATCAGGCAAAACGCCTTCGTCATTATTAGATTTGATTTTTTCTTCAAATTGTTCAAAAAAACCAATGTTTTTTAAGTTGTTAATAGTGTCTTGTGAATATGCTTTTCGGCTTCTAAATGAGTATACATCACGCTTAATTCTTGTACCAATTATCCACTTTGACACTTCCGTTTCAGTTGGTATTTTGTCAAGTGAATAATTATTTGGATCGTTACTTAACATATCAGCATTAATTTGATATTTATTACTTAATGACATTTCTTGTGAAAGTTCATCAATTATGCCAATTAAATATTCTCTTAGTTTCGAAATTCTATAATCCATTATTTACCTCCACGATTAACATATGCTTGTACTTCCTTTATTACATCTTGCTTTTCAGCACTCCACATCCGCTTATCCCAATATGGCCCTGTACCAAGAGTCGTATAGTTCTTAACTTGGTGTGAACCGTTTTCACGCTGTCCGTAATATTGATAACTCGCATATTCTTGCTCATAAGTAATACTAGATGGCTGCACATCTACAACTGTTCTTAATGTTCCTTCTCTTTTTGGAACATATTTATCCATGCGCTTGTAGCATGTGTTTGTAAAAAATCTTTGAACACGACCATTTGGATCTATGCCAAGATGCGCTTTAATAACGCTTGTGGGTTGCATTTTTACAGGCATATTACTTGCCGCCTATTCTAATATGTGGGTTAATTCCAAACTTATTATCACTAATACTTGTTATATTATATATTAACGTATCGCCTAAATCTTGCTGCGTTTGTATATCTGTTTGAAGCTCGCCTTGGACAATAATGTCGCCTAACGCAAAATTATCAGCATTTAAGTTACTATTAGCATCGTATGGTAACCTTACATCTACGTCATTGGCATCGGTAAATCCTTTATTTATTCCAGCACCTTTGCCACCAAAAAACCATACATTGCCATAATTATATCTTGTCCAAGTTTCTAGTTTTGTGATTTCATCAAAACCTTTATGGTAAATAGTTACTTTGCTATTGCAAATCATTAATCTACTCCTAGATATACAAGATGTTCGCCATTAAATATAACGCCTGTTAAATAATTGTTTATAATATCATTTATTTCAACGCTTTTTGAATTAATAATATCTTTAATTGACGCTGATTTAACATATGTTACAGCATAGCCATCAGTATTTTCACTTGCTATATTCCCATTCTCATTTGCACTATTAATACTATTTGTATAACTGTCAATCGCATGAATTAAATTGTATATGCAAAGTTTGACCTCTTGAGGTATATTATCACTATTAACTTCTTTTAATCGATTTTGAGTTTTAATGTCAATTTTTCTTCTTGCCTCAAATTCTAATAGATTAAAAGGCGTTATGTCTAAAGTGCCACCTAAATTTCTATATTCAGCATAGGTTAGGTATTGCCCATTAAATTCCATAAACGCCCTCCTTATCTAAAATTATAAACTTACTGTTGTTCCTTTATAGATTATTAAATCTGGTGTAACTGCTTTTGTTCCTTTATAAGCAAATAAACCAAATGCTGTTGCATTGCTTAATTGTACTTTTTCAGGATTGTAAATTGAAGTCATAACAGGTTGTGCTACTGCGCCGTCTACCATAACAATATAATCAGTGCCAGTAGGTAAGAATACGCTTGAGTAAACACGAACGTTGTTAAATGTTCCTTCTTCATAGTTAGGTACTACGCCTAATTTATTTGAGTTAGAAATAGAGTTAATTTTATTTCTTAATTTTCCATAATAAGCTGGGCTCATTACAATTTCAATCATGTTACGAGGAACACCTTGAACAAAATCATTTTTAGTTGTTTCAACTGCTTGGATTGCTTCTTCAATTTCATCTTCAACTGCAGTTGCACCAGCACTTGGTGTAAATTGAGTTCCAGCAGTTTTTGCTTCTGCAAAGAATTTAGTATCTAATTCAACTGCTAAAGCGTTTTGATGATTACGAGTTCTTCTTTCAATTAAACCAGCAACACCATAAGTTTTTAGGTCTTTTTCTTCAACTTCTTCAATGTATTCAGTGTCATCATTAATAGCAATTACAACTGGTTCAGCTTTGATATAATCGCCTTTGCCATTTGTTCTTGCAGTTCCGTAAGCTTTTCCTTGTGCGTTTACGAATCTTTTTGCTTCTACTGTTCCGGCAGTAGGATCACCACTTAAATCTTGGTTTTTTAGTCTTGCAGCTAAAGTAACATGTTGTAAGTTTTCTATAACTTTTCCATATTCTTCAGCAAGTTTGTCTTTTCCTGTTGTTCTTAAATCAATAGATAAAGCATCTATTCTTGCCATTATAAATCATTCCTTCCTTTTTTACCACATAATTGGCATTTCTTTTGTGTTATTATCTTGCTCACTATCTCCCATGCCAGCCATGTCTTTTATTTGATTAGGATTAGTAAAAATATCAGTTTTATCTTTCGTTAATTCGTCAAATAAATCCTGAATACCTTTACCTTTGTTTTCTGGCTTATTTAATCCCTCTTTAATATCATTTAAAAGCCCATTTCTTGCATATTCGCTAGTAAACGTTTTGCCTTCAAATAAAGCGTTGATATTTTCAGTTAATATCTTTTCTTCTTCTTCGGCTTTTTGTTTTGCTTCTTGTTCCTTAATTGAGGTTTGCAACTCCTCATATTTAATTTTCCATTCAGCATTGTCTTTAGCACTTTCATTAAACTCATTGATTTTAGTTTCGTAAGTAGCAACTTTTTCTTCTAATTCTTTTTTTGAATTATTTAAAGTTTCTATTTCGGCATCTTTTTTTGCAATTGCCTTGCCATAAAGTGCCATAACTTTATCAACTTGTTCACTTTCTAAAAAGTCTAAATTTTCTCTTTTCATATTTTCCTCCAACATTTATTTTTACGAGTGATGAACTCGATCAAGTAAAGCTCTTTCGAACTCTAAAATTATTATAGCATAAAATAAAAAAAACGCAAAATCGCGTTTATTTTTTGTTTGATTTTTTCTTTTTAGGTTTTATTGGCTCAACAAATTCTTTGTCATCTTTTGCACTTTCAATTACTTTTTCAACATTAACTTTTGGTAATTCTTCTTTAACTTCTTCTAAAACTTCAATTGCCTTATGTTCTAATAAATAATCACATCTTGTTTTAGAACATTCAAATTCTTCGCCAATTTTTCTTTGCTTGTTTTCCTCCAAATCGTTAAAATTGATTAATGCCTTTACTTTAAATTTCATTTTTAATTCCTCCTTATAGTTTCCTTTTTTCTTAACTATCATATTTTCCCATTCATTTTTTAATGGTTGATATTCAAAGTTAGGTATTTTGTTATATATTTCAAAAATTGGAATCTCTTTCATATCAAAATCCAATATATAACCATTTTTGCCATTTTTTACATTCATTTCATTAATAAAACAAGGTATAGGCGTTACAATAACTGGTGTATTTAAATATAAACTTTCCAACACCGAATAGCAAAATGCTTCGGTATCGCTTAATTGAACTAAATAATCACATTCTGCAATAAAATTTCTTATGTCTAATCTAGGCTGGCAATATATAATCCCTTTACCATTAATTAAATGTTGGCCATCAGTAAATATTAACCATTGATAAGGTATGTTATTGCTTTCTAATTCATTAACTAATTTTTGCATTCTAAATGCTATTTTGCCTTTATCAATGGCCAATCTTGTTGCACTTATTAACTTTAATATTTTATTCGGTTTGTCAATTTGCAATGGATTATGTAATACTCCACATTTTTTACCTGTTAATTCTTCAAAACTATTTTTTGCTTCCTCGCTAACTGCATAATAATTTGTTATTTTATCGTGTGTATGTGGTTTTAATTGATTGTATTTAAAAACAGCATGTATTATTTCAATATATTCTTCTGCTTCTACTTTATCAATTATTGAAATGTCATAATTCATAAACAATTTTTTGCATTTAAGTTTTTCGTTTTTATATTTTATGCATCTTACATATTTTTGCAATCTATCAAGTTGATTTTTAGGTATATAATTATAATAAATAACAAGATCATAATCTTGAAACATTTTAGCGAGTTCAAACATAAATGTTTCGACGCCGACCTCCGATAACATTTAAATTTCCAACCCAATATATGTTGTTATATGTTATCGACATTAGACATCACCTCACTTTTAAATCTCCATACAAATCCTTTTGCTTGAGCATATTTCCCTTTGCAACATAACCATATATTGCTAGTTGATATATTATTTTGTCTACCTGCTTCAGCAATGCTTATATATTCATTTATATAATTTCCATTCAAATCATATTGTATTATTGATTTTCTTAATTTATTATTAATTGCCACTCTTTTTAATCTATTGCCATAACAATTGTTGTAATGAACTGTACACCATTCAAGATTATCTACACGATTATTTAATTTGTTTTCATCAATATGATTGACTTGTGGCAGATTATTTGGATTTGATATAAAAGTTTTTGCTACAAGTCTATGTATTGCATACCATTTTCTAATGTTATTCTTTCTTAATCCAATTTGATAATATCCTTTTTTAAGTCTGGGTTTTAATATATTACCTTTTCGATAATTATGTAGACTTTTTATGTTTCCTAGATTACTAATTTGATATAACCCTTGATATCCTTCTATGTCTTTCCAAATTTCCATAACTTATACCTCCAATCTATAAGTCGAGGGTTGATTGGAGCAACCCTCTAAATTAATTATATCATACATAAAAAAAAGAGTGCAATTTATCACACTCTTAATGCCGACAATAGTCGAACTCGGGTTGGGAGTATTATTTAAAATATACACCCACAATTAATATGGCACTCCTAGGTTCTCAGTTATTCCCTCACTTGGAGAACTCCACGCTACATTTTTTAATGTTTCGATTTTTTAAATCTCATCAGGCGTGCTTTTTTACTTTATTTACTTTAATAATAAAGTGTGAGGCTAGATGTTTCCAATGTCAAAGTGCCTTGGGAAACCCACGCAAATAAATTATATAATAATTTAAAATAAAAAGCAATATTTTGGAGGGCATAGTGTGATTTGAACGCACGCTCAAGGAGTTGCAATCCTTTGCCTTACCACTTGGCTATATGCCCATATTGAGTGCATAAAGCACTCTAATTTACAAGCCAAACATCTTCAACTTGTCTATCTCTACAATCAAATGTGTCATATATTACACCATTTTTAGAGCAAACAATATGACCACGCATTGTTATAAGAACGGTATTGTATGGAAACATTGCAGAAATCTCGCCAACAGTTCCATATATATATGGAAGCCTTTTATAAGTTCTATCTAAATAATTCCTTACAAATTCTCTTTTATCTAATAATGTGCCTTCATATTGTGCTATATCACTTAAATAGTCATACACATAATCCCACGATTTATTTGTAGCACAGGAAATTGCGCGAATAACGCAATCATCTTCATATTTATTTAAAGCATTGGCATTATAATAACGATACATATTATCTCATACTATTTTGTAGTGCTTGCATTAATTGTTGTTTTTGTGCTGGGCTATCGGCTTCTTCTTTTAGGACCATAACAAAATCTTCAAGCGCTTTTACCATATACATAAAAGACTTATCTGTTTCTTGGCTACCTGCCCCATATCTTTCGCGGCTTTCCATATAACGTCCATATTCTCCAGCCATTCTATCTAGTGAATCGTCGCCACGATATTTCATGTCATATCCACGTCTACCATAGCTATCTCTTCCATATTCGCCATAACTTTCACGTCCATAAGAGTCGCGTCCGTATGAGTCATATCCAGGACGTCTAGCTCCATAATTTCCATAGTTCATACTCTCATCCTCCTTTGCTAAATGTTTAATTTTACTTAACTTATATAAATGCTCTAAATTATTTGTATTTATATCTTCATCAAGTATATGTTGAATCTTCTCATCAACTTTTTTTATCAATTTTTCTTCCATAATATTCACTTCCTTTCATTAAGAATTCTTAAAATCTCTTGCTGATTTTTAATTATAGTCTTTAAATACTTTTCATCTTGGCTTTGCAATTCTTGCATTAAATCACTATTGTTATAATCTTGAAACAATATTTGTAAACTTAATGCCTGCAAAACTAACGACAAATTATCAACAATATTGTTTTTCATTATATTCTTGAAATGCTAAATGTGGCGTTAGTAATAATTGCTTGTGTAGTTGATATTGGTGTCGTAGGTGTAGTTGATGTTGGAACACTTGGAACACTTTGAACTGATATGCTGGTTGTTCCTCTAGGGCAAACTCTTAATTTTTTATCAAACGATATAGTTTCATAATCATCTGCTGCAGCAATTGTTACTGCTCTTACAGTATCAGGAATTAACACGCCATCTTGATATAAACCTATTGCTACAACTCCAGCATCTGCTGTACTTACTGAAGCACTAAATTCTACATCATAATAACCTGTGTATCCATTTCCAAATATTTTAAAATTAGGATTTCCATTTGAATAATCTAGCCATCCATTGCAATTACAAGTAGCACACCTTGTTCTTATATCAGTTTCATCAAAAGTTACTGGACTTGCATTGCTTGGCAATGCTAATGGTTCATTTATAATTGTTTCTATCATATTTTTATCATTCCTTTCTATTTTTAAAATAAAAGAGAACAGAACTATGCCTATTCTCTAGTCCACTCTAGTATGGACAGGCGTCCACTCTAGTATGGAATTAGCAAGTTCTCGTAATCGAGTATGTAGTAATCTACTCTATGCTATTAAATAAATTGACTTGTTGTGTTGAATCCACCACATCCACATCCATTATTTGCAGGGCAACTGAATATGGCTTGATTGCCGTACACCGGAACTGTGCCAATAGGGCAATTTTTTAACTCATTATAGATGTTTGAAGTAATTGCTTGAGTTTGAGCTATTTGTGAAGCTCTTAAATCAGCCATTTGTAATTGTCTGTTTAAATCAGCTATCTTTGAATCTTTTTCGTCTATTCTATCTCTGAAAATTTCATCTTTTATAGACTGAATGCCACCTGTAATTGCTGTTAGTAATGTTTGAGTGTTTTGAGTATCAGTAGTTCTTGTAGCACAAGCTTCACGAGCAATATCAGAACCTAAGTTAGCAATACCTAAACGATTTTCACAGCAACAATCAGCAAATTGTCTGCTTAAATCAAAAGCAGTATTCATATTTGCCATTTGTCTATTAGCAGCAGCAATTTCAGCGTTGTATGCAGTTGTGTTAATTGCACTTGTTATATCGTTTCCTGTATTGCATAATTGATTAGACAATGAGTAAATCCCACTATTTATAGTGTCTAACTGATTAGATAGATGCAATGTGTCAAATCCATTGTTTGTGTTTTGCATGATTTCTTTTTGCCCGTTAGATAACCAAGCGTATCCGTTGTCGAATGAGTTTCCTCCGAAGAATCCACCGTTACCATTACCCCAGTTTCCACCGAATAAAGCAAGTAATAAAATTACCCAAATCCAATCAGAACCATAGCCACCAAATCCACCATTACCACCATTCATCATAGGATAAACTGGATATGGATATGCAAATCCGTTGTTTCCGTTTGTAGTTGCTAATTCTACTGTTGGTTGAATACCTGATCCGTTCATAAATCTTTTTCTCCTTTCTATATATTTTTTAAATCTCTTTACCTAATATTCAAAATATGATATAATGAATATGACGAGATAGACAAGAAGATTTATATAGACATTAGAGAGTTTATCTCGTCAATAAATAACTCTAGTGCCTATATAAGTCTTTTTGTTTATTTTTAGAAAGAGGTATATATGGAAGAAATATGGAGAGATATTAAAGGATATGAAGGCTTTTATCAAGTTAGTAATTTAGGTCAAGTGAGAAGTCTTTATAGATGTGTTAATTGTGGCTTAAAACACAATAATATAGTTATAAGAAAAAGTAAGATTTTAAAAGGGCATCCAAATTGGAACAATTATTTACAAGTTCATTTATCGAAATATAATAAAAGTAAAATATTATCAATTCACAGATTAGTGGCACAGACATTTATACAAAATCCAGATAATTTGCCTCAAGTAAATCATAAAGACGGAAATAAATTAAATAATTGCGTTGATAATCTTGAATGGTGTACGGCCAAAGAAAATATTAATCATTCTTGGAAAAAAGGATTATCTAAACCTTATCATCATTCTAAAGGAAAATTAACTAATTACAGTAAATCACTTTGTAAGAAAGTAGAACAATATGATTTGTATGGTAATTTATTAAATATTTATAATTCTATAAGTGAAGCATCAAGAAAAACAAATTGTCTTGTATGTGAAATTTGTGCTTGTTGTAAAGGTAAACAAAAAACTTCACATAATTTTATTTGGAAATATGCTGATGAATAGCATATTTTTATTTTTGATTTTGAATGTTCTGTAACACTTCTTCAGGAACACCAAATTGTTTTGCTCTATTAATTAAATTTTCCATTTGTTCTGGACTATAATTTTTTGTTACATCTCTAAACATTTCCATCGGATTGCTTTGATTTTTTCGTGCTTGTTCTACTAATTGAAACATCTGAGGTTGTTTCATTTTTAATTGATTCATCATCATTGATATTAATTGGTTTTGCATTATCTTTTATTTCCTTTCTTAATTCAGCAACTTGCATTTGTAAACTTTCTATTAATAAATCTCGTTCATCTTTTGGCACTATTTCGCTTAATTCATAAGTTTTAATTTCGCCTTTTGCGTTTTTTACCCACAATACCGACATGTCTTTACTAAAAAAAGGTGTGTCGTTATATACTGTTTCTTTGCT
>ODAI013892215.1_pt1 | contig 39334 bp, 35 predicted proteins | sample 1539321 | NCBI WGS metagenome assembly ODAI01 (sample SAMN02144231, study PRJEB22623) | gut metagenome | biome: sheep rumen | host: Ovis aries | place: New Zealand
AAATTTCTTTTTTCTGTGCTTCTGCTTCCTTTATTGCATCCTGTCTTAAGCGTTCAGCTTTTTGTTCTGACGCAGATAGTTGAAATCTGGCATAACACCATCGAATAATCCATCCAAGAACGATTCCTGCAACCGGGAGACCGATGAACAAAACTAAATTGTTCATATTCTGTTCTCCTAGTTTGCAAAAAAAAACTTTTTGCGAAATCAAGTTCTTCTATATTACAATATCATTTCTCTGTTGTCAAATTAAAAAACACTTCACAATTTAACTAAATTCTGTTTTAATTTAACCGATAGTTAAGTATGGCAAATTCTTATGAAAAACCGGATTTTTGGTCACGCAAGGCGTTCTCTGAGGGCTATCCCGCCCGTTCAGTCTACAAATTGCAGGAAATCGACGAAAAATTCGGCATGATTAAGAAGAATTACAAGGTGCTTGATTTGGGTGCGGCTCCCGGAAGCTGGACGACTTTTCTTCTCCGTCAAATGGAAGGCAGCGGTAAGGTCGTTTCCTGTGACTTGAATCCTCTTTCAAAGAGCGTAAAAGGCGATAATCTCGTCTTTATTCAAGGCGATTTGCAGGCGAAGGAGATTTTCGACAAAATCAAGTCAGAAGGTCCTTTTGACCTCGTTGTATGTGACGCGGCCCCGCTCACTACAGGAAACCGTGTCGTCGATACTGCCCGTTCTTCGGGATTGGTAAAAATGGCGATTTGGTATGCCCAGACGATGCTCAAAACAGGCGGTAATTTTGCCGTGAAGATTTTTCAGAACGGAGACCAGCAGGCACTTCTCAAGATGATGCGTGAGGTCTTCCAGAATGCCAAAGGATTTAAGCCTCAAGCATGTCGTTCTGAATCATTTGAAACATACTTGATTGGGGTGGGTAAAAAGTAATGAAAAAAGTTTTTGAATGCGTAAAAAATAAATTAAGCACAATGCCTGTAAAAAATGCCGTACAGTGCCTGTCAGTTACGGTCGGTGTTTGTGCCCTCGTTCTCACTGGAACTGTCGTTTTTGCAAACCGTGTTTCTGCGCTTGAAAATGCAGGTCAGGGCGGCTTTGAAAGTACGAAAGGCCCGGTAACCGAAGAAATTCTTGACGAAATGGCCGAAAATAGCAGCGGAGTTTCAGAAAATGTTACTTTTGAAGAATCATATAATCTTTCTTACTTTGCTTACCGCGTTCGTTCTGGAGATATGATTGGAAAAATTGCGGAAGCATTTGATATCAGCTCTGATACGATTATTTCTGTGAACAATATTAGAAATTCACGCCTGCTTCAGATTGGCGATTATCTTAAAATTCCTACAATGCCAGGAATCCTCTATACGACAAAAAAAGACGGTGAATCAATCGAATCTGTGGCAGAAAAATATAAAATCGATTCGAAAAAATGTTCTGTTGTGAATCATGTTGAGATTGACGCTGCTCTTGCGGCTGGAACTACTTTGTTTGTGCCTGACGCTGAGCTTGACTGGGTTACTAGACAGGAAATCAACGGTGATTTGTTCCGAAAACCAATACATGCCCGCTGGTATAAATCATCAAGTTTCGGCTGGCGGGCAAGCCCCTTTACAGGCGCTCGTTCTTATCATTCTGGTGTTGATATGGCCTGCCCCATGGGAACAAGTATTTATGCTGCTTTGCCCGGTAAGGTTACTGCGACGGGTTATAATTCTACATACGGAAATTATGTAATCGTTGCCCATCATTCTGGCTACAAAACTCTTTATGGTCACATGAGTGCAATTCTCTGTCATACCGGAAATTATGTCACTCAGGAAACAAGAATCGGAAAGGTCGGAAGCACGGGATTGAGCACAGGCCCTCATTTGCATTTCACTGTCTTCAAAAACGGAAAACAAGTCAATCCAGAAAATCTCTGGAACTAAATTAGTTATATCATGGGCTGCCTAAAAAAGTATTGTCATGCAGAACTTTATTAGCCAGCTCCTTTTCTTTTTAAACGGTCTGAAATTTGTCTATTTTTTTTATGAAAAAATCCATGTTTGTTCCGACAAAAAGTACGCAATAGGCGGTGACAAGCGTTCCAAAAATGATGTTGAAGAAAATGGCAAAACTTGTTCTGTCGATGCGGTTAAGGATGAGGCAAAATACTACTAAAAGAAGAATCATGATGATTCCCCAAATAATCCATTTCGTCATCGTTACAGGGCGTACCGGCATGTTTTCTAATGCGTCCTTAATGGGAGTCTGTTTGATTGGTTCACTGGCATATTTTTCGGCAAGGGAAAGATAATGCACCTGAGTCCTGCATTTTTTGCAAGAAAGTAAATGCAGTGTGAGTCTCAATGGAATTCTTTCATATTTATCGAGCGAAAAAAAAGTATCCATGTTTTTTTCACAAGTTTCGTTATTCATAATAGCCTCTTAATTTTTCTCGTAATATTTTTTTTGCCCTGAATATGTGTGATTTTATCGTGTTTACGGGCAAACCTGTGATTTCGCTGATTTCTGCATGGGAATTGTCATAGAAGAAATACAATTCTACGCAGAGCGCAAATTTTTCTGGCAAATCTTTGACTGCCTCGCGAACGGCAAGAACTGTCATTTTTCGGATTTGATTCTTTTCTGGTGTAAGATTCTGGTCTTCGATATTCTCCTCATCCGAAATCGGAAGATATTCCTTACGGCGATTTTTTGCGTTGACCGCCGTGTTGTAAGCAATGGAAGTAAGCCAGGTTGAGAAAGAAGACTCGCCCCTGAATTTGGAAAGGTTTGTGTACGCCTTTATGAACACTTCCTGCATAAAATCATCCGTGTCCGCCTCGTTTTTGAAAAAACTCATACCGAGGGCACGAACCCTTTTTTTGTAAAATGAAATAAGCTTAGAAAAAGCCTGAGAGTCTCCTGATACCGTTGCTTTGATAAGAGCGTTGTCGCGTTTTTTAATTATCAGAGCTTCGAGAGTCATTTGACTTCCAGTCGTACAATCTGTAGAACAAAAGTAAACAGATTCCGATTGTGAGGGGAATTAATCCTCCGAGCAAGGCCGGAGAAATACCGTCGAACAATGCAAAAAACACTGTCAGCATAAAGCCGATTCCTGTGAGAAGTAGGCCGCATAAAAGGGTTGCCGCCTTGTAATTGAAATTTGACTGTGTCTTTTCGCCGGATTTTATGCGCTGTTTTGTTTCGTGATGAAGCCAAAGAAGCGCAAAGAAAATAACGACTCCTCCGATACAAATTCCAACTATAGGAATGAGCGAGATGATTACCTGAGCTGCTGGCGAAATAATTTGTTCCATAAGAATAAAACTCCTTATCCTTTTAGACACTACTTTTTTTAAAAAGTTGCGCTAATCCAAAAAGAGATAATCATTGAAGTAGACGCTAGTGATTTTTCCGAGAACAAGTGTTTCATTCACTTGCTCTTTTAGTTCGGATTTGATTTTGCTTTCTCCAAGGTTAAGAAGCTCTTCTTTTGTCCGTGTTGCAAAGTATGTCGTGAGGAGATTTTTTATACTCAGGTGTTTTCGGTCAAGTTCTTCGTAAAAAGCCTGATCATTTCCATCGTATTCAAGCCATGGAACAAGGATAATTACGCTTTTTTTGCTTTTGTCATCTTCCCTTGTAAACACTCTGATTTGACCAATTTCATTGAAGGCGCTTTTTGATTTTCCCACAGATTCTGGCAAGGGATCTTCGTGTCGAAGCCCTTCACCTGGGTGGGCATTTTTCGTACAGAGAGCAATCGCAGACACAGCGATGATAAAAATGACTATGCCGCCGATTGCCAGAGACAGGATTTTGTTTATGTTCAGTCTGTTCATCTTAACATCTCCAAATTTTGCTTTTTACTTACCAGTCAGATCCGAATTTTTTCTTGAATCCGCCTTGTCCTTCCTTTTCTTCAGTTATGTTTTCGCTGAAAGGGGAGAGCAGAGCTGAAAGACGGGGATTTTTTTTGAGCTCACCGCCTTTGATTTTTATGTGAATGCCATCGTCCAGCCAGTTTTCTTCTGTAATAATGCCAGTTTTGCGCGCTTCGTTCAATAAAGCTTGTTTTTCCATGGGGATGACACAGTCAATCTCTTTTCCGAGCAGTTCATCGCAGATTCGTTGTGAAAGTTGCTGAAATCCTTCGTGAGTTTTTGCGCTTATCTTTACGGAATCGGGGAAAGTTGAAGACAGTTTTGCGAGTTGAGCCGGGTTTCCGGTGAGTTTGTCGATTTTGTTCAAAACTATGATTCTCGGCGTGTTTTCAGCGCCTATTTCCTCAAGGACTTTTACGACCGTATTGTATTGTTCTTCCGCCTTTTCATCACTTGCGTCAAGTACGAGAAGAATCAGGTTTGCCCTCTGTGCTTCTTCCAGAGTTGATTTGAATGCGTTTACGAGAGAGTGGGGCAGATTTGAGATGAAGCCTACCGTGTCCGTGAGAAGAATGTTCGCCGCAAAGCCTTTTTCATCCCCGCTGGTTTTTATGGAAGATTTGAGCTGTAATTTTCTCGTTGTTGGATCTAGGGTAGCGAAAAGCTTATCCTCAACAAAAACATCAGCGCCAGTGAGTGCGTTTAGCAGAGAAGATTTTCCCGCGTTCGTGTAGCCTGCCAAAGCGCATGTTGGGAGCGGAACCCTTTCCCGTCGCTTTCGCTGAGTTTGCCGGTCACGGACGACTTGCTCAAGTTCTTTTTTGAGTTGCTGGATTTTTTCACGGATTTTGCGGATGTCAAGCTCAAGTTGAGTCTCGCCGCTGCCTTTTGAACCGAAATTGCCGCCCCGCTGACGGGCCATGTCGCCGTAAGAATGAGCGAGACGCGGACGGGCGTATTCCAACTGGGCCAGCTGAACTTGAAGAACCGCTTCTTTTGTTTGAGCGCGCTGGGCAAAAATGCGGAGAATAACTTCCTGCCGGTCAATGACGGGAATCTTTGCGAGTTTTTCCCAGTTCCGCTGCTTTCTGGGAGATATTTCAAAGTCAAAGATTATGATGTCAGCTTCAAGTTCTTTTGAGAGAGCCGCAATTTCTTCGGCCTTGCCTTTTCCGAATCCATAGACCGGGTTTTGTTCCATGCGCAGGAGAATTACGCTTCTGGCGACCTCATAACCGAGAGTATCGACCAGACCTTTGAGTTCTGAAATATCCGCTTCAGGCGCGCCAACGAGGACTGCTTTGATTTTTCTTGTCTCTTCTTCTTCAAGATTTATTAAATCCATAGAAGAAAATATAGCATATAATCTTGCTTTTGTTTTGAAAATCGCCGAAAATATAAAGAAAAGTATATGACTTCTGGACAGAAAGTTGCTTTCAGTCTTTTGATTTCTGTGCTTGCTTTTTGCGCTTTTACGCTTGTCGCTTTTTCAGGGCTTTTTGACCTTCTTGAAGTGAATTTTTATCAGCCGATGGTGCAAGAAATCAAGCAGAAAAAACTTGAGGAAATCGGGGCGGCACAAACTGAATATTTCGAAACTCTCATGAAGCGCTTTGACGCATTTACGATGAATGCAGATGTAAAGACTTATATCGAATTGCGTCCGTCCGATAATTCAGTCAAAAAACGCGAGCTCTTGCGTTCTGAGCTTGTAACTTCAACTCCGGCTCTCACAGGGCTTCGTATCGTTGATGATAATGGCCGCAATGTTTATTTCAGCACTTTTACTTCGGATATTATCTCAGGCCGTTCTGGAATTACATATCGGAATTACGGTGGTGAAAACGAAATTAGCTACACCTCAGTCCGGGCTTTATCTCTTGTTGCTGAAAATTCTGAAGCGGTTAAAAAATGCCGCATTATTAAAGACGGCGACTCGAACCGCTTGATTTTCTCAATTCCATTCTATAACTCTCGCTCGGAATTCAAGGGCTCTGCTCTATTTTATTGTGACGCGGCGAATTTCAGTCAGTTTTTGTTTAACAGAAATTTAATCGATATAAATGGTTTTGCCGCTCTTCTCACAAGCGAGCGAAAAAACAATGGTGAATTCGATGGCTTTGGCGGATTTGTTTTTGGTCTTCCAAACTTCGGTCTTTCTTCTTTCCGTGAACAAATTCTTCAAAAATGGCAGCAAACTCCTGAGGAATCATTTTGGAAACTTGCGCCTCTTGCTAAGGAAGGGGGCACCGTCGAAAATCCCAAAACTCTATGCGCTTTCTCCTACCAGCAGGAGCGGCAGGATTTTGGATTCATAGCCTTGTTATATGATGAGGGGGATTTGAAATTCCCGACATACATAAGACTTCTTCTTCTTGCTACGGCATTTGTCACATTTTATCTGGCTGTTTTTCTAGTCTTGAGTTTCCGCCATGATGCAATCGTTGTTATCAAAGATAAGGTTCATCGTTATGAAAACGAATTTTTTATCGGATATAAAAAGCTTGGCACTGACAATCCCCAGTATCTTGCTGAACAAAAGCCTGTTCTTGAACGGCGTATTCTAAAAAATCTCGGTCGGAAAGGCGAAAAACATGCCTCTGAATTCAAATCAATTTTTGAAGGATATTGGCAGGAAATGATTGCCTCGTTTGGGGGGGCAGTGACTCCTAGCGTGGGTTATTTTTCATCTGTTCAAACCCCTGTAATCAATAAAGATGAGTTAAAAGCAATTGTCCGTTCTTCTCTTGAGGATATTCTCGAAAATGGGAAAATCCAGATAAATGCGGCATCAGTCGTTACGAATTCTGCTACGGTCGAAGTTCCTTCGTCTGTAACCGAAAATCAAGAAATAAACGCACATGAAGCCGAAGAAGAAATCCAAGAGGCAGAAGAAATAGAGGAAGCCGAAAGCCTTGATGAGGCAGAAACCGTCGATGAAATTGAAGAAATAGAAGATGTTCCAGTGGCAGAAAATCCAGAATCTGTTGAAGAAGTTGAAAGCGTAGAAGAAATCAATGAGGTTGAAGAGGTTCCGGAAGCAGAAAGTGCTGAATCTGAAGAATCTGCCGATGAAATTGAAGAAATAGAAGATGTTCCAGTAGCAGAAAATACAGAATCTGTTGAAGAAGTTGAAAGCGTAGAAGAAATCGATGAAGTCGAAGAGGTTCCCGAAGCAGAAGATGCTGAAGAGATAGAAGAAATTGAAGAGGCTGATCAGGTTGTAGAAGAAGCTGAAGAACTTGAAGATGTTGAAGAGGCAGAAGAAATCCAAGAAGCGGAAGAAATCGAAGAAGCCGAAACTGTAGACGATGCAGAAGACCTTGAAATCTTAGACGAGGTTGATGAAAGTGAATACCGTGCCGATGATTTAGCCCGAACTCTCGCTTCATTGCCAGAAAGAGCGCCTCGCTGGGATGATAATGATGAGGTTGAACTTGATGAAGACGGTTTGAGCCGTAGACTTTCAGCATCAGAGTTGCATGATATTCAAAAACTCAAGGATGTCGCAAAATCAATCGATGAGCTTGATAAGGGGCTTGAGGAATTGGAGCCTTTTGATTCAAGCCAGGCGGAGGCCTCTGAGCTTAAATCCGTTGGTGCAGACTATTATATCCCCCATTTGCTTGATAATAATATTTCTTCTGATGATGACATTTACAAAGATGAAGCCTTGCTTGAAAAAATCGAATTCGGCGTACCATCATCAGAAATCGTTGATGACAATACGAATGATTTTATTGCGGAGAATTTTACGGTTGTTCAGATGGATTTTTCCGAACTGGATGAAATTGACGCTGACGATAAAATGTATGAAGTCAAGCAGACTGAAGATATAAAGGAAAATGAGCATTTCTTTGAAAATCCTGTTCTTCAAAAGGAGGAAACTGCCGATAATAATAGCGAAGAGATTCTTCCTGAAACAGAAATTATTTCCGATGTTGAAGAAGAACTTCCCGAAATTAAGGAATCTCCCGAAATCGAAGAAGAACTCCCAGAAGCAGAGGAACTTGAGTCTCTGGAAGAACCGGAGGAAACAATGCCTTTTATGTTTACTAAAATTGGCTCTGTACCGACAGAAGTCTCAGAACTTTCATCAGATGTTCCCGATTCAATCGTTCAGGAAAGTGACGGAACTTTTCGTGTAACAGAACTTTCTCCTGAGATTACGGCTATTCCCCTTAATATGGAATTTAAAAAACTCGTTGATTCAATAATGCACTAAGGTCTCTAAATGGACAAAACGCTTCTTGTTTTGACGGCTTTATATCTTCTTTTTGCGATTCCGCTTTCTTTAATGGATTCCAAAAAATTCAGGATTTCGATACCGCTTCTGCTTTTTGCCTCGCTTTTTCTTCTTGTTTGTCGTTTTGTTTTTCTTTCTATGCCGCTTTTGTCAGGCGCAAAAAATCTTTTCTTTGCTTTGACTTCTTCTTTTTTGATTTATTTTTGCACTAGAGTTTTGAGTGGAGAAGGTCTTGGTTTCGGGGATGTTTTTTTTGGAATGTACTCAGCCCTATACACTGGATTTTATCTGAACATAATTTGTACGGTTTTTGCCGCATTGCTAGGCGTACTCTATTATTTATTGCTGGCTATTCTTCAGAAAATGAAAAAAAAGCAACTTGTGCACCGACCGATTTTTGCGATACCTTTTGTACCATTTATCACTGCCGGTTCGGTGCTTGGCGTCCTGCTTTTTTATGTTATTGCTTAGCCCTGTCCGCCGCCAACGAGAGCCTGCATAAGCTGAACGATTAAATAAATCTTTTTATAGACTTCAACGCTCAAATCTTTTATTGGAGTTTCTGCAAAGCGGTCAAGTTCTTTCCAGTTCGTGAGCATTTCTGGACGCGTTTTCTGATAGTCCTCAAGGAGCATTTTTGTGTTCTTGCCGAATACAATCAATTGTTTTGTCGCGCTGATGATGTATTCTTTGGCCAGCGTGTTATTGTCGCGAAGCGTTGTTTTTATGATGCTTGCGGCTTCTTTGTCGCGGTCTGCACGAGGAAGTAATGTCTTGAGTTTGATTCCGTATTCGCCTTCTTCTTCGGAGAGGTTTTTATCGAAAATAGTGATTTTTTCTGAATATTCGAGGAGCGCATTGTAAGCATCGCTCATTTCGGCTGATAGAGGTGTTGTCGTCCATTTTCCGCGGATGAGAACGAGGTCGGCGTAGGCTCGGATGTCGCGTTTTACATATTCAAGAAGGAAAGCCTTCAGGTAATTGAGAGGCCTTGTATACTCGAATCCGCCTAGATTTTTCTTTGTGAAATAAGAGCTTTGTTCGTCGGTGTAGTTTTGAAGAGAAGAAATGCTTGTTGTCCCGAAAATCTGCTTGAGCAGAGTATCAGTCTTTGAGTTTTTGAGGGCATTTTCGAGCTTGTTGATTGTTGTTTGAGCCTCAGTTTTTATTTTGTCGATGTAATCCTCGACGATTTGCTCATGTTTTTCTTCGTATTTTACTTCGTAGAGAGGATCTTTTGTTGTGAGCTGGATAATCATTTCGAAAACATGTGATGCCTTGAGCTGGGTGAGTCTTGAGACGATTTTTGACCACTGACCAGCCTTGATTGGTTCAGTTCCACCCCGCATGTTTTTGAGAAGTTGCATTAAATCAGTCCAATCTTCTCCTAAAGGAAGCGAGTAGAGAACTGAAAGAAAGTCTTTAAGGTCGTCACTAATGTAAGAAGCGTCAATTGCATTAAGTTTTGGTGCTTTTGAAAATTCATTCTCACGGATTGTCGAGTCGAATTTTTTGAGGATAAAGAAATAGTCGAATGTACAGAAAGCCTTGAATGCCAAAAGTTTTTGATAGAGATTGTCGATAAGCTGAATCTTTGACTGGTCGAATTCTCCTGAGAATGCAGTAATATCGGCCTTTACCTTTGACTTGATTTGAGCAAAGTCACCGGATTTTGCGCTTTCTTGGATTGCTTCTTCTGAAAGGGACTCTGCAAGCTGTTTTTGATTTTCTGAAAGCCCTGTGTTGATGACTGTGCTTTTGTAGTAGTTCGGGTTTTGCTGACTGTTAAACAAAGTCTGACAACTTGAAAGTGCCTTGTAGAGGTCGAAGAAGAATTTTCCCATTATGGGAAGAGCTTGATCCGAACTTGCCTTATAGAATTTAAAATGAGTTTTTGAAAGATTTTTAGCGATATTTTTTAATTGCTTTTTTTTTGCGGCATCGGCGTCTCTTCCGCCAACAAGTGAGCCTAGTAGTTTCTGAAAAATTGATTCTTTTGCCATAGTTTAAATATGATGAATTCTTATTATAAAGTCAAATACTTCATGACAAATATATGTTTTTTTGCTATCCTAAATATCCATGGGAGGATTTCATGAAAAAATTGTTTGCTGCATTATTCGCGCTTTCTGTTTTGTGTGCGAATGTTTTTGCATATGACCCGCCGGCAGGAGGTCAAAACGTGCTTAGGTTGACCAGCCCGGAACTTATTACCAGCGCAAATTCTTCTGCAGGTGGTGGAATTTTTGGTGTTACGCCAGACTCCATCATAAATAACCCGGCTCTTACTGCATGGGAGCAAAGAATTACTCTTGATGCGGCTGGAACTCTGCTCCTTAGCACAAACAGTGATGACAACCGTAAACTGGGATTTGCCGTTGAAGGTGGTTTGCTTATTCCGTCTCGATGGTGTGTCATGTCAACGCTTTTTCAGGGAATTTGGTCAGAGTATGTGGATATGCCGGTTGGCAACAGCGTAAATGCTTCGCTTGCTTTTTCAAAAGATGTAACGGATCAGGTTTCAGTAGGTATCAGTGGCAATTTTGGTTTTGTATACGGTGACAGTGATTCTGTTGGTTCTGACTGGACGGCGAGTGGTGCAGTCGGTGCCTTTTACAATTTCGGTGATTTGTTCTTTATGCGTAACCTCCGCTTCGGAGCGGCGATGAGCAACATCGGTAAAATGTATTCAAAAACAAAAGTATTCGGAATTAAATCCGTAAAGGACTACAATGACGGAAAGCCGGTCAAAGAATCAGAGAGTTGGCCTGGATTGTGTACTGTTCGCACTGGCGTTGCGGCAAGTTTTGTCAAAACCAGTGATTTTGAGCTTGGAGCTTCCATTGATTTTGCCTATCCGTCCTTTCAGAATGTCGTAGTCGATACAGGTCTTCAAATTCAAATCAAAGATTTCCTCAAAATCTCATCTTCATGGGAATTTGATGTTATGGAATTCACAAACGGTGCAAAGAACATAATGCCGTCAATTGGTGCCAGTTTCAAATTCCGCTTTAAGTCAAAAGAAGGCTCTTACCTTGCGCGAAAGGGATGGGCTGAGAGCGATATGACTGTTTCGACCGCATATAAACTTATGTATAAGAATATTCACGCTCTGAGTGCTGGTGCTGTAATGAATCTCGGACTTGAGGATACGAAAGCGCCTGAAGTTATCTTGTGGGGAGAAGAATAAAATGAAAAAAACATTGCTTGCATTTACGACCGCACTCCTTGTTGCAGGTCTTGCCTATTCAGAAAAAAGCCCTGTGTACATTTCTCCGAACAATGATGGTAAAAAAGATTTTCTTGAGGTTCCTTTTAAAATCAAAGAAAATCGCTATGTAAAGGACTGGTCCTTTGTTATAGAAGACTCAAAAGGAAATGTAATCCGAACAATCGGCAATAAAGAGAGACGAGAGTCAAAAATTACTTTCAAAACATTCTGGAAGGCACTTTTTACTCCAAAATCAGGTGTTTCTATACCTTCGAGTGTCGTATGGAACGGTATTATGGATTCTGGAGAAGTTGCTCCTGATGGGACTTACTACTACTACGCGACGGCCACAGATGACAATGGTAATTCTGCTTCAACAGAAAAATTCGTCGTCATTGTTGACAATACACCTCCAGAGGTTGATTTGGCTCAGCCGTCTTCAAACGAAAAAATCTTCGGCGAAGGCTCTAAGCCAGTTCTTTCAGTAAGGCAGAAGGGTTCTGAGGAGGATTCATGGATTGGTGTTTTCTCTGACGCAACTGGAAAGGCTGTCCGCACTTACAAGTGGACTTCAAGTGAGCCATTGAATTTTGAGTGGAATGGCTCTGATGATAACGGGGCTCCTCTTCCTGACGGCGTTTATACATACAAAGTTGCGGCAACGGATCGAGCGGGCAACGACTCTGCTCCAGCAACAATCACGAATATCATTTATTCTGCTGACAAGCCTGCAACGAACATTTCAATCATCGGAAGCAAGTATTTTTCTCCTAACGGAAACGGCGTAAACGATACGATTTCATTCTTCGTGAAAATTCCTGTTCCAGACGCAAAATCTGTAAACAAACTGGTTGAATGGTCTGTCAAAGTTGTCGATGCGAAAGGAAACACTGTAAAAACTTACAGTGGCACAGAGAATCCTCCGAGCAAAGTAGAATTTAACGGAAAGACTGATTCTGGCTCAGACGCTCCTGAAGGCTTGTATCAGGCTGTCGTTTCTGCAAAATATTCAAACGGCTTCGTTCCTGATCTCGTAAAATCACCGGAGTTTACTTTGGATAAAACAGCTCCGTTGGCAAAAATCAAGCAGTCAAGCACGACTTTCTCTCCTGATGGTGATGGAAATCTTGATACTATGATTATTACTCAGGATGTGGCTTCTGATTCCCTTTCGCCTGTTGAGGACTGGCTTGGACGCATAGTTGACTCAAACGGAAAAACTGTTCGTGAATTCGATTTTGGCTCATTCCCGCCAGAAAAAGTGGTTTGGGATGGTCTTGATGATTCTGGTTCCCTTGTTTCAGACGGAAAATATAAATACATTCTCTCTGCGACGGATTTGGCTGGAAACTCTTCTGAAACATCAATCAATGAAATTGCCCTTGATACAAGCAAGACTGAGCTTCTGCTGGCAGTTGCGCCGTCAGCCTTTAATCCTGCTTCAGCAGACAAGTCAAAGGCTTCTGTCAAACTTTCGCCAGTCGTAAAAGCTGGCAGCGCGATCAGTTCGTATAATGTCGAAATCAAAAATGCAAAGGGTGAGACTGTCTGGACTCAAAGCGGCTCTTCTCTGCCGTCTTCGATTTCATGGAATGGACTTGCTTCAAGTGGAGCCCGTTGTGATGATGGAAAATATGTCGCAAGCCTTTCGACTAAATCAACAAACGGAAGTGAGGCAAAAACCTCAAGCCAGTCTTTCGTTCTTGATACGATCGCGCCTTCGATTTCTCTTGCAAGTCCCTATACATTATTCTCTCCTGACGGAGACGGCAAAAAAGATACCTTGCCTATTAATGCAGAGTCTTCTGCAGAAGATAAATGGAATGCTTCTATCTACGACAGTAAGAATCAGCTTGTCCGCTCTTATACATGGCAGGGTAAGGTTCCTTCACAAATCGAATGGAATGGTACTGATAATTCTGGAAATAAAGTTGCTGATGGAGTGTATCGAATGGTCTTTGTTTCGGAAGATGCGGCCGGCAATAAAGGAAGTGCAGAAATTGCAAGCATCCGTGTCGATAATCGCGAGACCAAGGCTTATATCACGGCGGAACTTGATGCATTTAGTCCGAATGCCGATGGATTCCTTGAAACTCAGAAACTTTCGCTCCGTCCTTCTCTAAAAGAGGGCGTTGAGTCATGGGCTGTTTCAGTCGTAACTCCAGAAGGAAAAACCGTTAAATCATGGAGCGATAAAGATCAGAAAGACATGCCTGCTGAAATCACTTGGAACGGTCTTGATTCAGAAGGAAATGTTGCAGAAGGCGCATTCATTGCAAATCTCAAGATGGTTTACGCTAAGGGTAACGAAGTTGATGTCAATTCTTCACTCTTCATCTGTTCTGTTACTCCTCCGCAACTCACTGTTAAAACAGCTCCTCAGTATTTCTCGCCAGATAACGATGGAGAGAATGATGATTTGTATATCCAGCTTAAAGGCAGTGATATTGTGCCTCTTAAAAACTGGTCATTTGTCATCAAAGATCCCAATGGAAAACCTTTCTGGTCAACGAGTGGAAAATCTTCTATTACAGAGCGTATCGTTTGGGACGGTCGAGGCAATAACGGTGAGCTTGTTCAGTCTGCTACGGACTACCCCTATACCTTTACCGTTACTGACACTCTCGGCATGACAAGCACTGTTGAGGGCAAAATCGAAGTCGATATCCTTGTTATCCGTGTCGGTGATGTGCTCAAAATGGCAGTTCCTTCTATTATTTTCCGTCAGGATGCATCTGATTTTGGTATCCAAGTCCTTGACGCAAATGGAAAGGTCACAAAGCCTGGAATTACTCAGGCTCAAGCTGCAAACAACGAGCGAATTCTCAAGCGAATCGCACAGATTCTCAACAAGTTCAAAAACTACACTGTCACTGTTGAAGGACACGCAAATTCTGTCACAGGACTTGAAGAAGAGGAAACAACGAACAAGTATGGTCTTGCTCTTGAGCCTCTCTCAAAAGACCGTGCTGAATTCGTCAAAGAAAAACTCAAGAGTTACGGCGTTGCAGGCGACAGACTTTCTGCGCTTGGTCGCGGTGGACGACAGCCAGTTGCTGCCAGAGGGGACAAAGACAACGCATGGAAGAACCGACGAGTTGAATTTATCCTCAATAAGTAGTTCTGAAATAACTTTGGAATTATCCGAGAAACTGATTTCGCTGGCTCAAAAGTATGAGTCAGCGGATTTTCTTCAAAAAGATCCGTCTCAGTTCATGCACCGTTACAAAGACGAACGCACGGCTGAGACTGTTGCTTTTATCGCGGCAAACCTTGCCTTTGGTCGCCGCGAGCAAATCCTCTCTCATGTAGAATCAATTTTGGCGGCGGCTGGCTCTTCTCCAGTCGACTGGATTCTCTCTCAAAAATACAAAAATCTTTTCCCGGAAAACAATATTTCTTTCTATCGAATGTACACTAACACCGACATGCGCATTTTTTTTGACACTTTGCGCGCTATCCTTGAAGAGAACGAAAGTCTGGGAGCATTTTTTAAGAAAAAGTGGCAAAAAGCAGTGGAAGAGCAGGGGGCTGGGCATGAAAAAGAGGGCAGAATCTATCTTCATCAGGTGATTGCCTCTGCTTTCCCCTGTGATTGCGCCCTTTTGCCCCATTCAAAGGATTCTGCCGCCAAAAAAGTGAACATGCTCTTGCGCTGGCTTGTGAGGGATTCTTCTCCGGTGGATTTGGGCTTGTGGACTTGGTTTTCAAAGAAAGACCTTCTCATGCCCCTGGACACTCATGTCATGCAGCAGTCAAATGAGCTGGGCTTGATTTCTTCAAAAAGCGCGAATCTCCGCACAGCCCTTGAACTTACAAAAAAAGTCGCCGAAATATTTCCCGGCGACCCCGTTAAGGCAGATTTTGCTCTTTTTGGAATGGGAGTGGATTCTTCCATTCAACAGTCTGCATTATAAACTAAACATTGAATTCAATGGTGCTTCCTGCCGCGGCTTTTTCTGAATAGACAGAAGAGCGCCCCCGGTAAGGATTCATAAGATTCATGTTTCCAAGCTGATTTTTGATTTTTCCCATCTGGCTCTGAAGAAGATTTTTATTTCTTTCATTCTGAGCAAGAACCTGCTTCTGCAAGTTAGCCAAATCAAGCTGGAGCTGTTCAACGGTCGCATTGTCCGCCACCGGAACACCTGGAACAATTGCCTTGTACATACTTTGCATCGGAATGATTACTTTCTGCAGGCTTGCGAGATTTTTCACAATCTGATTTTCAAGTTCTGCATGAGCTACGATTGAATCACCGTCCTCAATTTCAATTTTTCCTTCCTGACTTTCGAGAACAAGAAGATATTCCTGAAATTTATTTCTCTGTTGTTCAAGCAGTTTTCTGAATCGTTTAAGGATAGCGACTCGTTCGTCCAATTCTTCTTTTGAAAGTTCTGCCATTTTTCTCTCCTTGCCTTAGCCTGTAATATTGAGGGTTCGCTGTGCTTGCGGAACAGAATCCGCCGCCGTGTTTGCAGCAGCGGCTTCCCATGCTGAGCCCAGATCTTTAATCATATTAAGAATCAGGCTGAGTTTTTCTTTGTCCTGCTTAATGCTGACATCCATGAGCTCTTTGTTAAAGTACACATAAAGCGACATGAGATGCTGGGCAATTTGACCGCCCTTGTCCATGTCCAAAGAGACCTGCAATTCATTGATGATTTCCTGAGCCTTCATGATGTGTTTTCCGAAATTTTCTACAGATGAGGCTGGAATTTTGTTGTCTGTGGCAAAACAAGTGAGTGCGGAGCTTAATTCCCGTTCTGCCCCCTGATAGAGCATGACGACGAGTTTTCCCTGACTTGCTGTTTTGACCGCCGTAGTCTGATAGGCTGCGTAAGGATTTCCAAATGCCATGTTTTCCCTCCCGAAAACAGATATTCTTTATTATTTTCGGAACTTAAAATCATGACTTTAGATTTTTCTCTTCACTAAATGCAAAATTTTCTCTATATTTATGGGATAGAATTTATTTATGTTGAGAAAGATAATGGCAGAAGACAAAGAAAACAAAAAGAAAGACGAAAAAAATAATTTCGATAAAGATCCATATAATTTTTTTAAACTTGACGGTGGCTCTGACGATGATGATTCAAACGGAAAAAAGCCTTTTAAATTTCCGTTTTTCACGCTCATGTTCGCGATTGTCTTTACACTTGCTTTCGTGCACATGTTTCTTATGCGTCGTCCAGCGGAAGAACCGATTGATTTCTCAGAGTTTATACAGCTTGTAAAAGACGATAAAATCGTAAGGGTTGAATTCAGAAATGATTATTTTATCGGCTACAGCAAAGAAACTCTTCCCAGTTCAGAATTGAATTCAGCTGACGCAATGCGCAGAATGAGTCGCAGACTTGCTGTCTCCGATGACACTTTCTCCAATCATAAGCAATATCGCACAATTGGATATCTGTTTTTGTCTGAAGAACTCCTAAAACTTCTTGAAGAAAAAAACATTCCTTATAAATTTGTTCGGCAGGAACCTAGTATTTTCATGCAGTTGCTTCCTAATATTATTTTAATGGTAATCATTTTGGGCGTTTATTTCTTCATGTTCCGAAAGATGACTGGTGGAATTGGCGGAGTCGGTTCAATTTTTGGTGGTGGAAGCAAAAGCAAGGCTGTTGACGAAGGCAAGGTAAAGACCCGCTTTGATGATGTGGCAGGCGTTGACGAGGCTAAAGACGAGCTTGTAGAGGTCGTGGATTTTCTCAAGTCTCCAAAAAAATACACTGACATAGGCGGTAAGATTCCTAAAGGCGTTCTTCTTGTCGGCCCGCCGGGAACAGGTAAAACACTTCTTGCTCGTGCAGTAGCTGGCGAGGCCGGTGTTCCTTTCTTCCGAATTTCTGGTTCTGATTTTGTGGAGATGTTCGTGGGTGTTGGCGCAAGCCGCGTTCGTGATTTGTTCAAGCAGGCCCGCGAAAAGGCTCCCTGTATCATTTTTATTGATGAGATTGACGCAATCGGTAAGAGCCGAATGAACGGATTTTCAAGCAACGATGAGCGGGAACAGACATTAAACCAGCTTTTGGTTGAGATGGACGGCTTTGACAACGAAAAGGGTCTCATTATCCTTGCGGCGACAAACCGGGCTGATGTCCTTGATCCGGCTCTCCTTCGCCCCGGTCGCTTTGACCGTCAGGTTCCTGTTGAGCGTCCTGATGTAAAAGGCCGTGAGGCAATTCTTAAAATTCATGCAAAGAATGTCAAACTTGATGACACCGTAGATTTTGAATCTCTTGCCCACGGAACCGTTGGTTTTGCCGGCGCAGATTTGGCCAATGTTGTCAATGAGGCAGCTCTCCTCGCCGTACGAAACGGTCACGACAAAGTTTCAATGACTGATTTTAATGAGGCTATCGATAAGGTGAGCATTGGTCTTAAAAAGAAGAGCCGCAAAGACAACGAAAAAGAAATGCGTCTCGTGGCAGTTCATGAAACAGGGCACGCTCTCGTGGCGGCATTCACTCCGGGACACACGCCTGTCAACAAAATTACGGTCGTTCCCCGCTCTCATGGCGTCGGTGGCTTCACCCAGTTCCGTGAAGAAAAAGAAGAAAAGCATTTTATGACTCGTAGCGATATGATTAACGATGTCGATTCTTCCCTTGGCGGTCGTGCGGCAGAAGAAATCATGCTGGGCGATATTTCTACCGGGGCTTCAAATGACATCGCTCAGGCTACTGACATTATCAAGCGCATGATTACAGACTACGGTATGAGCGACAAATTCAAGAATATGACTTTGGGAAAAGGTGTTCTTGGAAATCGTGGTGGCGAGCCAAATCTTGTCCGTGAATTCAGCGAAGAGACTCAGAATTTCATCGACGAAGAAATAGCCCGAATCATGGATGAGCGTTACAATCATGTTTTGGACTTGCTCCGCTCAAAAAAAGATTTGCTCGAATATATCTCAAATCGCCTTATCGAAATCGAAACCATGGATTCAAAAGAATTCAACGAAATCATCAAGGCACATGAGCATTGCGAGGAAGTGGCAGGCACCCTGTCTCAAACAGAATCAGAAGGAACAAACGAATGAAAAAAATAATTTCAGTATGCGTGCTTTTAGCAACGTTGACAATTGCTATGTTTTCTCAGGGAATACTCACTGCATCGGCTTTTTTCAAGTCAGTTTCTGAAAATTATTCCACGATAAAAGATTATGAAGCTGATGTTGATATAAAAGCTGGTCGTTCTGCAATGAAAGGTCATGTCTCCTACAAAAATCCTAATTTGCTCCGAATTGATTTTTCTGACCCAAAAGATCAGGTCGTTTGTTTCAACGGGAATTTGCTTACAATATATCTTCCTGACCAGCAGGTCATTTTGAATCAATCCGTTGACAATTCTTCTGGAGGCAATGGCGCAAACCTTGCCACAGCACAGGGGCTGACGCTTCTTTCCCGCTATTATTCTCCTGCATACGAAACTGGCCCGGAACCTGTTTTGCTTGATGACGACAGTGAGGAAATGGTAGTGAATCTTATTCTCCGCCGCAGAAATACCAGCGAAGCCTTTACGACGATACGATTATCAGTAGCTTCCTCATCAATGCTTATTCGCCGTATCATAGCGACTACGCCACAGGGAGAAGAATTTACCTTTGATTTTAAAAATTATCAGCTGAATACAGGAATTTCTGATCAGCGTTTTATCTATGATGCCCCAACATCGGCAAATAATTACAACAATTTCCTGTTCTCGGAGTAAGTAAAAATGGAAAGCTATGGTGAAATTTTAAGAAAAGCCCGTGAAGAAAAAGCGGTCGATTTGGAAATTATCGCACGAGAGACTTCTATTACACAGGAATATCTTGAGGCTCTTGAAAAAGAAGATGTCTCTGCTTTTCCTGGTGAGCCGTATCTTGTCGGATTCTTGAAAAATTATGCAGAGTATCTTGAAGTTGATGTGAATCGTGTCATTACTTTATACCATGCAAAAAAAATTCAAGAAGCTCCACCGCCATTAGCCCTGACTGCTCGTGAGCGCCCTCGGTTTTTAATTCCTTTAATCGCAACTCTTTGTATTATTTTGCTTGTCGGCTTGATAATAACTTTTTCTTTTATTTTGAAGAATAAATTAGCTGAGAGGGCAGAAGAAGCGGCTCTTGCTCGTGGTACAGAGTTCAAAAAATATGAATTGACAGAAAAGCCTTTCTCTGGTCGTCTTTACAAAAGTGACCAGCTCGTTATGGGAAGTGAAAAAGGCAATATTTTCCTTACTGTAGCTGAGACCGAGGGAATCTTTGGACTGGAAACTCCCACTGGTATTCAATATGTGGAGCTTTCTGAGGAACTTGAGCTTGATGTAGATGGAAATTCAATTCCTGAGCTTATAGTCTATGTTTCTGATGTATCTCAGAAAAATGTAGATCGCGGAGCAGAAGTCAAAATCATGCTTAAAAATGCTTCAAGTGTTGCTATTGCTTCTCCTGATGAAAATCAGATTCCAAACGCAGAGGATTTGCCGAAAGAACAGTCCCGAACAGAGATTTTCTCTGATACAAGGGCTTATCCATTCACGATAAATGCTTCATTCCGTGGAGGATGTCTTTTCCGTTACCGCCCAGATCGTAAGGAAACTGTTGAAGATTATTTTGCCAGCGGCGATATTTTGAGTATGACGGCAAGCAATGGTATTAGAATGTGGATTTCTAACGGAAACGCTGTAAAATTGCAGGTCGTCGCTAATAGCAAGACCTATGATTTGGCAGTTCCTCGTGCGGGTGAAGTTATCGCTCAGGATATCAAGTGGATTAAAGATACGGACGGCCGTTACAAAGTCGTTATCGTTGATATCGACTAATTGGATTTAAAAAGAACATGAAATTTTTTATCGACCAGCACGGATGCGCAAAAAATCAGGTTGACGGCGAGCTTATCATCTCCCTGCTTAAAAAAAAAGGTTGGGAGCAGACTTTTGAGCCGACAGAAGCCAATCTAATCATCGTAAATTCCTGCGGATTCATTGAATCTGCCAAAACTGAGAGCATTAATGCCGTTATGAGCGCACGGCAAATGTACCCAAAGGCAAAAATCTTGCTGGCGGGCTGCCTTGCCCAGCGTTATGCCAGCGAATTAAAAGACGATTTGACCGAAGCCGACGGATTTTTTGGTAACGGAAAACTTGACGAAATCTACAAAATCCTTGATCCGCTTATGAATGACCAGCGGCCTCTTCTCGTTCCCAAACAGGAAGGCGTATGCTGCGGCGACCGTGACATTCTTCTTTCTTTTCCGGGCATGGCCTTTGTCAAAATCACTGAGGGATGCAATAACCGCTGCTCATTTTGTGCCATTCCCATTATCCGTGGGGATTTGCGCAGCCGAAAAGCAGATGAAATCATTTCTGAAATCAAAGAACTGGTCTCAAAAGGCGTATACGAAATCAATTTGATTGGGCAGGACTTGGCGGCCTACGGAACTGGAGCCGCGGACAACTGTTTTGGCGACGGAAGAACATTCCTGCCAAACGGAACTCCCGGAAGTGAAGTTTTGACGCAGATGGACGCGGATGGACGCAGATTAAATGACGAGAAAAATATCTGCGTGAATCTGTGTGAATCCGCGTCTAATTCTAAATCAGGATTGGCCCGGCTTCTTGAGATGATTTCTCAAATTCAGGGAACTTTTGTGGTTCGGCTTTTGTACATTCATCCCGATCACTTTAATGAAGATATTCTGCCGGTAATGCAGGCTGATTCCCGTTTCCTTCATTATTTTGACATTCCTTTCCAGAACGGAGATGACCAAATCATCAAAAAAATGAACCGCGTGGGAAGCAGGGAAAAATACAAGGCTCTTATCGCAAAAATCCGCTCGGTTTTCCCAGATGCCGCAATCCGCACCACCTTTATGGCGGGCTTCCCCGGAGAAAGTGACGCTGCCTTTGAGAACACTAAGTCCTTTTTGCGGGAAATTGCCACTGACTGGAGCGGCTGCTTCTCTTATTCAAAAGAAGACGACACTCCTGCCTACGATTTCAAAAAGCAGGTTCCCAAAAAGACCTCCGAAAAACGAGCCGCCGAGCTTGTGGAAATTCAGGCAGAAATCACCAGGGAGCGATTAAAAACCCGCACTGGAGCAGAATACGACATTCTCGTTGAGGAAGTTCTTTCTGAAAGCAGCGAAAATCCTGACGAGGGACTGGCAATTGGCAGGGCTTGGTTTCAGGCACCAGAAGTTGACGGAAGCGTGGTTGTTCGATACGACAGAAGTTCTGAAAGCGAAAAAAATGCTGTCAAAACAGGCCGCCTTGTCCGCGTAAAAATCACTTCCAGCGGCGATGTGGATTTGAACGGTGATTTCGTAAGCGACTCGCCCTTAAACGAAAAAATCAAGGATTCTGACCAACTGAAATTTGCTCAGAATCTTTAGAAATTATATAAAATATTTATGGAGGAAAATAGTATGAAAAAATTACATCTTATTTCTACTTTTTTTGCTATCGCTTTGCTCTCTGCGGGCTTTATTTCATGTGGTTCGACTTCAACGGCTGTTGCTGAAGGCTCCGCAAGTTCTGGAACAAGTGACGGTTCAAATATCTTTATTATTTTAGACTCAAATCCTAGCACTGGTTATTCATGGACATACAATATCGAAGACAAATCAATTGTTGCTTCGGTTTCTGACAATTTTGTTCAGAATAATTCTGGTTCTGAGCGGGTTGGAGCCGGCGGAATCCATACTTTTATTCTGCAAGGTAAAAAAGAAGGTAGAACTCAAGTCGTTTTCACCTATGCGCGAGCAAATGCTAGTCCAAGCCAAAAGCGAGTGTATGAAGTTACAGTTGATTCCAATCTTTCAACTGGACTCAAGCTTCTTTCCGCTGAGTAAATATTTTAAATGGCAATCGAGGACGAAATTCTTTCTGGTATCACAGATTCTCAGACGGGCGAGCTTTCCGAGCACGCAAAAGAATATCTCTCGGTTTTAAATCCTGAGCAGTACGAAGCCGTAGTCCATGAAGGAAGTCCCCTTTTGATTCTGGCCGGGGCTGGCTCTGGAAAAACCCGTGTCATTACGACAAAAATCGCCTACCTGATTGGCGAAAAGGGCGTAAATCCCCATTCGATTCTTGCGGTCACATTCACTAAAAAGGCAGCCGCTGAGATGCATGAGCGTGCCATTGACCTTGAAAGCCGGGCCGAATATTCTCAAATCAAAACTTTTCACTCCTTCGGAGCCTGGTTTTTGCGGGTCTATGCCGATGATGCGGGAGGCGACCTTGGCTTCAGCCCGAATTTCACCGTTTACGATGATGAAGATGTTGTCTCCCTGATTCAGAAAGTCGAGCCTAAACTGACAAAAAAAGAAGCGGCGACCTATGCGCGGAAGATTTCCCTTGCAAAAGATTACTGTCTCCTGCCGGATTCCCCTGAGCTTTTGACCCGTGATGAGTTTTTAAATCCAACTGATTTTGCCGAAATGTACGCCGCTTACGAAAAGCGTCTCCGCGCCACTGGAAATGTGGATTTCGGCGATTTGATTTTGCTTCCCTATCTGGCCCTTACCCGAAATGCCTCTCTCCGTGAAAAAATGTACCGTCGTTTCCGGGTGATTATGGTGGACGAGTATCAGGACTCCAATGTAGCCCAGTTCAAATTGCTGGAGGCTCTTTCCGGCTTAAACGATGGCAGCGGAACTTATGTCTGTGTCGTCGGTGATGATGACCAGTCCATTTACAAATTCCGTGGGGCGGAGATTCAGAATATCCTGAATTTCCCGAAAATCTTTGAGGGAACGAAAATCGTCCGTCTTGAAAGCAATTACCGCTCAACTCAGGAAATTCTTTCCCTGGCAGATAATGTGATTAAGAATAATTCCGGCCGTCTCGGAAAAACTCTCCGGGCTGAGCGGGGAAGCGGAAAGACTCCCGTGCTGGCTTTTTTGCCTAATCAGGACGATGAGGTTCATTTCTGCGCTGATTTAGTTCAGAAGACTCATACGATGGGAGTTCCTTATTCAGAATGGGCGATATTATATAGAACTAATGCCCAGTCCATGGGGTTTGAGAGCGAGTTCGTGCGAAAAAAAATCCCATACATAATTGTCGGCTCCCTTAAATTCTTTGAGAGGGAAGAAGTCAAGGATATCGTTGCCTGGCTGGAATTGCTCGCGAATCACAAAAACGAAATCGCCTTTCACAGAATCATAAATAAGCCTGCAAGGGGAATCGGAAACAAGACACAGGACTCTATCGTCGCCTGTGCCCAAAATGAATGGCAAGTGACAAACGAAAACGGCGCGGAGATTCAAAATTTTGAGAAGAATGACATCATCGCAGCCTGCCGCTACATGACTAGCCGTCTTTCGGGAAAGAGCAAGTCTGAGGTGGCAAAATTTGCCGAATTAATCGAGGAAATCGAATCTCTTTTTGAGGAAGACACCACGGCGGGAGGGGAGTTGGCAAGCCAAGTCCTTTCTGATGGCGCAAATCTTTCTTCAGAGGAGCTTAAAAAGCGGGAGAGCAAAAAAACGCTGGCGGAATTAATCGAAGCGATTGCAAAAAAATCTGGCCTTGCCCAGTATTACGAGGACCGCGATAAAGAAGAGCACACTTTCCGCGTGGAAAACATTCAAGAGCTTGCAAACTCCGCCGTTCCATATCCTCTTGCCCGGCAGGGACTTTTGGATTTTCTTGACAACATCCAGCTTGACCGCACCCTTTCAAATCAAGACGAGGATGTGGCGGAAGACGCCGTCACTTTAATCACATTGCACAACACCAAGGGCTTGGAATTCAACCGGGTGGTTATGACCGGCATGGAAGAGGGAGTTTTCCCCCGCAACGGCGACGACGAAGAAGAAATGGAAGAAGAGCGCCGCTTGTGTTATGTGGGAATCACGCGGGCAAAAAACGAGCTTTACCTGACATCTTGCGCCGTCCGACGCATGTACGGCCACATCGAGTACATGAAATGCAGTCCTTTTTTGCTTGAAATGGGAACGGAAGGCATAAAGGCAATCGGTCAGCTTCCGTCAAGATACCGGGGCAGCAGCTTTTATCAGGGGGATTACGGCGAGCGGGGCTTGAGCCACCCTGATTTCGGCACTGACGAGATTCAGAAAAAATACCATCGGGGTGCGAAAATCTACCACGACGATTACGGCTACGGCATTATCGCCAACACGGCCGTCAATGACGATGGAGAATACGCAATCACGGTGTCTTTTGAGAACAGCGGAATCAAACGGTTTTTGCCAAAGTATCAGGAATCAAGCCTGATGATCGTTAAAGACTGAGTTGATTGTTACTTTCTTCTTGTTATAATGTTTTACTTAATATGAAAGAGCGGATTTTTTCTTTTATTTTGATTTTTTCTCTTTTTGGCGGGCTTTTGTCTGCTGAAAATGTGATTTCTGATTATACGACGGATAAAGTCGAGGAATTTGTTACTTACCGTGTCGTGCTTAAGAGCGTAAAAGATGATATTGCCTATGATACCATTCTAAAAATGAAAGAAGAGGCGCTTGCAGAGCTTCCAAAACATGCTCTTGATTTTGAGCAGGAAGAATGTATCCTTGAGAGTTTGTATCTTACGGAATTTTACGAACATTCCCTTACTGCCAGTGGAAACCAGAAGGAACTTCGCAGACAGATGAAAAATCAAATGAAAAAAAATATGACCTGCATCGACAATCATAAGGAAAAAAACATAAGCGAATGGCTTTACCAGTTTACGGCGGATGTCACTTCTTATTATATGACTCGTTCTGTGGCGGCGACTTTTTTTTACGGCATGAAGGTCAAAGGTTATTACGAAAAAGCCATTGAAATCAATAAAAATCGCGCATCATCTTATGTTTGTCTCGGAAACTGGTGTTTTTATGCGCCGCGGCTTTTTGGGGGCGGTTTGAAAAAAGCGCAGAAACATTATGAGTCAGCAGAAGCCTGTGCTGAAATTGACGGTGAAAAATATCTTGCCTACATTTCCATGTCGCAAATCAATTACGAAAACAAAAATAAAGAGACAGCAAAAGAATATCTTGAAAAAGCGATTGCCCTTGATCTTGGTCGCAAGGACTTGGATTTAATTGCCCGGTGTAACGAAAAGGGCTATTCCTATTTTCAGTATTTGCGAAATCGCTCTGGTATAGATGAGGAAATGGCCGAAGACGAAAAGGATGAGGAAGACAAGTAATAGAAAATTGAAAACTAAAAATCTAAGTGATTTTCAAAATCCGTGAGCATATTCCACAAAAACTCTTTTTTCGCTAAAATATTCGCTATGGCTACACATAAAACCGTTGACGAAACAACACTGGAAAATCTTTTGTATCTTTCCCGCCTGTCTCCTTCAAGCACGGACATGGCGACGCTGAAAAAGCAGGTCGATGAAATAGTCGGCTACTTCGACATCCTTTCAAAATACGACGACTCAGAAAATCCCTACGACGCATATCCTTCGACAAAAGCCGAGGCTCTTCGCGAGGACGAAATTGTTGCAGGACTTGATATCCCTGATGTCAAAAAAATCACCGACAAATTCATGGACGGATACTTCCAGGTTCCGAAAGTTCTTGGAGAGGGCGCATAATGTACTATACGATAAAAGAAACGGTCGCCGCCTTGAAATCTGGCGAAACGACAAGCGAAAAACTGGTTCGCTCTTCCATCGACACCTTTACTGCCGACCAGAAATCAGAAAAACCGCTGAATGCCTTTTTGGAAATCTACGATGATGCTTTGGAAGCCGCAAAAGCCGCTGACGCAGAGATTTCCGCTGCCCGCACAAATGGCACAATCGACAAACTCTTTGCAGAAAAGCCGCTCCTTGGCGTGCCTTTCGCAAACAAAGACAATATTTCAAGCAAGGGGCACCGCCTCACTTGTTCCTCAAAGATTCTTGAAGGCTATGTGGCTCCCTACAATGCCACGGTCGTTGCCCGCCTCGTTGAAAAGGGAGCGATTCCCCTTGGTCGCTGCAATCAGGACGAGTTCGCTATGGGCTCTTCAACTGAATATTCAATTTACGGCCCGACTCGCAATCCCATTAACCGCGACTATGTTTCAGGCGGTTCATCTGGCGGTTCTACGGCAGCCGTTGCCGCAAATCAGGCACTTTTCGGCTTGGGCACGGAAACCGGCGGTTCTGTCCGTCTGCCCGCAAGCTATTGCGGCATTTACGGCTTAAAGCCCACTTACGGCGTTCTTTCTCGTTGGGGAGTTGTGGCTTACGGCTCTTCTCTTGATCAAGTGGGCATCCTCGGCCACACGCCTGAAGACATCGCCCTTCCTCTCTCTCTTATGAGCGGAGTGGATTTTTACGATGACACCAGCGCGGATCTTCCAGATTCAGACAAACTGGCAAATCTCAGCGCATACAAGGATTTTTCTTCCCTTAAAATTGCCGTTCCCAAGCAGTTCGAGGAGGCAAAAGGCCTTGATGGCGATGTAAAGAAAGTCTTCGATGACACAAAAAAATGGTTCTCAGGCAAGGGAGCAAAAATTGACAGCGTTGACCTTCCTGTTTTGGACGCGTCAATCGCCGCATATTATGTCATCGCCCTTTCTGAGGCTGCATCAAACCTTTCCCGCTTTGACGGCATCCGCTACGGACACCGCGTCGATAACGGTGCGGGCTACGATCAGCTCTATGTTGACACCCGCAGCGAAGGCTTTGGTCCTGAGGTAAAGCGCCGAATCATCATTGGAAACTATGTGCTTTCAGAGCAGTTCTCTGGCGACACATACAAGAAAGGTATGTCAGTCCGTGCCCGCATTCAGCGGGAAGTTGCCGCTTTGTTTGAAAACTACGACATCATTCTCTGCCCGGTTTGCCCCACCCCAGCCTTCAAGTTGGGCGAAAAATACGACGATCCTCTGGCGATGTATTTGAGCGACCTTTACACCGTATTCGTAAACCTTGCCCGTATTCCGTCAATTTCGGTTCCGGCGGGAGTAAGCAAAGACGGTCTTCCTATAGGCATCCAGTTCGCAGGCAAAATGTTCAGCGAAGCAAAGATTTTGCAGCTGGCGCAAGCCTGGGAAGAAGAGCATAAGGGATGCGGAATTCCTGTTAAGGAGGGCAAGTAATGGCTATCGATAAATACGAAATCGTAATCGGCTGTGAGATTCACACCCAGCTTTTGACTAAAACTAAGGCTTTCTGTGCCTGTGAGAACCGCTATGGCGGCATGCCGAACACCCGCGTTTGCCCTGTCTGTTTGGGCTTGCCTGGCGCAATGCCCCGCATTTCCAAGGGCTATGTGGAGCTGGGGGCGGTAGCTGGCCTGGCTTTGAACTGCAATATCGCTCACTTTACTAAATTTGACCGCAAGCATTATTTTTATCCGGATCTTACCAAGGGCTATCAGATTACCCAGTACGATATTCCTTTGTGTACTGACGGTTTCGTTGATTTGCCGCTTTCTCACTTCCCGAAAGACGAGCAGGTTGGTGGCGCAAAACACCGGCCTGTAAACTTTAAGGGCGAAAACTGCATTATCGACGGCAAATACCGCCGGGTCAGAATCGAGCGAATCCATCTTGAGGAAGACGTAGGTAAGTCTCTCCACTTGCAGGGGGCCCACTCATACATCGACTATAACCGCTCTGGCACTCCCTTGATTGAGATTGTCACCAAGCCTGATATGTCAAGCCCTGACGAGGCCGCTCTTTTCATGCAGACGGTTCAGGAAATCCTCCGCTATGTAAAAGTCACTGCCGGAAACCTTGAGGAAGGAAACATGCGCTGTGACGCAAACATCAACCTCAATGTGTGGGAAGACGGAAAGCTTTATCACACGCCGATTTCTGAAATCAAGAACTTGAACAGCTTCAAGGCAATCCGCGAGGCCTGCACTTACGAGGCAAAGAGGCAGCTTGAGGAATTCCAGAATGACCGTCAGGAATTCAACGCGGGATTCAAAGTGACTATGGGCTGGGACGAGGCAAAAGGCCAGACTGTGGTTCAGCGTACCAAAAACTCTTTCGTGGATTACCGCTTTGTGGTTGAGCCAGACATCAAGCCTTTCAGCGTAAGCGACGAGCTGATTAGCCGTGCCGGTTCAAAAGTAGGCGAGCTTCCTGAGGCAAAACGAAGGCGCTTAAAGAAGGATTACGGTCTTTCTGATTTCGATGTTGAGACTTTGACCAGCACCCGTGAGCTTTCCCTTTGGTTTGAGGAAGCGGCTAAGGGTGCAAAAGATGTTAAAAAAGTCGCCAACTGGATTCTTGCGGAGCTCCTTGCTGTCCTTAACGAAAAGAACATTACCATTGGCGAAGTGAACATCAAGCCGGCTCACATCACTGAGCTGGTAAACGCCATCGCTGACAAAAAAATCACTTCGGCACAGGGCAAAACCGTTTTTGCAAAAATGCTTGAAAGCGGCAAAATGCCGGCCCAAATCATCAAGGACGAGGGCATGGAAAGCGTTTCTGACTCTGGCGAAATCGAAAAAATCGTCGATCAGGTCATCGCCGATAATCCAAAGGCTGTCTCCGACTTTAAGGGCGGAAAGACCAATGTTGTGGGCTGGCTCATGGGGCAGGTTATGAAGGCTTCTAAAGGCAAGGCAAACCCAGGCGTGGCAACAAAACTTGTTACAGAAAAACTTGCAAAGCTGTAATGATTTTTAGGAGATTTTTATGAAGAAACTTGTTTCAATTTTTATCATGTTCTTTTCTTTTACAACACTTTTTGCGAAAGAGTTTGAATCTCAGAAAAAGGCTGAGTCTTTTGTTGCTGGCATTGTCGAAGATTTTACTGAAAAAAAATTTCAAGAATCTGTCGATAGATTAAAGGAGTATTCTTTTATCAATTCGGCTACAATGGATAATCTTGTTGTGCAGGCTTCCCAGCAGTGGACTCTGATTGAGCAAGTTTATGGAAAAAAACTTTCGGTTGATTTTCTCTCTTCAAAAAAAGCTGGCGAATCTCTTGTTCAATTGGTTCATATCGTTCGTTTTGAAAATTATCCTCTTATCTTCAGGACTGTTCTTTATCGTGCTGAAAAGGGATGGACTGTAGTTGGATTTTCTTTCAACGATACGCTTACAGACTTGTTTTAGAATATAAGAATGTCAGAGCCGTTGAATATTTCTCAAGAAATTTTCTCTCGCTTCGGCACGGTAAAACGCGCCCGGAAGTGTTTTCTCTATACGGCAAAAGGTGTCCGGCTCACAGACTTGTATCAGGAAGAGGGCAGGGCAATCTTGGGCTGGGGCGGCTCTGTCTTCACGATTTTCAAGAATGTCCTTGAGAGGGGTGCTCTAGGCAGCTATTTTACTGATTTTTCTTCTCCTTGTGGCAGGGAAAAAAGCCCACTTGACCGCGCTATTTCCGCTCTTTTTGGCGATGAGCGAAAAGCATTCACTTTCTCTGGCAAGCAGGCGGCTTTGGAAGCGGCAATTTCTCTTTCTGCAGAAAGCACCAGCGTCTGGCGGCCATGGAATCCCGTGAGCGTGGACTGGCGGGGGGTAAATTGCATCGTTTTTGCGCCAAGCCTTCCCTGGGCCAGTGATATTTTCATTCTTGCGGTAAAAAGCGAGATTCTTTCATCTGAGAGCCATTATTTTAAGGGCGAGTCTTTTCTTCCCTCAGCCTTGTGCGCTGCTGTCACCCGCTCAATTTACGACTTAATCAAGGCCTTGCAGGAGCGGGAAGAAAAGCACTGGTTTATTTACGACCAGATTATCACAAAATACTGGGAACGCAAGGGGCCATATCTCTTCCCCAAAGTCCCGGAAGAAAAATACGCTGATTTTGTCCGTCATTGCCTCGATTGCGCTATGGTTATTTCTCCGGATTATCACCAGCCTTCAATAGTTCCTTTTGGCTCTGACAAAGGCGTTTTCTCTAAACTTCAGAAGAATCCATTCATCTATGACTGAGACTGAAATCATCTTTTTTACAATAAAACTCTTTCTCGGCGGAATCATCGCTTTTTTGGCCATTATGCTTTGGAGCAAGACGCGAGATTTTTCATGGATGTTCCTCGTTTTTGCGGCGGTCACCGGCTATTCGGCCATCGTCTTCGACCTGCTCTTAAAACTTGGCTTCGTGACGGCAAAGGAAATCTCAATTTTTGGAAATGAAATTCCCCTGGTTCAGCTTGTCCTCTCGGTGGTGCCAAGCCTTTTCGTGATTATAGCTTTTATCATCATGCTTTCAAAAAGCGGGAGAAAATAATGACGACGGCAGAATTCTGGAAATCCTATTTAAAAGCGACTAATCAAAAGACAGAAAATGCAGTTTATTCCGGCGAGCTTGTTTTTGAGGATTCGGGCTTTACCGGGAAGACTCAGCTTTCCCTTGTCCTTTCTGGGGCAAAAACCGCCACCTTTACGCCCTTTGATTCTTTTGAGATTAACCGTGAGACAATACCTGTGGCAGGTGAAGTGTATGTCGTCCTTGATTCAGAAGAAGAGCCGGTAGCAATCCTTGAAGTGACCAATGTGACCGTGATTCCTTTCAACGAAATTCCCTGGGATTTGGCGGCCCGTGACGGCGAGAACGAAAATCTTTCTGACTGGCAGGATAAAATGCGGGAATTCTTGGAAGACGAGGCTGATTTGTGTGGATTTGAAGTCCGCGAAGACAGCAAAATCGTCTGTGAGATTTTCCGCGTAATATATAGAAAATAATTGCCATAAAAGGAGGTCTTAAAATGGCTAAAAAATCTCAGATAAGTCTTTTCTGGCTTATCCTCAACATCGCTGTTGGCGCGCTTCTTGCTATCGGCGGAATCTGGGCTTTGCAGGGTGGCGGAGACTTCGGCTGCAAGGCAATCAAAAGTATCTTCAGCGGTGATTTCGCAAAGATTATGGGGATTGTTTTCGGCGTAATTGAATTGCTTTCGGGAATTTTCATTATTCTCCAGCTCTTCATTGGTGACCGGGTAGGTTCTCTTGGCACAATCCTCAAGCTGATTATCGTAATCGTCTGGGCAATTGCAATCGTCCTCGCAGATTTCATCCACGGAAATTTCAACAATTTCCTCTCATGGTTCTACGACTTTGCAATGCATGTAATCATTTTGTGCGCCCTTTTGGTAACACGAGACTAAAAAAAATCCCACCGTGCTTTACGGTGGGTTCATTCAACTGTAAAAATTGAATTAGTTGGCAGCTGCTTTTGGAGCGCCAGCGTTTGCAGGAACGACTGTGATTTTCTTTGTAACGAAACCTGAGCGGTAGCAGCGTGTGCAGACATTCAATGTTTCTGTTCTTCCGAAATCTTCTGTCTTTACCTTGATGATGTTTGGTCTCCAAGTGTGGCGTGTGTGGTTGTATGATTTACTAACTCTGTTACCAGACTGAGAACCTTTTCCGCAGATATCACAAACTCTAGACATGATTTATACCTACCTAAAAATTGAATACAAATTAAGTTCAAATAGTATATGAAAAACGCTCTATACTGTCAATATGAAAGAACCAAAATCCGTGAATTTTTATGCTTCAAGGACAAGGCCGTCATAGGCAGGGGAGACGCTTCCGCCTTCGCTGACGATTTTGCTGAGGCGGGGAAAATCAGGGAGCTTTTCATTTATGTAATTTTGAATCTGCTCGTGGCTCATATCGTGGGTGATATGGGTGAACCAGGTGTGCTTTGCTCCGATTCTCTCGGCATAGGCCAGAGCCTGCAAAAAATTACAGTGGCTTGAGTGCTCTTTTTCCCTTAATGCGTCGATTACAAGGTGCTCAATCTGACCGCCGGCTTTTATGACTTCAGAAATTGACTGGTCGCTGATGAAATTGCAGTCGGTGAGGTAGGCGATTCCTTTTTTTTGATCCTTTGCGCCGTGGCTGAAAACATAACCGTTGGTGTGATGGTTTCCGTGCAGCATGGGAATTTGCACGATCTGGATTTTTTTTTCCTCACCGAGTAAAAGAGGATTTTCACTGGTATTCTGGTCGATTGGAATGAGGTGGAGCTTTGGAATTCCGCCTCCTTTATCATGATCTACGAAAATGTAGGGGAATCGCTGGTGAATGTAGCCTTTTGTACGCTCGCTGGTGTAGACTGGCAGGCCTTCCCCGCTGGTTTCGGGATATTTTTCGGCAATTACGCGGTCACGGCTCATGGCGAAGGAATTTTTGTGGCTGAAAATGCGCAAATCATCAATTCCGTGAAGGTGGTCTGCATGGGAATGAGTGATGAAAACGGCGTCCAGGCGGCAGATTTTGTATTTAAGAGCCTGAAAGCGGAAATCCGGCCCCACATCAATGAGAAAGTGCTGATTTGCCTCTTCCACCAGGGCGCTGCAGCGAAGCCTTGTGTTGTGAGGATCAGAAGATGTGCATACCGGGCAAGTGCAGCCGATAACTGGAACTCCGTGACTTGTTCCGGTTCCCATTAAAGTCATTTTCATGCTTTCCATTCTATCAAAAATTCTACTTTAGATAAAGATAAGTCCGTCACTATCCGCGATAAAGTGCAATATTTTCAAGTATTTGGTCTTGTTTATTGACCACACTTCCTTAAAAAGATAAAATAAGATATCGAATTTTTTGGAGATTAAAATGCCGTATTCTGAACCGACCAATCTTGGTGTTGTTGCTTGTCCGGGTGGAGCTGTTTTTGCAGACGAAGTTATCGCACATTTGCGCCACATGTACAAACATCGTTTTGCCCTTAAAAGTGATGTAATTTCAAAACGATACAATCTCGAAAAGGACAAATTGGTCCAGGATATCAATTTCCGAAACGACCTTGCCACTTCTGACTTGGTAGTTCGTGGCCAGACCGACAAATATCGTCCGCCGGTTTTCAAAATCAACACCCAGTTCACTTGGTTCGCAAACGGCGAGGTCAAGGCCGAGCTTCTTGATTGCGTTCGCGGAAAGGACATCTACATTTTCCAGGATGCCGAAAATCACGAGCCGATTCCAATGAACGGCGGCAAAAACATGGTCAATTTCTCTGTAAACGACCATGTTATGACCCTTCTCGTTACAATCGATGCCGTCCAGCAGGCAGGAGCAAAGTCAATCACTCTTGTTCTTCCTGCTTTCCCATACAGCCGCCAGCACAAAAAGAAGAGCCGTGAAGGCCTTACAGCCGCTCTTCTCTGCCACATCTACGAGCTCAAGCATGTCACGCGAGTAATCACTTTGGACATCCACTCTCGCGAAATTGTCAACGCTTTCAACACGACATATCTTGATAACTTGCACGCTTCATATCAGATTATCCGGGAGCTTGCAAAAGTCGTAAATCTCACAGGCCCAAATAAAGAGGATTTGGTTGTCGTTTCTCCAGACACTGGCGCCATTGACCGCAACAAATTCTACGCTACAGGTCTCAAAGTTCCTCTGGCAATGATTTACAAAGAGCGGGATTATTCTGTCGTCACTCAGGACGCAAAAAACACCAATATCAAGAGCGTCAAACTTCTTGGTGATGTTAAAGGCAAAGTCGCTTTCCTTGCAGATGATATGTTGGGTACTGGTGGCACTCTCCTTAAAGCAATGGAATTCTTGCACAACAACGGAGCCACAAAAGTCATCGCCGCAATTTCCCTCCCATTCTTCAGCGGAAACGCAATCGAACTTTTCGATCAGGCATACAAGGACGGCCTTTTCTACCGCGTAATCGGTACAAACGCTGTCTATCACTCAAATCTTAAAGACAAAGAATGGTTCATCTCAACCAATGTCACTGGCCTTTTCGCAAATGTCATCACGCGAATCCATCATGACCAGTCTTTGAGCGATCTCCTCGATAACCGCACGATTATCGACAAACTTATCAAAAAAGACACTGATGCCGCGGCCAAGGCCGAAAAGTCAGACAAAGTTGACTGATACGATTCTTTGTATTGATATTGGAACTTCTTCTCTCAAGGCGGCTCTTCTGCCCGACAATCTGAAGAAGTTCCCGATTTTTGTTTCCCGTCAGGCTTTCCCCAAATCTTCTTTCGGCGAGCGTAATTCTGCCCGCTTTTATCTTCCTGCCCTTAAAGCCGCCCTTTCTGAGCTTAAAGAGAAAAATCCTGACTTTGCCATTGAGGCAATCTGCGTGAGCGGAAACGGCCCAACAATCATTTCTGAGGATGGAAGGACTTTTTTATACAGCGATGCCCTTCCTGATTTTCCTGTCGAAGAGAAAAAAGTGCTCGAAAGGACGAAATCTCTTTTTATTCCCCGTTTTATTGGCTTCCGTGAGTTGTATCCTGCCCAATGGAAAGAAAGCCGGGCGATTTTTGGCACACCTGAATTTTTGCTTCATGAGTTGACTGGCGAGTCTCTTTCAATCCTCCCAGAAGACCGCTTTTTGCCAGCCTATTGGACGGAAGAAGAGCTTGAATCTTGCGGATTTTCAGATTCTGACATAAAAAAAATTCCGCCATTAAAAAAAATGGGCTCCTTCGTCGGTAAAGTAAGCGAAAAAGCCGCCCTTGCAACAGGCCTCTTTGAAGGCACTTTCGTTTTTGCGGGCGCGCCTGACTTCGTGGTAGCCCTTTTAGGCACGGGAACTGTCTTCCCCGGTCGTCTCTGTGACAGGGCAGGTAGCAGCGAGGGCTTGAATCTCTGCACCACAAAGCCGGTCTTTGCAGAAGGTTTACGCACCCTGCCCAGCGCAATTCCGGGACTGTGGAATCTTTCTTATCTTTTGAATCCCTCTGTGGACTCTGCGCCCTCTGTGAGGAATTTTAATGAGCTTGCTCATGGAATCAGGCTTCTTCGGGGGGCGGCTCTTTCTAACGGCGAGTTTTTTCCGGATTATATGACAATTACGGGCGGGCAGGCTTTGGATGATGAGCTGATTGCCCAAAAAGAGGCTGCGACTGGCCTTAAAATAAAGAAAATGCCCTGTGCCGATGCGGAGCTTATCGGAGACTTGATTCTTGCCCGTGTCGCTTTGGGGGACTTTGACGATGTTCCTGAAGCTGTCTTCGGACTGATTGGAGCTTAACATGCAGACTTACAACTTACCGAAAAATCCACGAGTCCTTATTTTCGACATTGACTCAACCCTCTACACCTGTCCTGAATATGCCCACGAGCAGATTGACTCTCAGGTTCGACATTGGGCGGCTTTGAACGGATATTCTGCTGACGGCGCGCGGAGCATGATTGCAGATTTCCGCAGAAAGTGGGCAGCTGAGCATAATGGTCAGAAAATTTCTTTGGGTAATCTCTTTAAATTCTTCGGTGTTTCCATTGAGACCAGCATTGATTGGCGGAAAAAGCTCTTTAATCCGGCGGATTACCTTAGCCGGGATGAAAAACTGATTGCAGCCCTCACTGAACTTTCAAAAAAATTCTACATGATTTGCGTCACCAATAATCCTGTGGAGCCGGCGCGGAAAACCCTTGAAGTCATCGGAATTTCAGACCTTTTCCCAGAAATCGTAGGTCTGGACACTTGCATGGCCTCAAAGCCTTCAAAAAAGATTCTCGACAAGGCGATGGAGCTTGCGAGTGTGGCTTTGGGTGGGGAAATTTCTTACTCAGACTGCATTTCAATTGGCGACCGTTATGATATTGACTTGGCGTTGGCCATAGAGCTTGGCATGGGCGGCGTTCTCGTTTCTGGAAGCGAAGAAGTTTGCAATCTTAGCGAGATTTTGTTATAATCACTTTGTACCTTTCGATCCCGTAGCTCAGCTGGATAGAGCATCAAAAACGCTTTCGCGTTTTACCTAATTGGAAGCTCGTGCGTTCCAGTTGCAACAGGTAAGCTACGGTTTCAGAGCCTGATCCCGTAGCTCAGCTGGATAGAGCATCCGCCTCCTAAGCGGAAGGTCGTGCGTTCGAATCGCATTGGGGTCATTCGGCGGTCAGATTTTCTATTTGATCGCCGATTTTTTTTGTCTTGTCGTTTACCTCGCTGAATTTGGCGCTGGCGTTTGACAAATGCTTTCCCAGCGTGGCAAGTTCTTCCTTATAGTTGCTGAATTCGCGCTGGATTCCTGAGATTTTCTTGATGATTGATTCGGCCTGCTCTTCGATTTTCATTCCCTTTAGTCCGTAGACGATGGAAAGAAGGTAGGCGTAAAAAGTGTTGGGGGAGACGATGATGACCCGGCTTTTCATGGCGTAGTCAAAAAGCTCATAGCCCTTTGCGCTGTCTTTTGTGAGGATTTCGTAGTAGACGCTCTCGGAAGGAATGTACATGAGGGCGAAGTCGAAAGTGCCTTCCTGCGGGTGGATATATTTCTTTGAGATTTCGTCGATTCTGGCTTTGACGCTTTTTATGAATTCTGATTTTGCCTTTTTTTTGCCGTCAGCGTCTTTTGATGAAAGATAGCGCTCAAAGCTTTCCAGCGGGAATTTTGAGTCCACCGGGATAATGTGCTTTCCCAGCCGGATTATGGCGTCAACTGTGGCTCCGTCAGAGAATTGAAATTGTTCCTGATAATTTTTTGGCGGAAGAGTGTCTTTTAGTAAATTATATAGAAGATATTCACCGAAATTTCCCCGGAGTTTGGGCGCGTGGAGAATCATTTTGAGGGAAGAGACTTCCTTGCCGATTTCCTGAATTTGAAGGGTTGTGCTTTCCAGGGATGCGAGTTTTTGCGTAAGCTCAGAAAAATCCGAGTTTTTGCGGGAGGCGAGGGCGTGAATCAGCAGAATCAAAAGAAGGAGAGAAAAAAATGCCAGACAGGCGATTATTACATAAGTCAAAGGAAAATTCATGAAAAGATTTTAGCATAAAAAAGATAGGAAAGTAATAAGGGGATAGAGGATAGATTAGAAGGAGAATGTTTTTTTTCAGAATGTCCGATTATCCATTTTCAATTTTCTGTTTTCATTTTATAATGGCTGAATGGTACAGGTTAGCACAGTTCAGAATGCGTCGGTTTTGCCGCAGTTTTATTCGGATTTTCTTGCCGGAAAGCGGCAGCTCACTTCCAGCGAAATTTCCCTTCTTAAAAAGACTAATAAAAATTCTGATTTAACATGGAAGAATGTCTGGGTCAGCAAAGAATCTTTTGATCCAGCCCTTGTTTCTGGCTGCGAGATTTACGGATTCCTTGTAATAGGAAAACTTTCTGCTTCAACTCTCAAATATCACGATTTAGCTCTCTGTGAAGGCTTGTATGATTCTTATCTTGAAAATGTCGTGATTGGCGATGATTGTGTCGTCCGAAATGTGCATTACCTCTCAAATTACAAAATCGGAAAGCGAAACATTCTCTTCAATATTCAGGAAATGTCCTGTACCAACCACTCCAAATTTGGAAACGGCGTTCTAAAAGAAGGGGAGCCTGAGTCTAACAGGGTCTGGATTGGCATAGGAAACGAAAATGATGGCCGAAGGGTGCTTGCCTTTGAGAATATGATTCCGGCTGATGCCTATATATGGTCAAAATACCGGGACGATTTTCTTTTGCAGCGTCGGCTTTTGGAGATGACCGAAAATCAATTTTCAAAGAAACTCAACACTTTCGGTCTCACAGGCGATGATGTGGTCATCAAAAACACAACTCTCTTAAAAGACGCCAAAATCGGTGGCAATGCCTACATTAAAGGAGCTTTCAAACTCAAGAACATCACAGTGCTTTCAAGTGAAGCTGAGGCCAGCCAGATTGGTGAGGGCGTTGAATTGGTGAACGGTATTTTGGGGTACGGTTCGCGGGTTTTCTATCAGGCGGTGGCAGTGCGTTTTGTCATCGGGCGAAATTGCCAGCTCAAATACGGTGCGCGGCTTCTCAATTCAATTCTGGGCGACAATTCTACTGTCTCCTGCTGCGAAATCCTCAACAATCTTATTTTTCCCTTCCACGAGCAGCATCACAATTCTTCATTCCTTATTGCTTCAACTGTTGGCGGTCAAAGCAACATCGCTTCTGGAGCAACTATTGGCTCAAACCACAATTCCCGCGCGGCAGACGGAGAAATGTATGCAGGGCGTGGCTTCTGGCCGGGGCTTTGCTCTGATTTTAAGCACAATTCCCGCTTTGCAAGTTTTACCCTTATCTCAAAAGGAAGCTACCAGCACGAACTGAACATAACATTCCCATTTTCACTGGTTGCCAGTAACGGACCTTGTGAGCCGATTACGATTATCCCGGCTTACGCCTTCATGTACAATATGTATGCGGTCGCGCGAAACAAGGCAAAGTTTGAGAAGCGGGACAAGCGAATCATAAAAATTCAGAATATCGAGACCGATCCTCTGGCTCCTGACACGATTCAGGAAGTTGAGGGGGCTTTGCGAAAAATCATCGAACTGACGGCAACATATCTTATTTCAGAAAAAAACAAGGAAGCTCTTGCCGCAAAAACGAAGGAAGATTTGTATCAGGTTGCTAAGGATTATCTTCACAAAAATCCAAATGCTGAATTCGGTTTGTTTGATAAAGACGCTCAGAAAAAATACGGTGCAATCGTCATCAAGCCAGTTAAGGCCTACAAAGCCTACCGGAGAATCGTAAAATATTTTGCAGTGCGTACTCTCTGCGATTATTGTGACCGCAACGGAAAAGAGCGGCTTTCAAGCGAGGATATCTTTAAGATTTCAAAAATGCCTCTTTTCTCTGAATGGGTAAATGTGGGCGGTCAGATTATTCCCGAACTTCGGCTTTCCCAGCTGTTTGAGCTTATAAAAGAGCAGACGGCAGACACCTGGGAAAAAGTTCACGATTATTACGATGGATGTCAGGAGCTGTATGAGGATTTTAAAGTCGCTTATGCCCTGAATCTGCTTGAAAAACTTTATTCTCGCCCAATTTCGGACTTTAACCGCAGGATTTTTGACGGAATCATTGAGGATGTCCTTTTCGCAAATCAGGATATGTATAATGCAACCCTTATTTCCCGCATGAAGGACTTTGATGATGAATTCAGAATGAATACTTTCAGAAATGCCAGGGAGATGGACGCCGTTCTTGGCGGCATCACTGACAACGAATTTATCCTTGAGATGAAAGAAAGTACATCTGTTTTTGAGAAGAAGGTAAGGTCTTTATTTACAGAGCTTACATCTCTGTAAATTCCAAGAAACAAATAGGACACTCTGAATTCAAGACCTGTGTTAGAATGAATAAAAGCAAAACAACATTTTAACAGAGGTGATTATGAAAACAGGGTGTCCCATGCACATTGTATCACGAATTCCGTGTCAAA
>ODAI012058207.1_pt1 | contig 39308 bp, 39 predicted proteins | sample 1539321 | NCBI WGS metagenome assembly ODAI01 (sample SAMN02144231, study PRJEB22623) | gut metagenome | biome: sheep rumen | host: Ovis aries | place: New Zealand
CATGATTCCGCCGTGAAAGGGCGATGTCTTAACCTCTTGACCAACGGGCCTTTAATTGGTAGCGGCAGTAGGATTTGAACCAACGACCAATCGGGTATGAACCGAGTACTCTAGCCAACTGAGCTATGCCGCCGTGTAAGCCGCATAATCACTTGCGACTTAATTATTATACAACATGAAAATGAAAAAGTCAATAGGTAAATCACAAAAACGGCATATTATACAAAATAATATATTTTAAAGCCTTGTATTAGTGCAAACAAGAAAATAAATGTTTTAAATATTGATAAATACTCAGATTTCACAGATAAATTTCATAAAGCAAAGAATATTTTAATTCCAAAAATCAGAAAAAAAAATTGTTATATTTGTAACAATAAACAATTTTAATGTAAAACATCTGCTTTTGCTTGATATTTCCGATTTGTAGTGTTATAATAGTATTGTTCACAGTTTTGATTGATATTATATAGTTTGTGGCATTAAGCTGACATCAATGCCATATTTATTAAAAAACGGAGGTTAAAAAAATGGCAGAAAATAAAGGCGGAAAAAAAATAACAATCCTCGGTGCAGGAAATGTAGGAGCAACTATTGCATATACATTCACAGTTGCAGGTACTTGTTCTGATGTTGTACTGATTGATATAAACAAGGAAAAAGCCAAGGGCGAGGCTATGGATATCCGTCAGGGAGTTACATTCAGTCACAATGTTGAAATATGTGATGGTACATACGACGATGCAAAGGATTCTGACATTGTCGTAGTAACACTCGGACTTGCCCGCAAACCGGGACAGACAAGAATAGACCTTGCAAAGGCAAATGTAAATATTGTAAAGGACGTTATGCCAAAAATAGCTCAGGCTGCTCCTGATGCAATATATGTTGTAGTAAGCAATCCTGTTGACATAATCACATATACAATACTCAAATGCACAAATCTCTCACGCAATCAGGTAATCGGTTCGGGAACTGCCCTTGATACATCACGTCTGCGTACAAGCCTTGCGGACCATGTAGGACTCAGCCCCAACAGTATTCATGCCTATGTATTCGGTGAACACGGCGATACTTCAATGATACCGTGGTCAATAACAAATATCGCAGGTATCCCCATGGAGGATTACTGCAAGGAGCAGGAACACGCTGATATTGACAAGGAAGAAATAATCACGGAAGTACGCAAGGCAGGCAGTGAAGTAATAAAGAGAAAGGGTGCAACTTTCTATGCAGTTGCCATGAGCGTAAATAAAATATGTGATACAATTCTCCGTGATTCAAACAATATCATGACAGTATCAACATATCTTGACGGCACATATGGAATCAAGGACGTATGCCTGAGTATTCCGTGTGTAATAGGCGCAAACGGAATTGAAAGAGAAGTTCCCCCCGCTCTCACTGACGATGAAAAAGAAAAACTCACAGCAAGTGCAAATGCACTTAAAGCTGTTATTGCACAGATTGAATTATAATAACCATAGATTCCCTCTGCCCATGACAGAGGGAATTTGAAAATAAGGAGGTATTAAAATGAATTACGCTGAGGAATCTCTTAAAAAGCACTATGAATGGAACGGAAAAATTGAAATGATATGCCGTGCGCCCCTTGAAACAAAAGATGACCTATCACTCGCCTATACCCCCGGTGTCGCACAGCCATGCCTCGAAATACAGAAGGATATAAACAAAAGCTATGAACTCACAAGACGCTCAAATCTCGTGGCAGTTGTCACAGACGGAACAGCCGTACTCGGACTCGGTGACATAGGTCCTGAGGCAGGTATGCCCGTAATGGAAGGAAAATGCGCTCTTTTCAAGGCTTTCGGAGATGTCGATGCAGTCCCCCTTTGCATACGTTCAAAAGAAGTCGATGATATAGTAAATACAGTAAAACTTATTGCAGGCTCTTTCGGCGGAATAAATCTCGAAGATATTTCCGCTCCCAGATGCTTTGAAATAGAAAAAAGACTGAAAGAATGCTGTGATATTCCGATATTCCACGATGACCAGCACGGCACGGCAGTAGTTACCCTCGCAGCTATGCTCAATGCACTCAAACTTACAGGAAAGAAAATTGATGAAATAAGAGTTGTCACAAGCGGTGCAGGTGCGGCAGGAATAGCTATCATTAAACTCCTTATATCAATGGGTCTTAAAGATGTTGTACTCTGCGACAGACAGGGTGCTATATACAAGGGCAGGGAAGGTCTTAACCCTCAGAAAGCCGAAATGGCTGAAATAACAAATCAGCAAATGAGAAAAGGTTCTCTTGCCGATGTCATCAAAGGCGCAGATGTTTTCATAGGAGTATCATCACCAAACTGCGTAACTCCGGAAATGGTAAAAAGTATGGCTGAAAATCCTATACTTTTCCCAATGGCTAACCCTACTCCCGAAATTATGCCCGAACTCGCCAAGGAAGCAGGTGCGGCTGTTATAGGTACGGGAAGAAGCGACTATCCCAACCAGATAAATAATGTACTCGCTTTCCCCGGAATTTTCCGTGGCGCACTCGATGTCAGGGCAAGCGATATAAATGACGAAATGAAAATAGCCGCCGCAAAAGCTATTGCATCATTCGTTACCGATGACAAGCTTTCAGCCGAATATATAATCCCAAGCGCACTGGATAAATCAGTCGCTCAGGCTGTCGCAAAGGCTGTCGCTCAGGCGGCAAGAAATACAGGCGTTGCGAGGATATAACTATGGACGAGAAAAAAATATTGTTAAATACCGCTGCGTGTCTCAAATACCTCTCAAAGGGTAAAAACCCTGTAACAAAACAGGATATACCCGAAAATGATACTGTAAGAAATCCTGCAATAGCAAAGTACCTCAGCTTTGCCGCTGATAAAATAAAGGAAATTCTTGACAGTATGGAAAATGAAACTGCTCCCGATTCAGGAACGATTGTTCCTGAATCTGCGGAAACAGAAAATATCACGCATAATGCCAATGAAAGAATAGTCTGCGATGAAAGCGGAGAAGCCCTCAGAATAGGTCAGATAAATAAAATATTCAACCGTGACGTAAAACCTAAATCAGACGGATATATCGACAGCGGTACTCTCCTCGGCTGGCTTACATATAACGGATTTATTGAAAGGTCTGAAAACGGCAGGGATTATATTGCCACCGAAAAGGGAATGGAAGCAGGCATTTTCCCACAGGAATCCTCAAAAGGCGGAATTTCCCTTTATTATACTCCCACCGCACAGCAGATGATTTATGACAATGAGAACAGTATAAGAGAATATTTCGATGAATATGGTGACAAAAGAAAACCTTTCTTCATTGATGACAATAAAAAATCACAACTCAGAGCAGGTGATGATACAACAACAATATCAGATATTGCAAATTATCTCAGCAGCTTTGCCGATACCGAAAATTATAAACCAATACAGGCTTGTGTTATAAATAAATGGCTCGCCTCAAAAAATATGATTTTCAAAAACGATTCAAAAAGATACTTTGCAACAGTCAACGGTAAATCCTTTGGATTTAAAAATATAAGAGTAAATGACAATAAATACGGCAGACTTTTATATACATCTCAGGCATGGCAGTACATAATTGACAATATCGACGAAATTATCAAGTATAACCGTGAAGTCTGAATTTTAAAACATATGAATTTGCGCCATTGTCATGGGAATGAAATGACAAGGCGCAGATTGACGATTTTAAATGGAGGCATTTATGGAAGTATCTGTTTTTTCAAGAAAAATGGTTGAAAATCTTATTTCAGACAATAAATTTCCCGAAAATACCGCTGTCATAAGTTTCTGCGACCCCGCACTCAAACACAGATACAAGGACTATAAACTTGTAAACTATAATGGTGTATGCGATGATGTGTTTTATGTTGAAGTCGATGACCTTGACCTCGATGTGCTTGAAAGCAAGGGCTATACCTATGATACATTCTTCCCTGAGGCAGATGAAATCGCAGAGTTTGTCTACGAAATATACAACAAAAATATGGACTTAATCTGTCAGTGCGAATACGGTCAGAGCAGAAGCGCAGGCTGTGCGGCGGCTGTCCTTGAACATTTCTTTCGTTCGGGAATATGGATTTTCGCAAATTATGACTATTACCCCAGTCAGATAATTTTTAATAAAATGTATGACGCTCTTGAAAAATATAAATCCCTTAATATGTAATGTTCCACATGAAACAATTCTGCAATATTTTTATTCGGATTGTTCCATGTGGAACAATTTTTTATTGTTTCGCACAAAAAAATCAAAAAATTCATATTATTGTATTTACAAATATTTTTAAAAGTGCTATAATATTATTGTTCTTATTCTGCATATATGCCTTGTGCTTTTGCAGTAATCAGAATTTTTCTTGAATAAATCATCGAAAGGAAGATATTATGGGCAAGATTATTGCTGTCGCCAACCAGAAAGGCGGTGTCGGAAAAACGACCACTGTCGTGAATATAGCCGCATATCTCGGTTCAAGAGGCTTTAAAGTCCTTTGTATAGACTGCGACCCGCAGGGAAATTCGACTACGGGATTCGGTATAAGAAAAAAAGAACTCAGTGTCTCAACCTATGATGTTATTATAGGTAAATCCCGTATTCAGGACGCTCTCGTCAAAACAGAATTTGAAAACGTTTCAATAGCAGGCGCAACAGAAAACCTCGCAGGCTGCGAAATAGAACTCGCTTCCGCTGAAAACAGAGTGAACAGACTTAAAATGCAGGTTCTCAACTGCAAAGAGGATTTTGACTACATATTCATAGACTGTCCGCCCGCTCTCGGCACAATTACAATAAATGCCCTCGTAGCATGCGACCGTGTATTAGTCCCCATGCTTGCGGAATTTTATGCGCTTGAAGGTCTTTCACAGCTTTATAATACAATAAAAATAGTGAAAAATAACTATAACCCGAATCTCGACCTTGAAGGAATACTCTTTACTATGTTCGACCCCCGCCTCAATGTCTCAAATGATGTGGTAAAAGAAGTAGAAAAATATTTTCCCGATAAGGTGTTTGAAACAAAAATTCCCAGAAATGTCCGTCTCTCCGAAGCCCCCAGCCACGGAAAACCCATTATGTACTATGACCGTTCTTCAAAGGGTGCAGAATCATATGAACTTGTATGCCACGAAATGCTCGGTGAACCCCTCGTTATAAAGAAAAAACGCAGAGGTCTGTTTTCATTCGGCAAATCATAAGACAGTGAGGTGTTGACATGGTAGGTGGTTTGGGTGCAGGACTTGATACCCTTTTCAGTGATAACACAAGCGAAGTCCAGATAAAGAAAACTCTCAGGCTTTCCGAAATAGAACCAAACCGTGAACAGCCGAGAAAAAATTTCAGTGATGAAGCTATCGCCTCGCTCGCTGACTCAATAAGAGAACACGGTGTATTACAGCCGATTCTCGTCCGCCCCATGCCAAAGGGCGGATACCAGATTGTTGCAGGCGAAAGAAGATGGCGTGCCGCAAGAATGGTGGGTCTTAACGAAATTCCCGTCACTATAAAAGAATTAAGCGACATCGAAACAATGCAGATTGCTGTAATAGAAAATTTACAGCGTGAAAACCTTGACCCCGTAGAAGAAGCTATGGGCTATAACGAACTTATAGAAAAATTCGGCATGACTCAGGATAAAGTCGCTAAAATGGTAGGTAAATCACGCTCTGCAATTGCAAACTCCGTGAGAATACTTTCCCTACCCGATGAAGTCCTTAAATTCGTGCAGGACGGTCAGCTCTCACTCGGTCACGCAAAGGCTCTGCTTTCCATAAGCGATGAGAAAAAATTAATCGAATTTGCACGCAAAGCCGCTGACGGCGGCATGACTGTAAGACAACTCGAAAAAATCGCCCAGAAATTATCTGAATCAAATAATAAGAAAAATACAAAATCCAAATCAGTCGATAACTATTTCGTCGAACTCGAAGTCGCTCTGAATGAAAAACTCGGCAGAAAAGTCAAGGTTGAGTACGGAAAAAACAAAGGTACTCTCATGCTCGAATTTTATGACAAAGATGATTTGAAAGCTATCGCAGATATGCTTTACAATGAAGAATAAAGGAGAATAATCATGATTGACATTAAATTAATAAGGACAAATCCCGAACTCGTCAAGGAAAATATAAGAAAAAAATTTCAGGACGAGAAAATTGAACTCGTTGACAAGGTTTTTGAACTCGATAAAAAATTCAGGGAAACTAAAACAGAATGTGACAGTCTCAGAAACGTCCGCAAGGTGAGAAGCAAGGAAATCGGCGGTTTTATGGCTAAGGGTCTTAAAGATGAGGCTGAAAAGGCTAAGGCAGAAGTTACTGAACTCGGCAACAAACTCACCGAAATGGAAGCCCTCGAAACTAAACTCGAAGAAGAAATCAAAGAAATAATGATGGTTATTCCCAACATCATTGATGACAGCGTTCCGATAGGCAAGGACGACAGCGAAAACGTTGAAGTAGAAAAATTCGGCGAGCCTTTCGTACCCGATTTTGAAGTACCCTATCATGTTGATATCATGGAAAAAGTAAACGGTATAGACATAGACAGCGCAAGAAAAACAAGCGGAAACGGTTTCTATTACCTCTGCGGAGATATCGCACAGTTACAGTCATGCATACTTTCCTATGCAAGAGATTTCATGATTGACAAAGGCTTTACATACTATATCCCGCCCTTCATGATAAGAAGTGCAGTCGTTACAGGCGTTATGAGCTTTGACGATATGGCAGGCATGATGTACAAGATAGAAGGCGAGGACCTCTACTTAATCGGCACAAGCGAACATTCAATGATAGGCAAATTCATTGATTCCATTATATCAGAGGACAGCCTCCCGCAGACACTTACAAGCTATTCTCCCTGTTTCAGAAAAGAAGTAGGCTCAAAGGGTATAGAAGAACGTGGCGTTTACCGTATTCATCAGTTTGAAAAGCAGGAAATGATTGTTGTCTGCAAGCCCGAAGAAAGCATGGACTGGTTCAAAAAGCTTTACAGCTATACTGTTGAATTTTTCCGCACTCTCGATATCCCTGTAAGAACTCTCGAATGTTGCTCAGGTGATCTGGCTGACCTTAAAGTCAAGTCAATAGATGTTGAAGCATGGTCACCCCGTCAGAAAAAATATTTTGAAGTCGGAAGCTGTTCAAATCTCGGCGATGCTCAGGCAAGACGACTCGGCATAAGAGTAAAAAAAGAGGACGGAAGCAAGTATTTCCCTCATACCCTCAACAATACAGTTGTTGCTCCTCCCAGAATGTTGATTGCATTTGTTGAAAACAATCTCAATGAGGACGGCTCTATCCGTATACCAAAGGCTCTCCAGCCCTACATGAGAAAAGACATTATAAAAGTTCCTGAAAAATAATCAGAAACGCTTTGCACACAAAACAAATACCTGTACAGAAATTATGCCCCTGAGTGTTATCATTCAGGGGCATATTGTATATTCGGCTGCTTATTCAATAGCAATACTCTTCAACTGCAAATGCACCGCCATACTCAAAAGAATGTGCAGCATATTTTGCAACAAATTCACGGCTCAGATTATATTCTCTGACATGGAAAGCAATTATAAATCCCATATCATAAGATGTTTTTGTTTCATATCCGTATCCATAATGTTCAAAACATATCCCAAAAGGTTCTAATTCTTCATCACAGGCATCTTTAAGCCGTTCAAACCATTTATATGCAGATTCCAGACTTTTGTTAATCTGTCTTAAAGCTCTGACTGCGAGAGCTGCCATCTCATCTGATATTCTTTTATCAGGTGCTTCGATAACTATTTCACTCGGCTCTGAAAATGAGTATATATATGCATAATCATCATGAAAACGGAACTTTGAAAAATCATGTCTTTCCAGAAAATTTATTATTTCATCATAACTAAATAATTCTGTCACAGTTCAAAACAACCTTTCATTTATCTGTCTTGTCAGCAATAAGTATATAAAACCTATTAACTGTCGGGATAAAAAACGCCATAGTACTTCTGACCTTGTATCAGAAATGCTATGGCGTAAAACTTCTGTATCAGAAATAAGCATATGTGGAAGTTTTTTATTTTTGAGTATCTCCGTATTTAGCAGCGACACACATACACATCATAAATACGCCCACAGTGCCGCCAAACATACTTCCTATGAGAAATCCGACCATAAATATCACCTCTGATATATTATGCCCGATATTTCAGAAAATAAACTTATAATCCAATCATATCCAGAATATCTTCTTTCGGACGGTATCCGACAGCAGTTTTCTGAATTACACCGTCTTTCACAAATACAAGCATGGGGATACTTTCCGCACGGAATGCCATAGCAAGTTCAGGCTGTTCATCAACATTTATTTTTCCGACTTTTATTTCTCCGTCATATTCGTCAGCGATTTCCTCAACTATGGGAGCGAGCATCATGCACGGACCGCACCAGCCTGCCCAGAGGTCAAGCAGAACTTTTCCCTTGTAGTTTCTCACTTCATCGTCAAAATTTTCTTTTGTTACAACTATTTCAGCCATTAATTAGTCCTCCTTTGATTTATAATAGAGCATACAGTGACAGAATCCCTCAAAATCGGGGTCAGCAATCTGGTCACGAAACTCTTTGCACATACATTTGTTTTCGGGAGTTTTAGCAAGGCGACAGGGGCAATAGCCGTCTTTAAGCTTCAAACCCTCTTTGATTCTTGCAACAACTTCCTTGTCGGGGTTAAGTGTAATTTTCATAACTTATCTCCTTATTCAGAACGGGAAATATTCCCCTGTATATTTAATTTAATTCATCAGTTCCTCAGCCATAGCCTCTATCTGGGCGATATTTTCTTCTTTGAGGGCAGATTTTATTGAAACGGTATTTTCGAGCCATTTGATATTTTTTGATTTTTCAAACATAGCTTTCATAGTTTTAGCGGCAGTAGCAGCCCATGAACCGTTTTCAATAAGACCTATTGTGCGGTTCTGATAATTTCTTTCTGTAAGGTCGAGAATAAAGTGTTTCATGAACGGGAAAATATCAGCATTATAGGTAGTTGTGGCGAGTACAAGCTTACCGTATCTGAAAGCATCTTCAACGGATTCAGCCATATCTTCTCTTGCAAGGTCAGCAACGGCAACTTTTGGGCAGCCTTTTTCTTTGAGTTTTTCAGCAAGAAGTTCAGCGGCTTTTTTAGTATTTCCGTATACGGAAGTATAAGCGATAAATACACCTTCACTTTCAACTCCGTAAGATGACCATGTGTTATAAAGTCCGAGATAATAGCCGAGATTCTCATTGAGTACAGGACCGTGAAGCGGGCAGATTATCTGAATATCAAGTGCAGAAGCTTTTTTGAGAAGTGTCTGAACCTGTACGCCATATTTTCCGACTATGCCGAAATAATAGCGTCTTGCCTCGCAAGCCCAGTCCTCATCGACATCAAGCGCACCGAATTTTCCGAAAGCATCAGCACTGAAAAACGCCTTGTCCGTGCTGTCGTAAGTCATCATAACCTCAGGCCAGTGAACCATAGCTGCAAAGATAAATGTGAGTTCATGATTTCCGAGGGAGAGTTTTTCGCCGTCCTTTACAACGAGTTTATTATTCAGGCTGAAATTTTCAAAGAAATTATCCATCATGGTGAAAGTCTTTGCATTTCCCACTACTGTTGTATCGGGATATTCTTTCAGGAAATTCACAATATTAGCTGAGTGGTCGGGTTCCATATGCTGAACGATAAGGTAATCAGGTTTTCTGTCACCGAGGACTTCTCTGAGATTTTCAAGCCACTTAGCGGTAAAATTTCCGTCAACTGTATCAAAAACAGCGATTTTCTCGTCCATTATGATATATGAATTATAAGCCATTCCGTTCGGAACGTCATACTGTCCTTCAAAAAGGTCAATTTCGTGGTCATTCACACCGATATAAAAGATATCATTTGTAACGTTGTTCATTGGTATTACCTCTTTCTTTTATGTAATATGATTATTATACCACATAAGGGATATTTTTAATAGTGGCAAATGCAACAAATTATAAATTTTTTTCTTGTATAAATTTTTTGAAACAGTGGACAAAAGAAAAACATAGTGCTATAATAAATATAAAAATTAAGCACAGGAGATGATTTCATGAATGAAAAGGAAATAATCGGAAAAATACAGCAAAAACTCACTGAAATTGAAGAAAAGGAAAATATAAAAATTCTTCACTGTGTTGAATCGGGAAGCCGTTCATGGGGATTTGCCTCGCCTGACAGTGATTTTGATGTGAGATTCATTTATCTCCGCAATAAAGAATTTTACCTTAAACTCGGCAAAACCCGTGATGTTATAGAATGGGAACTCAATGATGTCTATGACATCAACGGCTGGGATATCCAGAAAGCACTCAGACTTCTCCATAATTCAAACCCGACTGTCTTTGAATGGAATAATTCGCCCATAGTTTACAGAACTTCTCCCATGTGGGAAAAGGTAAGGGAAGTAATAAATGAATATTTCCTCAGCCGTACAGGTATGAACCACTATTTAAGCACCGCAAAACACAATTACAAGGAATATGTAAGGGGCGATGAAGTAAAATTTAAAAAATATTTCTATGTTTTAAGACCAATTCTCGCCTGCCGCTGGATAATGGACAACAATACCCCCCCGCCAATGCTTTTTTCGGAACTTATGGAGGCTGAACTCGACAGGAATTTATATGAACCTGTAAATAAACTCCTCGAAATTAAAATGCAGACCTCCGAACTCGGTACAGGCAAGAGAATTGATGTCATCAATGAATATATTGAGGAACAGTTTGAAATCCTTAAAAACAAACTCGACAGCATGGAATCCGAAACTCAAAAAGGCTGGGATAAACTCGATGCACTTTTCCTCAGCCTGTTGAAAAACAATTAATGTTCCACATGAAACATTCCACAAAAAAGGCAGTCCTCAAAGACTGCCTTTTCTTTACAGGATTTCTATTTTGTTTTTTCTTATTCTCCTCATCAGAAAAAATGCCGTGACTGCGGATATTCCCTCGGCTATCGGAAATGTAAGCCATATAAGCCACGAATTTTCAAGTTTTTCACCTGCAAAAAGCGAAAATATATATGCAACAGGCAATACAAATACAAGCTGTCGCATTACGGATATGACAAGCGATTCAATACCGCTGTCAAGTGCCTGAAATATTCCCTGATATGCAATATTAAGCCCTGCAAATATAAAGCTTACTGATATTATTCTTATTGCACTTATGCAGAGAGTTTTTGTATCTTCCGAAAGTCCGAATATTTTCGCAAGCGGTACTGAAAATATTTCAAGTATCAAAAGACCTGCCGCCATTATTATCATAGTATATTTTATTCCATATTTTATGCCGTCATTGACTCTTGATTTGTTTTTCATACCGTGGCTGAATGATACTATCGGAGTTATAGCGTCACGCAGTCCGAATGCCGCAAATAATATAAACTGCTGTATTTTATAATAAAGTCCGTATGCTGTGACAAGACTTTCATCAACCCTTACAAGGATTATATTCAGTCCGTATGTCATTACAGACATAAGTGCCTGTGCGATAATCGCAGGGAAACCTATTGAATATATTGCCTTTATTATCTGTGCGGAGGGTTTTATATATTCAAGACCATTTTTAATTGATTTGTTGTGTTTAAGATGAAAAAACAATGCCGCTGAAAATGAAACTATCTGTCCGATAACTGTTGCAGCTGCCGCACCTCTTACACCCATTGCAGGCACACCTAAAAGCCCGTATATCATTACAGGGTCTAATATTATATTCACAACTGCACCGAGTATCTGTGCGATTGTAGAATAAAGTGAAAGTCCTGATGCCTGAAGCATTTTCTCAAATACTGAAAAGAATACTATCCCGAATGATACTATACAGCATATTCTCAAATAATCAGTACCCATTTCCGCTATCTGTGAATTATTTGTCTGACCGTTTATATATGCGCCTGCTCCGAATATTCCGAATAAAAGACAGATGATGTAAATTATAATACCAAGAAATTCAGCATTGCCTGCAATTTTTGCGGCTCTTTCATTATCGCCCTGTCCGAGGGATTTTGCAAGAAGTGCATTCATTCCCACGCCTGTGCCTATGCTGACCGCCACCATTAACATCTGTACGGGGAAGGCAAGCGTCAGGGCATTTATAGCGGCTTCTCCGCCCTCTTTCATGTTCGATACAAATGCGCTGTCAACAATATTATAGAATGCCTGCAATACCATTGAAATTATCATAGGTATTCCCATTGAGAGCATAAGTCTGCTGACTTTTGTTTCTGCCATTTTAGTGATTGAGTCTTTCATATATTCCTCCTGAATAAAAATAATTTGTGGAGGTTCAGTTTCTGCCAAAACATCGAAAAAAAGCGTAAGCCCATATCTGGACTTACGCTTTCGCAGCTCGACTATGATATTTTATCACTTTTATTTTGATTTGTCAAGATTTTCAGGAAAAATAATTATTGGTTTTTTTTGTTGCAAACGAAAAAACTCCCTTTAAGGGAGCTTTTTCATGGAGTATCTATCTGAATTATTTTCTGGGGGATTTCTTGAATGTGAGGATACCTGCGGCTGCTGCGATTGCTGCTACACCGATAGCGATTACAGGGAGCTTATCACCTGTCTTAGGTGATTCAGAAGCAGTTGCGGGAGCTTTTTTAGCAGTCTGAGTAGCTGTGGTGCTTACTGCTGACTGAGCGGCAGCCTTAGTAGTTTCAGTCTTTTTAACTTCTGTTTTAGCAGGAGTTGTTGCTGCGGGAGCTGTTGTAACAGATGTATTATTAGGAGCTGTATTGTTTCCGCAACTGAGAGTTTCAACAAGACCGCTTGCCCATGAGAGAGTGATTGTGTTGCCTGTGTTGAATGTAACTGTTGCGTGTTCACCCTTTGCTGCGCCTATGAAATGAAGTTCAAGGTCTGCACCGTTGAGAGTATACTCAAAGTCTTTTGATGTTCCGTCAAAGTCTTTCATATTTCCGAAAGGTTCGAGGATATCAAAATTATATGTTCTTGCGCCTGATGCACTTGATGCATACCATGTACCTCTTGCGAGCATAGGCTGATTGTAGCGTTCATTTTCTGAAGTTGTAATGGTTGTGACAACGGGTTCAATATCAACTCCGGGATAAGTAGTTGAAAGTGTTTCAGTTTTGCCGTAGTCCCATGCGAGAACTATATCATATCCGCTGTATGAAACAGTAGCTGATTCTGCATAGTTGCCATAATAGAAAGTGATTCTGTTTCCGTTGAAATCGTATGTAAAGTAATCTGTTGAATCGTTCTCAACACTTGTGCGTGTTCCCATTGTTGCTGTGGGGTCAAAGTAATACTGCACTACTCCGCCCATTCCAAGTGAGTACCAGTTACCCTGAGCAAAGATATTTACCTTTGATTCTGTGGGAGTTTCCTGTGCTTCTGTGGGAGTTTCCTTTATTTCTGCGGGGATTTCAGCAGGGGCTTCTGTGAGTGTGATATCGGATTCGTTTATAAAGTCTGCGATGCAGTCGCTTGTTGTGATTTGTACATCTGCGGCAGCATTTGCGATAGCTGCGGCTGCGTCTGCTTCTTCTTTGGTCATTCCGTCATTAGCGGAAGCTGAAATGCTCATCATAGAGCTGATTGCCATTGTAGCTGTAAGAGTTGCGATTGCAATTTTGGATACCATTTTTTTCATAATAATTACTCCTTTAAAATTAATTTTTTCATTTTTGGTTTTTGGTTTATACTTTCATTTTTTTCATATCCGGTATTTTTACCGTTCTGTTTATATATTCGTCTGAGGTTCTTGAAAAGGGACATTTTTTTGAAATTTTTTTATTTTTCTTAAACCTTCGGAATACTTTGATTTGTTTGCGTGTGACCTTCATTTTTTTCATATTAACGGTTCATTTACCGTTCTGTCTATATATTCGTTTGAAAATCAGCAAAAGGGACAGAAAAAAATAAAAATTTTCATTTAACTAAAAAATATCCCTTACTGTTCAGGAACTCCTGATGAGTAAGGGACTGAATAACAATTATCTTGTACTGCTGAGAATTTTCTTTAATTTATCTCTTGCACGGGTACTTCTTTTCTGGACGGCATCACGTTTCATATTGAGTTTTTCAGCGATTTTGATGACAGTCATGCCATAGAAATACTGATATGTAATAATACTTGAATCGGGTTCGCCGAGTTCCTTGACGGCTTTCCAGAGTTCGGACTTCTGTTCTTTTTTATCGCTGTCCGCCTCGATATTTTCCTCAGAAACGGGTACATATGCATCTTCTTCCTTGTCGAGGGAATCGGAGGAGCTGTATTTTCTTGAAAGCTGTCTGAAAGCATCAATAGCACGTCTTTTTGCGATAGTGCCGACAAAAGTTTTAAGGTTACCTGTTTCGGGTGTAAATTTTAATGCATTTGCGAAAATTTCCATGAACACATCATTAACGCAGTCATCAATATCTTCTCTGCTGCATGAACTTCCGAGTTTGTTGATAACGATAACATACACAAGATTTCTGTATGTGCTGAATAAGTATTCCTGAGCTTCTTTGGGAGAACTTTCAAGGGTCTGAATCCATTCTTTGTCAGTCATTGTATCACTTCTTTCATTATATATAGTTAATTAACTCAAAACAAGTTCGTCATTGATTATCTGTGGAACAAGAGTTTCAGGGGAACTCTGATGCATTTGATACCATTTGTAAACGGTAAGCTGTCCTGTTTCCTTATCAAGCTGGAATCTGTAATGGTCACTGGAGGAACTGCCGTGAATTGAATACTCCTTGTTGTTATGCAAATCACTTACGAATATTGAATCATATACTATTCCGCTTCCGATAGATTCAGATATGCACATTTCGGGGTATCCGTCATCATTCAGGTCTGCAAAGAAGAAGTCTCCGATATTTCCTACATATTCAATTATTATATCTTCCGAACCGTTTGTATAGTATCTGATATTTTCTTTCCATACAAAAGTTTTTTCGGGGAAAGAATTTATTTTAATGCTGTCATTGATAACAGAACCTTTTCCGTCAGAATCCTGTTTCGGAAACCACTGGAAAACATCTCCGCTGTTCCATATTATATATGTATCGTCAAAACTTTCCGGTAGACTTGAAATACTTCCCGCATCGAATTTCTGGATTGAGAGCGCATCATTTCCCGTTATGCCGTCACCCGTACTGAAAACATCAGCATTTACTTTTGCGTCATCGGAGAGGGGATATTTCTCAGAATTTGCGAGATACTGCAATATTGCAACGGAATCGGAAATACTTGTCTTATTGTCCATATTTGCATCACCTGAGAGATATTTATAATCAAGTGACCTGAACTTGCATTTTTCTATTCCGAGAGATGTAAGGGAAACGGCATATTTCTCTGCATAAGCCTGAGCCGTTGAGCCTGTATGACCGCAGATTGTCCCCTCAAAGACATTTATAGATTCATCTGCGATAACGCCCATTGAGCATATTGTATCATCTGAATCAAAAATTTCGCAGTCGGGGTTTTCGATTATGATTCTTTCGAGGTTACTGCACATATTGAAAGCTTTTTCGCCTATATAGTCTATATAATCATAGACTGTTATATCTTTGAGTCCGCTGTTTGCGAATGTATTTTTTTCGATTCTTGAAACTGAAGGGGGGAGGTATATATTTTCGAGGGAAGAACAGTTCGAGAATGCACTCTGTCCGATTTCTTTCAGATTATATTTCGGCTGACCGTTTTCATATTGTCCGTGACCAAAAAGAACATTTTTAAGGTTCTCACAGCCCATGAAAGCACCGTTGCCGATTTTTTCGACAGTTTCGGGAATATATACGCTTTTTATATCGGTATCATGAAAAGCCAGACCTGCAATTTCTCTTACATTCGGGATATTGTATGCATCAGTAGTTTTTGTTGTTGCATCAATCAGAATATCATTTACAACAACATAGGGATTTTCAGCCTGTCTGTCAGCAAGCCATTGTGTTCCCTGAAATGCAAATACATCAACAGATTCAACACTTTCGGGGATAGTTATATTTTTAAGTTTTTCGCCCCCTGCAAAAGCCATTTTTCCTATGGACTTAACACTGTCAGAAATAACAACGTCAGTAAGTTCGGGAAAAAGATAGAACGCAGTGTTTGAAATATCCTCCGCACCGTTTATTATAACTTTATTTACTTTATCTTTATATTCAGACCATTCAGGAGTATTTCCTTCTGAAAGGGAATAATCTGTCATAGCACCCGTGCCGTCAATAGTGAGTATTCCGTCAGAGTCAAGATTCCATGTAAGATTTTCGCCGCATTTTCCTGAGAAAACATCTTCGGCATATACTGCTGAAATATTGCCTGTATAAATCGGTACAAGAGTTCCTGCCGCAATACAGCCCACGGTGAAAACCGATAAAAAGCGCATCTTCATAATATCACCAGCCTTTTATTAATTAAGCAAAAAGTATATTGTAATAATTATAGCAGATTTTAAGCCGAAAATCAATAGTTTTTGATACGAAAAATAATTAAATGAAAAAATTATTATTTTTTTTGTCCCTTTTGCATCTCACAAAACGAATATATAGACAGAACGGTTCAAGAGAACCTGATATGAAAAAAATGAAAGTTAAGGATATAAAATGAAAAAAATTTTTTAAGGAGTAATTATTATGAAAAAAATAGTATCTAAAATGACAATCGCAGCTATGGCTGCTACAATGGCAATCGCAAACATGGTAAGCGTTTCAGCTTCCGCAAATGACGGCATCAAATACAACCAGATAACAGAAATCGGAACAGCAGGTTCTTCAATAAAAAATTTCGTTTCAGGCACATGGTACTCTGCAAGCGCAACAGACGGAATCATGGATTATAACTTTGATCCGACAACTATGACAGGCAGCATTTACTTTGAGAATAAAAGCACAGCAAAAACTTTCACATACTCATATGACGGATATACACTTTCACTCTATTACACTGACGGAACAGTCGCAACAGCTACCGTAATCTTCGGCACAAATCAGATGACTCTCACATGGGCAACAGGCTGTGTTGACGTTCTTACAACAGCTTATCCCACTGTTAAAAATACAAATACAACAACCACAAAGACAAATGCAACTAAAATCCTTGCAACAGGTACATGGTATTCATCAGGCACAGCAGACGGAATCGTTGACTACGTTTTCAATACAGGTAAACAGTCAGGCAGCATTTATAAAGAAAATACAGGTAAGTCACTTACTTTCACATATGATTTTGACGGTTCAAAGGCAAACTTCTGTTACAGCGACGGCACAACCGCTTCTGCAACAGTAGTTTTTGGAAACAACGAAATGACTTTCACATGGGCAACAGGCTGTGTTGACAAGTTCACAATTGCTTATCCCACAGCTTCATCTTCTCAGACAAAAACTCCTGCAAAAACTGTAAACATCTTTGCTCAGGGCAACTGGTATTCCCGTGACATGAGTGGTGTTATAGACTACTGGTTCGATGCAAATACAGCAACAGGTGTCCGCACTACCGAAGGTACAAATCAGACAGATAATTTCACATACGATTTCAGCGGAGACAGACTTACATTCTACTATTCCAACTCCACAGTTTCAGGTACTGTTTCTTATGACGGATATGATATCATCGTAAACTGGGACAACGGATTCTCTGAAAGACTTTCAACTACTTACCCCACCGTAAAAGAAGAAAAAGTTAAGATATTCGCTCAGGGCAACTGGTACGCTCCAGGAATGGACGGAATCGTTGACTACTTCTTCAACGCTGATTCCGCAACAGGTACACGCACCAACGAAACAACAGGCTTTTCAGAAGACTTTACTTATGACTTTGACGGAAACAAAATCGTAATGTACTACGGAAAATATTCTGTAACAGGTTATGTTTCATACAGCGGATATGATATGATAATCTCATGGGAAAGCGGATATTCCGACACACTTTCAACAGTTCACCCCACAGTAAACATTGAACCCGTTGTTACAACTGTTGAAGCTCCTGCTGAAACAACTGCTACAACAGTATATGACCGCTACAATCAGCCTATGCTTGCAAGAGGCACATGGTATGCATCAGGCAGCTCAGGTATCAGAACTTACTGCTTTGACCTCCTTGAACCTATTGGCTGTATGTATGATTTTGACGGAACAGCTCTCAACTTTGAATACACTCTCGACGGCGCAGACCTCGAATTTCATGTAATCGGCGCAGCAAGAGGCGAACACGCTAAAATTGCATACAATGAAGACGGCACAATATCTCTCACATGGGCAAATGGTCTCTTTGAAACACTTTCAACAACTCAGCCCACAGTTCAGACAACTCCTGCTCCTGTTCAGACAGCTCCTGCAACTCAGGCAACTCAGACAGTCCAGACAACAGTTGCAGTTGCAACCAAAGCCGCTCCCGCAACTCAGACAGCTCCTGCTCCCCAGACATCTCCCATTGTAACAAGCAAGGCTCAGCAGACAAAGACAACTGTTCAGCAGTCCGCAGTTCAGCAGCAGACAACACCCGTTCAGCAGCAGACTTCTCAGCAGGCTGTAAAGAAAGCTCCTGCAACAACAGAAGCTCCCAAGACAGGCGACAACTTCCCCGCACTCGCAGTTGCAGCAGTAGCACTCATAGCAAGCGCAGCTTGTGCAGTAACAGCTAAGATATCAAGAAAAAAGTAAATATAGATAACACTCCTTAATAAAAAAGTCCCCTCAAAGGGGGCTTTTTTATTGTGTATTATATTCTGTAACATCAGTGTTCCATGTGGAACAGTTTCAATTATTTTTCAGTGCAGAACTCTACTTTTTCTCCTGCGAGAATCATATTAGTAGTTCTTACAGCACACATTTTTCCGCACATGGAGCAGGTATGGCGGTCAGCAGGCGGAGTGCTTTCAAAATATTCTCTTGCCTTTTCACCGTCAACGGCAATCTTGAACATTTCCTCCCAGTCAACAGCGTGACGGGCAGCAGCCATTTCATTATCCTTGTCTCTTGCGTGTGGATATCCGTTTGCAATGTCAGCGGCATGAGCGGCAATTTTGCTTGCGATAATGCCTTCTTTTACATCATTTATATCGGGAAGTCTCAGATGTTCCGCAGGTGTTACATAACAAAGGAAATCCGCTCCGCTTGATGCGGCTATCGCTCCGCCTATCGCAGAAGTGATATGGTCATATCCGGGGAAAATATCTGTAACTATCGGACCGAGTACATAGAACGGTGCATTGTGACATAATCTTTTCTGGAGTTTCATATTTGCGGCAATTTCATTCATAGCCATATGTCCCGGACCTTCAACCATTACCTGTACATTCTTTTCCCATGCACGGAGAGTCAGGTTTCCGAGTTCGATAAGTTCCGAAATCTGTCCTGCATCTGTTGAATCGTCTATACAGCCCGGACGGAGTGCATCACCGAGACTTATTGTTACATCATATTCATGGAGAATATCAAGAACTTCATCATAATATTCATAGAAAGGATTTTCATTTCCCGTCATCATCATCCATGCAAAAAGCAGAGAACCGCCACGGGATACTATATTCATCTTTCTTCCCTCACGCATGAAAGCTTCAACAGCCCTTTTATTTATTCCTGCATGAATGGTCATGAAGTCAACGCCCTCCTCAGCGTGAGCCTTTACGACTTTCAGGAAATCCTGTGCGGATATTTCAAGCAAATCCTTTTCAAGATAACCTATTGCATCATACATCGGAACTGTACCAATCATAGCAGGAGATTTTTCAACGAGCTGTTTGCGGAAAGTATTTGTTTTTCCGTAGTTGCTCAAATCCATTATAGCTTCCGCACCGAACTTATGAGCCATATCAACTTTCTGCATTTCAACGTCATAGTTCTTTGCATCGCCTGAAATACCGAGGTTTACATTGATTTTTGTACGCATTTTAGTACCGATACCCTCAGGGGATATGCTCTTGTGATTCACATTGCAGGGGATACATACTTCACCTTTTGCGACAAGTTCACGGAGTTCTTCGGGAGTGATATACTCCTTCTCTGCAACGACTTCCATTTCAGGGGTAATGATACCCATTTTTGCGGCTTCCATTTGTGTGTAATACTTTTTCATAATGATTTCTCCTTTTAAAATTATTCTGCAAATCTGCTTTTGATATCAAATAAATGATTCATAGGACCGCTGCCCCTGCCGAGGTCAAGCATAGCACCGAGACAGCCTGATATATAATCCTTTGCACGTTCAACCGATTCGGGGATATTGTATCCCTTTGCAAGATTGGAGGCTATCGCACTCGAAAGAGTACAGCCTGTACCGTGAGTATTCGGATTATCTATTCTTTTTCCGCTGAACCATTTTATTTCTTTTCCGTCAAAGAGACAGTCATTTGCATCATTGAGATTATGACCACCCTTGACAAGAACCGCACAGCCAAATGAATCATATATTTTCTGTGCAGATTTTTCCATATCATCAGGACTGTTTACCTTATCGCCCGTTAAAACTTCTGTTTCGGGGATATTGGGAGTTATAACTGCCGCAAGCGGTATGAGATTCTTTTTCAGTGACTCAACGGCATCTTCTTTAAGAAGTGCAGAACCGCTTGTTGCAACCATAACAGGGTCAATGACGATATTTTTTGCTTTGTAGAATTTTAACTTTTCCGCTATGACTTCAATAAGTCCGCAGGAGGAAACCATTCCTGTCTTTACGGCATCAGGAAATATATCTGTAAATATACTGTCAAGCTGTGCCGCAAGAAATTCAGGACTTGCTTCCATTATGTCCGATACGCCGACAGTATTCTGTGCAGTAAGAGCCGTGACAGCACTCATGGCATAAATGCCGTGTGCGGTCATGGTCTTTATATCTGCCTGTATGCCGGCGCCTCCGCAGGAATCACTTCCTGCGATTGTTAATGCAGTCCACATAATTTTACTCCTTTCGGGTGCATTAATTTTTTTGAGCGACAGAAGGCGGTGCCCTCAGTCTGCCGCTTAATTAATTCATAATTCATAATGCATAATTCAGAATTATTAAATTAAATCAGAATTTAGCTGTATTTCTTGTTCCTTTGCCACATCACGCCCCCAAACTGTACTTATTTGATTTTTATAAAGACACAAAAGTTAAGATTGCAATAAATACTGATAATATAAGCATAATCACAAATGTGCTTAAACATCCGGCAGACTTGGTAATACTCAATCTCTGCGGCGGAGTATACACCTCTCTTGGCTCTTGGTAAGAACCGTTATCAGTTTGTCGTTTTCCTACACGTTCGGTGGCAGCTTTCATATCTATTTTTCTCAACGTTGCGAGTGGATCATCGGAAGAAAACAATCTTTTGTAGAATTCTTCGAGCCACTCGTAATCAATCACGGAGCATATATCACTGTTATAGCTGACTTCGTGTGCGAGTTGATTCCTTATCCAGCGTATGTGTTTGAGGTTATTGTAATCACTTTTCCAACCTCGGATATTGGTGCTACCCCTAATGAAATCGGTGTCCATTAATCGTATGTACTCCGATACACCTTCGGAAGAAGAATAGGCGTCTTTAATAAAACGGTCTGTACGCTTATACAGATCCATAAAATCAATATTCAAATCACGCATATTTTCCTCCTGTTCCGTTAGACAATTCTGATTTATCAAGATATAAAAACTTTAATGTTCCACATGGAACAATTTACAAACTGAATGTTTCACGGCATAAATTTTTAAGTTCTGCCGTTTCCCTTTCAACATCATCAGCCGAAAATACTGCTGAAACAAGTGCAGCCCCGACTGCCCCGATATTTTTAAGGCTTGTGATATTATCTTTGCTTATCCCTCCGATAGCTACAACAGGAATATTAACGCTTTCCGCTATCTTTTTAAACTGCTGAGATGTTATGCGGATTGCATCTGTTTTTGTAGGGGAGGGGAATACCGCACCTGTGCCGAGATAATCCGCACCGTCAGCCTGAGCCTTACGAGCCTGTTCAACAGTTTTTGCAGTTGCACCTATTATGAAATTATCGCCTGCGATTTTTCTTATTTCAGCAACGGGAGCGTCCTCAATTCCGACATGAACACCGTCCGCACCTGCTTTGAGTGCCGCCTTGTAATTATCATTTATAATGAGGAGAGCATTGTATTTCCTGCAAATCTCCTTTACTTTAAGAGCCTCTGCGATTAAATCATCTTCACTGATATTTTTTTCACGGAGCTGAATAATTTCCGCACCGCCCTTTAAAGCTGATTCTATGCATGAATAAAAATCATGTTTCATGCATTTTCTGTCGGTTATGGGATATATCAGGAGTTTATTTCTGTCGAGCATTTTCACTTTCCTTTCTGAGAGATTTCATATATTCCGAAACATCAGGGCAGTTCATAAAACCGCTCATAATGCATACACCGTCCGCACCTGCATTCAATGTATTTTTTATATTCTGCGGAGATATTCCGCCTATTGCATAAACAGGAATATCAACGCTTTCGCAGACGGATTTGAGGAACGCTGTTCCACGTGGAACAAGTCCCTTTTTGCAGTCTGTTTCATATATATGACCTGCCGTTATATAGCCTGCACCTGATGACAAAGCTTCTTCTGCATCTTCGACAGAATGGCATGAAGAGCCTATTTTTTTGAATCCCGACAATATTTTTTTATCTGTTTCAAGGAGAATATTCAGAGGGAGATGTATATATTCTGCATTGAGTTCAATTGCAGAATTTACAAAGCTGTGAAGAATACATCTTACATTGTGTTCATCACATATTTTCATTACATTTTCAGCAAGGACTGTATATTCTTCTGCCGATAAATCTTTTTCCCTTAAAATTATCATATCAGGCTGTGATTCTGCGATTTTGCCAATACGGACAAGAAAATCCTCATAACATAATTTTCTGTTTGTAACGCATATTATCTTACACATACAAATAATCATTCAGCACAGGCTGTAAGCCTTCCTGTGCCATATCCTTATACATTTTATCGAGACTTCTGCCGTCATTTATTTCAAACTGTTCGTCACCGCCCGAATTATCTTCTTTACCTGTGTACTTGCTTTCGTGGTCGCCTATACCTGTGGAAACACCTGCGGAAATTTTTGTTGCGGCAATTTTAACTATACCGTTTCTGAAATCTTCGCTTTCACGGGAGGAAACTGTAATTCCCGCAAAGGGCAGGAATATTCTGTATGCACATAATATCTGGCAGAGCTGTCTTTCGCCTACATCATGGGGATTTATTTTACCATTATTAATAATTGGTCTTAATCTCGGACATGAAAGCGATACTTCTGCATGAGGATATTTTCTCTGCAAATAATAAACGTGCAAGGCACTTGCAAGGGCATCTTTTCGGAAATCTGACAAGCCTAAAAGTGCAGAACAGGCTATACCTCTCATACCGCCCATTAATGCACGTTCCTGAGCATCAAACCTGTATGGGAATACTCTTTTATGCCCTAAAAGATGAAGTGTTTCATATTTTTCAATATCATAGGTTTCCTGAAATACTGTAACATAATCAACACCGCATTCATGAAGATATGCATAATCTTCAACGTTTACGGGATATATTTCAATACCTACCATTCGGAAATATTTCCTTGCCATTTTGCAGGCTTCACCGATATATTTAATATCGCTTTTGCTTTTGCTTTCGCCTGTGAGTATTAAAATTTCCTCCATACCGCTTTCGGAGATTATTTTCATTTCATGCTCAATCTGTTCGGAATTTAATTTCATTCTGTGAATGTCATTATAGCAGTTGAAACCGCAGTAAACACAGTAGTTCTCGCAGTAGTTGGCAATATAAAGCGGAGTGAAAAGATAGACGGTATTGCCGAAATGTTTTCTTGTTTCAATTCTGGCACGTTCAGCCATTTTTTCAAGAAAAGGTTCTGCGGCAGGGGATAGGAGTGCTTTCAAATCCTCGACATTAAGATTATCCTTTCTTAATGCACGGAGTACCTGTTCAGGAGTGTAATTTTCGGGCTGATAGCTGTTCATTTCGGATAATACCTTATCTCTTATATCAGATTTTATAACCTGCTGACCCTCCATATATTCCATACAGTCTGTGCGTGACGAAGGGTCTGTTTCAAGCTGATGCTTGCGGTTTAAGGCACTTTCGGAAAGTTTATCGGAGTCTATAAAATATTCATTTTCCATTTTTCACACCTCAGTCATGCAGAAATCCTGTAAGAGTATCGGAGGGAGATGCACCCCTGACAAGAACTCGTCCAAGTCCTGACAGATATGCCTGTCGTCCTGCCTCTATTGCCTTTTTGAATGCACTTGCCATAAGCGGCAAGTCCCCTGCTGTTGCAAGCGCAGTATTTGACATAACCGCAGCCGCACCCATTTCCATAGCTTCACAAGCCTGAGAGGGTCTGCCTATACCTGCATCAACTATAATCGGAAGGTCTATTTCATCAATTAAAATCTGTATGAAATCCCTTGTTGCAAGACCTTTGTTTGAACCGATAGGCGATGCAAGAGGCATAACCGATGCCGCACCTGCATTTACCAAATCTCTTGCGGTATTCAGGTCAGGATACATATAAGGCATTACAATAAATCCTTCATTTGCAAGAATTTCCGTAGCCTTTACAGTTTCCTGATTATCGGGGAGGAGGTATTTTGTATCACGCATAATTTCTATCTTTACGAAATCACCGCAGCCGAGTTCTCTTGCAAGACGTGCGATTCTTACGGCTTCCTGAGCGTTTCTTGCCCCCGAAGTATTGGGCAGGAGTGTAACACCTTTCGGGATAAAATCGAGTATATTTTCATTTTCCTTAGTGTTTGCACGTCTTACGGCACAGGTAATAATTTCTGCACCTGCATGATTTACAGCGGCTTCAATCAATGAAAGGGAATATTTTCCCGAACCGAGAATAAATCTCGAATTAAATTCATGACCGCCAATTATAAGCTTATCGTTTTCCATTTTAAATTCCTTTCTGTCAGGCATCATAAAAGCCTGCAATGATTCTTAATATCATATTCGCCTGATGAGCCGCACAGACTGCGACTCTTGCGGATACAAGACCTATACCGTCTGAAATATCACTTTTTCCGTCACCGCAGATATAGAATTTTTTGGATAATCTTCTTGTGACTATATCATTTGATGAACCGAATCCCGCCATACCGTTTCCCGATATTAAATATTTATCAGGGAAATTTTCAAGGACGGCATTCACAAGCATGGCTTTCATGTCTGCCTTGTCGAATGCCTCGCAGATTATATCATAGGGGGCGAGGATATTTATATTTTCCTCTGAAAGTTTTATTCGCTGTGAAGTTATGACAGTATAGGGCGATATATTTTTTAAATTATTTAATAAAGCATCTGCTTTGTATTCGCCTATCTGCGATATATAATACTGCTGTCTGTTTATATTTGAAATATCAACCCTGTCAAAATCTATGAGGTGAATATTTCCGATTCCTGCTCTTGCAAGGCTTACAGCAATATTCGAGCCAAGTCCGCCAAGTCCGCACACTGCAACAGATGCGGCAGCGAATTTTTTCTGAATATCTTCACCATGTCTTTCAGCGAGGGCAGAATATATTTCTTTTTCGGACAACATATCAGCCGCCCCCCACAAAGCTGACTATTTCGACTGTATCGCCGTCTTTAATGAATGTATCTTCATATTCAGCTTTCGGAAGAATTTCCTCATTAATTTCGACAGCCACACGTTTAGGGTCATAATTGAGTATGCTGAGAATTTCGGAGATATTTTTTCCGTCATAATCAGTCTGATTTCCGTTTATTTTTACCATATTGCACCTCCAAAAAAGGGGAACTGCCAACAAGACAGCTCCCCACGAATACAGGCAGTATTTCCCTACGTTGGCATTATCCAAATCAGGTTGCGGGTCGGAAACTCAATTGTTTCCCTCTCAGCCTGCACACAAGCTCCCCATTACGATAAGATTATAACATTTTCAAACGGATTTGTCAAGTATTCCTGAAAATTTTCACTGAAAATAATTTGTTCCACATGGAACAATTTATATGAAACAAGACAATGTTCCACATGGAACAATCCGTGAAACATCAGCCCTTATGGGAATTTATCGGTATTCTGACCCTGTACTCTATGTATTCATCACTCTGTATTTTTTTGGAATCCGCAGAAATACCGGCTGCCTGCATCATTTCAACGGCTTTATTAATGGTATTCACAAACATTTTTACATTCTGGAAAACCTTTGAGCGTTTCTTATAGCTTGATTTTTCCCTCTGAGTGCCGAGATATTCTTCAATTAAATTCTCAGTTTTCTCGACATTGAGGTTATCCTTGACGATTTTTTCGAGGATATTGAGCCTGTCCGCAGGGCTTGCGAGTCTGAGGAGTGACCTTGCATGACGTTCAGTGAGATTGAATTTCATTATTAATTCTCTTTCATCGGGAGTAAGGCGGAGAAGTCTTAATTTATTTGCAATTGTACTCTGAGCCTTTCCGAGTTTTGCGGCAGCTTCTTCCTGTGTCATGCCGTAGTATGTAATAAGCTTTTCGATAGCGACAGCTTCATCAAAAAAAGAAAGATTCTGTCTCTGGATATTCTCCACAAGTGCGAGAATGGCGGAATTTCTGTCATTCATCTCGTAAATCATGCACGGCACAGTTGAAAGACCGCATAATTTAGCTGCCCTAAGTCTTAATTCGCCTGCAATAAGTTCATACTTTTCACCGTTTCTGCGTACCGAAAGAGGCTGTAAAATGCCGTTTTGAGCGATAGAATCGGCAAGCGAAGCGATTTCCTCGTCATTGAAATCCCGTCTTGGCTGATTCGGGTTTGGAATTATCTGTTCAATCTCAATTTCCACAACACGAAATTTTTCCTTAGTAAAATTTAAAAATCCTGACATAGTATTTTCCTCACAAAATATTACTTGAGCTTTATGCTCTGTAATATTATTGTAGCACCTGCGGGAAATATTTGCTACACAAAAAAACCGACACAAAACGACAGGATTCAAATGCAGACGACATATTCAGAAATTATCAGAGTGGTTTCTTCTTTATCTGACCGCTGCTTCTGGGGTATTTTGACGAAGTATGCGATATTTTTATTATGTGTATTAATTTTCTTGAATCGTCACCGAGTTTGTACTCATGGATTTTTGAAATCTCTCCGCCGAGGGTTTTAATTGCAATTATGCCCGAATTTATGTCTTCTGACGGACCTTTCATGGCTATGAAATTTCCTGCATACTTCACAAATGGGATACAAAATTCCGATAAAAGTGACATATTTGCAACTGCTCTGGCGCATACGAAATCATATTTTTCCCTGTATTTCAAATCCCTTGCGATATCCTCCGCTCTGCCGTGAATAAATTCCGCATTTATGCATAAAATTGCGCATAATTTTTCAAGAAACACAATTCTTTTGTTAAGGCTGTCGAGTAAAGTTATCTGTATATCGGAACGCATTATTTTCAGCGGTACAGAGGGAAATCCCGCACCTGTTCCGACATCAATAAATGTGGAATTTTCGGGAATATTTATGTATTTCAGTATAAGGCAACTGTCGATAAAATGTTTCAGTAAAATCTCATCAGGCTCAGTTATTGCCGTAAGATTAACATTTTCATTATACTTTACAAGAAAATCTGCATATTTATCGAATAATTCATACTGATTTTCGGTAAGTTCCAGACCATATTTTTTAAATTCATCAAAAGCATATTCAAAACCTGAAAGCATATAATCACCCCTTATTTTTCTGAAGCCATACTACAAGCATGGATATATCAGCAGGCGAAACTCCTGATATTCTCGAAGCCTGTCCGAGTGATACAGGCTGAACTTTGTTAAGCTTTTCAGCCGCTTCAAGCCTTAAACCGTATACCTCATTATAATCTGTATTTGCAGGAAGTTTAGTTGATTCAAGGTTACGCATACGTTCAATCTGTTCAAGCTGTTTTTCAATATAGCCTTTATATTTTATCTGTAAATCTACCTGTTCAGCAGTATCGAACGGAAGTTCCGGACGGTTTTCATCAAAAGGTGCGAGGTCAAAATAATTAATCTGCGGTCTGCGAATCAAATCTGCAAGCTTACAGCCTGTCAAAAGCGGAGCAGTACCTTTTGAAACAAGAAATTCATTGAGTTCTTTCGAGGGTGATATATTTAAATGATTTACTCTTCCTATTTCTGCGGCGGTATCTGCACGCTTTTTATTCAGCCTGTCAAATCTTTCCTTTGAAATAAGTCCGAGCCTGTATCCTATGGGAGTCAGTCTTTCGTCAGCGTTGTCCTGTCTCAAAATCAATCTGTACTCGCTGCGTGAAGTCATCATTCTGTACGGGTCTGAACAGCCCTTTGTAACCAAATCATCAACAAGAGTGCCTATATATGAGCTTGCCCTGTCGAGAATTAGCGGTTCTTTGCCCTGAATTTTCAGAGCGGCATTTATGCCTGCAACAAGCCCCTGAGCGGCAGCTTCCTCATATCCCGAACTTCCGTTGAACTGACCTGCACCGTAAAGACCGCTGATTTTCTTAAATTCAAGCGTGGGATATAATTGCAGAGGGTCACAGCAGTCATATTCTATCGCATACGCAGGACGCATAATTTCAACATTTTCAAGACCTTTTATCGTACGCAGAAATGCAAGCTGAACATCTTCGGGGAGTGATGATGACATACCCTGCAAATAATATTCTTCTGTTGTCAGACCCATTGGTTCAACAAAAAGCTGATGACGGGGCTTGTCTGAAAATCTCACAATTTTGTCCTCTATTGACGGACAATATCTCGGACCTACTCCCTCGATTCTTCCCGAATAAAGAGGGGAGCGGTGGAGGTTTTTCAGTATGACTTCATGGGTATTACTATTTGTATAAGTCATGTAACAACTGACTTTATTGGTTAAATCATTATCTAAATTGTCAAAAGAGAAAGGTACAATATGCTCATCACCGTCCTGACGTTCCATAGCATCAAAGTCAATGCTTCTTTTATTCACACGGCATGGTGTACCTGTTTTGAATCTTCTCAGTTCTACTCCAATTTTTTTAAGGGAATCCGAAAGCATTTTACTTGGAAGAGCAGCATCAGGACCACTTTCATATGAACATTCACCGATATGGATTTTTCCCTTTAAATAAGTACCCGTAGCGATTATCACGGCTTTTACGGCATATTCCGCACCAAGAGAAGTTGTAATTTTAGTAATTTTTCCTTCACTGACTTCAATATCTGCAACCATAGCCTGTTTTACGCACAAATTCTCCTGTTTTTCGCAGATATTCTTCATATAGTTGTGGTACATCACACGGTCAGCCTGCACACGCAGACTATGTACAGCAGGACCTTTTCCACGGTTAAGCATACGGCTCTGAATAAAACATTTATCCGCACCCTTACCCATTTCGCCGCCGAGAGCATCAATCTCTCTGACGAGATGCCCTTTTGCAGTACCTCCAATTGACGGATTACAGGGCATATTTGCGATTTGGTCGAGAGAAATTGTAAACATAACCGTTTTACAGCCAAGTCTTGCAGCAGCGAGTGCAGCCTCAACGCCCGCATGACCTCCGCCCACTACTGCGACATCAAATTCACCCATTGTATAAGACATAAAAACACTCCTTTTTGTTTCACAGATTGTTTCACAAATTGTTCCACATGGAACATTATTTACCCACACAGAAACGTGAAAATACTTCATCAACTACTGCATCAGTAACTTTTTCGCCTGTAAGTTCAAGCAAATACTGTTCAGCTTCGTCAATAACGACAGTTACAGCATCGAGAAATTCACCGTTTTTAAGCATATTTACGGCATTATCAGTACATTCAAGAGCTTTTTCGATACATCTTTTCTGTCTTTCGTTGGCGGCAGGGACAGAAGAAAATATATCACTGTTGATTTTAAACAAATTCTGTATAGCAGAGTTTAATTCCTCTATATTATTTTCCTTTGCAGAAATATATACAATTTGTATATTATCTGACTTAATTTTCTCTGTGTCGAATAGTTGTTCAGTATCTGACTTGTTGATTACAGCAACAGATTTTTTATTTTTAATTTTATTAATCAGTTTCAAATCGTCCTCGGTACACGGACAACTGCCGTCAAAAACAGCAATAATAAGTTCTGAAGAATCTATCATTTTTTCGGCAATGCCAATGCCAATACCTTCGATAATATCTTCTGTTTCGTGTATACCTGCGGTATCTGAAAGGCGCAGGACTATATCGCCTATTTTCACAGATTCTTCAACGACATCACGGGTAGTTCCCGAAATATCGGTGACAATACTTCTTTCACAGCCTGCAAGACAGTTGAAAAGTGTAGACTTTCCGACATTTGGTTTTCCGACTATGACTGTTGAAACCCCCTCACGCAGAATACGTCCTGCATCATAGTTTTCAACAAGTGAGAAAAGTTCCTTTCTGACGGTATCAAGCTCTTCGCACAGCTTATCAGGCTCAACTTCGGGGATATCTTCTTCGGGATAATCCGCCCATGCAGCGAGGTCACCGAGGATTTTCATAAGCTTTTGGGAGCATATGCGGGACTTTCTGAAAGCCGCACCTTCACGCAGTTCTTCTGCAATTTTAAGCTCCATATCACTTTTAGCGGAGATTATATCCATAACCGCCTCAGCCTGAGTGAGGTCAAGTTTTCCATTCATAAAGGCACGTTTGGTAAATTCGCCTGCCTCAGCGTTTTCAGCACCGTTTTTAAGGGCAGTACGGAGAATTTTTCTTGAAATAAACAGTCCTCCGTGGCATGAAATTTCAACAACGTCCTCGCCCGTGTAGCTGTGGGGAGCTTTAAAAACAGTTAAAATGCAGTCATCAAGTCTTTCGCCGTTGTCATGGGCGATGCCGTAACAGCAGGTATATCCCGACATATCGGATATTTTCTGATTTCCGAAAGGCTTGAAAATGCGTTCTGCAACGCTTATTGCATTATTTCCCGATATTCTTATTACAGCGATTCCGCCCACTGCATTGGGCGTAGATATAGCAGCAATTGTATGCAAAAAAATCCCTCCTAAAAAAACAACGGCATTAAAGCCGCTGTTTTGTAATATTTCTGATTCAACAGTCTGTTGAGACTTATGTTGAAAACTTAAAGTTCGATTTTTCCGTAAAGACCGCCCTCCATTGAATCTTCGGGCTTAGGCTTTTTATAGTCTTTTTCAAAGCTTGTTGAAAGGTCAATGGACTTACGCTCCATAGGTTCGTTATTATTTCTTCTCGGACTGTTTCTTCTGTCGTTTCTTCTGCGGTCATTGCGGTCATTTCTGCCGTTTCTGCGCTTATTGTTTGGTTTGGGGTTATTTGAAGAAATAATAATTTTTCTGTAAGGTTCTTCGCCGACAGAGCGTGAAGAAACGCCCTCTATCTTTGAAACAGCGGAATGAATCACACGTCTTTCATAAGGATTCATAGGTTCAAGGGGCTGAGACCTGCCTGTTCTGAGGACAGATTTAGCGACTTTTACGGCGAGCTGTTCGAGAGTTTCTTTTCTTTTGCTTCTGTAACCGAGGCAGTCAATAGTAATGCGGAAATAGTCCTTGTCGCCCTTATTGGCGATAATTGAGCAGAGATACTGGAGAGAATCGAGAGTTTCTCCACGTCTGCCTATGACAGTGCCGTTATTATTGCTTTCGATATTTATAACTGCGCCTGATTCGTTCTGATAAACGGTAAATTCAGGTTCTATATCCATAGCTCTCAGGACGCTTGTTATGTAGTCCATAGCGATTTTGACCTTAGGTTCGATAAGGCTTTCGTCCTCAATGAGTGCGAAATTATCGAGAGAGAACTCCTCATCATCTGTTTTTTCCGCAGTTTCAACAGTTTCCTCAACAGGCTGTGGAATACTGATTTCTTCGGGTACGGAAGCCTGAACACTTTCTGCAGCTTCCTCAACTTTTTCCTCAGTTTCCTGTGGAATTTCCTCGGCAGGTTCCTGAACAGCTTCAACAGTTTCCTCGATTTTCCGGGGTTCGGGGGATACATCCGCTGTCTTTTCAACAGTTTCAACTGTTTTTTCAACAATTTCCTCAGCTTTCACGGGTTCAGCCGCTGTATTTTCGGCAGGTTCGGGGGCAGCGGGAGCTTTTGCAGGTTCATATGTAGCCTTTACTTTTGCATCAGATTTACCAAGACCGAGGAATCCTTTTTTACCTTCATCAATAATTTCAAATTTAATCTGGTTGATATTTTTTCCGAATTTGGCAGCCGCAAGGCTTTTAGCCTCCTCAACTGTCTTTGCTGTAAATATCTCAGTCATATTTATACCTCCATCAATCCTCATTGTCGTTTTCGTTATATTCATCGCCGTATTTTTCAGCCATACGTTTTCTTGCCTCGGCTATACGGTCATGGTTTTGTTTATTAGATTCAGAGCGTGAAACTTTGTCGCCGTCATTGTTATTGTTTGCAGCCTGCTGCTGTAGTTCAGCCTGTTCCATAAGTTTCTGCATAAAGGTCTTTTTTTCTGGGTGTTTTTCGGCATATTCCTTCATTTTCTGTTTTTCCTTTTCATTTATCACAGCAGTTCTTTCGGGTGTAAAGTAATGATTGAGGGCAAAAGTTATGATAAATGAGAAAAGAGATGACCATATCCAGTAGAAACCTATGCCTGCGGGGAGAGAAAATGCGAAATATATTGACCATATTGGCATAAGGTACATCATGGCATTCATACAGCCCATATTCTGCATATTGGGGTTAGTTTTCTTCTGGTGCATCTGGCTGTAAAAAGATGAGAGAAGCTGCGCAATACCTGCAAGAAACGGAATTGCAAAGAGTATTATAGATTCCCTGTTCCATGTATCGGGGCGAAATTCGGGAGTTTTTCCGAGATTTGCGCCGAAAAGCGTAAATTTTGCACTGAATTCGGCAACGGAATCCTTGAAATTTTCTGCGATATTGGTGAAAGCGTCGGGATTTTTGTCAAGCTGTTCCATAGTGAGAAGCTCACATCTGAGGTTCTTCACATTGAAGGGCTTGTCTGCAAGACCTGAGGCGACATCGACAGCGGCGGATATGACGGACTTGCTTATATGCAGGATATGTGTTATGGGCTTGTAAACAACGTCAATAACGCCGAAAAGGAGAATCATCTGAATCAGTGCAGGCAGGCAGGAAGCCATGGGATTTACGCCTTCTTCCTGATACAGTTTCTGCTGTTCCTGCTGAAGCCGTTCGGGGTTGGTTGAATAACTTTTTCTTAATTTTTCAAGTTTGGGGTTAAGCAACTGCATTCTCGCAGCACTTTTCTGAGTTTTGTAGTTTACAGGGAAAAGGAGAAGTTTTGTAACGACTGTAAACACAACGATAGAAACGGCATAATTGCCGAAAAAACTGTATATAATGCTCATAAGGTATCCGAAAGGGATACCGATAATATCATAAATACCCAATTAAAGTACCTCGCTATCAGGGGATATGTCGTCATTATCAGGCGCATACTCAGGCTGTTGCGGAAAATTTCCGAAGCGGTCATATTTTCTGACTCTGAATGTAAATTTTTCGGGAACATAGTCGATACCGCCCATAGACCACGGATTACAGCGGAGAATACGCCATACAGCGAGTGCAAGACCTCTGAATGCGCCGAATTTTTCGATTGCTTTCAGGGCATAGCAGCTGCAAGTAGGGTAATACTTACACTTAGGAGGGGTAAGGGGGGATATAAATTTCCTGTAAAACTTTATCAAAGACATAAAAACAAACTTCATAAGGGGGTCACTTCTGCATCTTTTTTATATTTTTAACTATATCAGGGACACCATATTTCTGCATATACGAACAATACTCGTCTGATTTTATTTTACACAGAGTATCTCTTGCGACTATGACTATATCCAGACCTATGGGCAAATCTTTTTCACAAAGTCTGTAAGCGAGTCTTATAAGTCTTTTAGCTCTGTTGCGGCAGACGGCGTTTCCGATTTTTTTCCCTGCGGTTATGCCGAATCTGTTGAAGGGTCTGCCGTTTGGTCTGACGTATATGACTGAATATTTTGACGGGATATACCGTCCTTTTTTATACAGGGCAACGAAGTCCCTGTTATCCTTAATAATCTGAGTATAAAGCATAATAATACCAATTGAAATAGAAAACAAGCACATAAAAGCGATGTGCAGCACAGTGTTGAAATCAGCGGATTTCCGCAGTATGGGGGAGGAAAAGGCTGATTCTTAATAAAAAAGACCACAAAAAACAAATTTTGTGGTCAGCTTCGTCAGTGAGTTAATCTTGCTCTGCCCTTAGATCTTCTACGAGCTAAAACCTTTCTGCCGTTCTTTGTAGCCATTCTCTTCATGAAGCCATGCTCCTTTTTTCTGTGGAGCTTTTTGGGCTGGTAAGTTCTTTTCATAATTCAAAGTCCTCCTCTCGATAATGATAAAACAAGGACGAAAGTCCTGATTTGGTAAAACAATGTGACAGTCAGACTATCACAACTACACTATAAGATTATAATTCAAAAAAAGCGGAATGTCAAGCTTTTTTCAGAAAAAATTTTGCAATCCCGATATTTTTATATTTTTTAACTTTAAATAAGCCTGTTTCTCCCACAAAAAATTTTTTTAAACTCCTCCGATGTTGAAATGTTGAAAGAATTGTTGAAAACTCAGAAACACCTTTTCCGCAGACTCTTTTCTTTCCCTGTAATCAGCCGAAAATCCGCCTTAATATAAAATCTGCCCCTGTTTCAACAGATTGTTAGTTAAGATGTTGAAAATATCATTTTTTTGCAAATTTACTATTGCATTTTCAGCGCAAATATGTTATAATATGTTATGTATTATTAATAAGAGAGCAGTGTTGATAAATAATACTTTTAACATTTCTGAACTGCCTGCCCTTACAGCAGTTTTCCGAACAATTTTCATGCGTTGTTTTCAGTGCATACCACAATTACAACGGCAGCACAGCTTTCTTCACACAAATTTTTACGGAGGTATAACATGAACTCATTTGAGGAAGTCTTTGAAAATGTAAAGAAATACTGCCTTGAAAACAACAAAATTCCAGAAATCGGACTAAAAACATGGATAGACCCGCTCACCCCCGTCAGATTTGACGGCTCGGAAGCTGTGTTCAGCGTGCAGACAGATTTTCAGAAAAATATCGTCATGACAACCTATGAAACCATTCTCAGCGAAGCTTTCTACAACGTCCTCGGACTTAAAGTTAAAATAACAATAAACGTCGAGTCCGAAGAACCTGCACCGCCCCCCACTCCTACCTATGCGGAACTCGACCAGAAAAACGAGGAACTCGAACAGTCCTATAAATTCGCAAACTATGACTATACTTTCGATACATTCATCGAAGGTCCGTCAAACAGTTTCGCCCTTGCGTGCAGTAAATCAGTCGCAAAAAACTGCGGCGAAAGAGAAGTCCCCGGCTATAACCCGCTTTTCATATACGGACCCTCAGGAATGGGCAAAACCCACCTCATAACAGCTATCGCAAATGAAGTGAGAAAAAATCAGCCCGATTTCAACGTAGTCTATGTAACAAGCGAAACTTTCGGAAATGACCTGATCGCCGCTATAAAAACCAACCTCATATCCGATTTTCAGGAAAAATACCGCACTGCCGATATTCTCCTCGTAGACGATATACAGTTCTTTGCAGGAAAAGAAAGAATGCAGGAGGAATTTTTCCACACATTCTACAAACTGCATCAGGAAGGAAAACAGGTCGTTATAACCTCCGACAAGCCGCCAAAGGAACTCATAACCCTCGAAGCAAGACTCAGAACCCGCTTTGAAGGCGGTCTTATAGCCGATATCTCTGCTCCCGACTATGAAACAAGACTTGCAATCATAAACCGCAAATCCGAACTTCTCGACCTCAGAATGCCACCCGAAGTCTCCGAATTTATGGCAAACCGCCTTAAATCCAATATCAGACAGCTTGAAGGTGCTGTCATGCGCCTTAAAGCCATAACACACTTTGCAGGAAACCCGATAAGCATTTCAATGGCTCAAAGCGTAATAAGAGATGTCCTCACCGATGAACAGCCAATCCCGATAACCGTTGAGAAGATAATATCCGAAGTTTCAACCGTATACGGAGTATCTCCCGAAGATATACGCTCAAATAAACGCTCCCAGCAGGTGTCAATCGCAAGAAAAGTCGCAATATACGTTGTCAGGGAAATAACCCAGATGCCTCTTGCATCAATAGGCACAGAATTCGGCGGACGTGACCATTCAACCATTGTTTATTCAGTCAACAGCGTCACCGAAGCCATAAACAAAGATGCCAACCTCAACAACCTTGTAAGTGATATAATCAAGAACATAAAGGACAAAAGCAAGCCCTGACTTTTCAACAATCTTTCAACACCCGAAAATTGTTGAAAGTGTTTAACTAACAGCTTTCCACAATTTTCTCAACAGTGTGTTGAAAACAATGTTGAAAACTTTTCGTGCTATTTACAGCCGTTTATAAGGGTTTTCCACAAGAGTTTCAACAGGTTTTCAACATCTTTCAACAATCCACTTTCAACACTTTCAACTTGTTGAAAGTTAAATGAATTAAAAAGCCGAGTTTTCAACATTTTTTTCAACAATTTCTCCACATTTTCTCAACACTTTCAACAGATTAAATCAATTAACAAAGTTTTCAACATTTTTCCACAATTTTTCAACAGTCGATTGTTGAAAACTTTTGGCTATATATAGCCTTAAACAGGCTAAACTAACTTTTCAACAGCCCCTACTACTACTACTATAATAATTATACATATCTTATCATGCATGAACCGCAGCAAAAAATTTTTCCGTAACGTTAAATTCAGAGAGGAAAAAATATTTCTCTCTTTCTCATAGAAAACTTCAAAGAAAATCTGAGAATATTATTTTCACTCAAAGAAAATATATTCCTCTCAGACAAAATAAAAACGGAGGCAAACATGAATTTCATATGCAATAAAACAGCTCTCAGTGAAGCTATCACCAATGTATCAAGAGCAGTATCACAGAAATCAACCATAACTGCCCTTGAAGGAATAAAAGTAAGCGTATCTCCGAACAGAGTGGAACTCACAGGCTATAACCTCGAACTCGGAATACAGACTTCAATAGCCGCAAATACGGACGATACAGGAGAATTTGTGGTAAATGCAAGGCTTTTCAGTGAATTTGCAAGAAGAATGGCAGGAGATACCGTGAACTGTCAGGTGGACGAAAACGGTGCTATACGTCTTTCATGCAGTTCAACCGAATGCAGCTTCTCGGCAATATCTGCAAGCGAGTTTCCCGACCTCCCTGTTGTTGATGCCGAAAAATGTTTTATCGTAAAACAGAAAACCCTCAAATCCATGATAAATATGACCAGCTATGCCGCATCGGTAAAGGACAGCAAGCCTATACTCACAGGAGAACTCTTTGACATATCCGACAACGTGTTCAATCTCGTTGCAATAGACGGCTTCCGTCTCGCCATAAGAAGCGAAGAAACAGATTACAGCGATACACTCAGTTTCGTAGTCCCCAAAAAAGCCCTTCAGGAAATATCCTCACTCATAAAGGACGAGGACAACGACTGCACAATATCAACCAACGAAAAGCATATAATCTTCAAGATAGACGATATCATAGTAATATCCAGACTGCTTGACGGACAGTTCCACAACTACAAGACCAGTATTCCTGCAAGCTATAAAACCGAAATCCTTATGAACAAGAAAGACCTTATGACAAGTCTTGACCGCTGTTCACTGATAATAGACGAAAAAAACAAGGCTCCTGTCCGCTTTGAAACAGAAAACGGTATCGTAAAAGTAAGCTGCAAGACAAGCATAGGAAAAATAAATGACATAATCAATGCGGATATCTCAGGCGATGCCATCACCATAGGTTTCAACAACAGACTCCTGCTCGATGCCCTCAGGGCTGCGGAAGGCGATAAAATAAAACTCCGTTTCAGCGGCGCAACAAGAGTAATAGAAATTCTCCCGCCCGAAGGAGAAAGCTATATATTCCTCGTTATGCCCATACAGCTCAGAAACTGACAGGAGCAGAAAGGAAATTTATGTCCGAAATAAAAATAACAACGGAATTTATCAAGCTTGATTCCCTCCTGAAATTCGCAGGACTCGCCGATACAGGCGGCGAAGCAAAAATTCTCATACAAAACGGACAGGTTCTCGTAAACGGCGAAGTATGCACCATGAGAGGCAGGAAAATTCGTGCGGGCGACCGTGTCTCAGTCGCAGGAGAAGACGAGGTAACTGTCATTTGATAATCACCTATGCCGAAATAGACGGATTCAAAAACCTGAAAGGCATATCCTTTGCACCCGACCCGAAATACAACATAATCACAGGAAGAAACGCTCAGGGAAAAACAAACCTCCTCGAAGCAATGTGGATAATGTCAGGCTGCAAAAGTTTCAGAGGGTCAAAGGAAAAAGACTATATAAGCCTTGATACAGGCAGAATGTCCGCACAGCTCAGAATCCTCGACAGCGCAAGAGAACAGAAAATACAGTTCAGTATGAACAGAAACGGAAACTGTCCCAAATCCATATCCCTCAACGGAGTAAAACAAAAAGGCTCAAAATCACTTTTTGACACGTTCAAGTGCATAGCCTTCATACCCGATGATACCGAGATTATCAAAGGCTCACCCGAAAAGCGCAGAAACTTCATAGATATGGCAGCCTCACAGCTTGACCCCGTATTCATTTCGCATATAAACCGCAGCAATGCCATAATGAACCAGCGCAACAGCCTCCTCAAAAAAATCATGCAGTCAGGCGCAGACCGCAGTATCCTCGATGTATGGGACAGACAAGCGGCAAAGGAAGGCTCGCTGATTTCCTATATGCGAAATTCCTATGTCGGAAAAATAAACGCAATCTGCGGCAGACTCTACCGCATAATATCAGGCGGAAGCGAGGATATGGAACTCGAATACAAATCCAATGTGTTCAGAAGCAGCGATTTTCTCACACCGTGCGGAAATGCCGCCTTTGAACAGTATTACGGAAAACTGCATGAATCCGCAGAATATGACATACGCACAGGTTCTACTCACGCAGGCGTGAACCGTGACGAAATAATCATAAAAATCAACGGTCTGAGCGCAAAAGACTACGCCTCACAGGGACAGATAAAATCCGCCGCACTCGTCATGAAACTCGCACAGGCTGAAATATTCATGCAGAAATCAAAAGATGCCCCCGTCGTTTTCCTCGATGACGTAATGGGAGAACTCGACGAAAACAGACAGAAATTCATATTCGATGTCATAAAGGATATGCAGGTGTTTCTCACAACACCCAATGAAAGTGCTATTCTTCCCGAAA
>ODAI012026651.1_pt1 | contig 39291 bp, 32 predicted proteins | sample 1539321 | NCBI WGS metagenome assembly ODAI01 (sample SAMN02144231, study PRJEB22623) | gut metagenome | biome: sheep rumen | host: Ovis aries | place: New Zealand
GAGAAAGGCTGAGAAAAGACTCTGTCGCTATGCACAGCCTTAAAACCCTGACAGCACAATAAAATTGTCAACAGGACATATTTGCTGATTTTACTAAAATGACAGCAAATATGTCCTGTTCTTTGTGCTATTGTGCTGTGATCTGAGCAAAAACATGAAGATTAAAGCCGTTTTTTTCTATTTTTTTTGCTTTTTCTCTGTGATAATATTTATCTCGGAAGCGGGGGAAAACCCCGAAAATAACGTACTTTTAAATGTTGAAATGGGAGGTAGACCATGAACAAAAAAGTTTTACTCGCAACAACAGTTATGGCAGTAGCAATGCTCGGAACAACAGTTCATGCTGAAGGAGAAAAAGTTGGTGTTTCCATGCCGACAAAGGATCTTCAGAGATGGAACCAGGACGGTGCCAACATGGAAGCTGAGCTTAAGGCAGCTGGTTACGAAGTAGATCTTCAGTACGCATCAAACGATGTACAGCAGCAGGTTTCTCAGATCGAGAACATGATCAACGGTGGTTGTTCAGTACTCGTTATCGCATCTATCGATGGTGATTCACTCGGAACAGTTCTTGCATCTGCAAAGGAAAAGAACATTCCCGTTATCGCTTATGACCGTCTTATCATGAACACAGATGCAGTTTCTTACTACGCTACATTTGATAACTACATGGTTGGTACTAAGCAGGGTGAGTACATCAGAGATGAGTTAGACCTTGACAATGCAGAAGGACCTTTCAACATCGAGCTTACAACAGGTGATCCCGGTGACAACAACGCTAAGTTCTTCTTCAACGGTGCTATGGATGTTCTTAATCCTTACATCGAGTCAGGTAAGCTTGTTGTTAAGTCTGGTCAGACAGATTTCGCTACAGTTGCAACAGCTAACTGGGCATCAGATGCAGCTCAGTCAAGAGCAGAGAACATCGTATCTTCTAACTACGCTGATGGTTCTAACATCGACGCTTGGATGTGCTCTAACGACTCTACAGCACAGGGTGTTGTAGCAGCACTTGACGCTAACTACTCTGGTACATGGCCTATAATCACAGGTCAGGACTGCGACATCGTATCTGTTAAGAACATGATCGCTGGCAAGCAGGCAATGTCTATCTTCAAGGATACACGTACACTTGCTTCACAGGTTGTTAAGATGGTTGGCCAGATACTTGCAGGTCAGGAAGTTGAAGTAAACGATACTACTACATATGACAATGGTACAGGCGTTATTCCTTCATACCTCTGCGAGCCCGTATTCGCTGATATCAACAACTACAAAGAGCTCTTGATCGATTCTGGTTACTACACAGAGGATCAGCTTAAGTAAGATGATCGTCTAAACGATCTAATATAATAGCAGGCGGGTATATTACCCGCCTGTTTATTCTAAAAGATATTAAATCCAAAGAAACAATGTAAAAATGCAATAAACTACGATTAATGGACTGGTTAGGAGGGATTTATTTTGGCTAAAGTATTGCTTGAAATGAAAAATATTACCAAAACCTTCCCGGGTGTCAAGGCGCTTGACAATGTCAACCTTCAGGTAGAAGAAGGCGAGATACATGCATTGGTTGGTGAGAACGGCGCCGGCAAATCGACACTTATGAATGTACTGAGTGGAATCTACCCCTATGGTACATATGAGGGCGATATCATCTATAACGGTGAGGTGTGTCAGTTTAACAAGATCAAGGATTCCGAGCAGAAGGGAATAGTCATTATTCACCAGGAGCTTGCTCTGATACCTTATCTTACAATAGGTGAGAATATGTTCCTTGGCAATGAGCGTGGCAAGAGCGCCGCATCCATTGACTGGAACGAGACATATGGAGAGGCTGACAAGTATCTTAAGATGGTTGGTCTTGAGGAGTCTTCAAGAACACTGGTTAAGGAGCTTGGAACAGGTAAGCAGCAGCTTGTAGAGATAGCTAAGGCACTTGCCAAGCATGCTAAGCTGCTCATACTTGATGAGCCTACGTCTTCTCTTAATGAGCAGGACTCGAAAGCGCTGCTCGATCTGATACTCAGATTCAAAGAAGAAGGCATGACTTCGATAATTATATCTCATAAGCTTAACGAGGTCTCTTATGTGGCAGATAAGATCACGGTTGTCCGTGACGGTTCTACGATTGAGACTCTTGATAAGAAGACTACTGAGATTTCAGAGGATAGGATAATAAAGGGAATGGTCGGTCGTGAGATCACAGACCGATTCCCCAAGAGACATGATGTCAAGATCGGGGACATCAATCTTGAAGTAGATAATTGGACAGTATATCATCCTATATATGCTGAGCGTAAGGTGGTAGACAATGTATCACTTAATGTTCGTAAGGGTGAAGTGGTTGGTATCTACGGACTTATGGGTGCAGGACGCACAGAGCTTGCGATGAGTATATTCGGTAAGTCTTACGGTACAGGCATCACAGGTACACTTAAGCTTAACGGTCAGGTAACAGAGCTTAAGACCATCAAGGATGCCATTAAGCATAAGATAGCTTATGTTACGGAGGACAGAAAGGGTAACGGTCTTGTACTTACCAATCCCATCAAGATCAATACGACTCTGGCCAATCTCGAGGCTGTCAGCAATAAGAGCATAATAGATCAGGATAAGGAATATCAGGTGGCGGTTGAATATAAGGACAAGCTGCGTACCAAGACTCCTTCCGTTGAACAGAATGTCGGTAACCTCTCCGGTGGTAACCAGCAGAAGGTGCTCCTTGCCAAGTGGATGTTCGCAGATCCCGATGTGCTTATCTTAGATGAGCCCACAAGAGGTATCGATGTAGGTGCCAAGTATGAGATCTACTGTATCATCAATGACCTCGTAGCAGCAGGTAAGTCAGTTATCATGATATCTTCGGAGCTTCCCGAGGTGCTTGGTATGAGTGACAGGATATATGTCATGAATGCAGGTAAGTTCGTTGGAGAGCTTGCAGCAGAGGGTGCTACACAGGAGTCCGTAATGAGTTATATCGTTAAGACAGGAAGGGGTGAATAGTATGGAGAAGACTAATATAAGCGCTGTTCTTAAGAAGTACACCATGCCGATAGCCCTTGCACTTGTGCTGTTATTCTTCTCATGGCGTACTAACGGGGCAATAATCCTGCCCCAGAATATCAACAACCTTTTGTCACAGAACGCTTACGTGTTCGTGCTGGCTGTTGGTATGCTTCTATGTATATTAACAGGTGGTAATATCGACCTTGCGGTTGGTTCCGTAGTCTGCTTCGCGGGTGCCATCGGTGCCAATATACTTGACAGAGATGTCAATATGTGGGTAGCCGTACTTGTTATGCTTATAATAGGTACACTCGTAGGTGTATGGCAGGGCTTCTGGATCGCATATGTCAATGTTCCGCCATTCATCGCAACCCTGGCAGGTATGTACGCTTTCAGAGGATTATCCAATGTCGTACTTCAGGGTCTTGCAGTATCTATTGACAATAAGGCATTCCTTAACCTCTTCGGAGGCGGAGCTGATTGCTATGTACCGGATATACTCGGCGGCAGCAACATCAATATGCTCTGTATGTTAGTAGGTATCATCGGTGTAGTAGTATATGTGATCTCATTCATAACAAGCCGTGCCAATATCAAGAAGCGCGGATATGAGACCAAGCCTCTTGCAGGTGAACTCATTAAGCTTATCATAATAAGTGCAGTGGTACTCTGGGTCACATATAAGCTTGCAAGCTATAAGGGTATTCCCACATCGCTCATATGGATACTCTTAGTAGTATTCGTATTCGGTTACGTCACGAGCAAGACACGTATAGGACGTTATCTCTATGCAGTCGGTGGCAATAAGAAGGCTGCACAGTTATCCGGTGTCAATGTTAAGAACGTATACTTCTTCGCATACACCTGCATGGGTCTTATGTCAGGTCTTGCAGGTATCCTTACAATAGCCAGAGCGACACAGTCACAGCCCACATTCGGACAGGGCTATGAGATGGATGCCATCGGTGCCTGCTTCATAGGAGGTGCATCAGCTTACGGCGGAATAGGTACTGTACCCGGAGTTATCGTCGGAGCCCTTCTTATGGGTGTTATCAACCAGGGTATGTCTATCATGGGTATAGATGCCAACTGGCAGAAGGTGGTCAAGGGAGCTGTTCTCTTGATAGCGATCATCTTCGATGTAGTATCTAAGAAGGAAAAGAAATAATATAAGGATGGAGGATAAGTAGAACATGAAAAATGTTACAAAAGTTTTTAGAGAACATACAATGCAGATTGTCCTGGTCCTTGTAGTTATATTCTTCGCTATAACAACCAAGGGATCAATTCTGACACCTGCGAACTTCAATGCGCTGATAGCGCAGAACGCATATGTATATGTACTTGCAACAGGTATGATGATGTGTATGCTCATTAAGGGTAATATCGACCTGTCGGTAGGTGCGGTTGTCTGCTTCGTCGATGCGATCGGAGCAAAGCTGATGGTCGAAAAGGGGATGCCGATACCGCTTGCAATGATAGTGATGTTGCTTGTAGGTCTTGCAATAGGTGCTTTCATGGGTTATCTGATAGCCTATGTCAATGTTCCCCCGTGGATAGCTACACTTGCAGGCTTCCTCGCATTCAGAGGATGGGGTACTGCGATACTTAACGGTCTTACAATAGGTATCAATAAGCCCGAGCTTGCAGGCTTCACGAATCTCTTCAACGGATTCATACCCGATGTATTCGGAGTAGAGGGCTTCAATGTGACCTGTCTTATAGTAGGTATAATTGCCTGCATAATACTCTTCGTGACTCAGTTAAGAGACAGAGCCACCAAGATAAGCAAGGGTTATGAGGCTGATTCAATGACGGCAGTACTTGTAAGATGTGTGATCATATCGGCAGTCATCATACTCTTCACAGTGAAGCTTGCCCAGAATAAGGGTATTCCGCTTACACTCGTATGGGTAGCGGTCATCGCTCTTATATATAACTTCATTGCATCCAAGACCACTCTCGGTAGATACTTCTATGTAACGGGTGGTAACATGGAAGCAACCAGACTCTCAGGTATAGACACAAGGAAGGTTCTCTTCTCTGCATACCTTAATATGCAGTTCCTTACAGTCATCGCTTCATGGATCACAATGGCTCGTCTTACCGCAGCCAATCCTACAGCAGGTATGAACTTCGAGCTTGATGCCATCTCAGGATGTATCGTCGGTGGTGTATCTGCATACGGCGGTTCCGGAAGTGTATTCGGTATGGTAGTAGGTGCTACACTTATCGGTGTCATCAACCTTGGTATGTCTATCATGGGTATCGATGCCAACTGGCAGAAGATAGTCAAGGGTCTCGTGCTCCTTGCAGCCGTTGTATTCGAGATACTGAATAATAAGGACAAGAATAAGGTCTGAGAATAACAAGTTAATCCGGCTTAGGATTTCCTAGCCCCATTAATCGGCAGGGAGATGCATCCGTTAAGATGCATCTCCCTGTTCTATTTATCGTTATTCTTTTTATCAGTGAGTCCAACCAGATAATCCAATGAGACGTGATAATACTTAGCCAGAGTGATTGCGCATGAAAGGGGCATTTCACGGATACCCTTTTCGTATCTTCTGTATACTTCTCTTTGACAGAATAAAATGTCCGCAACCTGTTGCTGCGTCAGGTCATGATCTATCCGTAAATCCTCAAATCTCTGCCATTTCATAACATTTACCCTTTCTTGACAATGTTACCAAACGGTAGTATTCTAGGTGGGTAAATGCGACCAAATAGTTGCATAACATTGATCAACTCCTACTTAAGTGAGTATAAAGAATAACTGTCTGAATCATAAAAAGCAGGAAGGAATTATGAAGAAAAACATTAAGTGGATAGCATTATTACTGATAATAATAGTTGTGGGAATCACATCTGTCATAATTATTAAGAGGAAGAATTCAAGAGGAATAACTCGCAACGAGTGGATACAGATGTTGACAGATGAATTCAAGTTAAAGGAGTATGAGCAGTCTGATCCGTATTATGAGGATGTGAATAGAGACGACCCCTATTTTGCAGCAATACAGGCGGCACATGAATGGGGTATAACAGATGGTGAAGAATTTGAAGGAAAAAAGAGAATCACCGGAGAATATGCTGCAATTACTGTATTGAAGGCAGTGGGACCACACAGGATCAAGATATATATGGGATTATCTGAGTTACCCACGGACAGTGATTATATCACACTGGCAGTAAACGAGGGTTTGATAGCCGACAGGGACTTAAGAGCTGGAATAACTCAGGAGATGGGACAGGACATTATTGCCAAGGCAATGACATTTGGTCTGGAAAATTTGTGGATAGATGATTATGCAGATGTTGAGTATAGTGACAAGGTAATAGAGATTAATGATGAGTCGGTAATATCATATACTCCTGAAGAGAATAGCCTGAAGATCAGTGATATATCCGGGATAGAGAAGGGCTCCGTTATAGTCTTCTATAATGAATATACGGGTTTTAAGAATGCAGGCAAAGTATCGGATATAACAGGTAATACGGTCATAATTGAAGAGGTTGAATTATCTGAAGTAATCAACCACTTGGTAATATCTGACATAATCCCTATGTCTGCCGTTGATATCCAAAGGGCATTACAGCAGTCGGATAACGGAGAAAGCCGTATTCAGACAATGGATTGGGGTAGTATACATCTGCCAATAGATAAGGAAGTAGTGTCTTCCGGAGTAAAGGTAGATGTTAGTATTACATCTGATGGGGATGCCAGTATATCCTTTACGGATAATGAGACGGGAATCTCACAGTCAGTTGGGTTTTCCGGTATAGCTATCAAGGAGAGCAGTCTTGATGCTCTGGATAAGGATAGTGCTGTAGGCGGTAATGTCTACTTTGAATCTTCATTCAATCTGAGCAAATTCAACATCGGACTTAATGCTGATATAGAGAAAAATCTGATAACCGGAGACCTAAGCGTCAATTCATTGGTGGCGCAGACAGAAACAGAGATTGATGTAATTACAAAATCGGGTTGTAATCTGGAAGCAAAGATACCTGTTATAAAGGGCTTATCTATCGTAGGGAATGAATACCTTGCAGGAATAAGTCTTGATATATATATGGTCATCTCGTTGGACGGATCAATCAGTTTTGAGGCTGATTTTCCGGCATATGCGGTTTTTGAGTACAGAAATGGTGCTTATCCGAGATTTGATTCGGGAGCAGAATGCAATCTTAATGACGTGAATCTGAACTGCACACTTGAAGATAAGATCAGATTGCAGCCTAATATAGTTATTCTTGGTATGAACATATTTGATATGGAGGTGGATTTCGGAGCAGGTGCATCAGCGGATGTTAAGGTTCGAAAAAAATCCAATATATTATTCTGTGCGGATATTGATTTTTATGCGCCGATACTAAGTATTGGTTGTAACGACGGAGGTTCTCTTTCGGAAAGCATCATACCTTCCATGAGTCTTGATATACTTACATCAGATAATGCCCCGTTTAAGGAAAAATATCATTATGAGAGATACAGGGATCACACAGGAAAACTTGTGGACAAATGCACTTTCAACGAAAGTGAACAGGGAGGATTAGACCTTTCAATGCCACATATATATTATGGTGAGTTCAATGGTCCGTTCAGTAAAGTGGATGGACACTATGAAGCTGAAGGAAAGGTATACAGTGAAGCTCTTGCCATGAGGGAAGATGTAGATAAGCTGGCCATAGGAAAAAGCTTTGAATGCGATGGAGTAACATTTACCGTTACAGAGATGGGAGAACGTCCGGGCTATGATTTTGATGATAGCGGTAATATCGTAGAAGGAACTGACAAGTGGTATATCCTTGACGATAAATACATCGTTTCAACCGGTGAAGGTGGCCAAATGACGAGTAACATTACCGGAGAATCTGTAGAATATTGTAATATAAAGCTGGTTGATCCGGACTCAAGAAAACCTGTTATCAGGGGGAATGAAGAGCTTTATGAACCTGATGGAAAAGAGCAGGTATACATCCTTATTGATGATGAATATACATTCAAAACTTTAGATATTGTAGAGCCATATTTTATTCCGATAGATGTAGGGAAATGGTATATTTTAAATTACAGTACCGGATCAACAGGAGCTCATAATGATGAAAAAGAGAGATTGGCGGGAGCCGATATAGTACCCGGAGTTGAAAAAAATGTATATATTATGAAATGAGGAGGAGAATTGTAAAATGAAAGGCAGAAGAAAAAGTATATCAGTATTTTTTGCAATAATAATGATGTTGGCTGCTTTGGCGGCATGTGGACAAAAGGAGCCGTTGCATGAGCATGTGTGGACGGAAGCCACCTGCACAGAACCCAGAACGTGTAAGGAATGCGGAGCAACTGAAGGGGAACCCTTAGGGCATGACTATGCGGAGGCTACATGTGAAGAGCCTAAGACCTGTACAAGATGTGGAACAACAGAGGGTGAGGCGCTTGGACATGAATGGACTTACGCAACCTTAGAAGCCCCTAAAACCTGTACAAAGTGTGGAAAAACCGAGGGAGATGCTGTTGTCTGTGAGGAGCTTTCGGATGAACGGTTTGGAATTGAGAATTGGAACAAAAAATACTATGACACAGAAAATGTCTTATATATCAGTGTGAAAGAGAATGACAGTATCACGTTTACTTTTTATGACTATGATTTTAACGAGTTAGGAAAAACCGAAATGTCTACATCTACCCCTTATGCGTGGAGTTGGGATTGTTTATTCTCTTTTGATCAGGATGCAGGGCAAAATGTAAAGGCAGGTCTGCAGACATTCCAAACATTTGAAATAACGGAAGACGGCAAATCAGAGGCGGTAATAAAGATATATGATGTACAGGGCAATGAAATAGCCGTGATTGAAAAAAATATCGTAGATTCGCATTTTTATATGGATGATTGTGTCATAGCGGAAGAATGTAATAATAAGAGATACATTGCAGAGGTATCGGATTCCAATGGAGAGGTGATATATTATCTCGATACCCAGACATGGACACTTGTAGACCCGTCTGAGCTAAGTGATGTTGAATTAGCGGAGGATACAAGTGAAGAAATTGAGTATGATAAGGAAAAATACGGTTGGTGTGGTAAAATCGGAGAGAATATGGAAGGGTACTTGGTTGCCAATGCCGATATGAGTCAATGGGGATATGCTGATAAGGACTTTAATGAAATCGCAATGTATGCAGATGCAACTAATTTTAATATAAATGGCTATGCCCTCGTTTCCGATGATGGTCATTCATATGATATTATCGACAGGGACTTTAATGTTATCGCAGAAGACTATATTGAAGGAGTAAGTGCAGGCTCATATGGAATGACGACTCCTGTTCTGGGGGTACAATCAGATGACGAGAATGTCACCTATCTGTATGTAAAGTAGAAGACCGGTACATGAGGTTAGTTGTGAATAAAGATAACCGGATTATTAAGTAACAGACAATGATTTGATGGAATAAGCTAATATTGGCAGTAACAAAGACGGGACAGCGTATGATTCGCTGTCCCATCTTGTTACAAAAGTATCCATAAGAAATCCAACATTTTCAAAACAGTGTGTTTATGCTATTCTATGTATATTAAGTGTTTATTGAGGACTTTGGCATGACAGGGAAGTACGATATAAGAGTATATGATAGCAACATATCATATCATCTGGAAGTAAAACGAAATATTACAATATTACAAGGGAACAGCGCTTCAGGTAAATCCGAACTTGTCCGTATGGTCTCAGACTATAACAGGGCAGGTATCAGTTCCGGTGTAACCATCGTATGCGATAAAAAATGTATTGTTGTAGGAAACTCCGATAATTGGAAGGAAATACTGGAACTGCAACATGATCGTATAATATTCATAGATGAGAATAATTCTTTTATAAAGACAAAAGAGTTCGCAGAGATTGTCAATAAAGCAGATAATTATTTCGTGTTGATATATCGTGACAGTCTTTCACAGCTTTCTTATAGCGTTGAGGAAATATATGGTCTTAGAGAAACAAGAGACACACAAAAATATCATGAAGCGCAAAAAGTATATAACGAGATGTATAAAATATACAATCTTGAGGAATATGCGCCGATAAAACCGGAGCTGGTAATCACAGAAGATTCTAATTCAGGAGATGTAAATATCAGTAAAATAGCTGAACAACTACCGAAATTGATTGAGGTTTAAGTATGCTTAAGATAATATATGGAGATATAGATTCAGACAATTATATTTTTGACCCTGACACATTCTTCAATCATCAGTATAAGGTGGAATGGTTTAAGGATACCAGAGTCGTAGAAATGATAAAGGACGTTGATAAATCTCATGTGATTAAAGACAGGCTGATAGAGAGTCCGGCGCTTGGTATGATTTCTCCCGAGAGGTTGTCGGGTGGTGTAAAAACACTGATTTTGATTGATAAAAAAGATTCATATATATTTAATGCATCCGCATGTGGTGATAATTGTGCCAAGTGGCTGTTAGATATCGGTAAGGAAAAAGACATAACAGTACGTTTGGGATATCTGATGGATTTTGGCAGGGAGGATTTCGAAATAGAGATTATGAATACAGGGAGAATAGTACATACACTTAAAGAACTCGATGATGAGGTAATAGACAATAACCTATTAGTATAAGCTAATAATAGCAGTAATAAGAACGGGACAGTGGTTGATTTGCTGTCCCCTTTTTGCTGTCAGCACAATAACAACATTTTCTGCAACGTCATTGACAGAAGTATATAAAAGTATATAATGTAAATAAAAGTATATAAGAGTATATAAAAGTATATAAGCAAAAACAAAGTATATAGAAGTATATAGGAGTATATAGGAGACAAGGAAATGGAGAGAAATCCGTTTGTTTTAAGCTTTGGGAAGGTTCCGACACAGTATATCAGCAGAGAGATACTGATAGATGAGATCGTGCAGGAGTTGTCATATGAGGATGCGCAGAGCAATTGTTTTATGCTGACAGGTACAAGAGGAAGCGGTAAGACCGTGACTATGACATCCATTGAGAATCGGATATCCGAGAGTGACGAATGGATCGTTATCAGGCTGAATGTTGAGCGTAATATGCTGGAAAGTCTTGTCGGTAAGCTGTATGACAGCAGGGAGTTCATGACCAAATTCGTTGATAGCAGCCTGAATCTGTCCAAATTCGGAATAGGTATTAATATCTCTTCCAAATCTCCAATAGCGGATCTTGAATCGGCATTGGAGATTATGCTAAAAGAGATAAAGAAGAAAAAGAAGAGACTCTTAGTGACCGTGGATGAGGCGTCCAATACGCCTTATATGAAGGAATTTGCAAGCAGCTTCCAGATAATGATAAGGGAAGACCTGCCCATATATCTCTTGATGGCTGGGTTATATGAGAATATACATGACCTTAAGAATGAGCAGAATCTTACTTTTTTATACAGAACGCCGACATACGAGATGGAGCCTCTCAATCTGACTTTAATAGCTGAGAGATATGCAGCCGTACTTGGTATATCACGTGATAAAGCGATGGATATGGCCATCACCACAAAGGGTTATCCACTGGCCTATCAGGCATTGGGAAAGTATGTATGGGAGAATGATGCCCATGAGATGAATACGGAGGTGTTGGAGAGATTCGATGAGGCTCTAAGCCATTATGTTTATAAGAAGATATGGTCCGAACTCTCATCTAAGGATAAGTGGTATATGACATATATAGTTAAAAAGGATAATATGCCGGTGTCCGAGCTGTTGGAACTGACCAAGCAGAAGAAGAACGAATTCTCGCAGTATAGGGCGAGATTAAGGGACAGAGGCCTCATTGATGTGTCTTCGCATGGTATGATCAAGAACAGATTGCCGAGATTTGATGTATTTGTTAAAAAGGTAAGTGATATTGAAGATTAATCTGCCAAAGGATGTAAAGTTCATAATAGACAAGCTACAGTCTGCGGGATTTGAGGCTTATGCGGTAGGTGGCTGTGTGAGGGATTCGATCCTTGGCAGGGAGCCGGATGACTGGGATATCACTACATCCGCAGACCCGTATGAAGTCAAGAAGCTCTTCAGACCTACCATAGATACGGGACTTAAGCATGGAACTGTAACTGTGCTTAGGAATCATGTGGGATATGAGGTCACGACCTACAGGATAGACGGGGCATATGAGGATGGCAGACATCCTAAGGAGGTAACTTTCACCCGTAATCTTAAGGAGGATTTGTTAAGGCGGGACTTCACCATCAATGCCATGGCATATAATGATAAGGATGGGCTTGTAGATGAATACGGCGGACTTAAGGATATTGAGGATAAGGTCATAAGATGCGTCGGAGTGCCCAAGGATCGCTTCACGGAGGATGCCCTTCGTATGATGAGAGCCGTAAGGTTCGCTGCACAGCTAGGCTACGAGATAGAGCCTGAGACCAGAGCCGCCATCACTAAGCTCATTACAAGGCTTAAGATGATATCCGCAGAAAGGATACAGGTTGAGTTATGTAAACTAATTACATCTGATAATCCGGCTCATCTTAGGATCGCATATGAGCTTGGCATTACGTCAGTTGTCCTGCCGGAATTCGATGCCTGCATGAAGCAGGAGCAGAATCACATTCACCATTGCTACAACGTGGGAGAACACATCCTGCACTCCATGGAGAATATCGAGGCGGACAGGGTACTCAGATACACCATGCTTTTCCATGATATGGCCAAGCCTGTGTGTGTAACTGTGGATGAAGAGGGACATAACCACTTCCACGGACATGATGTGAAGAGTGCAGAGATGGCTCATGGGATCATGAAGCGACTTAAGTTCGACAATGATACCATTAAGCAGGTGGAGATACTGATACGCAATCACGACCTTAAGATAGAGGAAAGGTCTAAGACCGTAAGACGGGCAATGAATAAGCTGGGTCCGGGTATGCTTCCTAAGCTGCTTAAGGTTAAGCATGCCGATGTGATGGCTCAGTCGGATTATCTTAGAGAGGAAAAGCTTCGCAGTCTTGATAATCTTAAGATAATATATGATAATATAGTAGCCGAGGGTCAGTGTGTGACCATAGCGGACCTTGCCGTGAACGGAAGGGATATGATGGAGCTCGGAGTTAAGCCGGGACCGGAGATAGGTGAGATACTTGGCAGGCTGCTTGATGCAGTGATAGATGATCCGTCATTGAATGAGAAGGACGTACTGACAGAGATGGCAAGAGGTTTAATAAGATAAGAGAACATGAACAAGGAAAAAAGAGACTTAAAAGCTCTGATAACCGCATATGGCAGAAAGAGTCTGTGGATATCCGTAACCGCAGTCATGACATTACTTATCGCCTGTGGAAGCAGTGCGTCTCCTTCTGCTGTGAATAACAGCAAGGATACGGGTTTTATCGTGACTAAGGCGGGAATGTATGACAGCGAGGATATTGATGCTCTCATAGTAGGCAGGAATGAACAGAATAAGACCATTACCTTCTATAACAGAGAGGTCAACAGGGAATACACTCTTAATTACGATGGAACCAGCAAGATATATGATAAGTACGGTACAGCCATGTCCATGGATCAGGTAGAGGTGGGGACTATCGTGGATATAACCTTCCTTAAGACCAAGAGGCTGCTTAATTCCATGCAGGGTTCACAGAACGCATGGGAATTAAGTGAGATTAAGGACTTTGATATCAATGAGCTTGATAATCGTATGTATGCGGCAGGAAGCAACTATTGGTTCGACAGAAGCATCGAGGTGTATGCGGATGGAGCAGAAGCAACTCTTATGGATATCAATCCCGTGGATACTATCACGGTCCGCGGTGTGGACAGAATGGTATATTCGGTGTCCATAGATGAGGGCCACGGATACCTAAGGCTTAAGAATGAGGAGTATTTCGTCGGAGGCTGGATAGAGATAACGGGATCGAAGATAATCAAGACCATCGGTGAAGATATGATCATCGCTGTTCCGGTGGGTACATATGATGTGCAGTTATCCAATAAGGGAGTTGAAGGTCTTAAGACGGTAAGCATAGACAGGAATAAGGAGACAGAGCTTGATATCGGAGATATTCAGGTTGAGGAGCTCGTTACATACGGCAATATAATCTTCGTAGTGGAGCCTTCCACGGCGGAGGTATATATAGATGGCGAGGCAGTGGATATAACCAAGCCCGTAAGCGTCGAGTACGGTGTGCATCAGCTTATGGTCAGGGCAGCAGGGTATCAGACACTCACTCAGTATATCAAGGTGGGCGCTGAGAATGCCACCTTGGAGATAACTCTTGAAAAACAGGAGGATTATGAGTATACGGTTCCGGTAGCGTCGCCGTCAGTATCCGTGGCGGTGCTTCCTTCACCTTCACCGGTACCTACATCCTCACCTTCTACCAATATAGTGACTACAGGTACGACTATCAGCGGACATAAGATAACCATAAGCGCGCCTACAGGTGTGGAGGTATACTTAGACGGCAGCTATGTGGGCATAGCTCCTATAAGCTTCACCAAGGTAAGCGGCAAGCATGAGATCATATTAAGGAAGGAAGGCTATGTCACAAGGAGCTATACGATAGCTGTGGATACGGAAGCGCAGGATGAGATATTCTCATTCTCCGATCTTGTACCCAATGCAGGTACGACGGTTATCGTGACTCCTACACCTACACCCACACCGACACCGGAACCGGTCGTAAGCGTGACACCGACACCTGAGCCTGCAGCTACACCTGCACCTGCTCCTACACCTACGCCCACACCGACACCTGCACAGGAACCTGAGAGTATCACTCCCGAACCTACGCAGAATTCATCTGCCGATCCGACACCTACACAGGAGACTACTCCGGAGGCAACATCGGAGGTAGTTGCGACACCCTCTGTATGACCTTATCGGATTGCAAAATCATATTATGGTTACATAACTAGATATTGTGGTTGGACAGATATACACATACGGTACAGATTTTTTAAAAATCCGATAAAAAAGCCAAAAAATGCTAATTAATTGTTGACAAAGATTATAAAAAAAGCTATATATAGTATAGGCGTTGGAAAACGCAAAGTATAAACCGATTTATAGGAGGAGAATTTCCATGAACAAGACAGAATTAGTTGATGCTATGGCTAAGTCAGCAGGTCTTACCAAGAAGGATGCTGAGGCAGCACTCAAGGCTTTCACAGAGGCTGTTACAAAGGCTCTTAAGAAGGGTGACAAGGTTCAGTTAGTTGGCTTTGGTACATTCGAAGTTACCAAGAGAGCTGCAAGAGAGGGTAGAAATCCTCAGACTGGTGCTGTTATGAAGATTAAGGCTTCTAAGGCTCCTAAGTTCAAGGCTGGTAAGGCTCTTAAGGACGCTGTTAACTAATATACAGCATATCGGAACGTTAAGTTCAGGGGTAAGTACCGCGGTACTTACCCTTTTTTATATGTATTGCCGCAACACATATGGTATAATGATATTAGTGTTCGGAATGGTGGATTATTATGAGACTTGATAAATATCTTAAAGTATCCAGATTGATCAAAAGGAGAACTGTGGCCAATGAAGCCTGTGATGCCGGAAGGGTCCTTATTAACGGTAATGTGGCCAAGGCAGGGACCAATGTAAAGGTGGGCGACAGGATCACCGTTATGTTCGGCAATAAGGAAGTCAATGTCGAGGTCATCGCAGTGGAAGAGACCGTTAAGAAGGAAGAAGCAGGGAGCCTGTACAAGTATATATGAAGAATAAGTATCTCATAAGAAGTTCCAAAAAGAAGCAGAACCGGGTATCGGTCATCCTCATAACTATAGTCCTTATAATGCTTATAATAGTCGTGTCCGTAGGTAAGTACAATATAAGCAAGCGTCAGGCGGAATATGACAAGAAGGAAGCCAGACTTATAGAACAGATCGAAGAGGAGAATAAGAGAGCCGAGGAGATATCTGAATATGAGAAGTACACCAAAACCAAGAAGTATGCGGAAGAGGTGGCTAAGGAGAAGCTTGGTCTTGTGAAGGAAGATGAGATCATATTCAAGGAGGAGTAAAGGGATATATGCTCAAGGGGGTTAAGCTGGCCTTGGACAAATTCCATATGATAGATGAAGGAGACAGTGTCGTTGTGGGAGTGTCCGGCGGTGCTGATTCTGTTGCGTTGCTTTTGCAGCTTGCAGAGTATAGTAAGCAGTTAGACTATACACTGCAGGTTTTTCATTTGAATCATATGATAAGGGATGAAGCCGATCACGATGAGACCTTCGTAAAGGAACTGTGCGAAAGACTTGAAATCCCTTTTTTTTGTGCCAAAGAGGATGTGCGTATGCGTGCGGACATATGGCATATGTCCGTGGAGGAGGCCGGCCGCAGGATAAGATATGAGAAAATGAGAGAACTTGGTGCGGACAAGATAGCGGTGGGTCATCATGAGGATGATCTGGCAGAGACCGTGCTTATCAATATGTGCAGGGGAACAGGACTGCACGGTATGGTGGGGATCGCGCCGGTGCAGGATGATATCATCAGACCGTTTATATATATGACAAGAAGCGAGATAGAGGATTATCTTACGGATATAGGACAGACATATTGCAGGGATGTGACCAACGAATCCACGGATTACACAAGGAATAAGCTTAGATTGGACATTATTCCGGAGCTTAAGAGCAGAATCAACGAAAGGTCGGTAAGACATATCGCAGCCATGGCCGGCGATATGTATGAGATAGAAGAGTATATAGATGAAGAGGTCAAGGGGTATTATGACAGATGTATCATAAAAGAAGAGGATGACAGCATTGTCATATCGCTTGCGGACTTAACTGAACTTAAGCCGTTTATTAAGAGGGAACTGCTACTTATGGTACTTGAGAAGCTCACTCCGAGACGCAAGGACATATCCAGGACGCACGTGGACATGATCACTGACATATGCAGTCTGGAGGGGGAGAAGACACTTGATCTGCCCTATGACCTTAATGTATGCAAGTCCTATGATGAACTTAGACTCACGGTAAGGAGAGAGCCGGAGGAAGGAAGCTTAAGCGAGCAGGAACAGGTTGATATCAAGGTCCCGATGCTTACACGAGGAGAAGGCTGGACGGGGGATATCGATTCGAAGACGCATATCACCATGCGCGTCATGTCATTAAGCGGTAAGAGCGAAATACCGCACAACACATATACTAAGTGGTTTGATTATGATAAAATAGACTGGTCCGGGTTGTGTATAAGGAACAGAAGGCCGGGTGACTATATAACGATCAATGATAAGGGAGACAGGAAATCCCTTCAGGATTATATGGTGAACGAGAAGATAGAGAGGGGCTTAAGGGACACGCTTCCACTTCTTGCGGACGGCAGCCATATACTGTGGGTGATCGGTCACAGGATAAGTGAGTACTATAAGCTGGGTAATGAGAGTAAGAGGATTCTTGAGGTCGAGATAACAATAGAACAGTAAAAAGGAGAATCAAAATGGCAGAACATGTAGAGGTAATGCTTACAGAAGAAGAAGTGGATAAGAAGATCAAGGAGCTGGGAGAGAAGATAAGCGCCGACTATGCAGGCAGGCAGGTGCATCTTGTCTGTGTACTTAAAGGCGGAAGCTTTTTCATGTGTGAGCTGGCCAAAAGGATAACCGTTCCGGTATCGCTTGATTTCATGAGTGTATCAAGCTACGGCGGAGATACCAAGTCAAGCGGCGTGGTAAAGATAGTCAAGGATCTTGACGAGCCACTTAACGGTAAGGATGTGATTGTCATAGAGGATATTGTGGATTCCGGAAGGACACTAAGCTACCTGCTTGAGATGCTAAGTGACAGGAAGCCTAACAGCCTTAAGCTGTGTACGCTTCTTGATAAGCCGGAGAGAAGAGTTGTGGATGTTAAGGTGGACTATACGGGATTTGCCATACCGGATGAATTCGTGGTGGGATATGGCCTTGATTATGACCAGAAGTATCGTAATCTGCCTTATATCGGTGTTGTGAAGTTTGATTAAAGGAAATCGTAAGGAAAAGCAATATCAATGAACAAATCTAACAGAGTATTTAACTTTTATTTTGTATTGATCCTAGTGGCTGCGCTTATGATGGTGTGGTATGCATCCAATAAGGCTGCATCCCAGATATATACCAGAGGCGGTTTTGAGGCGGATCTTAAGGCAGGCAATGTCTTAAGCGTAGAGATCAATCCCAATACGGAAGTACCTACAGGTGTGCTTGATATAGGATTTACCAACGGTGAGCACAGGGAGCTTAATGTAACGGATGTTAATGAGATACAGGAGTTGCTTAAGAGCTATGATATCGATCCTGTGGTTCAGGATGTTCCCAGAGAGAGTCTCATCATATCCTATGGTATACCGATCTTATCGATAATCGCAATCGTAGTACTTCTGTTCTTTATGATGAATGCCGGTGCCGGCGGAGCAGGCGGCGGTAAGATGATGAACTTCGGTAAGAGCAGAGCCAAGCTTGACACAGATACCAAGACCAAGCTTGACGATGTAGCGGGTCTTAAGGAAGAGAAGGAGGATTTGGAGGAGATCATTGATTTCCTTAAGGCACCGGATAAGTATACCAAGGTAGGAGCAAGGATTCCTAAGGGTGTATTGCTTGAGGGTGCTCCGGGTACAGGTAAGACCCTGCTTGCCAAGGCTGTTGCGGGAGAAGCCAATGTGCCTTTTTTCTCCATATCCGGTTCTGACTTCGTAGAGATGTTCGTGGGTGTGGGTGCATCCAGAGTGAGGGATCTCTTCGCGGATGCGAAGAAGAATGCACCCTGTATAGTATTCATAGACGAGATAGATGCTGTGGCAAGGCGACGCGGTACAGGCATGGGCGGTGGTCATGACGAGAGAGAGCAGACCCTTAACCAGATGCTTGTGGAGATGGACGGATTCGGTGTCAATGAAGGCATCATAGTGATGGCAGCGACCAACAGAGTAGATATACTTGATCCGGCGATATTAAGACCCGGAAGGTTTGACCGTAAGATATCCGTAGGTGCGCCTGACGTAAGAGGCAGGGAGGATATACTTAAGGTACATGCAAGGAATAAGCCTCTTGCAGAGGATGTGGATCTTAAGCAGGTAGCTCAGACAACAGCCGGATTCACAGGCGCAGATCTTGAGAACCTCCTTAATGAATCGGCTATACTCGCAGCCAGAGAGAACAGGGCTTATATTACCATGGAGGATATACGCAAGTCCTTCATCAAGGTGGGAATAGGAGCCGAGAAGAAGAGCAGGGTAATCTCCGACAAGGAGAAGAAGATCACGGCATATCATGAGTCAGGACATGCTATCCTGTTCCATGTGCTTCCGGATATGGACCCTGTATATACCATATCTATCATTCCCACTGGTTCGGGAGCGGCGGGTTATACCATGCCTCTGCCTGAAAAGGATGAGATGTTCTTGACCAAGGGCAAGATGCTTCAGGATATAATGGTACTCTTAGGTGGACGTATCGCTGAAGAGATAGTGTTCGGAGATATCACGACCGGAGCATCCAATGATATTAAGCGAGCCACAAGAGAGGCACGTAAGATGGTGACTAAGTACGGAATGTCTGAGAATATCGGTGTCATCAATTATGATGATGAAGACGAAGAGGTATTCATAGGAAGGGATCTGGCACATCCCAGAAGCCACAGTGAATACATCACAGGAGAGATAGATAAGGAAGTTAAGGCGATAATAGAAGACTGTTACAGGAAGGCAAAGGACATAATCTTAGAGAACAGAGATATACTTGAGAGAAGTGCGGCACTCCTTATAGAGAAGGAGAGGATATCAAGGGAAGAATTCGAAGCGCTCTTTGTCGGCGCATAAGGTGGGGTAAATGGAAAGCAGCAGACTGATATATTCAGACACAACCGATGAATACATATCCAACGTAGAACCGGGAGCAGGCGAAGCGATAAGCATAAGGCTTCGTGTTCCCCGTAAGGTAACGGATAAGGCACAGATCATAGTCAATGATGAGATAATCACCATGAAGAGAAAGAAGAGAAACGGTGATTATGAGTTCTATGAAGCTAAGATCACTCTAAGTGCCGAGATGATCAGATACTACTTCAGGGTGACGATCAAGGGTGAAGACTATATCTATGATCATCGCGGTGCAGTGCCGGAATCGGGCAATCCCAAAGCAATAGATGAAGAATGCTTCTTCAGTGTGATACCCGGATTCAAGACTCCGGACTGGGCTAAGGGAGCGGTATTCTACCAGATATATGTAGACCGCTTTTATAATGGTGACAAGACCAATGATGTACGCACGGGTGAGTACAGATACCTTGATAAACTTACTGAAGCCAAGAACTGGAATGATCCCATAGACAGCGGTCTGAACGAATTCTATGGCGGGGATCTGCAGGGGATCATAGATAAGCTGGATTATCTTAAGGAGCTCGGAGTGGAGGTGCTCTATCTTAACCCCATATTCGTCTCGCCCTCCAATCATAAGTATGATACGACGGATTATGACTATATTGATCCGCATTTCGGTGTGATACGTCATGATGAAGGAGCGATACTTGATTCACCTCTTAAGGGCAATACCGAAGCGACAAGATTCATAAGCCGGATAACAAGCAAGGAGAATCTGGAAGCATCCAATGAGCTTTTCTGTAAGCTTACAGGAGAAGCTCACGCAAGAGGAATGAGAGTGATCCTCGACGGAGTGTTCAATCACTGCGGCTCATTCAATAAGTGGATGGATGCAGAGCGTATATACGAGAATGTACCTGATTATCCCAAGGGAGCATATATAGCTAAGGACAGTCCCTACCATGATTATTTTACCTTCGGAAGCAAGGGAAGCTGGCCGTATAATGAGGATTATGAAGCATGGTGGGATTATAAGACACTGCCTAAGCTTAATTACAGGTGTAAGGAGCTGTATGATCATATCCTTGCGATAGGTGCAAAATGGGTATCGGAACCATATAATGCCGACGGATGGAGACTTGATGTGGCAGCGGACCTTGGCCCCGACAGTGAGACCAATCACGCATTCTGGTCAGACTTTAGAAGTAAGGTCAAGGAGGCTAATCCGGAAGCCATAATCCTGGCCGAACACTACGGAGATGCCTCACCATGGCTTAGAGGCGGTCAGTGGGATACCGTGATGAATTATGATGCCTTCATGGAGCCGGTGACGTGGTTTTTGACAGGAATGGAGAAGCACAATGATGAATATAAGCCGGAGCTTATAGGAGACACCGATGCATTCTGGGACAGTATGGCACGTAACGGTGCGAGAATGTCTACACCTTCCTATCAGGTGGCAATGAATGAGCTGAGTAATCACGATCATTCGAGATTCCTGACAAGGACCACTCATGAAGTGGGACGCATGGAGAAGCTTGGCAGAGCTGCAGCGGAAGAGAAAGCTGACAAAGCAGTGCTTCGACAGGCTGTTGTCATGCAGATGACTTGGGTGGGTGCACCCACGCTGTATTACGGTGATGAGGCCGGTGTAGCCGGATTCACAGACCCGGATAACAGGCGTGTATATCCATGGGGTAATGAAGATAAGGAGCTTATAGAATTCCATAAGGCGGCAATAAGGCTGCATAAGGAGAGTCCTGAGCTGAAGCGCGGTTCCCTCATGAGGCTTCCCGTACCTAAAGGCTCTGTTGCTTATGCGAGGGTATATAAGAAGGAAGCATCTGTCGTAATAGTCAACACCATGAACGTGGATATGGAGTATAAGATACCGGTAAGCCTGCTTGGTATAGGATACGGTAAAAGATACCTCACTAAGCTTATCACAGACCGCGGAGGATACAAGGCAAAGGGAAGAAGCTATAAGGATAAGAATGGTGTGATCGTAGTTAGAGTTAAGGCCGGCGGAGCCGTTATACTAAGACACAAGAGAATGTGGGCAAGACACAAGGCGGAGAACACCCTGCCGGAAGTGAAGGAAAAGGAAAAGGGAAAGTGATTGCGTGGAAGAAGTAGTACGTGACAGGACAGAATGGAATAAAAGAATAGCAAGGATGAAGCGTGAGCAGAAGAAAGCCAGAATGAGGCAGAGACTTCTGCTCATTGTCGGTGTACTTGTAATATGTGCAGCAGCCCTCTTAATAGTGGTGATTAAAAAGAGTCAAAGGGATACCACTGGAGCAGGTGCCGCACAGGACGTAACGGTGGCAACGGCAGATACGACGGATAACGGGCAGGGGATCAGGATAGATACACAGGCATCTGTTGCCGAATATGATGATACCGTAGGGATAGATAATGCCCGGCCGCTCTATGTGAATAACAAAAGCTATTCCTATAAGGAGGCGGATACTCCGGAGTACCTTACCGGTGAGAATATGACAAGCACTCATGCAATACTTGTGGATGTGGATAACGGGCTGATCACGGGAGCCGTAGATCACAAGGCAAGGATATATCCCGCTTCCATGACCAAGATCATGACTCTGCTTGTAGCAGTTGAGAATACAACGGATTTTAAGAAAAAGGTGAAGGTCTCTTCTGATGCCACCAATTATGCGTACAGTAAGAAGTTAAGCGCGGTTAATTTCGACATAGGTGAGGAAGTGACCATAGAAGATCTCTGTTATGGGACAATCCTTCCATCGGGAGCCGATGCGGCAGCCGAGCTTGCCATACAGACTGCGGGCTCAATGGATGCCTTCGTCGATATGATGAATGAGAAGGCTAAGGCCCTTGGCATATCGGATACTACGCATTTTGCCAATGTATCGGGCTCACATGATGACAATAACTATTCCACATGCTACGACATGGCTATAATCATGAATGCTGCCATGGACAATGAATATTGCAGGAAGGTGCTGTCGGAGCATAGGTATACGACAAGTGCTACCGCAGAGCATCCGGATGGTATAGAGATATCCAACTGGTTCCTGCGACGCATAGAGGATAAGGATACGGGTGGTGAAGTGATAGGTGCCAAGACGGGCTTCGTTGTGGAATCCCGTAACTGCGCGGCAAGCTATTATACATCCGCAACCGGCAGGAATTATATAGCCGTTACCGTTAATGCGCACAGTGCATGGCGATGCATATATGATCATGTAGACATATATAAGAACCACACGCAATAAGTGTACTTAAACGATTAAGATTGTGCACTATGCACAAAAAACATGGCTATGATTTGTAAATTTTGTTTAAGAAAAGTATTGTTGTACAGGTAAGGTTGGATTATTATACTAGATGTAACCCCCCAATACATTTTGTAGTTTTTTGCTATACCCCATAAGAAAGAAATACCTTCCCTTAATAGCCGGCGATGCCGGTTATTAACCCCAAACGGGGGTATTTCCTTCTTAACCCAACAACAACAGGCGCTGACCTACAGGTCGGCGCCTTTTTCTTATTTCCAAAGAAATCCGATTGTGCTATTCTATAGGTGATGCGGCTTGCTGTTAAGGTCAGGTTTTTGATCCTTATGTATATTGCGGCAAATACTGGACTTATGCGATATTAGGAGAGATATGAAAGTAGTACTTAAGGAACTCACCAAGATATTCCCAAGCAGAGATAAGAAGGATAAGACAGAGGTCGTGGCTGTTGATAACTTCGATATAGAGATACCGGACGGCAAGCTTGTGGGGCTCTTAGGACCCTCCGGATGCGGTAAAAGCACGGCTCTTAACCTGATATGCGGTCTTGAGAAGCCGACAAGAGGCAGGATATTCTTCGGGGATGAGGAAGTGACAGACCTTCCGCCGGAGGAAAGAGGTGTGGGAATGGTGTTCCAGAACTATGCACTTTTTCCGCATATGACGGTAGAGCAGAATATATCTTTTCCCTTAGGCAACCTTAAGGGGGATAAGAAGTTAAGCAAGGAGCAGATGAAGGCTAAGGCTTATGAAGCAGCGAAGCTTGTGCAGATAGAGAATCTCATGGCAAGAAAGCCAAAGGAGATGTCCGGCGGTCAGCAGCAGAGAGTGGCTATAGCAAGAGCGCTTGTCAAGAGACCGAAGATATTGCTCTTGGATGAGCCCTTATCTAATCTGGATGCAAGATTGAGATTACAGACCCGTGAGGAGATACGCCGTATCCAGAGAGAGACGGGAATCACCACCATATTCGTAACTCACGATCAGGAAGAGGCTATGAGCATATCGGATCTGATCGTAGTCATGAAGTCAGGAGTCATACATCAGGTGGGCAAGCCACAGGAGGTCTATGATAAGCCTAATAATCTCTTCGTAGCAAGGTTCCTCGGAACGCCTGCCATCAATGTATTCAAAGGCAGGATTGAGACCGGCGGATTATATATAGAAGATGTAAGGGTTCTCGATGTACCTGACACCGCTATCATGAACGGTGAGAGGGTGAAGACCGATGGAAGAGAGGTATATGTTGGAATCCGTCCGGAGGGCTTTATACTTAATGATAAGGGGCCTCTTAGCTGTAAGCTTGACAGAGTGGAGGTAATGGGACGTGACATAAGTGTTGTATCCTTCCATGATGCAGCTACGGCAGCCGATACTGTGTGTGTCCGCTCAATAATCAGTGCGGAGAATCAGGTGGATACGGATAAAGATACGGTAAGCTTCTCGCTTAAGCCTGCCAAGACGCACATCTTTGATATGGAGACTGAAGAACTGCTGCGATTTGATAAGGAATAGGCATCTATGAAGAAACTTCGACTTGGACAGAATATACTCGGCTGGCTGTATATGCTGCCGGCACTTATATTCCTTGGGGTATTCATGGTATACCCACTTATTGATGTACTCATCTATTCCGTGGAGGAGAATTATAACTTTGCTTCACAGGTTTATTCAGGCTACGGTTTTTTTAATTATTCTTATGTACTTCATGATACATACTTCGTACAGGCTCTTAAGAACACCTTTATCATAGTCATGATCACGGTGCCTGTATCTACCGGACTCGCACTGCTTATCTCGCTGGGATTAAGTTCCATAAGCAAGCTTAAGAGTCTGTATCAGACGTTGTACTTCTTACCATATGTGACCAATACGCTGGCTGTTGGACTTGTGTTCATGGTGCTTTTTAAGAAGACGGCATATTCGGACGGTCTTATCAATCTGCTTATCAAGGCATTCGGCGGCAGCAGTGTGGACTTTATAGACGGCCCTTATTGGGCCAAGATCATGGTGATGTGTATCTATACCGTATGGGTAGTCATTCCCTTCAAGATACTTATACTTACAAGTGCACTGGCTTCGGTCAATCCGGACTACTATAAGGTGGCGAGAGTGGACGGCACAAGCTCTCTTAGGATATTCTGCAAGATCACGCTGCCCATGATATCATCGACGATCTTCTATCTGATCATCACGGGATTCATAGGAGCCTTCAAGGCATACAGCGATGAGGTGGCACTCTTCGGAACAGACCTTAACAGCGCGGGGATGAATACCATAGTGGGCTATGTCTATGATATGCTCTACGGCAACAGCGGCGGTTATCCTTCTTATGCATCCGCAGCGGCACTTATTCTTTTTGCGATAGTATTCACCATAACCATAATCAATCTGTTAATCAGCAGGAAGACGGTGACACAGTAGCATACGCTGTAACACATGCAAGGTGTCATGTGTGGATGATAGGTAATTAACGGAATAACAGAACAGATGAAAAAGACACAGAGTATAAAAAAGGCAATTACATATATCCTGCTCACCATATGGGGAATCATCGTGATCTTCCCCTTCTACTGGATGCTGCTTACTTCCATTAAGAGCTATGCGTCCTATAACGGTGAGTATGTCCCGAAGTTCTATGCGACCAGTCCCACATTGGAGAACTATGTGAACGCCTTCACTTCGGTGCCTCTTGGGAGATATTTCCTCAATACGATCATCTTCACATTAGTGACGACCGCCCTTATGATGATAGTGATCATCCTGTCGGCATATGCTTTCGCCAGGATCGACTTCAGGGGAAGGAGTGCTCTATTCGCATTCTTCTTAGCTCTTATGATGATACCCAACGAGCTTGTGATAATCACCAATTTTGTCACGATCACAGAGCTTAATCTGCGTAATACATTCTTAGGACTCATACTTCCATCCGTCACCTCGGTATTCTATATATATCTGCTTAAGGAGAACTTCGAGATGATTCCTGAGGAGCTATATAAGGCTGCCAAGGTGGACGGTACATCGGATATCAAATATCTGCTTAAGGTCATGATACCAATATCTCAACCCACCATAGTGACCATCATAATACTTAAGGTCATAGAGTGCTGGAACTCCTATGTATGGCCGAGACTCATAACAGATGATGAGAACTACTTCCTTGTCAGCAACGGCATACAGTCGATTCGTGAGAACGGCTTCGGAAGGGAGAATATCCCTGCCATGATGGCGGCGGTCGTAGCCATAAGCGTACCCCTTGTCATACTCTTCCTCATATTCCATAAGAAGATAATGGCGGGTGTCTCAAGAGGAGGTACCAAGGGATGATAGTGAGAAAAACAAGGCAGTCACGCCTTCATTCAGACAGAAGTATACATGACATCGGGCGAACCGTCAGAAAAAGAACGATGATAATTATGACAATGGTGTCATTATCTTCACTTGTTCTTACGGGCTGTCACGGCCGTAAAGGAATGGAAGCCTTCACCATGCCTGAATCCTTTGATGAGAGCAGGACATACAATATCACCTTCTGGGCCAAGAATGACACCAATAAGACGCAGACGGATATATATAAGCAGGCGATAGAAGACTTCGAGAAGTTCTATCCGAATATCAAGGTGGACTTAAGGTTATATACGGACTATGGCAAGATATATAACGATGTGATAACCAATATATCCACGGGAACTACGCCGAATGTATGTATCACATATCCTGATCATATAGCCACATACATGACGGGGGACAATACGGTGGTAGCGCTGGATGAGCTTATGGATGATCCTGAGTACGGACTTGGCGGCAGCAGCTTAAGATATGATTCTGTAAGAAGTGATGAGCTTGTACCACAGTTCATACAGGAGTGCAGGATAGGCGAACAGACCTATGCGCTTCCATATATGCGTTCCACGGAAGCTTGTTATGTCAACCAGACATATGTTGAGAAGTTAGGCTTTGAGATGCCGAAGGTCCTTACATGGGATTTCGTGTGGGAAGTCTCGGAGAAAGCCATGGAGACCGATTCGGACGGTAATTATAAGTTAAACGGTCAGAAGGTCATGATTCCCTTCATCTATAAGTCCACTGACAATATGATGATACAGATGCTTCATCAGCTTAATGCTCCGTACTCCACGGATGAGGGCGAGATAGGTATATTCTCCGATACAACGAGGGATATCCTCCATACGGTTGCAGCTCATGCAGAGACGGGAGCCTTCTCTACATTCAAGATATCAAGCTATCCCGGGAATTTCCTTAATGCCGGACAGTGTATATTCGCGGTAGATTCCACTGCGGGAGCTACTTGGATGGGCTCCCACGCTCCTCTGTCCGATATACATGAGAGTAAGAAGGTGGAATTTGAGACCGCAGTATATCCCGTACCGCAGTTTGATACGGAGAATATATCCATGATATCTCAGGGTCCGTCCATCTGCATATTCAATAAGGAGGATAAGGAAGAGGTACTGGCATCATGGCTTTTTGCACAGTATATGCTTACTGATGATGTGCAGATAGCATATTCCAAGACCGAGGGCTATACACCCGTGACCTTAAGGGCAAGAGAACGGGAAGAGTATAAGGACTATCTCGCCCGTGCAGGAGAGGATGATAAGGAGCACTATGATGTCAAGATAGAAGCGACTAAGCTTCTGCTTAATAACTCTCAGAATACCTTCGTCACACCGGTATTCAACGGCTCAGCCTCCCTGCGTGACGCTGCAGGTCAGATGATAGAGGAAGTGACCAAGGCAAGACGGCGTAAGATCACCGTCGATGATGCCTACATAGATAAGCTCTATAGTAATATGCGCTCCCTCTACAGACTTGATTCCGCTACGGCTGTAGGTTCGGAGATATCTGACAGGGACATGGGGCCCTTACCCAAGGAATCAAGGAACCTGATCATAATCTTAGCCGCTATATGGATATGTATAGGGGCGTATGCGGTATTAAGAAAAAAGAGTTGATATTTACCGATAATAGGGTATAATAACTTTTGCTAACAGGATATTGACATAATGAGTTGTCGGTAGATATATAAGGCACAGAGGTGCGAAAGCAAGGAGGAGACTATGAAGAAGAGATTATTGGCAATGCTTATCACTGCAATGGCAGCTGCAGCTATGGTTGCAGGCTGTGGCAAGGGTGACAGTGATAAGAAGTCTGAGGGTGTGATGACGTATGAGGAGTATACGGCAGCAGCACTTGATTCGGAAGTGACCATCGAAGCCTATGTACAGGCTAAGCAGGGATGGTGGGAGAATGAAGGTGTAGGAGTAGCTACCATCTACACACAGGATAAGGACGGCGCATACTTCTTATATAACGCTCAGTGCACCAAGGAGGAGTATGATAAGCTTGCTCAGGGTACCAAGATCAAGGCTACAGGCTATAAGTCAGAGTGGTCAGGCGAAGTGGAGATAGCAGATGCCACATTCGAGATAGAGAGCGGTAATTATGTAGCTCCTGCCAAGGATGTTACAGCTTTACTCGGTTCCGATTCCATCATAGATGAGCAGAATAAGTTCGTTGCATTCAAGGGTCTTACCATAGAGGATGCGGGCAACGGCAAGGCGTTCATGTACAAGTATGATGATTCCGGCTCAAGAGGAGATGATCTGTACTTTAAGGTATCAGCTAACGGCAATACTTATACATTTACCGTAGAGTCTTATCTTACAGATGAGAATTCCGATGTATATAAGGCAGTTGAAGCGCTTAATATCGGAGATACCGTTGATATGGAAGGCTTCCTGTACTGGTATGAAGGTATCAATCCTCATATAACCAAGGTTACTGTAAAATAATACTGAAATGTGATAGAATATAAAACCGAGAGGCTTTTTGGTCTCTCGGTTTTGCAATTCGTAAGATAATCGGGACGGACACCGCATAGGATGATTAAGACCTGTCTGACAGGCAGAGACAGAGGATCATGGTCAAAGAAGTAAGAATAGAATCGTTAGAAGAATTATTACCGCTGTTGACAGAGCAGGATTACAGAGAGGACCTTGACAGGAACAGAAGCTCATATCTCTACAGGGGAATGCCCAATACGGAATTTAAGATGGAGACAAGTCTAAGGCGTAACTGCAAGCATCTGCAGAAGACGTTAGAGCCTGCCATACTTGAGAACTTTGCTAAGTATGCGGTTATAGGTGAACCTACGATTGCCCAGTCTGTCTGGAGACAGATGATCTTGGGACAGCATTACGGACTTCCCACAAGACTGCTTGACTGGACTCATTCAGCGCTTGTAGGACTGCATTTTGCAGTAAGTGAGAAGGATATGGAGCTTATGGATGACCATGATTGTATGGTCTGGCGGATAGATATGAATGAGATGTATTCACTTCTGCCGGATAACTACCGTGCGGTTGTCAATAAGACCCAGTCAACCATCTTCTCCGTGGATATGCTTGGAGGCATCACAGGCAAGCTTGAGCAGTACGATACGGATATGGGTAAGGATGCAATGATCATCATCGAGCCTCCATCCATTAATTCAAGGATAGTCAACCAGTATTCCTTCTTCTCACTTGTCCCGATGGAGATGGATGATATAGAGGAATTCCTTGACAGGCGGACCGAGAATACGGTCAAGTATGTCATAGCCAAAGAACTCAGATGGAGAGTGCGGGATATGTTAGATCAGCTCAATATGAGCGAGAGGATAGTGTATCCGGGCTTAGACGGGCTGTCCAGATGGATAGCAAGGCATTATTTTGTTAAATAGAAAGGTAACAGCATGTTCGGAAAAGATAAGATGCCGGGGAGCGGTATGAACATAATAATCGTCGGATGCGGCAAGGTCGGTTCGGCACTTGTGGAGAGGCTCTCAGGCGAAGGGCATGATATCACGATAATAGACAAGGATGACAGTAAGATACAGGCTCTTACCAATATGTACGATGTCATGGGTGTAGTAGGTAACGGTGCCAGCTACAGTGTGCAGGTCGAGGCCGGCATAGATACTGCAGACCTGTTCATAGCGGTGACGGATTCAGATGAGCTTAATTTGTTATGCTGTACCGTGGCCAAGCGAGAGGGCAGATGCGTGACAATAGCCAGAGTTCACACTCCGGAGTACAGTAAGGAGGCGGCTTTCCTTAAGGACAAGCTGGGACTTGAGATGATCATCAATCCGGAGTATGAGGCAGCCAAGGTCATGTCCAGAACCCTGTCCCTGCCAATGGCGGAGGAGGTCAGCTCCTTTGCACACGGACAGGTCGAGATGATCAAGATAAGGATACCTGAGGGCAATACCCTGGACGGACTTAAGGTCATGGATATGGGTCGTGACCTTACATCCAATGTGGTCATCTGTGCGGTTGAGCGAGAGAGGGAGGTGTTCATCCCCTCAGGTCAGTTCATCCTGCGAGCCGGAGACCTTATAAGCTTTGTTGCCACCCGTAAGGATGCCAGATCCTTCTTGAGCAAGATCGGCTTTAAGACAGGTCAGGTCAAGGATGCTCTTATAGTGGGCGGAGGCAAGGATGCGTACTATCTTGCGGATCTCCTTATCCGTGCGGGGATACAGGTCAGCATCATAGAGCATGATGTGAAAAAGTGCGAGGATCTGAGCATACTGCTCCCCAAGGCGGTCATAATTAACGATGACGGAACTAATGAAGAGGTACTTAAGGAAGCAGGACTTAATACGATACAGGCATTCATTCCCCTAACGGGCATGGATGAAGAGAATATCATCCTAAGCATGTATGCCAAGCAGGTATCGGAAGCCAAGGTCATAACACGCATTGCGCGTAATAATTTCAAGAGCATAGTCAACAACTTAGACCTCGGAAGTGTGATATTCCCCAAGTACATCATATCCGAGGCTATCGTAGCCTACGTAAGAGCTAAGAAGAACTCCATGGACTGCAACATAGAGACGCTCTATCATATATTCGGCTCCCGTGCGGAAGCAATAGAGTTCATTGTGGAGAATGAGACGGCAGTAACGGGTAAGAAGCTGTCTGAGCTTAAGCTTAAGAATAATCTTCGTATTGCATATATACGCAGACATAATAACATCATCTTCCCCGGTGGTGATGATGAGATCAAGGTAGGCGATGCCGTAATGGTAGTTACTACTCATACGGGATTCAAGGACATTCAGGATATACTGCAATAGTGAGAGGTACAGATGAATAATTCGATGGTCAGGATAGTGATCGCACATATCATGAAGATAGAAGCGGCTTTTATGCTTCTGCCATGTGTGGTCGCACTTATATATGGTGAGAAAGAAGGATTCGCATATCTGGCTGTGGCAGCAGGTTCGGCTCTCGGAGGCTTCTTACTTGGACATAAGAAGGCCGAGGACAAGACGCTTTTCCTTAAGGAAGGCTGTGTTGCGACTGCTCTCAGTTGGATCGTAATGAGTATAATAGGCGCATTACCCTTCTATATAACAGGCGAGATACCTAAGTTCGAGGATGCCTGCTTCGAGACCGTATCGGGATTCACCACCACCGGTTCAAGCATCTTAAGTGATATAGAGAGTCTGTCTCATGCCTCTTTATTCTGGAGAAGCGGAACTCACTGGATAGGTGGAATGGGTGTACTGGTATTCCTCTTATCCATAGTATCTCTTAGCGGAGGCTCGACCATCAACCTCATGAAAGCCGAATCTCCGGGGCCCTCTGTGGGTAAGCTTGTACCGAAGATCAAGTCATCCGCAAGGAATCTCTATGTGATATATGCGGCAATGACCGCAGTTGAGATAATCCTGTTGATCATAGGCGGTTGCCCTGTATTCGATGCCGTTACACTTTCCTTCGGAACGGCCGGCACGGGTGGTTTTGCGATAAAGGGAGACTCCATCGCAGGATATTCCGCATATATCCAGTGGATCATCACTATATTCATGATCCTGTTCGGAATCAACTTCAATGTGTATTACTTCATCCTTATCAGACGCTTCAAGGACGCGATTAAGATAGAGGAGGTTAAGTATTATCTTCTGACCATTCTGACGGCGATAGTGATCATATTCATCAATATAAGGAAGCTCTTCGGCTCTGCGGGAGAGGCGGTCAGGCACGCTGCCTTTCAGGTGGCATCCATCATAACTACAACGGGATATGCGACTGTAGACTTTGATAAGTGGAATACTACATGTAAGATCGTACTCATAATGCTCATGTTCATCGGTGCCTGTGCCGGCAGTACAGGCGGCGGTATCAAGGTCAGCCGCTTCATCATTACAGCCAAGACCATAGGCAAGGAGATCAATTCATACATACATCCAAGGAGCATTAAGAAGATAATATATGACGGCAAGCCCGCCGAGCATGTGATGATAAGGTCAGTCAATGTCTTCATGGCTACTTATGTGGTCATACTTGCGGTATCGGTGCTGCTTGTAAGCTTCGAGGGAGAAGATCTGATCACTACGGTTACGGCTGTTATCACCTGTATCAATAATATAGGACCCGGATTTAATAAATTGGGACCTGTATGTAATTTTGGCTTCCTTAACGGCTTCACCAAGGTGGTGCTAATGTTTGATATGCTTGCCGGAAGACTTGAGCTCTTCCCGCTCGTGATACTGTTCCACCCTAAGATGCTTAAGGAGCTTGTGATCACTCGCAGGAAAAAGACAGGCGTCTAGGCTTTCTTCAAAAGCCATTATCATATATGTCAAAGGAGCAATTCCATAAGATGAAGAATAAGAGAATCGACAGTAAAAAGATCATAACGATAGTAGCTTTATGGGCAGCTTTCCTGCTTTTTACCGTATTTGCCGCAACTGTGGATGTTAAGCCCATAGGTCCTGAGAACAGCAAGGTCGGTTTTGCTTCCATTAACGGAGCTTTTCATGAGCTTACGGGATTTAACATATTCTGGTATAAGCTTACGAAGGTGCTTGGTATACTGGAGATCCTCACAAGTGTATTCTTCGTATGTTACGGTCTTATGCAGGTCGTTAAGAGAAAAGGTATATCCGGTGTGGATAAGGATCTTATCGCCTTGTATGTATTCTATGCGGCAGTTGTTTTTTTCTATATACTTTTTGATAAGATCATCATCAATTACAGGCCGGTCATAATGGATGAAGGGCTTGAGGCATCTTATCCCTCCACACATACACTGATCGCTGTCTGTGTACTGTCTACAGCCATCATACAGACAGGAAGACGTATAACGGATACTGTGATGAAGCGTCTGCTTACGATACTGTGTGCCGTCATAATGGTAATTACCATCATCGGGCGCCTTATAAGCGGTGTACACTGGTTTACAGATATCTTAGGCGGAGTATTGCTTTCCGTGGCACTGGTATATACATATCGAGTATATATTACCGGTATCACATCTATAGATTCAGACAATTCCGGCATATCTTTACAATAATTATATTTTGCGAATTCTATAAGAATATTTTCCTGATACCCACAACAAAAAAGTGAAACATGCACATAAACCGTGAAACACCGTTAGCTGAGGCGAACTTGAGGGTTGACATAATTTCGGGGGGGGGGTATACTGTTGCTGTGTTATTATGTCTTTGTTACGGTTCTGCTACGTTCTGTGTGATATAATACGCAAGGAAAAATACTCTTTTACTATTTCAAGAAACTACAAATATGGAGGAGACAGTAATATGAAGCAGAATAAGAAGTCATCGGGTCTGATCTTAAAACTGGTAATTATCGCTTTGGTATCCGTGCTGATCACAGCAGTAACTTTAGTGATTATAAGCGGAAGACAGTTAAGAAAAGCTTATGAGTCTTTGATCGAAGAGGAACTTAAGGTAGCCTGTGAGGAGCTTGACAGTAAGCTTTCATACGAATATGACGGCGATTGGGCACTTGCAGAAGATGGCACCCTTATGAAGGGTCCGGATCTGGTTCAGGCACCTTTTGAGAAGGAAATGGATGAGATCAAGGCCGAGACAGGACTTGAGTATACGCTTTTCTATGGCGATACGAGAATCGTCACCACGATAATGAAGGCAGACGGAAGCGGAAGACTTGTGGGAACCAAAGCATCCGATGCAGTCATCAAGCAGGTTCTTCAGAGTGGTCAGGAATATCTCGGAACCAATCTGAATATCGAAGGTCAGAAGTATTACGGCTATTACACACCTCTTGAGAATGATGACGGAACAGTCAAGGGTATGTGCTTTGTGGGACGACTTGCAGCAGATGTTGACAAGGGCGTGAATTCCTCAATGGCACTCTGCATCGCTATCGGTGTGATAATAGTCGTGATTGTGGCAGCTCTCGGATTCTTCATAAATAAGACGCTTTCAGCACAGATGCAGGGAGTTGCGGACAGTATTGAATCACTTGCAGAGGGTAATCTCAGTACAAAAGTTGATGATAAAGTCCTTGCAAGAGGTGATGAGGTCGGTACGATAGCAAGGAGTACCAAGACTCTTATAGATGAGATTAATAAGATAATAGGTAAGCTTAAGGAAGCAGCGAATGATCTTAATGATGACAGTGAAGACCTGTCTTCATCATGTGATCAGGCTTCCAATGCTTCAAGCCAGATCACGGCAGCTATGGATGATATATCCAAGGGCGCAGTATCACAGGCAGACAGCATTCAGAGCGCAGTTACAGATACCGAGTCAATCGGTATGAGTGTAGAAGCGATAGCAGAGAGTGTTACTACACTTAACGATGCGTCGGATGAGATGAAGAATTCATGTAATGAGACGATGGATACACTCAATAATCTTATCAGACATTCTGAGAAGGTTACGGAGTCGGTTGATACCATTGCTACCACGATCGACAGTACCAATAAGTCTGCCAATGCCATAAGTGAGTTCACGGATGCTATCAACAGTATAGCGTCACAGACCAACCTCCTGTCACTCAATGCTTCGATAGAGGCAGCAAGAGCAGGTGAGGCAGGTAAGGGCTTCGCAGTCGTAGCCGGAGAGATAAGCGATCTGGCAGACCAGTCTAAGGCAAGCGCTGACAAGATCAATGAGATCGTCACACAGCTTATAAGAGATGCCAGTGAGTCGGTAGATGTCATGAAGGTTCTCTCGGAGAATGTTATAGAGCAGGGTGAGCAGTTATCGGCTACTAAGACAGATATGGAGAAGATGTCACAGAATATCGACAATGTGGTATCAAGTGCAGGCGAGATATCAGGCAGGATCGGCAACCTCCGTACAGCCAAGGAAGGTCTGGGAGAGGTTATCGAAGATTTGTCGGCTATATCGGAGGAGAATGCGGCATCTACGGAAGAGACCAACGCTTCTATGCAGGAGCTTTCCGCTACCTTCCAGATAATCAATGCGGATGCGGATAAGTTAAGTAAGCTGGCTGCAGGGATGAACGATACTATAAGCTTCTTCCACTAATATATGTATTATCACATATAAGGATAGTTCTTCTGCAGAATTTGCTTTGACGAACATAAAAGCCGTGGGGTTACAATGAGGCCCTGCGGCTTTCTACTTGCTTATTGTGACAGGAGAGAGGAATAGCCATGCAGTACATCACATCTGGCGAAAGCATTATATTGAACATTATGGTTCATATGTGTTAAAATCAAGAAGACTCATGCTTTTGCAATTTCATGCGTGTGAGTCATGTGAATGCACTTTTAAAGGTATATATATGACCGATATCGATAAGAAGAAGATAAAACTTAATAAAACCAACAGGTTCATGCTGATCATTATATCGGCTTTGATCATATTGCTCCTAATTGCTATACAGTATGTGCTCCAGGTCAAGAACAACAGGGATCAGGCATATCGTACGGCTGAGGTTCTCATCGATCAGGTCAAGAATATAATGGAGACCAATGAAGAGAAGGAGCAGACTCTTATTGATTCGCTTAAAGAAGACTATATTACCAGAGCAAGAGCCGTGTCCTATATCATAGATAATAATTCATGGATAGAGAATAGTGTAACGGAGCTTAACAGAGTAGCCGGACTCATATCCGTGGATGAAATACATCTCTTTGATACATCAGGAGCGATATACAGCGGAACAGTCCCGAAATACTATGGTTATAGTTTTGACTCCGGCGAACAGATGGCGTATTTTAAGCCAATGCTTACGGATAAGGACCTTACTCTGTGTCAGGATGTGACACCCAATACTGCCGAGGGAAAGTCCATGATGTATGCTATATGCTGGAATGATGCGGGTACGCGTATGATACAGGTGGGTATCGAGCCTCTTAGACTCCTTGAGGAGCTGCGTTCCAACGAGATATCGGAGGTAATTGCGGATATGCCTTCTTATGATGGTATAGACATAGTTGTGGCAGACAGGGATACATGGAAGATAGTAGCCTCTACTAAAGGTGTACAGGAGGATGCGCTTCTTATAACCACCAAGGTGGATATAGGGAATGATAGAATAACCCGCTTCAATGTGGTCAATAACGGCAAGATATCCTATTGCTCAGCTTCAGGTTATGAGGACTATATAATTGCCATTGTTCAGAACAGGGAAGCTATCAATAACAATATCCCATTAAGTACCGGAATAAGCTTTGCCTATCTGCTTCTGGCGGCAGTCATTCTTTATAATGTATTCAGAAAACTGACGGCTCATATCCTTGAAGAGCAGCGTAATGCCAATACCGATCCGATGACAGATCTCTATAACCGAAGAGCGTATGAGACGGCTTTTGCCGAGTATCAGCAGACTCCGCCCGGTGAGCGATTCATATATGTATCAATGGATCTTAACGGTCTTAAGCAGACTAATGACAGCAAAGGACATGATGAAGGTGACAGACTCATACACGCAGCCGGAAAGTGCATGAAGCAGTGCTTCGGTAATTACGGAAGGATATTCAGGGTCGGCGGTGATGAATTTATTGCGCTGATCTTTGATGATGATGTGCATATAGAGCAGGTTAAGAACGATTTTGAAAGGACTACGAAGGAGGAATCCATAAGAAGTAATCTTAATGTGTCCGTATCCTGTGGCTATGTAAGACAAAACGAATTCCCCGACAAGAGTATCGGGGAACTCGCTAAGATTGCTGATGAAAGATTATACAAGGCTAAGGAAGAGTACTATAAGACTCATGACAGACGTCAGAATCCGAGGTAGTCATTAAGCTATTCGTACTTAAAGGGTACTACATCCTTAACTGCTTCCTTAAGGGATATCTCGTTGCAGTTATTATCCAGATCTAAGAGCCTGTATCTGTCATTACCCATTCCAAGCTCCTTCATATATGTGAGCTGTCTGAAGCCGTGACGGGTCATCATTCGTTCAACCAGGTCTTTATTATCCTTATCAGCCAGTGCGAATATAAGATCCACAGATGTCTGATCGATAGCAAGGATATCAAGGGATGCCAGTATTCCGATATTAGGTGTTGTAACGGGAGCGGCAGCGGTTCCTTCGCAATCACAGGATACAGACATATTACGCAGCACATTAACGTATGATACCCTGTCTGCGAAGTAATCTATCGTAGCCTTGGTTGATTCGGCGATCTTCTCCATAAGTTCTTCTTCCACTACACCCCAGTCATTGCCGTTTTTGGCATGGATCATCCCCTTACCTATACGACCGTCGGCACATCCGATACCTATATTCTTATTCGAGCCGCCGAAGCCGCCCATCTGATGACCTTTAAAATGCGTAAGCACTAAGAGTGAGTCATAGTCAGGCATACTCTTGCCGACCGACATCTCGGAAAACCATTTGCCGTTCTTAACAGGGAGCATAGTAGTGCCATGCTCATCCATTATATCTACAGGAGCGAAGGTCCAGCCGTTGACCTTAAGAGTCTCGCGGTGTAATTCGGTGGTGTATCTGTCGCCTTCATAGAAGGTATTGGTCTCAACAATGGTCGCATCACTAAGCTTAGACTTAAAGAGCTCGGAAACCCATTCTCTGGGAATAATGTTGGGGCCGTTCTTCTCTCCGGTATGAAGCTTAACAGCAACCTTACCCTTGAGATTGTCACATACCATGGAATAAGCCTTCATAAGTCCTTCAGCACTTAAATCTCTTGTAAAATATACAACGGATTCATCCCCAGTTCGTTCTTCGTAAGGAATATTACGTTCCCCACCTCTTCCGGGGGCAAGAATTTTCTCAGGCATAGTTACTCCTTTCATATTATGAAAAAATAAATGCAGTAATTAAAGTATAGCATACACGGAGAATGATAGGAAGCTGATGCTACACTAAAAGTGGACATCCGCGCATAATCAAAAAATAGAGGTAAATCATATTGCGTATAGTCAAAACAAGTGATAAAATATACGCATAATCAAAGATTGGATAGGTTAAAAATGTGCGCATAGTCATAATGGTATGATTGAAAGCAGGGTTATGGCTGTCACGGAGAATTATCATGATTTTAAAAAGAAAAATCTATGACAGATTGCTGAATTGGAAAAATGAATGTCAGGGAACAAAAGCGATAATGGTGGAAGGTGCCAGACGTATTGGCAAATCCACAATCGTAGAGGAATTTGCCAAGCAGGAATATGAATCATATATTCTTATAGATTTTGCTAAAAAGGATAAGGTTGTAGAAGAGTATTTTAATCAATACCTTAATAATCTGGATGATTTATTCATGCTGCTTAGTACCTATTATGGAGTCAATCTTGTTAAGAGAAAGTCTGTGCTGATCTTTGATGAAGTGCAGGTGTTTCCGCAGGCCAGAGCTGCAATAAAGTATCTTGTTGCAGATGGAAGATACGATTATATAGAAACCGGATCGTTGATATCAATCAAGGAAAATGTAAAGGATATCGTAATTCCTTCAGAGGAAAGAAGTATTACGATGTATCCGCTTGATTTTGAGGAATTCGCCTGGGCACTTGGAGAAGAGCAACTAATAAACTATATAAAGAGCTGTTTTGAAAAGAGAGAACCACTGGAAAGAGGAATGCATAATAAAGCAATGATGCTTTTTAAACAGTATATGTTGGTTGGAGGGATGCCCAAACCGGTTATTCTTTATATCGAAAATGAGAAAAACTTTAGTTTAGTGGATTCTGAAAAGCGGGATATCTTGAAACTGTATCGTAATGATATTATGAAGATCAAGGCTCAGTATCGGAGTAAGGTTTTGGCTATTTTTGACCAGATTCCGGGATTGTTGTCCGGGCATGAGAAGCGGGTTGTGTTCAAAGATATACAAGAAGGTAGTTATGCGGATCAATACAGCGATACATTCTTTTGGTTGTCTGATTCTATGATTTCAAACGAATGCTTCCTGTGCAATGA
>ODAI014760767.1_pt1 | contig 39258 bp, 58 predicted proteins | sample 1539321 | NCBI WGS metagenome assembly ODAI01 (sample SAMN02144231, study PRJEB22623) | gut metagenome | biome: sheep rumen | host: Ovis aries | place: New Zealand
CATCAATCACCTATTAAATTTTCCCCATACTCTCCTCTCATTTTTTGATTCCATAATCCAAACAACAGGATTCTTCTTATAACGGCATGACCCAAGATTTTTAAGCCTCATCTGATATGGTCTGTACCTCCCTCTTGTACTAATCCTTTTCGTGAACTTATATGAATAATGAAGTAACCATAACCTCCAAACGGGTAGAATAGGATTCAATGGATTATTATAATATCTTTGATGTTTTGAAACATTTGGTTTATGAATATAAGTCATTCACAATCACCTATCTTTCTAATTCTTTTATGATTTCTTCTTCTGTGAATCCTTTTTCAAGACATAACCTATATATTTTATCCCAATCTTGATGTAATCTTTTATTTTTTCTTCTTAACCTCTGACACTCACTCCTTAACTGTTCATTATCTACTTGAAGTTCAGAGTATTCTGTAAATAATTGAGAATACTTTTCATCGTACTCGTTCAATCGATCAACAAGCTGTGAAAAACCACACAGTATAACTCCTGATACTCTGTCTTCAATGTTTTGCATTACATTAATAAAATATCGTTTTTCAGTCATTCTAACACCAAATTAATTTTTTCCTGCAAACGAGTTAACACCTCAATTTTAGCAGTAATACATTTTCGTTTATGATAATCCTTTTCAGATGTTAATGCTCTTTTTTGATAATTTAATTCTTCTTGAACAAAAGAAACTATATTATCTCTTTTATAATACTCATCATTTGCCTCATCATCATATGTTATACGGTCATCATTACATTGATTATACAAAACATTAACTGATTTAATAAATTCTATTAATTCCTCTTCATTTTTTAAATTAAATTCAGATTTAGGATAATCATATTCACTTATATTAATTGTAGCAATTCCATTATCATATTTAAAAAATGAAGGAATATATTCATTTTCAGTCATTCAGAATCCTCCTTGAACATAAAACAATAATCAGTATACTCAACCACATCATCAAACAATGAACAAACATTCTCATTACGATAACAACAATCAGCACACATTTCAGTCATTTAAAACGCCACCTATTGACTAAATCATTAGTCTTTAAATCCTCTAAAAAAATAGATTTGCCTCCCCTAGGAGTACCGCCCATAAGTATCTTTCCTTCAGGGTTTTGAGAAACCGCATTTATAGCATCTTCAAATGCTTTTTTTATTTTTTCATATTCGTCTTCCGAAAGGTCTACCCCTTCCAATACTGGAGGCTCATTAAAAGTAGGCATCTGCAATAAACCTTGATTACGCAACCTTTCAATCCATTCACAATATGATTCAGCCATATCTTGTGCGGTCCAAGAATCATCCATATAATAAGATAATCTGTTTTTTACTTCAAGACAGAACCAATTAACAAAAGTTATCTCAAATGAGGTTAACTTTTCAGATATTGCATTTGTTACATCCTGATAACTAAGTTCCAGGAAGTCCATTACTTCATCCTTTGTAAATTTCTTAGTAAATTTCTTGTTTGTCATTAGCACCATTCCCTACCATCTTTTTATATTCGATAGGTACACTTTCCTTGTATGCATCAACACATTCTTTATAATTTAAAATAAATTCAGAATTCACACTTGCTGAAGAATAACCCCAATTAACGTTTGTTAACGGAGTTTTACCAGTTTGAGTTAGAACTCTCTCCACTTTGAAAAAATGTAACTCTACCCCAAATGTTTCACAAAGTTCATCATGTAACTTTTTAGTCCATAGTATTTCAGGTATATTATGTTTAATATGTACAGAACTCCCACTCACATCAACCTTTACCAAGTCAGAATTAATCCCTCTTGCTTCAAAAAAAATTTTTACTTCAGCATCTAATTTACTATAGGCGTTCCACGCATCATCGAATAATTTAGTAACATGCCTTGCATCCATCCCATCTCAACTCCTAAAAATTTAGTTTCTGTTCATAGGTTCTGTGAATCCTTCAACCTTAAACCTATAATAATACAATCTACCCCAAGATGGAGTATCAGGATAAATTTTTAATAGGAAATCCTTCAACTCCTCAACAGAATTAAAACCTTCCCTTCTTGCATCATCATTTGTTAAGCTTTTCCACATTTTGTAACCCACATCAGTTATTGTGATGTAGATCGGTTCTGATGAATCCTCAAAAACACAAGTAGCAAAATCATACTTTTTCAAGTCTAATCTTTTAGCAGGAATACGTAATGTCTGAGTTTTCCTGCCTTCTTTGATAAGTTGGTAGAACTCCTTTTTAAATTTGACAATGGTCATAAAATTATCCTCCATTTAAAACAAATAATAAAGTTTCAATCTCATTTAAATGCCCTCTGAGATATTCTGCAGAAATAATATCTCCTTCCCTTTTTTTGATTCGATATTCCTTTCGGAATTTATTTTCTCTAGATTCCAGATATTTCTTTACTTTTTCATCATCCATCTTCACCACTACTCACATGAATAATCGGGTAACCATCAACATTATTCCCACATTTTAATGATGGTCTTGGTAAATGAAACCAAGCCACATTAATATAAAATTTACTTCTAGGCCCTCTACTGAGAGCCTTTCTTATTTTATGCTTTGGCATAATTAACACCTACATTAGATTCAATTTCAAGTGCTTTCTCATAAATAGGAGTATCTATGACAATTATAGCATCATCATAAATTATTTCGTAGCAAGCGTGAGGAACATTTAATGCATGCAATGCTCCTGCCGCCTGATTAATGTCTTTTAACCAGATTTGAATAATTCCATATTTCAAATCCTTAAATACATGGATACCTTCTAAACTATTATCTCTGAGCTTTTGCATGATTACTCCCATATGTGCTGTAATCAAATTGAATTTCTCAGAAAACTCAACAATGATTGTACCATCCATCTCCTCTGTAATATGGAGATATTCGACTTCCTGGTTATTCACCACATATTTCTTCATCCACACCACAACCATTCATCAAAGTTTCATATTCACAATTCAGATCATCACTCATAATGATAACTGCAGTCATCGGTTCATCTTTAACAGTGAATTTCACTCCTTTCACTTTAACATTATAGAACATTGTTGTATTGTCATTCCATTCAATAGCTATTGCCATGACTGCATCATCAGGGTATTTTGAAAGGAGTTTTTGAAACTCCTTATTCTCTATTGTCAATCCAAACACCCATTTATTCATCATCATATATGTTTACTGCTTCAATTATTGCAAGAGCCATATAATAATTGAAGTTGATGTCATCAGACACTAATCTTGCTATTTTATGTAGCTTCAATCTGTCTAATACATGCAAGTCGGATTGTGCTTTATTTTCTAAATCATCTACGGATTCTACAAGTTTGTCATCATAATCAATGACACAATATCTTTTAATCATTTTATCCATATTTTCACCTAATTATTGCTATTTTTTCTGCTTGCTTTTTATTGTTTTTAATTCTCTCCATATTGTATTCAATAATATGAGATATTTCATTTGAGATATGATTAGCCGCATCATTCCTCAAATTAATAGATAATATTTCATCTTCACTAAAGAATCTGCCATGGTCTAGTTGACCATATTTATTCATGAATTGCAATTGTTCTTTGAGGATAGTTGCTGCAACATAGAATAGCTTAGATTCCTCATTGTTTAAATGGACAAATAATTGTCCTCTTCCTTTAACGGAAAAGGTTTTGCTTTTTTCATTTTCTGAGATGTAGACTTCTGCAGAGCCTACATTCACAGGGTATGTTCCTGTGATACAGTCATTGTCCACTACTTTATCATTCACTATTTTAAGTGCGGTTAGCACATCCCCTACATCAGAGGTTACATATTTTAAAATTGTTTTTGTTTCCATATTTATCACCATTAATGTCTTAAAAATTCAATTACACTACCTAAGCAGAATCCCATTACAAAACCAAGTATTAAATGAATTAATTCAAGTTCAGTCATTATCATTCCCCAGTTATTCGACTCCAAAAATGTTTTTAAATTCTTCTTCTATTTTTTCTATTGAATTGCTAAGGAAAGACATGTTTCCTATTGCAATAATCCTGTCAAATTCAATGTACCAATCTTCAATTTTTAACATGTTCCCCATAACAACAGATTCTTCCAAATCTTTTATTGAAAAAACTTTCATATTTCCATTTGACAGTTCAACTGCGATTCGGCAAGCATTATTTTTGATAAGTTCTTTTCTTATTGATTCAAATATCTGTATTTTCATTGTTTTAGCCTCTTTTTTTTGATTTGATTGATTATTATTAATATAATAATAATAATAATAATAATAATAATAATAATAATAATAATAATAATAATAATAATAATATAATACACTAATGTAATACACAAATAATTCTATAATATCAAAAAATGTATGACAGTAATACAATACAGTAATACACAATCCTAAATATCCTCCGAATTTTTGTCATACATTAATGTAATACACTCCTCTTCAAGATGATTTTTAACCTCAACGAGGAATTTCTCAGAGTCAAAACCCCACTCCTCGCCAACGCTACGAATAGAACTCTTCGCCAAAGGCACATGCTCCAAACGATATAGAACAGTTTCAATATCCATATCATCATAAGTAGCAATTAAATCATTAGCATAATTCTTAGCAGCAGAAACCAACAGCTTCTGCAAGGTTTCTTCATCCACCTTTGAAGGAGCAATAATCCTCAAACGATTATTAATCGCTGTAAGCTTATGCTCCTTCTCAGAGATGACTTTTTTTAGGCGACTAATTTCAAGTTCCAACTCTCCTTTTTCAAAATCCAATTTATTAGACTCCGAAGAGACATATTCTGCACCGATTTCTAAAACTTCGGCAACAGAATAAGGCAATTTAGACAATTGCCTTTTGGTCTTGCTGCTTACACGTGCAGTAACCATCTCTGTTTTTGGAGGTTTAACACTCATGTTTCACCTCCTCAACAAATAACCTTTGATGGGTAATGTTTTCAGATTCTGCACATACTTTCATATGCTTGCAGAATCTATGTCTGTAATAGTGATCTTCACAGGTACACATCCACCCATCAAAATCACATGCTACAATATGGGTTGTGTCTTTGCTTCCTGACACTTCCCATAAAGTGCCATCTTGATTAGTTACTTTAGAAAGAATAACTGGAGAAGTCAATATAACTCCTCCTTTTTTCCTCTCCATTTCGTACATTCATTCTTGAATTCCCCATCTTTTGTTTTGTAGCACCAGTATTTCCAATCAACCATATTGTTAATTCTTTCAGCCAATTTGCTTGATTCGTTCTCTTCAGTTACTATCAAATCTTTTTGGCCAACAAAAATTATGTTAACATTAGCTTTTAATAGGCATTTCCAGATTTTTTTAAATTCCTGTGAACGGATTAAATACGCTCTTTGGTCTTTTATTGCAGTTGGAGTTAATAATTCAAGTAAACTACCTACTCCATCAATGATTAATGTGTCATATTCATCACTTCTTGCAATGTCAAGGATAACATTTTTAATGTTCAATGCGATGTTTTTATCAACGTTGAAATTTACATCCAATATTGGAACATTAGTGTAATTTGTGTCATCAACATCAATACATACAGGTTTTAATCCTCTTTTTTGGCAGTATAATTCTGCAGCTGTACTTTTTCCTACACCATCAAGGCCATAAATAAGAGTTTTTGTTTTTCTTTGAGCAGTTTTATCTTTAAATTTGAGAGCCATCTTTATCACCCACACTGTTAGGGCATTTGCCATAATAATATTGGCAATCTGCCAAGAATTTACATTTTCCACAATCAGAATTTTCAATATCAAAGAACAATGAATGTTGTTCTGCTTTCCTAACAAGGTATCTGTCCATTTAAATCACCTGATATAAATGTTCATAGACATTTGCCTCTGAACTTATCAAATGTATATGTCCTGTGGCTGCTGCAAAACTAATTAACATGGATAATATTAAAATGCAAACTAACACAATTAAAATACCAATTAATAACTGATTGTTATTCCAAAAGTCTTTTGCAGTATCACTAAAGGTCCATTTATAATGGGTAGGTTCTACCTTGTTTAACCTTGCAGGAGTTTGTTTTTTGTGGAAAGGATTCATTATAAATCCTCTCCTATAAGAACAGGGATTTTATGAAGATTATTAAATAATGTATAATAATCGTCTTCCCCGTTTTCAAATTCTATGAAATTTAAGCTTTTACCAGTAAGTCTGCCATTTACTTTTCTCCATGCTCCTTCTTTAACAACATATGGTATACCTATTTCCTCAAGTATAGGAATCACATATTTTGTTTCTTTTTTTGGAGTTTGAATTCCATAGTTAACCCTCCAAAAAAATTCTGGATCTACTGGGCGGTCATCACATTTTGCTGTGTAACCTGAGTTGTAGAACATGGAATCGATTTCACTTTTTACTTCTCTCATAGAAATTTCAGGTTCATCGATAGGTTCTTCTATGCAAGTAGAATAATAATGCTCCATTTCTTCATCTGGAGACATTGGCACAATGTATTCTACTTCTGGTGGGATTGTTGTGTACATACTGTTATTCATGTACATCACCTACAGATATGATAGCTTTTAGCTCTTTGTTTTCTTCTTCTAAAATACGATAATTTCCTTTGAGTTTTTGTACCCATCTAAAGAAATTATTTTGTTTTTCTTCAGGCCAGCTTAAGAACTGATGCCTGATATATTCAGGTTCTTTCATTAGTCATCATCTCGACAAATTTTTTTTGGAAAGTTTTCTTTTTGGTGCTGCAACACCATGAGAACTTTCTTGTATTATATTTTAGTTTTCCTTATTATATAAACTTTTGTATATACTTAAATTTATATAATAATATGACTAAATATATTATTATAAATATGAATAAAAATATATATGGAGGTATGGAATTGAAATATAACACTAAAGTCCAATCTACTGGCGGAACACTCTCAACAAGTATCCCCAAAACAGTAAGAGACTTACTGAATCTCTCCAAAGGAGATAGTGTAGAATGGACAGTAAACATATCTGATTCAGGAACAAAAATATCCCTCGAAAAAAAATAATAATCAGACCATCATCATTTTTTTAATATTTCTTATAGATCATCCAATAGGTAATTTTAAATAAATAGTTTTACATAAAATAAAATTGGTTACCTAAAAGAATTTTCATCATCTCGACAGATATGCTTATTTTTTTTGTGTAACTGGTGTGGGTGAGAAGCTGCAACTTTGTCGACCCCACACGTTATATTCAACCACTTATTTTAATATTGCATTATTCTTACAGAAATTTGTCATTCTTTTTAACATACCGTTTCCCATATTATCAGTAGGTACAAATGCAAGGAATATATCTCCATCATGACCGAACATAAAGTAAATTCCATTATGACTACTGTCTGTCTGGTCCATTACATTATATTCAACAACAAGTGGATCATTGGAAAGATATTCTTTGATGGCTTCAGCATCATATTTGTAGATTAAATCTTCTCCTTCACTTACATTGTTTAATGGAGTTACTGTTCCTATTTCTTTGTTGTTATGTGCTGTATCTATTAGTTTTCCATCTTTTACGCTGATTGAATCTGAACTGCGTAAGTCATCTGGTGAACCTATTGCTGATACACAACAAATTGTACTTGCTGCTATTATGCAAATTAACAGTATGGGCAATAACATTTTTTTCTCCATATTTTTTTACCACACTTATATTTTTTTTATGAACTCTCAATCACTTCATTTGCAATATTATATTTTTGGGCTATTTTATTTAAAAGTTTTGTTTAATAGATAATTCTTTGAATAAGCAATTGTTTAATCTTTTTTAGTAATTTTAGTATATTGTTCAAGGGTGAAAAATGAAACACAATGCATTTCATTTTTTGCTGTTCAACAAAAAAATAAAAAATTAAACAATGCAACATTTACAAAAATCACCTAAAAAAACTCATCCAAATCAAAATCATCATTCCTTTTCTGCTCAAGATTTTTAATTCTTTCATCCAAATTACTAAAAATTTCCTCATAATTTTTAATAGTTTCAGTTTTCTCATTTAATTCTGTCTCAATTTTAACAAATTCTGGAGACTTAACACTTAAAGCATTAACATTATCACGTATAGCTAATAAAGGCAACCCTTGAATATATTTCTCACGCAAATTATTACTATCATCATAAAAATAAGCTTGATGGGTTTGAGATTTACCCCTTCCATGCAAATAATCAATTTCAGATTCAGTCATACCTGCTTTCAACAACATAGAACCATGAAACTTCCTAAACATATGAGACCTTAAACGACCATAACTACCTGCATAACCCAAACCTAAATCATCATTTAACTTATTTAAAGCATATGGAAGGTAAGATTTTCTGATTTTAAATAATTTATCTCCAGGTTTTAAGTTTTCACGATGATTTAACAGATAATTATTAATAGCTCTTACAGATTCTGGACTGGAAAACGTATAATAATATTTGTTTGTTTTTTGTCTTTTCAATTTAAATCTTGGAATAATATCCTCATCAGATTCATCTAACACTTTTATCACACGATAAATATCTGTTTCATTATGGTACATCTCAGTAGCTTTGATATAATCTTTTATTCGTAGAGATAATGTTTCATGTCTTGCGCAACCGCTACTTGTCATGAATAAAATTATTGCTGCGAACTTTGCATTAACATTTTCTAAAATCATGTTTAACTCTTCATGAGTTAACAGATCTTCATACTCCATGTCTTCAGGAATATTTACATTTCGGTCATTTAATTGGGGTATTGTGTGTATCTCTATTTCATAGTATCTATACACTGCTTTTACTACTGTGAAATATTGTTTTATAGTTGCTTTGGTATAATTTTCATCTATTAAATGTTGTCTGAATCGGAGCAATCTTGATTTAATTTTACGTTTCTTCCATCGTATCCCTTTTTCCTCTTCCTGGTCTGCCTCATTTATTAAATCATCTATGCTCATTTGGTTAAATTCTGAGTAATAGTCAATTACTCTTTTGTAAATTTTTCGTGTTTGTGGTGAATGATTTTTGAATGAAGAGATCTCATTTGCAATTTCAGTATTAGTCATATTCATTTTTATCTACCTGTGTAGTATATTGTTCTTGAGGTAGAGAGCATTTGAACAGTATTAATAAAAAAAAGTTTAGGTTATTTAAATGAGTAACAGTAGAATAAGGATATAAATAACCTAAACTTTTATACTTTCTACCTACACTACATATTTGGTAAATACTGATATATAAAACTAAACAAAAATTCCAGGAAAAAATTTTCCTGGTAAACCCTTATTTTTTAACAAAAAAAGAATAACTTCATTATAAAAAAAATGAAGACATTCACACCTCAAGAATGACTTCACCTTTTGATTCACAAATTTTAATAGACAATAATATTTAGATCAACAAAGTATAAAAAAATTTTCAAAAAAAAATATCAGACCAGGAACAAATAATAATGCTCCTGGTCTAAAAAAAAACTTTTTTCAAATACGAAAAAAGGAGGCATAAAATAATGGATGTTTATAAAATAGTTTTTCTTTATCCTCAACAAACCATACTTTTCTCCAGGAAAAAAATAAAGTAAGTGATTAGTAAAATTCATTATTTCCAAATGGTGTTAATGAAATAATAAATATCCTATTTTAACTAATCCTATCCCCATAGGATAGATTATTCAAAAATTTTTTTATGTTTTAAGTCCAATATTTTCACATTCTCTGCTACTTCTACAAGACTGATTCTTTTCCAAATCATCAAAATAGTGGTGGTTGCATCATTGGATAAAAAAATAAATACTTATTGTACAAAATCTTCATACAATGTTTCTTCTAAATCATCAGTGATGTCTCTTTCATGTCTAAGTTTATTTAGCTCAATTTGCTTGTCAAGCAATTCCTCTGTTAAACCCTCTTCAGCAAATCTTTTGTTTAATTCTCTTTGTTGATTTTTAAGATGTAATTTTACTTTATATAACTCATTTTCATCCATAGTAATCATCCTCTTGTAATTATACAAACACTTTTCTGAGAAATCCCTGCAATATATGCTTCTTGAGTAGCCCTGCTACGATTTTCAATATATCCACAATAGGCAGGATAATTACAATAATTACCTAAACTATTTAAAACTTTTAAGTTTGTGTTTTCTGCAATTTCATAATGGCCGTATTTGTATTTATAACAAAGATGGAATAGCATTGCAGCATGTTCCATATACCATTGAATTTCTTTCCAAGTTAATTCACTTTTGTTTTTCCAGGTCATTTTCAAGTTATAACCATATTTGCGGTTGAACCATGCGAGACCTGTTTCAAGTCCTTGATGACTAGTTCCATTGCGTGTAGTTCCACATACTGCCATTAATTCTGATTCAGATAATTCAATACCTGTAAGGCGATAAATGCATTGCATAAGACTGTGAGGTCCGCAGGAATAACCAGTTTTTTGGCCAAGTTTTCCACCTCCTGGTGTGGTTATGTATGGATATAATTTTGCAGGTTCTGGTTTTGGTTCGGGTTTCGGATCATCCTTCACAATAATTTTATTAATAACTTTCGATGGATTATGGATGTTATCTCCAGGATATTCTGCAGTGAGAATATACTCTCCTTTTCCTAAATTAATATTTAATTTTGCCAAACCATCTGAGCCAAGGTTTCTTGCATAAGGAACACCATTTACAGTAATATTAACAGTTCCATTTAATCGGTTATTAAATACATCATAAACAGCACATTGATACACTGCCTTTTCAGAAGCAGTTTTTACAATGTCTGTTCCTTCCATTCTAGTATCTGATTTAATTAATACTTGAGCATATGCAGTAGTATTATTATATTCATCATCACTGAATTTTATTAATGCAGTATATTCTTCAGGGTTTAAATTAATGTTTAATCTAGCTACACCATTAGAATCAGTTGTTTTATAATAATCCACACCATTGATACGAATCTGTACTATTTTATTAATTAATGGAGTATTATTTTCATACAAAGCTACTTCTAATGGGTCAGATTCCCCATAATTTTTTGTTAAACCATTAGTAATTATTCTAGCATTTTTCTTTCCATTACTGAAAATATTTTTTATTAAATCAAGAATGCTCATGTTCACATCCTCCTATTATGCAATGTTTTTCTTTAGTTTGTAAGTAACAACATTTTTCAATGTTTTTATCGCAATTTTCACGATAGCAGCAGCCATCATGAATGTTTTCTTTTTTCTTCAAATTATTCATGCTCCTTTAATCATCGTTTTGAATTTTTCACGTTTAACATATGCTTTAAGAATATTACATCTTAACTCCGTTCCTTGCATAAGCATACAAGGAAATTCTAAAGAATCATTACAATATTTACATCGTTTACAAGCTTCATGTATCATATTTTATTCATCCGTTATCCAAGTTACAGTTCCATAAAAATTATTAACAGCACCACTGTTCCAGATTTGGATTGTACTGTTATTGATGTTGACTCGTACACGTAAAGATGAACCAAACAAGTTCGGGCAATAAATATATTTCACACCGCTCACAATAGGAATTGCTGGGCGAAATCCCTCAGGTATTGTGAATATTGTTTGCCATCCCGTACGCCCAGCCAACCAAGCAACAGCATCCCAGTCATCTATTGTTAATTGCACTATGCCGTTTCTTTTCATTAAGCTGAAATGACTGTTATCTGCTTGTTGTGATTGTGGCACATGAGTTACTGTGGTGATGTCTTCGGCTTTTGCGAAATAGGATGAATCATGCCCATCTAATAGGTCTGAGTCCAATTCGCTTCCTGCGCCATCCACATTTTTAAGTTTTGCTAATACTTGTGATGGTGTGTCAGTTGTTCCATCTACACCATTTTGCCCTGCTGGTCCTTGTATACCTTGTATACCTTGGTCTCCTTTATCTCCTTTATCTCCTTTGTCTCCTTTGTCTCCTTTTTGGCCTTTTATGTAGCCGATTACTGCGCATGGCATTTTTTTATCACCTCTAAATTTTTTTTAAATTGTTTTTTTTTGAATTTGAAAAATTATTTTATATTTTGGATCTACTTTTGCATTGGAAATTCGTATGTTTTTGCAAGAAACATACGAAGTTATCGATGCTTTCTTGAAAGATAATGGAACAACAGACACCAGTATCTGGTCATCATCAACAGCCACAATTGACCGTAATGTAAGCAACGAATACACTCAATTTACTGGAACTGGTTCATCAAATGCAGTAATGCTTGTAAAAAATGGTGTGAATGATGTGTTTGATTATACAAAGAATTGGGCTATTGAATTTGATGGATGGAATGCTAATACTTCAAGTATATATGTGTATCAAGGCAGTTCAAGTAAAGGTGGTATAAGCAATCCTACCAGTTCTGATTTCGTAAAAATACGAATAGAATACGATGCAACTAATCAAGCAATCAAACTATTCAAGGATAATGTTCAACAAGGAAATACTGTATCCTTGAATAGTGTAACCACTAATTTCAGTATTCGTTTTGTCGATTGGCAAGGAGATTTGAATTTAAAAATCAAAAACTTCAAAGCCTACTCTATTTAAACAGAGTATATCTTGAAGTTCTTAAATTTAATACTGGTATTGGCAGAGAATCTGAATCCTATTCTATATAATTCAGTTAAAGACACAGTACGAGCATAATGACCGATATTCGGAGTAACCCATACTAAATTACTATTATTGTTAACTACTCCGAATCTTACTGTTCCATTAATATCAACAACATCAAATTCTATGGTTAAATCACCAGTCCAAGCGATTTGTTGTTTTGTATCTGTTAATGCAGAATACCACCCCGTTCCACTTGCAGAAATGGATTTACCAGTAGAATCTGCCGATACATTTAAAGTAGAGTCGGCATTCCACTTCTCACTATCCATACTTGTACCATCAGAATAAAACAAGCAATCTTCAATTACGAAGGTTTCTTGCAAAAGTGTACCATAACTTGCAGTAACAATTAATTTTCCTGCCCCCACACCAGTATATGTTATACTAGCATTCCCTGTAGCATCAGTTACTGAGTTAAAAAATAAACAACTATCTAAATCATCATACACTTTAATATCATGTGCTGAACTAGAAGAATTTAACTTTAAATAAAAACCATAACTCTGACTAAATTCTTTTTTCCAAGCATTAAACGTAACTCTTTCATTATTAACTATCTTATAAATAGTTATATAACTCCCATCACACACTATTTGGACTTTCCCAGAAATAGAATTCGGTCCATATGCATTAGTTGTTGAAACGTATATATCAAATGTTTCCGCAGCATCAAGTTCAAATTCAATCACACAAGGGCTATTTTTATAGTACCCTTTACCTGCATCAGGAGACGCATTAGGAATATCTACAAAAACTTGACTAAATTCGGCATAATCTGAATAATATTCATTAGAATTTTCTTTTTCAATGCTAAAATTAATCTGTTTCCCAACGTTACTTTCATTGAGAACATTTAATTTTGCATTAATGGTAATCTCCTCCTCTTTTTGAAAAAAATCATCTGAACTAGTTAATATTAAACTATTACACCCTCCACCACTTTGAGGGATTTCTAATATTTTATTAGCTAATGTAGTTAACCCCATATTAGAATTTAATCCAGTTACACCTTTAGCTTCAAGATTGGTTTTTAATAATGCACCCAAATTATATAAATTGCTTGCTAAACTCATAATTAATCACCTAGCTTGTAATGTAATCGTTAATATCTCCAATTATACTGTCAATGTAATCATAAACACATTTTGCTGAAGGATATTGTTGGATAGTTGAGGAAGAGGATAAACTATTAACCCTATTAGATGTAGATTCTTTACCATCCAAAGTAGATTGCAAGTTAGTAACATCACCAATACTATGAGTATGTGCGGATGGAGGTAGAGTTTAAGGTTTATTATCCAAATCAGCATAACTATTTGTTGTTGCAACAGTACCCAAACCAGTAATTTTAGATGCGGGAATATTATTAGGCAAATCTGAAGCTGCCACATTATCTACTCCATTAATATGGCCTTGAGCATCAAAAGCAATCTTCTTCAAAGCTGCTGTTGATTGAGCATTCACACTATTACTATGATTTAATGTAGTACCATCTTTACTCAATCCCGTTCCCGCAGTATCAACTTTATTATCTATTGTGTTTTGAACTGCTGGGGCTAATTTAACCCAAGTAACACCACCATCTTTAATAGCAAACTTATTATCAGCAATTGTTAATGTTACTTCATCTACTGGATAAGAACCTAAATCTTTAGCTAATAAATATAAATGTTTATCTGAGGCACTGCCTTCTTCAACATTTATCAACCAGTCAATATACTTATCACCTACTTTATATCCTTGAACTGGAACATTTGCTGTTGTACAAGTCTTAGCAGATACATCTTTCACAAGGAAATCCATTGGAATATTGATTTTAACTCCAACTTGACTATTGTTTTGTTTTACAATATATGTAGCAAAATAACCTGACTCCGCAGTGGATTGTTTTTCAACAGTAACTGCTTTTGCATCAACTGCATCTTTCAAAACTTTACCTTGATAAGCAGATAATGCTAGTCCATTTTGATGGCTTGCTTGATTCAAGTTATTAACAAGTTTATTATGCCCATAAACACCAGTAGTACCCAAACCATATGTGGATGCATTGACTGCATGATTTTTAATAGCATAACCCGCATCAATCTCTGCTTTGGTGTAATAATTATCTAAATGTCTAACTGCAATGTAATGTCCTATTTCCATTTCGTAATGATTTTCACCCTCGGGATCAGCAATGTACAGATACAATGTACCTTCGAGTTCCCCAGGTGTTTCAATATGTCGAAATACTGGAGGGTGTTCCTCATCATTGTAATAAACATATAGTTTACCATCATCATCATTACCAAATAATGTGAAGAAACCTGGTGGCGGGATAGTAATACCTTCACAGTCTTTATTCACCATTGAATCTCTTAACTCATTAATTGCTCCCACTACTGTTTTAGCATTTGTTTTTAATGCTAAATCTTGATTTACAAAATCTTCTAATGTTTTTACATGTGTTCCAAGTTTAGTTACTCTCAGATTTCCACATGTATTATCCAATTTTTCTTTTTCAGCATTTGATAAGCTCATATTATACTCTCCCTTGTAACATTCCCAATCTTCAGACTTGAATCTGATTTGATTTTTGGATCATACTTCTTCTCAACAACCTGAGCCTTGAATACTAAGCTGTCAGGCAACTTGATATAAACAAAATCTCCCGCATTCAAATCAATGTTTTCTTCAGTTAAATCAACTTTGATGTCTTCTGCTTTTTCTAGCCATGCAGTATTCTCTCCGCTGCCATTGAGTTTTTTCCAGCAGCCAATTAGAACCTCCTCAACACTTTGCTCTGAAGTTTCAAATGGTTCTAATTTCGGATTGTTGTTCGTCATATGTGTGTAATTAAAACCCGCTTTTGTAATTGGTGCATAAATAAACAGTTCATCCGCTTTTTTTATATATGGGAATGGGGATAATTCATATAATTTCGCGGAATCATCGTTCAAGCTGACAAAAGTACATCCTACTAGTTCTATTTGCACATCACCATAATAAGGTCCGAATGAGGATTGTTCGGTTATCGTATCTTGTAAAGATGCTCTGTTATCTGCAGATGCATCATCATTACTAGCAGTAATTTGTTTATATTCACCAACGGTTTCAGTAACTGTTTTCTTGACAGTTTCGGTAGTTGATGCTTTAGCTGGAGTTAATTTTCTTGACCTGCAACGGCCAGCACCCCACTTATCCCCACCGCATTGAACGCAATAATCCGCATCACATCCTCTGATGGTGCGGGTTACTTTTTTCCCGTTGACAGTGCCTTTGTTTTTACATGCTGGTCCTGTATTACCACATGTGATTTCTCCATCAACAATATTTTTTGGCCCGAAGACTAATGTGCCTCTGCGGCCACATGCAGGACAATAATTTTCATATGTACGGGTATAATTTTTGTATGGCATTTTTGGATATCCGCAGCAGCCACATGTGTTTTTCCCTGTTGCAGTGATAGTGTTCGGGTTTTCTGTTTCTACTGTTTCTTCAACTTCTTTCTGGACAGTAGTTTCAACATACTTCATAAATTCAATAGTTTGCTTGCCATAATCAATAGTTAATTCACTATCGTTTTGTATTTTAGAGACATCTTTAAAATTTATGATTGTTGATTTTCTTTCACTGTCAGCAATACCTTTACTATATACTTTGATGTATATTTGTTCGGCATTTGCAGTTTTTTTCACTTTCAAAACAGGATATGTTTCACTAATATATTTCGATACATCAAGAATATTTGCATCAGTATTATTCGGTGTTGATATTGGAATAGTACTGCTTTCAGAAGTATTCTGAATGTACAGAAACGGCATATTTTCGTAGTTTTCATAATCTACAATATACTTTATATCTTCTTCTATTGTGGAAGGCAATATCTTACTTATCTTCGGATAATCTTCACTTTTACAAACAACTTTTTTATTTGTAGTTAAATATTCCGCGAATATATATACTAACCATTGAAACGAGACTAACCCATGCTTTGTTGAAATACCTGAGTTGATTTCCCCACTTTTTTTGATATGGTCTTGAATCTGTACTGCTAAATCAAATATTTCATCAACATTAAATACACAATTTAAACTTACTCCTGAAGAAACCTGAGGGATACCCACTACCTGCAATGGGTATTCTTTTTGCATGTTTGTTATAACAGATGTAGCCAAATCTAAGAATTGACTCATACCAATATCCACATCATAAACTTTATTTTCAGGCCATGAACCATTGTAAGTTTCTGGAGTATACTCATAATCCTCCATTACAAAAATTTCTTCATGACTTATAGTGATCACCTCAGGAAGGAAATTAAAAGATTCAATTTTACTATGTAATGTTTCCGCTGCAGCAACAATATCTTCATTACTAAAAACATAATTCTCAAAGTAAGGCATGATATTCTCATTATTAATATCTAATGCTTGAAATTGCTTCAAGATCTTATTGTAATCTACTTGACTAGTATTCTCTGATTTTATAATAGGCATGATTCCCAATGCATTTTTTGTTTCATCAGTATTATACTCTAATTTATTAGTGTTTTCACCAACAAGAACTCTCTCAAGTAATTGTGAATGAGTTACACCATAACGCTCTGGCTTTAATAAACTCACATGTTTGAGAATAGTGTTCCCATCAAGACTATAACTGTATTTGAACATTAATCCTGTTGTTTCTTCAATCTCTTTTAATAGATTATATTTTGTGATTGTACCATTCACCGTAACAATCTTTGAATTTTCATTCAAAGAACCTAAATCAGTTTCATCAACAGTATAAAATCCATCAAACAATATATTCAATACATTTTTCGTAATATGTAATGTATTACCAGTAACATATCTACGATACCTTTCATCACCGATATAGAATGGTTCACAATTGTTTAATTCATAAATCAGTTCCTCAGCCTCTAAATTGATTAAGTTTTTCACATAATCAATTTCTACTTCAGTATTGATTACGAATAAAACATTTTCAAGAAGAAGTTTGTTCCCTTGTCGAAGAAGTACCTGGTCTTTTTTGACATTTTTTAGTTCACATTCAAAGTCTAAGGATTTATATCCCCCGTAAACATCAGTTATGGTGATGCTTGCATCAGCATCATCCATGAATTCTAGAATATTTTCGTTTGAATCAAGAATAACAATCATTGTATCATCCTCTCAATTCGTAATATTTCACATCAGAAACTCTGCAGTTTACACTTGCTGAAAAATCGAAGTGTTTTTTCAAAGTAAAGAAATCACTATCAAGTGAAATGTTGTTTGGATCTACCAAGAACCATTCCCCATATGATTTATAATATAATTTTTTTTCTTTACAATCCAATTTCATTTCAGTGTTTAACGGTAATTCATCAATAAAAGCACCATTCAATATGAATTTCTGTTGACTATCACTTTCAAAAAGCATGATGTCTCCATCATGGCTTAAGATGTTGAAAAATATTGTTGGTTTGACTTTTCCCATATGTCCGATAGTTCCAATGCTTGCAGATTCTGTTTCTTCAAGACTTCTAGCCAATCCTGAAGGTACAATTAGTTTTACTTCACATTCATATGCTCCATCCACCGCTTCAGCATCCATAGTTTCATCAATATAATAATCATAACCACGGTCTGGTGCATAAAAGAAGCTAATTGTTTTTAGCTGAGGGTTATCTAATGAATCACGCTCAGGATATAACCATTCAACCACTTTTTCCAAGAGATATGTTAATTCATCTATTGTAGCACATTCACAAGTAGTAAATTGCAGCTTAATCTCATTTTCTTCAAGATTTATTCTGTTTGGATATTCACCATCCGCACCATCGACTTTGAATTTGTTAACATCATAGTTAGCTCCACGTGGAATTTCAGAGTCAACCATCAAATCCAATAGATAGAATTTACTTGATATTCCATTGACAAAAAACTCCCAACAATCATTATTTAGACTATAATACAATGTTACACGAACATTTTTCATTTGAACATTTATTGGTGTTTGATTGTCGAATGCATCATCTACTTGAATGTAGAATTGCAAGTCTTCTAATAAACTAGGGATGTCTGGAAACTTCAATCCTAATGTTTCAAACTTACCTCCAATCTTAAATGATTCGGTAGAATCATTGACATTTACACTTGTAGTGTAATAATCCAATTCATCTATTCCTTTATGTCCAAATCCAAGTAATAGATTGACTTTTTCTTCACTTGAAATATCTCCGCTAATTTCCAATCCATGAGGTATAAGGAATTTGTTATTTTCAAGGCCTTGCCAATCAATATAATCAAAATAATGTTTGCTTGATGGGTTTTTCTCAGGAGGTTCTAACAACAAGTTTGTGTATTCATTGTTTGTAATTAATAATTGTAAGTCATCAAAGGCCAATACAGGGTATTCATAGTCTTCAAAATATTCACTACGCATAATGAATAGGTTTCCAAATTCAACTGTTCCCCTGTCTTCTTCGACATAATTACCATAGAATCTGAATGCTAATCTTGCATTTTCTTTATATTTGAATTTGACTGTTAAGAATTGCCAATCTCCTATTTGAGAAACTTTATTCGTGAATTTTTCCCCATTGTTGATGACTGATGCACGTACATTTTTCATGCCCTTGATAATCTTTGATAAACCAGTTACTCTGCAAAGACAACCAAAAACATACTCTTCACCATCCGTGTATAACATGTTTTCCCTAGTGAACAATGGCGCATCTAATTCAGTGTAATATTCCTCATAATCAAATTCCTCCGCAACTGAAACATTGATTTTACTTACACCTTGCCAAGCATCACTATAACAGATTATTTTTGAGTCTTCTAAGTCTTGACTGTATAAACTCAACTGAATATCAAAATAATTATTCGCATCCCATTCTGTTATTGTTAATATTTTTGTCGATGGATCATACCCAGGAAGATTCCCCTCATAGCTCAACCCATCAAAATCCAAGTAAACATCTAATGGTGTTCTCGCATCGTTCTGAATAGTTAATGTGAATAATGTATAATGCCTTTCAGTTAAACTTTGAGCAATAATATTCTCAGATACGCTGCATTCTAGCAAATATGCTTTTTGAGGTATGATATAAATCGATTCAACAGATGAATGTATTTTATCATCTTGAAAGATGTATGCATTTACATTGTGTAATCCTGAAACAGACGGGTCTGATGGAGTTACATCAAAAGTTAATGTTGCTTTCCCATTATTCGTTCGAGCATGCCACACTTTGTTTTGTTGGTCAAATGTTCCACTACATTTCACACTTCCTGGAACAATACTTAGCCCAGGAGTTACAATGACAGTACAATCCACATCCGCTACCGAAGCAGCATTATTTGTCTCTACAATTTCAACTGTAACTGGGGCAGCCACACCCCCGTATTCAATCCTATTCAAACTAAAACTGACTTGCGGGATATAATTAGGAACTAAATAATCAATTTTTAACCTTAAATATTTCATTTTCACATAAGCAGGATTTGCAGAAGTATTCATTGGTAAATCAAAAGTAATTTTAACATCCGCTAACTCCGAAGCTTTGAAATTAAGATTATCCCATGACACATTATATTGAGTCATTATCTCCCTTGGTGGAGCATTACCTGGAGCATGCAAACCTAAATCAGGAATGCTTATGATTGGCTGGCCAAAACTTCCATGGCCTAAGTTGGGATATGCATATTTCGCATACTCCCATTCCACCACTACTTTTGTAATACGTGCATTTGCAGGAATATTATCTAAAACATGAAAGTTTGTTACTTCAATTTGTGAAGGTTTGTAACGGCCACCATTAACAGAAGATACAGCATACATATATCCTGCACCAGGGTCTTCATTACCCCAGTGAGCATACATAGTATTATCATGCAATACTTGAATATCTTCCATTTCACGGTAGATTCCAGTATTCCCATCAACATTTCTCATCCCAGTGCCATTTTCCCAGTTAGGATATAATACAACACTAGCCATTTGTAACGAAACCCCCATATGTCTGATTAAATAATAATGTGTTTAATTCCATGCTGAAGTAATCGTTTTTCAAGTCTCCAGCATTATTAATGTATCTGCCCACACCATTGGGGAAGCTAAATTCAATACTAACATATTTTGCATTTGAAGGGATGTTTGTTGATTGCACATTGCAACGGCCACGATTTCCAGTACCAATTGCTGCAATTTCTGCTACTTCTTGGCTGAGGATATAATTATGATTATTGTCAAAATAGACAAAACCAACTTTAATGCTACTAATTGCTGGTGAAGCCTCATAATTCGTACTGAATGAAATCCTTGATGTACCTGAAGGAATAGCTACACCAGTTCCATCTTGATGGATCAACATATAGAATGGTGCTGTTGTATCCCTATCATTTTTGATATATTCATCTTTCACAACAATTTTATACCCATTAGTGAATGTTTGTATTGTCGCAATAGATTCCACTGGGTCAAAAGTATTCTCAAAATGCTCACAAACATACAGGAAACTACCTATCGTACTAACATCTGTTGGTTTGCAATAAGCAATATCATCAATAAATCTATTGATTAAGTTTTCATTCTTAGTTAATGTGAATGAGAATACATCAAACTCTCCATATGCTTGACTTTCATTCGCATTTCTAGAAATTTCACATTTATGGCTTTGGAAACCATTTAAGGTTTCCAAATATCCATACTTGTTTCCAATAATATTTCCATGTACCCTACATCTTCCAGGGTTAACACTTATTTTTTCCATTTATGCACCTCCCATACGAGCAATGCGTTTGTCTCTCTTGATTAATGCTTCAGCTATTCTATCGATGATTCTTTTATCTGAGATTTGTGCTGTTAATTCAGCGATTAATGCATCTGTATCAATATTATCAGTATTACCATCAATAGTAACATTGACATTATGATTTAAATTCAGATTTACCTCTTCAGAGCTTGAATCTTTACCAGTATTATCAAATAACCCATCTAATGGGTTACTGGTAGTACGTGGCGTAGTTCTGCCTCTTGGAAGTTTAATTTGAATTCCTCCCGCAGCAACACCTTCCCAGTTACCTCTATTTTGCATACTTGTTGTATCCATTTTCTTACCATTGATAACTGGGAAAACATGGGCAATACCATTCCAAGTACCGCTTGCACGATACCCGCTAAATCCAAACATGGAAGCTAAAGCTAAAAGACAATTAGCACCATCAAAACAATTCATTTCACCATGAGCCAATGCATTTTGCCATGAACCATACCTATCTGTATTGAAATACATTACACTAGGATATGGAACTGTAGTAAATATTGCTCTTGCAATCTTTTCAAAACTATCAAATGAGACTTTAGGAGTTCCATTTTCAAATTCAGATACCTTAAATGCCATTCCAGTATTAACTGTTCCAGCACCTGTAGGAATTTGAGGTCCTTTCATACTCCATTTACGGGCAGTGTCCTTGATATATTTCACATTAGGAGGCACAACATCTTCCCATCCTGCAACACCAGATAATAATCCAAGGTATTCTTCTTTAATAGCTCCAGATTGAATTAAATCATTAACACTAACTCTACTAGAAGAACCTAAATTTAAATATTCACGATAACCTTTAGCTAAAGGTAACCTACTAGCTGTACTACCAGTAATATATGATGGAGCTTTATTTTCAACCCTCATAGCATTAGCAACATTTCGTGTAATTCTTGAACCTACAGATGGATCATAACCAACACGCCTATTGCTGTGAACAGTACTACTACCAGGTCCACCTCCCCACATGGATGGATTTTGCAATTTCTTGTAAAAAGTACCAATAGTAGTAGATAATTGATTGAAATATGTTGTTGCTTCATTTTTGATTCTAGCCGCAGCATTAATTATGCTAGTAGCCATCACAGACCATGCAGACCTCATTTCCGCAGTAACTTTTGTGGTCTCATTAAGCATCAAGGCTAATTGTTGTCTAGTTGTATTATATGCATTAGCCATAGCAAGCCTATGTGTATTGAGCATGCTGTTCAATTGCATATTCAACATAGTACTCATGCTTAACAAATTCAAGTTTAAACTTGTACTAATAGCATTGAAAGTACCTATATCGTTTGCTTGGATTGCACCATAAGCCAATTGGTCTTGAAGAACCATATCCTGTAATGTCATCATCATAGATGCTGCTAATAAATTATATGATTCACCAATACCCTCATTGGTATCACTTGTTAATCCTAAAGCAGAATCCAAACCACCACTTAGACTACCCAAATCCATATCTACATTTTCTAACGGGTCAGCATCCAAATCTTGATATGGCATTAACTCTTCAGTATCCAATGAAAGCTTTGGAGTTCCAAAGTTATCAACGATAGATTCCCCGACTTGTTTAGCATATTCTCCAGCAGGTTTAATAGCATCTTTTATTCTCAAGAATGTGTTTTTGAATTCATCTGCAATACTATTCTGAACAATACCTGGTGAATGAATACCCATAGCATTAAGCACACCATTGATAATATCTTTACCAAAGTTAAGAGCTGCTTGAATAGCAGCAGGGATAGCTTCTCTAATTTTACCAGGAACTTTACTGAATTCAGTATATATTTTTCCTGGTAATTGTTGAACATTAGTTATTGCACCATTCACCATTTCTGTTGCTTTTTGTCTTGCAGAGGATACCCATTGCGCACCTGCACTGATGATCCTTGAAGTTGTTTGAGTTAAGTAACCCCAGAACCTTCCAGGTAAACTACTGATATATGTTATGATGTTATTCACAAAACCGCTAGCTGCATTAATGGCTGTTGAAATCAGTTGTCCTGCCCATCCAAATACGAATGTTAAAATCATTGTAAGGATAGTTACAAACATTGTTTGGATAATTGTCCAAATCATAGTGAGCATTTGAGGTAATGTGATTTGACCTGTTAAGAATTGCTCAAAGACTTGAATTACAAGTGTAACATTATTCCAAATGACAGTCAGAATATCACTTAAGAGATTCCATACTGGCAAGAACATTTCAATTAAATATTCGACTATTTGAACAAAAATATCTATTAATGGTCTTATTGCTTCAACGATAGGTGAAACAATACCTCCAATAAATCCAAGTATGGCATTGAATACTTCTTGGAATACTTCCCAAGTTTTTCTTAATGCAGGAACAATTCCTGGCGAACATCCTAATAGTATGCAAATGATTGTTCTTAATATATCAACAACTGCAGTTACGGGATTTGCAACATAACCTAAAAATGCTATGAATGTGTTGAATGCTCCTTGAACACCACTAATAGCTCTAACAATGAATGCTATTGTATCTCCTAATGCACCGAAAGCATCAATTATTAATCCCACAATATCAAAGTTAGTGTTTTCTGGGAATAATTCGCTCCAAACTTGTTTTGCCCAGTCAACTACTGGTTGTAATGCTGCGCAAATATCATCCCAAGCTTGTTTCATTTCTTTAAGGAATCCTTGAACATTTGGATTGTTGATAAATGCTTCCCATAATCTGACAAGTCCTGCTCTTATGGCATCTATCATTGAACCTACATCTGTCCACCAACCGAAGGCTTTGCCTATTTCATAAATTGCAACACCAATTAATACTGCTGCGGCTATGAATGGTAATACTGGTGCTAATGCTGCCCATATTGCACCTGCAAGAACTCCAAATGCTCCCGCCAATCCTGCTGTTGGGAGTATTGTTATTCCAAATATTGACCCCAAACTAACCATTGCAGACATTAGCCCACCAGTTATTGCGGGAATCAAACTAACCATAATAAATAATGCTAGACCTGTTAATGCTGCAGTGAATGCAACCACACCTAAAGCATCTTTGCCCCAGTCAGGGAGACTATTCCATGATGAAGTTAACCCATCAATAGCACCCATGATCCAATCACAGGCACTCATTGCTGCTTCAGCCATTTGCATTAATAATGGTGTGATAGGTACAAGGATTTTTTCCATTAATAAACCACCAGACACTGTTAGTGCCTGATAAGCATCATCAAGAGAAGTAATATCTTTTGCAGTTTGAGTAAAACCCATTTCATCTAAGGTTTTATTCATTGCTTGCAATAGACTATTTTTATCTTCTAAATCTCCATTCCAACCATTTTTAACAAGCATTTCTTGTGAAATACCTAACTCCTGAAGTCTTCTGAACTGCCCATCCAAAGCATCTGAAACAGCAAGTATTGCATCTGTTTGAGTACGGCCTTCTTTCACGAAAGCTGAAGACATTGTTGCTGTTACTTGAGTTAAATCAACAACAGCATCTTTACCCAGTCCAAGTTTAACAGCCATTTCTTCTGCAGCAGCACCTACTGCATTCATATTAACTTTTCTGAACTGTCCTTGCAATTCATTAAGTTTGCCTTTGAATGTTGCTACTTCAGTTCCGCTCATTCCGAGCCTATTACCGAAATATTCAATTTGGCTGCTTGCATTTATTGCTGCTCTACCTGATTCCATGACTGAATTGAATAAATCATATCCAATCATACCAACGGTCATACTGGCAGCGTTTCGTAAGAAGCCTAAACTAGCTCCCGCTAATCTACTTCCAGTATTCAAATTTGTTAAACCATTTGTAGCATAAGTTGTTGAACTTCCCACACCTTGGATTTTTTCTTTGAGTCCTGAAAGTTTATCCGTTACTCCTCCAAGATTCACATTACCTATTCCAGATAATGCCGTTTTTACTTCTTGAGCGGTTGGAATTATGCTTTGTAATTTTTCTTTAAATTTATTCGTTTCTGCATCTGCAACACTTATTGCACGCACATCAATCGTGTCTAATGCTCTATCTAATTGATTAGCACTACCTTTAGTAGCAGTAAGCGTGGTATCTAATTGTTTGACATTACTTTCAATTTGTTTGAAATTGGATCCATTGATTCTACCCATTGCATTTTGAACAGCACGAATATTATTAGCAACATATAACAAAGCTTGTTGCAATAGTAATGAAATTTCCTGAACCCTCCTTAATTGGTAAGGATTTATTTTCATTAATGAATTGCCTAATCTATTTGCACCATTACTTGCAGTGTTAAAAGTAGAATTCAAACCATTAGATAAACTTCTAACATTATTCAATTGTGTTTCCACTTTTTCAATTATCTTAGAAGCTCTATCCTCTGCTTTGATAATAATGTCAATTTGTTGCTGAGATACCATTAAATGTACCTCCTAGAAATTTTTAAAAAAAAAATAAGAGATGAATAAAACATGAAAAAAATTTTATTATTTTTTTTCTACTTTATTCATCTCTTTATATAACTCATGTCTTCCTTTAGCGATAAACATTGATTGAGCTATGGTTAAATCAAACATGTTATCTGCTAAATGATACCCACAATAATCTAACCATATTAAATTAGCTCCTTCATCACTCTTCAGGAAAGTCTTTTACTTCTTTCTCTAAGTCATCATCATTCAAACCAGAAATGGTTCTGACATGTTCATAGATTTCAAGAACAACTCCACGTTTCATGTTGTTAATATCATCACGTGTGAATTTTTCATCATCTTTGTAATAATCATTTTGTAAGCTCAAGTAAACCGCTTCATTCCTTGCCTCAGCTTCGGCTTCACCAGTTTCTTTAATATTGATTTTTGCTTGAGCTTCCATTTGTGATTGAACACGATTTCTCCTACGAGAATTGTTTTTAGCTTTCTCAGTTGTTACATATTCACCAATGGCTTCATTTTGAATAGCTTCAATTCGAGTCCATTCACCATTAGATAATGGTCTTAAAGCTATTTCATTATCTTCTTCACCATCGAGACAAGCTAATTCAACTATTTCAATATCACTAATTCCATTTATTAATTGTGATTTTTTTAATACCATTTAAAATAGCCTCCAAAAAAATTTTTTTTATTGTTTAGTTAATGTAATCTCTAATGAATCAGTTTCACTTGTAACAGTTAAACTACCTGAATAAGAGTCATAACCTTCTTTAGATGCACTTACAGTGTAAGTTCCTAAAGGTATGTTATTGAATGAGCATCCACCTTGACTGCCTGTAGTTTTAGTGAATGTACTTTCAGTTTCAGTATTGGTTAATACAATTGTTACTTGTGAAAGTGGATCTGTTCCATTAGTTACACTTGCACTTATATTGACAGTTTCAGGATTCTCCTCATCATCAGGGAGATGCACCACCTATCTCAGGCATGTTGTTGATTAATTTGACATACATATCTGTAGCTACTTCAGTTCCATCTGATAATTCAACAGTATCTGAACCTAATGTTGCCATGTTTAATGTAGCTTCAACATCATCAATACCTGAAGAGTCAAATTCTGCGAGTAATGTACATTTAGGGAATTTGATAGTGAATCCTAATTCTTCCCCATATTCACATAATTGTACTTTCATTTCTAAAGGAACTTGAAGGATTTGACATTTAGTCGGCTCAAGAACATTCACTTTACCATATCTTGCATCGAGAATAGCACGTACAGTTTCTTTAGTTAATGTAGTTACAATACTAATGCTGTTCTCTCTTTTGTTTGCTTTTGCTTGACCTTGCGGATGCCTATAACCGAATCCAACTGTTTTATCTACATCATGGTTGTTTGAACCTTCAAATGTGAATGATGTTTGGATTCCATCAGGGTCTTTTCCATTTAATTTTAATGTAACATCGTAGAACATGATGAATAAATCATTGATTAATTCTTCTGCTCTTTGATATTCGTTTTCATCCTCTAAAATATCGGATAATTCAGTTTTATAGATGAAATCAGCACCTAAAGTCATATCTTCAGATGAAACTTCAAGTTTCATTGAGTCAACTAATAAACCAAATAAGTAAAATATTAATTCATCGTTAACTGAAACTCCTCTGAAACTTTTCAAGAGTTTATGTTCGCCACCCCAGAATTCATGGACATTTGTATTTCCATTTCCTGCAGTGTATTTGTAGTTATCTAGGAAACCATAGAAGTAATGTCCTATGATTTGCAAGTTAGCTGAAGTTTCAATACTACCTGTTGGTTTGATTACTCCTGCTCTTGCTTTTTGGTTCATTCTTGAACCAAAACTTTTTGTTACTGGCTCATCATTGAGCTTGAAATCCATACTATCTACATCATGGTCAAAATCTAAGTTAAATTGTGATTTTGTAACTTCTTCACCATAGACAGTTTCAGGTTCAAGCCCGAACACTCTACAACTCATTTTTAATCACCATTATTTTCATTATCATTATTATTTTTCTTTCTACAGCAATTCATCCAATCAATATAATACTTAGCAATTATTCTTACACTTGTAGCAGGAGCTTTGTCAGATTTATTTTCAATAGTAACTTCACCTACGGGATATAATGATTCAAAAACAATTTTATGAATTAATCTATCTTCATTTAATTTCTTGCTGTTTTTAGCAATACTTGCTGCTACCCTACCTGCTAAGTTTTTACCTGCCATTTCTGATTGTTCAATATCTTCATCATCATAAACTACACAAACAAATTCATATGGAGTTTGCAAGTATAATTTATTTGATAATGAACCAGTTTTATCATTGGCAATAGTGGTTGGATGTTCAAATAACCAAACGCAAGGTTCTTCCATTTCTTCATCCATACGATATGATGGAACAAAGGTCTCAACATCACCTAATAACCCTTCAGGATTCATTTCTTCTTTTATGCAATCCTTGATGCGTTGGGTTATCAATTCTTGACTACTTATAATATTCATTTCAATGTACCTCTGCTAGCAATAACAACAGCACTATCAACGGAACGTACTACTTCAATCATACTACGCTCAACGAAATGTTGGCCTTTCTGACCTTTAACAGATTTAAGAAACCATTCTTGACCTCTCCAATAAAAATGCAAAACACTTGCTCTTTTAGGTTTAATCAAATGATGTAAAGGACCATATAATCCAGTTCCATCATTAACCCAAGGCAAGTAATATGCATTATTGTAAATTTCACGTGTATTCAAAGATTTGATAATTTTATAATTCCTGTAAGCTTTACCTGATTGCTTGGGAGTATTTTTTTCAAAAAGAGTTTTAGTATTACCTGCAAGTTGATCTAAAAGTTTAGTTTTGAATTCACCAATACTTTCAGCAAGCATCAAATTAGTTGCTTCTACATCAATTATTAGTCTCATATTAAATCTTGAATATACGAGCTTTACGAGCTTTACAGAATGGTTTTAAATCTTGCCTTAAATCTTCAGTGAATACTTTACTTGATATTACACCAGTAGTCCAATCATCCACTTTTTTCATTGGATTATCTCTCCTACCAAAACTAAATGCAATAATATTTGCAGTCAATCGGGTACAAACATTCTTAACTACACCAGGAACTTCAGGAGTTATCTTAACCCCATCTTCATCATAATAAGAATACCAGTTCCTTTTGCAAAAAGCATTAATATGAGATTCACTTTGATGTATCCAGTCCTCAACTAATTCCTTGAATTCGGATTCAGCATCTTCACCTTTGTATCCAAATTGTTTAGGTTTCGCTTTAGTTAGTTTTAATACATCTTCATATGTGCAGTAAGACAAGATTATCAAACCTCTTATTATTCTTCAGTCATTGAAATGGTTAATGAAGTATTATCTTCATCCACAGTTAATGTTCCAGTGTAATCAACATAACCTGTTTTAGTTGCGGTTACATTGTAACTTCCTTCAGGAACATTGCTTATTGTGCATCCTCCAGCACTTCCAGTTTTTCCAGTATACTCATTATTATCAGCATCAGCTAATGTTACATTCACATTTTCTAATGGATCTGTTCCATCAGTTACACTAACACTAATGTTGTATTTGGAAGTTGGTGTTGGTGTTGGAGGAATTATGCTTCCTTTAACCAAGCGTGAGCAATAGCATCTTCTTCAACAAATTGTACATCAGCGTACATTGTGGAAGCAATATCCCATACATTAGCACGTAAGTTGAAAGCGGATTCAACGATAATTCCTTGCGGGTCGGTTAACCATTGGATATTTTCTTTATGTGTTAAGAATACTGGTTTTTTAGTGTAACCATTCATTGGAGTACTGAATGATGGAACTGCGAAACAGTGAACATCTTCAATAACTGGTTCACCAGTAGTGGAAATGTATGCATTGATGTCTAATTTATCATGGTTGCTTGCAATGTATCTGTAAGCTGCAGTTACAAGTTTGGATGGAGCAAATAATGCTAAACCTCCATCATTTTTATAGACATCAGGGAATAAATCGAAGAATGCTTGTAATTCTTGAAGTGGATTTGAATCTGCTGCGGTTAAATCAATTTCTTCCTCTTTAATGTCTGCATCTGCAAGTGCTTTTGTAACAATACCATCAACTACTTTGTAACCAGTGGAAACATCAGTTTCAGTACTGGATTTATCTCCATAAATCAATACTCTTTCTAATGCTCTACCGTTTGCTTGAGCAAACATTTCAGTCAAAGTGGACATGAAACCTTGGCCTTCAATACTGTCTTTCATAACAGTTCTGTGAACACCAGTTAATGCTCTTAATTCTTCAGCATCGAAACTTCTATCACTGAAGTTAGGGTCTTGGGAATTAGATAATACTTGAGGAGTACCTCCGATTCTTCCTGCTTCTAATTCAAGATTGAAGCTGATTTTATCAACTTGTCTTTTATGATTGGTTGAAGTAATCCTTTTTGTTTTTTCAAGGAATACTGCCCTATCTTCAAGGTGTCTGATGTAAGTGTCAGATTGTTCTGCTTGCAAAACACCATTGTTTAATTTACCTTCACCAGTTCCGATGTCAACAAATTTTACAACGAACTTTTCTCCAAGTTCTACTTTTTGTTTGATTTCGTTTTCTACTACATGAATTGACATAAACTTCACCACATTAAATTTTTAATTTTTTACTTACCAGGTCATACCATTAGCATCTCTGCCTGAACGTGCATTGAAACTTTTATTGGTTTTATTGTTTTGTTGGTTATCAGGGTCAATGCCTTGAGATGATGCTGTGAACCCTCTAGGTAAGTATTTTGCTACTACTTCATTTTCTAAATCAAGAGTACCATCTTCATTTAATGGTAATTCAACTTGTTCAGGAGCAGATTCTTCACCTTCCTCTCCTTCTTCTCCAGATTCGCCTTCTTCACCTTCACCTTCTGCAGGTGTAGGGTTTTCTAAAGCTGCTAATCTTTCATCGGTCTTTGCTTGATTTTCTTCAATAGCATCTAATTTTTCTAAAATTTGTTTACTTACTTCATCTGAACCTTCACCTTCACCTTCTGCAGGTGTTGGTTCACTTTTAGCAACTACTCTTTCGAGTAACCTTTCTAAAAAACTTCCACTTACAGTAACATTATCATCTGCAGATGGAGTTGTGTTTTGAGTTTTTACCATATTTTCATCCTCTGGATCAATAAATTTTTTAATAAATTCTTCATCATTTTCGTATACTTCAAAAGTAGCCAATGGATGGTAAGGCTTATCAACGATAGATATGCTTGCTGGAGTCCAGTCATTTATATCTCTAAAATGTAATCTGCTCATTTTCTATACACCTCTATCCATTTCATCAACTGTGCGTGTTGGTGCTGCTGCAATACTGAAACCAGTGTATTTTCCATCGTGAATAGCTTGTTGTATTTCAGCATCTAATACATCAATACTACCCATCAATGTTCCTTTTGGTAGGATAGTTCCTTTCCATTCCATTTGGGAATCAAGGACATATAATTCAAGTATTTTTCCAACATTTCTTAGTGTATGTTGGACATCAGCTAATACACCATTTCTTGCGATGATTAAAGCTGCTTTTCTTATTGTTTCTTCATCCAATACTTCACCTGATAAATCTGGAATATCTGCTATGAGTATTGGACCTTTAACAATCATAAGACCAATCACCACCTTTGGATGGTAAATTTAAAAAAAATTATTAAATTTTTATAAACATTAATTTCTCAAAAAAAGTAGGAAGTGTGGATGAGAAGAAAATAATTCAGTTTGCACTTATTATTTCCCCTCATCTTATAAAGTGGAAAAATAGAAATTTCTACCTATTGAATCTTCTTTTTAGTCTTGAAGATAATCCCCCGATAGCATCTTTCACTTTACCCACATAAGTTTTAACTTTATCTTTCAAACTTGATGTTGACTTGCTTGATGATGATGTTGTTTTTTTACCTGAACCTCTTAAGTCAGATGGAATCCTATTAGTGTAACTTAACCAACATTTGCAGTTAGCCACATTTTCCGCCCCACCATTCAAGTCCCCAGGATACATTGATTGTGCATGATAACTTCCATAAATATCAAAGGGTTCATCAATAGGAACAGATTCAATGAACTTTGCCCTATGCCATGCCCTAGTTCTTTTGCTTCGACCATTATTCCAAACTTTATAATTGTAACCATCATATAACGCTTTAACCCAACTCAAATTACATTCGTTTGTATGGAATGAATCATTGATTATATTATGGATTCTTTTTTGAGCATGTTCCCCATATTCATTTTTCAATGTATCAATTAATTGTTGTTCATGAAGATTCTGTAAATCATTTTTAATTATATAATCATCAATCTTATCTTGTAATTTAGGTATTTCCTCCGTTATACGATTGTTTAAGATTGATTGGTATTTGTTTGAAATGTTTTTTACTGAAGCTTCAACTGCTTTGTCAGGAATGCCTCTGCTGAAACGTTTGGTGTCATTTCTAATGTTAGTGTCAATGATTTCTTCTACATTGTTTCTCACTAACTTTTTTGTGATTGGATCACTAGTTCCAGTTACAGCATTTTCAATAACTGCATCAATAATTTTGTCCTGGAATGTGGCTGCTTGATATTTGGCACGATTAATATTTTTATACTTATATTTCAAGTGTATATCATCTTTCAATACCAATATTTCATGCAGCCTTTGAGTTTGCAAAGCATAATCTAATAATTCACGATTAGTCATTTTCTTCAGCATTAATTGGTGGGTTTAATAAATCTTCCTCTTCTTCAATAGGCTCTGGTGGATAATCTGATTCCATACTTGAAATGATTGTTTCCAGCCTTTCATCCAAGTTCATTGCATCATTTCCATAAACCAATGTGTCTAAGTTTTGGTTATTCATGAATCTTAGATTGTAATATTCATCTGTTTCATCCATATGTAAATCAAATGATTCACCGAAACGATTTATGAATTCCCCAAGAGTCATTGCTCCATTCTGCAAGAGTTTAATACCTCTATCAATAAGATTGTCCTCTTCTTCAAAATTAATAGGTAAGTATTCTATTGTATGACTTGTAGTGTTAAACTCATACTTGATAATGGTCTTATTAATTAAGTTTGCAACTCTTTTCTGCAATGTTCCCACAGTAGATTTACTATAATTCTTTAATAGCATTTCAGTCCTGTTACTTGCAATTCCACTAGATTCACTATCTCCTAAACGTTCACGAGGAACTCTATGTATCCTCCTAATTCTATCTGCAATTGATTCTGATAACTCAAGGAAACTTCCCTCTTTCTTTTCCTCACCAATTTTATGGACATTAATATCTAATGGTGAATCATCATCACTAGGCATGAATAGTACTAAAGCAGTTCCAGGTTCATTAGTAACATCTTTGAACTCCTGCTCTAAATCTTCCTCAAATTCATCAACACCATAATCTTCACTTTCTTTCACATTACCACTAATAGTGATAATGTAATTTGGTATACCATTGCTACGGAAGTGATTTGATTGATATAATACAATAGCATTATCAGTTAAAATAGCATCAACTTCTGATAAGTATTTAGGCTTACCATATACTTTAGATTCTGCAGAATTCGTATTGAACCATAAAATTTCATTAGCAATATTATCAACAGTAATGTTATTATTGAATTCACCAGTATCCTTATTCAGAAACTCATTATTGTTTGGGTCATAAACTTTGAAATAAGTCTCTTCAGTTCCGACTTTATTTAAGACACGTTTCTTATCTTTACACATTCTTAGGTATAAACTACTTATATGGTTTACTTCTTTGAAATCTTTACCATCACGTATTAATTCCAATCCTGCAAAACCAAATGTTTCTAAATCTTCAAGGAAAGGTTCTGCTTGCTCATCAAAGTTGAAATCATTGATGAAATCCTGAAGATTTGGAGGTATTTTAGAACCTGTTTTACTAATGATCTTCTTACCTGCAAACATCGCATCTTCACATTTAGTAGTGATGCAAATATCATGTAAACCGCTAACTTCTCTCAAATTGTTTAACTTGAATGGGTCATATGGCGGTTGAATGATTTCATTACCATATTGCATTTCATCTTTACTTAATTCCTGACTTTTAATATCATATTCCTTAAGCACACTTTTAATTACCGCTTGCCTTAAGAACTGATTTGTAACTACTTTCATTATATTTTATCTCCTATTCTTTCTTTTTCTTAATCTTGTACCTTTTTTCTGAGGATATAATCCTTCATGTAATAATGTTACACTATCTACTCTGTCATCGTGAGTAGATTCATCATCAGCAATGATATTGTCTGATGGGAATTTGACCGCTTGTTTCTTAAACTTTTTTAACCATTTGCCTTTGACAAATAATATCTTTCCCGTTTTAATCCCACGAACACATCTTGAAGCCCGCATCATTTTTGATTTAGAAACTGGAATAAATGTTGGGTGAAAATCTTCAAATTCAGAAGCCCAGTAATTTTTAACTATCTTACCTGCTGCCGCAGGTTGTTTTTCAATCCAGTTATCATATTCATTATGAGATTCCATTATCATTCTCATATGTTGCTCAAGTTTTCCAGGTCTTTTTTTGAAACTAAGCTGGTCATGAACTGCAGCTATCTTTCCTTTAAAAACAGTACTAAATGAACCTGCAGTATAGTCAGCAATTTTTGATTCTGTTGCTGCAATATCCCATGTAAGAACTTGTTGTAATACATCCCATTCTGTTAAATATTCATCATATTCTTGTTTGGATATTGTTGCATCATCAATCATATCATAATCAAATACATCACCAGATTTTAACTCATAATCCCAGTTACCTATTTGATATTGATAATCTGCTTTGGATAATTCCTGCAAAGACTCTAGGTAATCTTCTTTGTCAATGTAAGGATTATCCCAAAAATTCATTTCAAAAAAAGGGTATGGTCCTTCAACAAATCTTTCTTTCAGATAAGTAGATCCATCTGCATCAGCAGGGTTACTGATATAATAAAGTGAGAGAGGAAATTTCATTAATCCTTTTGTTCCTCTCAAACTTCTGTTTAGAAATTGTAGATTAACTTTAAAGAATTCTGAAGCTTCATCAACTATGATTCTATGATATGCTCTACTCTTGAATTTCTCTTTATCTTTTTCAAGGAGCATATATGAATAGTAAATTTTTGCATTTGTGTCATGGTTAATGAAACAACGTTTTGATTGGTTATGTTCAACATTTGGGAATTCCTTTGTCCATTCATCGATGTAATCTACAATACCTCCTGTCGCAATTACATTGTCATAAGTGGACCTTAATATTAAGCATCTGTAGTTTTTAGCTTTGAAATGCTGTAATGCTAATACTGCTCCCAGAATACTTTTACCACTATAAGCACTTCCACCAATAAGTTTTCTTTTGTGCTTATCACATATAGCATACAATTGTTTTGCATAAGGTTTTATTGGTATGAATGGATTTTTTGCAATACTATCATTAATGATTTGCCAATCTTCCTTTGTTAATGATAGTTTCCCATAGTCTACTTTCATAATTTATCAAGGAATTCTTCAGATACATTACTGATATTTTGTATTCTCTCCATCTCTTCAGGAGTATATTCATAAATGTTTTCTTCACCTGCAAGTTCAACTTCCACATCTGCATCAACATGATGTTGATTTGTTGATTCACTAATTCTAGTACTCCTACCATTTGCAAGGCGGAAGTTTTTATAAGTATCATCAAGTATTGTTACTAATGTTCTTAACATCTGTATTTTCGTTGATGTTGCATAATCCCCATAATACATTTCATCAAGTAATTCATTAGCTAAATCCAATATCTTTTTAAAAGTTCTTTTGAATTTCTCATTGGTTTCATCAAAATCTTTTCTATTTTTTTCTAACTCTTCCAACTCTAATTCAGTATCATGTAATTTTGCCCGTTCAACCCAACACCATCTTGCAGAGTTGTTTTTTAATGTGGATAATGGAATTTCTTTGTTATTCTTGTTTTTTTGTCCACTTTTGTCCTTTTTTAAAATTTTTTGAACATTTTCTAGGGTTCTTTCTTCAGGAGATAAATCTCTGTATATTTTAAATCTGTTGAAAAGTTTTTTTGATTCTCCTTTTAACCTAGATTTCCAATATAATTTTTTTTTAGCCATTTTCTATTTTCTCCAGGTATTCAAAGATTTTTTCTTCTGCTATTTTCTGTGCTTTTTCATCAATGTGTTTTTCAATTGTTTCCAGTTCATCATGTTTTGTTTTTTCTTTCCATTTGTCAATGCTTACGATGATTATTATTGCTAAAGCAATCATTAATGCGCCTACTACTATTGCGACTTCATCCCACCCATGAAATAATGGGTGGTTTGTGATTCCATTGAATAATAGGACTACTCCTGTTGCAATTAAGCTGCTGGATAATGTTGTTTTTACAAATCCTGTCATCCAAACTATTCTCCGATATGGTATTTGGTCAACCAGTTTATGATCTGTCATCTTCATCAACACTTTGAATTTTATCTTGGAGTTTTTCAGCATATTCTGGGGAAATATCTACTTCACATGATTTAACTCCATCTAAAGGTTCACCATTTATGAAAACTTTACCACTTTGAATAATATTGCTTGATGATCCATCTTCCACAGTTACATTTGCTCCAAAATTGTCGATTCCATATTGGATATATTCATAGACTGTTGGATGTTTCTTAAAGAATGTGTTTGAATATTTCGCATCTATATATGACAATATTAAACCTATGAGTAATCCGAGGTTTTGCATTATCTGTGTTTCTTGACCGCTTAAATCAACACCAAAGTATTTACATATCATATTAATTAACCATGGAGTAGTGTATCCTGCAATCAATAACCCTATTGTTTTGAAGATAGTACTACTGTTTCCTATAAAATTAGAATTATTATCTGTCATGACAATTCACCTTAAAAAAAATTTTTTTTTGGATAGGAGAGGGAAGGATTCAAACCTTCAAAAATAAGAAGTAAAATCTAAAAAAATAGGAAAAAAAAGATTCTCCTTATTTTTAATCAAAAACACGATGAAACTATCTAGTTAATCCAAAAAATATACTATTCTCTGAGCATATTATATTTTGTTGGAGGAATAGATTTGCTTACTTGAAATGAAGATTACAAAAATTGTTTTTGCCCTTTTTTTAAAAAAAATAAACCTCTCCAATTTTTTTATAAATTTAAATGATAACTGGGGGAATTAAACCCCCTTTATCTGAGAACCTGTGTGCAATGATGTTATCTGAAGAGAATATTAAAAATAGATTAATTGATTGTAGAACATTCGCCAAACCCCATTAATCCTAAAAAAAACCCATAAATTCTGAGCGTAACTAAGAACCGAAATATAGAGATTTAATTCAAATAAGTGATATTATTTAAACTCAAATTATCCCAAGGAGTTAAATTTAATGAATACTATGACTAAAGAGCCTCTACCGAAATTGGAATTTTTTAACTAAAAATATTTTATTAACGAAAGATGCAAAAAATACAAAAATGTCTGATTATCGGAAACGATTAAACCAAATAAAATTATTCAGCTTAACACAATAATAAATTCGTATAAAATCCATAAAAAACTTCACATGAAAAAATTATCTACAACAACACAACCACATTTATTACAAATGATTTCACCATGAACTTCATCGTAGACAAGATCCATTTTTTCATGACAACAATCACAGCGAATATAAACAAGAAATTCTCCAGGAACAATAAAAACGGGGAAATTATCATCCACATCAAGAACTTCATGTTTAACCTGCGATTTAACGTGTTTAAAATTTTTAGGATTAATCATAACATCTACAAAGAAAATATTTTTAATATACCTCTTCAATATATAAAGTGGAAAAATAGGAAAAAAAAGAATTCCACTTCTTACGCAACACCAATTCTGCGCTTCTCTTTTAAAATACTAGCCAATTCATCTTTAAAATCATTTTGAGGATGCTTAGATAAATAACCAGTACCAATATATTTAGCCTCATTAGAAACTAATTCGCCATCACGAATAAGTTTTCTACGTTTTCTTTGATATTTAGCTTTACTGTCTTGCTTGCTTTTGCAGCGGCATTCATCACCACAAAAAGCAGTTTTATTCTCCGTTTTCACATACTTTGTTCCACAGTATTTGCATTTACTGATGTAGAATCTTGCCTGTGGATCACCAGGAATTTTATGGAACAACATTTTTTTCACCTTTAACATTCAGATTGACATCTTCTTTTCACAGCCCATTTCAGATGGTCTTCATCTATATAATCGGTAGCATGAGCAAGTTCATCTTCAATAATTGATGTAACTTGCTCTTTATCTGCACAACCATAACCATACCAAACCATGCTTAAGTAATGATGTAATTCTGCTACAGTCATCATTTTCTTAACAACTCCAATAATTCATTGCAGGCAGCAATTTTGCCTTGAAAATATACGGAAGTAGAGTAATTTTCTTTTTGTTTTGCCAAGGCCCTATCCTCTTCAGCATTCCTTTTCACCGCATTAATACAATCATACACTTTACCCTTCATTGTTCAAACCCTCATTCCTTTGATTAGATTTAACTATCCATGAATATTTATCCTTATGGTGGAAAACAAACCTATAGTGAACCCATGCTCCTTTTCTCATTGAATTTTCTTGACTATCCTCTTTAATAATGCTATCTAATTCCAGATTAAATGTTTCCTGGAAATCTTCAACAATTTCATTAAGATTATCTGGGAGACAATCATTAAAAGTAAGCGCAAGGTCTGTTTTTGTTTTCCAGTCAACTATTGCTCCTAGTTTAATGCCTTTTTCATAGTATTTGTCTTCAAATTCATCAACAGCATCACTTAATTTTTGATAAGTATAGCCTAATTTTCTTTTTGCTTCCATTACATTTTTTAATAAATCTTTTTCAGTCATCTTCTTTCACCAACCCCAATTGTAATGCTCTTTGATATTGTTCATCTCCCATCATTAATCTACAATCCAAGAAATAAGTACTGAATACTCCACATTTATAACAAATGAAAGTATTTTCATATTTACATCTTTTAGTGGTCAAATCAATGTCCAAATACTCATCATCATATGTAGGTTCAACTTTTTCCTCCAATAATGATTCTAACTTCTTAATAGTATCCAAATGATAATATACAGTACTATTCAAATCATTCAATGTATCAACTATTTGTTCCAATGAAGTAATTCTTGTGTAACCTCTTTTTATTAAAATAGGTTTACCATCATCATTTAAAACAAGTTCAAATTGTTTATTTTCAGTCATCATCAATCACCTATTAAATTTTCCCCATACTCTCCTCTCATTTTTTGATTCCATAATCCAAACAACAGGATTCTTCTTATAAC
>ODAI011458002.1_pt1 | contig 39220 bp, 57 predicted proteins | sample 1539321 | NCBI WGS metagenome assembly ODAI01 (sample SAMN02144231, study PRJEB22623) | gut metagenome | biome: sheep rumen | host: Ovis aries | place: New Zealand
ATGCTTTAATTATGCATAAAAGGAGGTATCCATGAAATTTGCAGTTGCATTAGATGCCATGAAGGCGGGTGCAAAGATTAAACGTCCTGCATGGGCGGGATACTGGGACTGGGACGATGTTGAGGAGACGATCCGGATGCACTGCAGGCCGGAAGAATCCGATAACGGTGAGCCTGTCCTTGATATCCGTGAAACACAGCGGGTAGAGTATACGCTCCGCAACATCCTTGCTGATGACTGGATGCATGCCGATGAGACGAACTGCCCGGTGCTTGGCGGAACACAGAAACGCATGTCCTTCGGTGAAGCTATCCAGATGGCGAAGCTTTACGGCAAGCGAATCAGGAGAAGGGGATGGAACGGCAAGAATCAGTTCGTGGAGCTTGCGACCTGCATCAGTTATAAGAATGCAGAGGGTGACTGCATCAATGTCCAGCATGACGCAATCGGGAATGCAGCATTCGCTTTCGTCGGAACATCCGGAGTGCAGATAGGCTGGCTTGCTTCGCAGGCAGATATGTTAGCGACAGATTGGGAGGTAGTCGAATGATGGGAAGCAAAGAATTTATTCAGTTCGCCAAGGAGCAGGTAGTTGATTATTTCAACGATAATGCCGACAAGTCAGATAAGAATGTTTTCATCGCTAAAGACGATGTGTTCGTCGTCTGGTATTGCAAGACGCTGCAGAACCACAAAGCTCTGCTGAGTACGACCGTAGCAGACGGTATGTATTACGAGATCACCTTCAATGGCGACAAGCAGGAAGCGTATCTCGATGCTTATAAGAAGTGGGAAAACAAGTGCATTCCGGTCGCTGAGTAATTGCGCCGGCGCAATTTTGAAAGGAGAAAAGCATGAAAATCAAGGTAACACGCAGGTACATCGATCGCGCAAATAACATGGTAACGAGGGAACCGGGAGAGGTTTACGAAGCGCCGGATGAGAGAGGAAACTTCCTGATCCAGCTCGGACTGGCGGAGAAGATCGAGGAACCCGAGCCGGAAGCGGCAGCGGTGCCCGAAGAGAGCGAGCCCGTAGAAGCCCCTCAGAACGAGGACAAGGGCGAAGCCGAAGAAGTACCCGTAGAACCCAAGAAAACATCTAAAAGAGGCAAGAAAGCGGCTGAATAAGCCGTTTTTTATTGGCGGCGACACCGCCTTACCAACGGATTTTATAGGGCGACACCCTTAAAACGGAATAGGAGGACTTATGAAAAACAGACTTATCCATGCAAGATTCAAGATCCCGATGAACCTTCAGCTCTTCGCTGAAAACGGCGGCAGTGACGGAAATGACAACGGCGGCAATGCCGGAGGCGGCAGCGGCGGAAAGGACGGAAAAGGCGAAAACGGCGGCAGTTCAGGAAGCGCCGTGACCTTTACGGCTGATCAGCTGGCGGAGATCTCCAGGATGCTTGCCGGAGGTGCTGAAGCAAAGGAGAACAAGACGCTGAAGTCTTACTTCCAGCAGCAGGGCATGACGGAGGCAGAGGTCGCCGAGGCAATCAAAGCCTACAAGGCCCAGAGGGATGCGAGCAAGCCGGATGTGGAAGGCATGAAGGCACAGCTCACCGAGGCACAGAGCGCCGTGCAGGCGTCCCAGATCCGCGAGAAAGCATATGAGATGTGTGACGAGATCGGCGTCAACGTGAAGACAATGAGCTACATCCTGAAGCTGGCAGATCTGAAGGATGTGACGGACAAGGACGGCAAGGTCGATGCCGAGAAGGTCAAGGCAGCGATAAACAAGGTCCTTGAGGACGTTCCCCAGCTGAAGCCCGCAAAGAAGAACACGGCAGGTTTCCGCCAGATCGGGGGAGATGGAGACGGGGGCAGTGGAAGCAATGATTCTAAGTTCTCCCTCGGAGACGCAATAAAGGAAAAACTCAACAAATAATCAAGGAGGCAGAATATGGCAGTAACACTTGCGCAGGCAAAACTGGCATCTCAGGATCATCTTGACCAGGCGGTCATTGATGAGTTCAGAAAGAACAATTTCCTCATGGAGCACATGATCTTCGATGATTGTGTAGCACCGGCCGGCGGCGGTTCTACAATGACATACGGCTATCATCGTGTGATCACAGAAGCATCGGCGGCATTCCGTTCCCTGAATACAGAGTACGCAGCATCTGAGGCCAAGAAAAAGCGCTACAACGTTGATCTTAAGGTCTTCGGCGGCTCTTTCGAGGTCGACCGTGTTATCGCGGACATCTCCACAGAGACGACCTTCCAGATGCAGCAGAAGATCAAGAGTGCATCTGCACTCTTCAACCAGACCGTCATCATGGGCGATTCATCCGTGGATGCAAATGCATTTGACGGCCTTGACGTGGCAGTGACAGGGTCGAGCACCGAGTACATCCCGGATACCACGATCGATCTCTCTACCAGCGACTTCGTGACGTCCAACAAGGATCTGTTCATCGACACGTTCGAGGACTTCCTCTCCGGACTTGACGGAAGACCGTCTTTCATCGGCGGCAACAGGATCCTGATCAACAAGATCAAGGCAATCGCCCGCCGCTATGGCATGTACCAGGCTACTAAGAACGAGTTCGGCCAGACCGTCGAATCTTACAACAACATCCCGCTGGTAGACTTCGGCGAGAAGTCCGGATCCGCTGACCCGGTCGTTCCGGTCACAAACGGATTGACAGACCTGTATGTCGCACGCATCGGCTTGGACGGCTTCCACGGCGTAGGCCTGAAGGGAAGACCGCTCATCAAGCAGTGGCTCCCGAACTTTGCGGAAGCAGGAGCAGTCAAGAAAGGTGAGGTCGAAATGGTCGCCGCTGTCGCCCTGAAGGCAACAAAGGCAGCCGGCGTCATCCGCGGCATCAAGGTCGCGTAAGGAGGCACTTATGGCAGAACTGAAGTACAAGAATATTGAAGACGAGTCCGGAGAGCGCATTGCGACCAATGCGTTCTATACCGGTCACAAGCTGGGGACTCCTACTCAGGATGCAGCTGAGGGTGCAGACAATGCGCCGTATGTGACAGAGCGCGGAGCAGTGCATTGCGGGACAATCCTGCAGGATGCTGCGGATAATAACTTCCCGGAAATCGCTCCGACATACACGAAGGTAACTCCTGTCGGGACAGAAGATCCGAGCGATGAAGGCTGGTATGAATACAACGCCTCTACCGGCGAATATGAACTGACAGAGGATACGACCGTCACGGAAGGCAAGGAATACTTCGAAGTGAAGTCCGATTCTGATGAGGAAGGCACCTGACAAAGGAGGCGCTTATGGAGCCTTATGTAACACAGGAGTACTATCTGGAGACGTACTGCGGGGAAATGGTGCCTGATTCCAAGCTTCAGTCTTTCCTGTCTGAGGCATGCGCGAATATCGACACGCTGACCTTCAACCGGATCAGAGATCTCGGGGGAATCGACAACCTGACGCCGTTCCAGCAGGAAGTGGTCAGGGACGTGTGCTGCCGGCAGGCGGATTTCCTGCATGACAATGCGGACATGATCAACATGACGCTCTCCGGATATGCCATAAACGGAGTGAGCATGAGCTTCGGGTCTTCCTGGAATGTCGTGACCGAGAACGGCGTAGCAATATCCCGGTCAAATTACGAACACCTGCAGCAGACGGGTCTCTGCTGCAGGCTCCTTTAGGGGGTGAGGAAAATGCAGTTTCCGGGGCTTGTGCTCCCTGCATTCTGTAAGACCCCTATAAGCCTTGAAATAGACAGGCCGGGGCTTACCAAGTACGGGGCACCGTTCGAACCCCTCATCTATGAGGGCAAATGCAACTATCAGGACAAGGCCCGCACGGTCGTCACCGACCAGAAAAAGCGGGTCATGATAACAGGCACTGCGCTTTTCCCGGGCGACATCCTGCCGGAGATGCCCGTCATAGCCGGTGGCAGGGCTGAGATATTCGGCGTGGAGAGGCAGATCGTACAGGGCAGGAAGAACCGCAACCCTGACGGGACGGTGAATTATACGGAGGTGTGGCTTGAGTGATCTGGTCAAAGTGAAATCGGTCGTCAAAATAAACCCGTCCCTCATCTCTGACATAAAGGAAAAAGCAGTGAGGGCACTTGTAGATACGGCAAAAGCACTTCAAACAGAAGTTGTACAAGCGGAGGTGGTCCCAAGGATGGACGGCACCTTGCAGGGGGAGTCATTCTTCGTGGACTTTTCCGAGTCCTGGGAGGGGCGTGTCAGCCTTGTGCATTCCGAACCGTATGCAAGGCGTCTCTACTACCATCCGGAATACCACTTCCACAGGGGAGTATGGACGGATTCCAAGGGGCGCAACCACCACGGCAACCCGAATGCCAAGGGGAAATGGTTCGAGGACTGGACGGACGGTCAGTTCGTCGCAGATACATTCCAGAAATTCCTTGAGATGGAGGCAAATCTATGAGGGTATCAGACATAAGGGACTATATCGAGACGCTCGGCCTTGCCGACATCGTCTACTCATCAAAGATGCCGGTCGACGGCACACCGAAGATGATTGGGGTCTATAACTCAAAACATCCCTATCCATATAAGCCGGCGATCGGCGGACAGATGTCATACGGCATCCTGCATGTGACCATCCTCATCCACTGGACAAGGGATCCGGACGAGACAGAGATACAGGCAGAGAGGATCTTCAATGCCCTGACAGGGACAAGGGAGGCCGTAGTGAACGGGAAGACGATCAAGTTCATCATCCCCGAATATGAAACTATGGACGTAGGCACAGACCCGAACGGGATATTCGAGAGGGTCATAGAGGCCGCGATTTACTACAAAAAGGAGGCATAAGCATGTCAACATCAAGCGGAGTATATCCTTGCTATGAGAACCAGTTCCAGATTAATACAGCATCCACAGGCACGGCGACGTTCGCAACGATCGCGGACTGTACGTCGTTCAGTGTATCGTTTGACAACAACATCGAGGAGTGGACGCCTTTCGAGCAGGAAGGCTGGATCCGCAGACTCATGACAGGAAAGGGCGTGACCATCACCGTATCCGGAAAGCGCAATGTAGGCGATGCCGGAAATGATGCGGTAGCCGCCCTGGCATGGAAGAACGGACGTGACTGTGAGAAGCAGTTCAAATGGACATTCCCGGACGGTACGGTCGTTCAGTTCAATGACGCGGTCTTCAACGTGACCGATATCGGCGCAGGCGAGTCCACAGACGTTGCACCGCTGAACTTCGAGGTGCAGTCTAACGGCAAACCGACCATCACGCCGGCAGTATAAAGCTCTTACAAGACAAAGGAGAAACAATGGCTAAGAAGATTGATATTTCCGACAAGCTCAATTTTGATGAAAATCCCGTCATCGTAGTGGAAGGAGTGGAGCTTGAAGTCAACTCCGATGCAGAGACGATGCTCCGCATCATGGGGGCATTTGAGGATAAAGACGAGATCAAGGCGATCAATAAGGCGGTCACGCTGCTCTTTGGTGAAGAAGGCCGTGATAAGCTTTACAGCATCCGTAGGGATGGCCGCAAGCTCTCCCTCGGGGATTTCAGTGTGATCGTGTCAAATGCAGTGGATGCGGTCATGGGTACAGCCGGCGGAGAGAAAGGGTGACCCGTACTATGATCTGGTCGATGACTTTGACCTGATCGTGTCATCGTTCCAGTCGCAGTACGGGATAAGGCTGTCAAGGGAGCTCCTTCCGGGAGGAATGAAGTGGGAGGAGTTCAGGGACCTGCTGGTCGGGATAGGTCCGGAAACGGCGCTCGGGAGAATTGTGTCAATACGGGCCGAGACTGACCAGAAGATCATTAAAAAGTTCACTGCGGACCAGAGAAAGATATGGAATGACTGGCGCCAGAGACGGGCGTCAACCATGTCCCCGAAGGATGCCAGCGCAGCAATCGAAGGATTCCGCAGAATGTTCCTGGCGGCTGCCGGTATCAATCTGGAAGCGTTGGAGGGCAGCAGTGGAAGTACGTAAAAAGATCAGGTGCCCATTTTGCGGGCATGAGCAGAATATTCAGTATGTCCCCGGGGCTGTAGCCCGGGGGCTTTTTATGCGCTGCAAAGCGAGACAGTGCAGGAAAGAGTTCGAGGTCAGATTAGAACCCGGACGGGAGAAAAAAGACAGGTAGTGCCGTTGTGCCGATGTCTCTGATAAGGCAGGTGGGACAATGGCAGAAGACAGGACTAACGCAGGATCCATAGGTCTGGAGCTGGAAGTTGATACATCGGGGCTCGATAAGCTTGAGGAAGCCGCGAAAGAGGGAGGCGAGAAAGCCGGGAAGGCGCTGGAAGAGGGGCTTTCTAAAGGTGCTGAGAAAGCAGGCGATGCTCTTGCAGACGGACTGTCTGAAGGGGCTGAGAAGGGCGCTGACAGCGCCGAGGACGCCGTAGAGAAAGGCTCCGAGAGGATAAAGAAGACATCCGGGAAGACATCTGAAAAGATAAAAAAGGATGCTGAAAACGCCGGATCCGGAGCGAAGGCGGCAATCAGCAACGCTGCCGGGTCTATTACCGGTATGTTTGCGAAAATTGCAAAGGCAGCGGCCGGCGCGTTCGCAATAAAGAAAATCGTCAATTTTGGAAAAGAAGCGATAGAGCTTGGCTCGGACCTTGCAGAAGTCGACAATGTGGTAGGCGTTACCTTCGGGGACATGTCCGGTAAAGTAGATAGATTCGCGAAGTCAGCGATGAAATCATTTGGACTGTCCGAGACGATGGCAAAGAGGTATGTCGGTACTTTTGGAGCCATGTCTAAGGCGTTTGGGTTCAACACGGATCAAGCCTATGAGATGAGCACGGCCCTCACGGGGCTTGCTGGAGATGTGGCTTCCTTCTACAACATATCGCAGGATGAGGCCTATACAAAACTCAAAAGCGTCTTCACGGGTGAAACGGAGAGCCTGAAAGACCTTGGCGTTGTCATGACGCAGACAGCGCTTGACGCCTATGCGATGGCGAACGGGTTCGGCAAGACCACGAAAGAGATGACCGAGATGGAAAAGGTCGCTCTGCGCTACCAGTTCGTACAAAATCAGTTATCCGCGGCATCTCATGATTTCAGCAATACACAGAACAGCTGGGCGAATCAGGTGCGCGTACTTAAACTCCAGTTCGACAGCCTGAAGGCAACAATCGGGCAGGGGCTTATAAACGTGCTCCTGCCGGTCGTGCGCGTGATAAACTTCGTGCTCGGCAAGCTCACGACGCTTGCAAACGCGTTCAAATCCTTCACGGAGCTTATCACTGGGAACAAGTCATCCGGGAGCGGAGGAGGCGGAGCGCTTGCTGAAGGAATGGGAGAACTGCCTGACGCAACGGCTCCGGCAGCGGACGGGCTGGAAGGCGTGTCGGATGCTGCCGATGATGCTGCTGACGCTTCAACGGCTGCAGGAAAGGCAGCCAAGAAGGCCGCCAAGGATATGCGGTCTCTTGCAGGCTTCGACCAGATCACGAAGCTGAGCGAGGCAGCGGATGCAGGTGATGACCTCGGCGGATCCACTCCATCAAAGGGGGCCGGCGGATCCGGAGGACTTGGAGCAGGCGGAGCGCTTGGCTCTGCCGTAGATTACGGGAACCTTGCCCAGGGCGATACCGTCATGGATAAGCTCGGGGACAAGTTCAAGGGGCTTATCGACCGGGCGAAGGAGCTTGCAGCTCTTTTCAAAAAGGGCTTCGAGATCGGCTTTGGCGACAGCCAGAAAAAGATCGATTCCATCAAGGCAGGCCTTGAAAACATCGGGAAACGGCTGAAAGAGATCTTCACAGACCCGGGCGTAGTGGAATCGGCGAACAGGATGTTCGATTCCTTTGCATATAATGCCGGCCGCGTTGCCGGGTCATTCGCATCGATCGGGCTGAGCATAGGGAACAACCTCGTCAGCGGCATCAGCCAGTATCTGGATAAGTCTTCCGGGTACATCAAGCAGAGACTGGCCGGAATATTTAATTCGTCAGCTGTCCTTGCAGATCTAGTAGGCGATGTCGCGCAGGCGATGGCAACGATCTACGATGTCCTGAACGGGGAGAATGCCACAGGATGCACGGCAGCCCTGATCGGGATCTTTTCAGACGGTTTCCTGGGGATAACAGATCTAGCGCTCCGGTTCGGGACGGATATCATATCCCTTATTACAGGCCCGTTTGTCGAGAATGCGGAACTGATCAGGACGACGATTGACAACACCCTTGGCCCGATAAGGACGATCCTGGAAACGATCTGGCAGTCGGTCAAGGATACAGTCGACAAGGCGATCGAAGTCTACAACGAGCATGTGCACCCGATGTTCGTATCCCTGAGAGACGGGGTGACGGAGATTGTTGAGACCTTCCTGAACGGCTATAACGAATACATGGTGCCGGTCCTTGAGGGTCTGGCAGCGAAGTTCAAGGAAGTCTGGGAGGAGCATGTACAGCCAGCAATAAACGGGTTTATCGAGCTCTTTGGCAAGGTCGCAGATCTAGTTAAGACGGTATGGGAAAAGGGTCTTCAGCCGTTCATTAACTGGATTGCAGAAAAAATCTGGCCGGTAGTAGCACCTATAGTTCAGAAACTCGGTGAAGACGCACTCGGGCTTCTCTCGACCGTAGCGGATGTCGTTACGGATATAACAAAAGTCCTCGGAGATCTGATTGATTTTGTAATTGATATCGTCAACGGGGATTGGAGTGCGGCATGGGAAGACGCAAAAAATCTGTTAGGTGATGCCTGGGATGCAATGATCGACCTCGTGAGAGGTCCGGCAAACACGATCCTTGACTTCATACAGGGAGTGCTTGACGGAGCAGCGGACATGGTCAATGGGATCGCCGACGCGTTCAATAGTTTGAGCATCGAGGTCCCGGAATGGAGTCCAATATATCCGGGAGCATCCATAGGATTCAACCTGCCGTACTGGAATCCACCGACCCTGCCAAGACTGGCGCATGGTGGATTCGTCAAGCCGAACACGCCACAGCTCGCCATGATCGGTGACAACCGGACACAGGGAGAGATCGTTTCCCCTGAGGACAAGCTGGAAGAGATGGCAGTGACAGCGGCACGCGCGGCCATCGCCGAGGCAGGCGGAGGCGTGTCAAGGGCAGAGCTGGAGAGCATCATCAATAATGCCGTGATGCGCATCATCGCGGCGCTCGCGCAGGTCGGGTTCTATATCGACGGTCAGCTTCTGGCGCGGATGGTCAAGAAAGGATTATCCGAACTTGATTATCGGTACAATCCTGTAGATATCACATGATAAGGAGCTGGTATGGCTGAAGTATTAAAAGCGAGGAACGTGCAGTTGCCGTCCCCCGTGTCTATAAGCACAAACGATGAATTGATATGGACATCGGACACCGGTCGTCTCATGGACGGCACAATGGTCGGTGAAGTAGTAGCCGAGAAAAAAACCATATCGTTAAAGTGGGGCATCCTGACTGAGTCAGAGATGCTCATCATAAAGAACAATATGACAGGCGGATTCTTCAGTTTTACGTTTCATGATGACGGGATAGACATGACAATAGATGTCTACAGAGGGACGCTTGCGAAGGAACGCCTGCCGAATGTAGGTGACGGGATTGTCCGTTACAGGTCGGTCAGCGTGGACGTGATACAGAGGTGATGGGATGATAAGCACAACTGCAACAGTAAAGGCTCAGATTGCCGACAGGCATAGGATTAAGGCCAGAGTGACCATCCTGCTGAACGACAATCCGGACAACCCGACCAACCTGACGTTAGAGAGCGATAAGTTGATGGCAGGCGGCGTGACGGTACAGGACGGCACAAGCAGTTCAGGTTCGTTTGACATCGGCGCGGCAATCATTAACCAGTGCTCGATCCTGCTTGACAATACGGACGGGGCATACAGCGCTTACAACTTCGAAGGAGCTGTCGCAACTGTATTCGCAGGGGTGGCGACCAACGATGCAGGAACAGCGGTGACATGGCTTAAGAAAGGCATGTATGTGCTCTCTGATCCGACGACTACGCCGGCGATCATGACGCTAAAGGGCGTTGACTACATGGCGAAGTTCGACAGGAAATACAGCGGCAGCATGACCTTCCCGAGGACGCTTGCAAGCATTGTGCAGTATTGCTGCTCGCAGTGTGGCGTAACTCTTGGGACGTCAACATTTAACAACTCTACATACAGGATAGAGAGTAACCCCTTCGGGAATGCATCCATTACATATCGGCAGATCCTGTCTTACTGCGCACAGATAGCTTGCTGTTATGCGAGGATCAACGCGAACGGACGTCTTGAACTAAAGTGGTATAGCAAGACAGCTTTCGACACGGGGAATGAAGCGCAGAGGCACAGCGTTACAAAGTTTTCACAGGGGCCTACTGTAAATACAGAGGATGTCGTAATAACCGGAGTAAAGGTAATTGCATCGGATGCCGCGGATGGAACAGACGGCGAAGAGTATACCTACGGAAATGCGGGATATGTCCTTGAAATCAAGGACAATCCTCTGATTGCTTATGGCAAAGCTCAGGAAGTGGCTGCCCTTATAGGCACATCTGTTGTAGGAATGCGGTTCCGCCCGGGGAATGCTTCTTTCCTCGGAGATCCCACAATGGAGGCCGGGGACGCTGCCATTCTCACAGACCGGAAAAATCATCAGTACAAGGAGTATGTGACGAACCTTACATACTCAATCGGAAATTTTGCTTCATTCAGCTGTGATGCAGTGCCGGCACTCAGAAAAAGCGCGGACAGGTACAGCAGGATTGCGGCAACAGTGGCAAAGCTTCGGAAGGAGATTCCGAAACAGGTAGATGCCTATATGGCCGCACAGGCACATCTTGATGCGCTGGCATTCAACGCTTTGGGCTTTTATGAAACCACAGAGATACTGTCTGATGGGTCAAAGATCATTTATGCGCATGATGCGCCGACACTCGCGGAGAGCACGATAGTCTACAAGAAATCCATAGACGGATTCTTTCTGTCACGTAATGGCGGACGGACGTACTCCAACGGCTTTGATTCTTCCGGAAATGCTGTCCTTAATATGCTTGCAGTCATCGGCCTGAGTGCAACATGGGTAAAGACGGGAAAGCTCGAATCACAGGATGGGACAGTATCCATAGACCTGGACAACAATACGATCAATCTGAAGGGCATTACGAACTTTGACGGATTTGCTACAAAAACCGGATTGAGTACGGCGGGGTATACGACTATCAACGGCAGCAACATTACAACCGGCTCTATAAAGGATGCGAACAGTAATACTGTTTTTAATCTGTCGGACGGCTCGCTCACTATGAAAAAGGGAAGCATTAATATTGGATCCGGGAATTTCGCTGTAGACACAAGCGGAAACATGTCAGCCAAAAATGCAACCATAACAGGAGGCACAGTGACCACTACTGCTACTGGAACTATTGGCGGAGTGTCACATGCTAAGAAACAAGTCATAGGGTCCGCAATAATGTACGGCTATGACAATAACGTGATGACCGGATTGCTTGATTTAGCAGCAACCTATGAAAGCGGAAAGCACGTTTCACTAAGAAGTTATGGAACGCTGCATCTACAGGCAAATAGCAGAATCTCGTTCGAGATCGGCAGTACGCCCGCTGAAAAAGTATATATTACCAGCAATGGGATATATGGAAACCTACATGGCGACGTTACTGGCGGCACGATTACGGGGAGTATACATGCATCGAATGGATATACGGGATGGGTCAACCTTCCTGTCCAGATGGTGTCTGATGGGACTGTAAGTCAATGGGTAACCGTATATGTCGACGACGGCATTATCACTTCATAAGAGCATTACGGAAGGAATACGCAGCATGAATGGATATGATATTCAGGGAATGTGGAACGCATTAAAAACAGTCAGGGACAAGAAATTACCGGTAAAGCTTTCTTTTGCGATTGCACGGAATATAACAATCCTGTCCTCGATCGTACGTGATATCGATGCACAGCAGAGGAAGATCATCGAAAGATACTTTGTATTGGGTGATGATGGAAAGCCGGTCATTGCCGAGGATGGGGGAGTAAAGATAACCGATCCGGAATCCCTCGAAGGGGAAATAGGTGAGCTCATGGAAGAGGATGTCAGGATAGAATTCCGGAAAGTCCCTGAAGAACTCTTCGAAAAATGTGATGAGGAAAAGTACGATGCACTCACTCCGTCTGAGATTGCTGATCTCAGTCCAATGATTGAAGAAAAGGAGGCAGCGGTTGGACAACATATTGAACATAAACTTTGAAGAAGGAAAGGTCATCGCAAAGGTCGGCGGACTCTGGCAGTGGGACAAAGGCCAGAAGATACGGGTCTTCGGCACAGGCATCACGCAGGATGCTGAAATCCATTTCTCCTTGATGGAGAAAGGCGGCAGCTCCGAGGCGCTGACAGCTGTGTATGACAGCACCCTGGATGCGCTGACCGCAGACATCCCTGACAAATATCTGGGGCAGGATGTCCTGATTGACTATAAGCTCTATGCTTTTATCTATGTCAGATCAGATGAGAACTCTGCCGAGACAGTATACAAGATCATAATGAGTATCAAGGCAAGACCTAAACCTGAAGGATATGATCAGGGAGACGATGAAGGCAATACCGGCAGCGGCGGAGTCGGAGAAAGCACTGCAGGACAGACCGTAACATACAGCGGTACGGATTACGAGTGTGGTGCCGGAGCAGAACGCTTTAACGACTACGACAGTAATCTGGCGGTTGGTGTTTATTCGCATGCAGAAGGATATCAGACTGTTGCAATCGGCGCTCAGGGACACGCAGAAGGCGTTAATACAAAAGCACTTGGTAATTATGCACATGCCGAGGGTGGTGGATGCGAAGCACAAGGACAGGCGTCACACGCAGAAGGCTCCGGTACAAAAGCAACAGGAAATATTTCACACAGCGAAGGTGGTGGTACGACTGCATCAGGTCTCCAATCTCATGCCGAAGGTTCCGGTACTATAGCGTCAGGAGTGAACTCTCACGCAGAAGGAGGTGGAACGAAAGCCACTAATTTTGATGCACATGCCGAGGGTGGTGGAACAACCGCATCCGGTCAGGATTCTCATGCTGAAGGAAAAGACACGAAAGCGACAGGGTATAACACTCATGCCGAAGGAAAAGAAACCGAGGCAATCGGAAATAACTCTCATGCAGAGGGGTATAAAACGAAAACGACAGGTGAACAGTCTCATGCCGAAGGTTCACAGACAAAGGCAACAGCCAACAATGCTCACGCAGAAGGCGCAAATACTGAAGCGAGGGGATCGTATGCTCATGCCGAGGGTGCGTCAACCTTAGCAAGTGGAGATGCATCACATGCTGAAGGAGCAGTCACACATGCGAACGGCTCATATTCGCATACGGAAGGTACTGGAACTAGCGCAAGCAGTAGCAATCAGCACGCTCAGGGGAAGTATAATGTAGACGATCCGTATAACAAGTACGCTGATATAGTCGGAATTGGAACGGCAGATAATGCCAGGGCAAACGGTGAAACAACTGATTGGACGGGTGTTAAATGGCTTAAGTCCGATGTAAGGTGCGGAGGAAACAACATGGATGACCCAAGTGCTATCAGTTTGGTGGCTCTTGCAAACAGGATCACTGCACTTGAGGCTCGCGTGGCCGCACTGGAAGGAGGGAACTAATGATTACAATTTTGAAATCGTATGCAGCTGATCCCGTAGAGATTGACGGTATTGTTATGAGCCGGGCGGTGATGACAATGGCCGGTCTTTCATCTGACGAGAAGCCGACAGGAATCTATAGCGGAACAGTCATAGCAAACGGGTCAAGCTTTATCGAAATCAATACCGGGAAAACATTTATGTACGACGCCGAAGGCGAGGAATGGAACGAGCAGGCCGGCGGCGGTTCTGGCGGATCCGGAAGCGGAGTGACTGCCGCTGAAATTATCCAGCTCATCACCCTCGCCATGGGAAATACACCCATCACAAGGATTGTGGTCGAGGATGCCGCGGAAACAGAGCTCGAGATTACATCATGGGATACAGAATATGTTATCCCGGGTACAAGCCTCGAAACCTTGACCATCACGCTCCCGGAGACGACTCCGACAGCAATCTCGTCCTGCATCAAGGTGACGATTCTCGGCATCACAAGACACGCTGATCCGGAAGACACGTCGGAAAATCCGCTTCTCATTCCTCCGACAATCATTCTTCCGGAAGGTCTTGTTATCGTCGGTGGCTATCCGGAGCAGGACGGCGACAGATGGGTGCTCACCATCGATAACAACTTGACAGCTACGGCTATGGTAATTCCTAATGCCGTATAAGGGGGTGAGATCATGATCCCTATGATGATGATGCAATTAAGACCGACGGCGCGGGTTAAGGCCGTCAAAACATGGAATCAGATTCCGGCGGCGGATCGTGGGGAGATGACCACAATGAACGCGAAGTCAATCCGCGATAAGAATGCGGCCGGGAATTACGTCTATGACAAAAACGGTTATGTAATCACAGATTATGACGGCCTTCCGGATTCCGATTTTGCACCCGCATCCGGAAGCACACCGGCGGGGAAATACTATGACACAAAAAGAGAAATCCCTTATCAGGATACATGGGGGTACAATTTTCTCTTTGAGGATGATGTTTGTTTTGCTGATTTCCCTGTAAAGACCACAAGACCATCAAGTGGATACTCGCTTTATATAAAGCGGTGGGATAGTCACGGATGCTATAAAAACAATTATTTTGCGACGACCTACGTCCCCTATAAGACATATGACGGAAGCAATTACAATATCGAGGAAGTGAACGAAGTTAACGGAGCTTGCACGGTGACGATGACAAACACAGACACGGGAGCCAAGCGAACAGTAACCTTTAACACGCTGACCGACATGGACGATGTTGCAAATCGCCCGACATGCCAGACGGGGACGGTCGCGGCGAAACACGGTGGGATTGAGACGACGATAAACTCGATTCTGAGGCTTGCGGGGCACATTGCCGAGCCGCTTGAGGAGCAGTTGAAATTTGGCTCATCAAAGTCTACTGCATACGATCCGACAGGCGTGCGGACACGGTGGGAAGACGGAAGGACATGGACGGTCACGTCCTCAAGCGGATATTTCGCGACATGTTACAAATATGCGGAATATTTATATAAAATCGCCTATACCGAGGGCGGTAAGCCGATCCTTGATGCATGCCCGATATACGACTATCTGACAAAGCAGGGCGGATTTATCAACAGCGTTGACGGCAATCTTATCTTTGCTCATCGCAGTAGCCGGAGAAAATTAAAACCCGTATGGGATGACGGCTTTATCATCCCGGAAGAGGAGGGCGCATAATATGACATACGGAAAAATTGTGAACGGAGTGCTTACGGTTGCTCCTAAACAGATCAAAGTCAACGGCAGACTGATTGCATCACCGAGAGCGGCAGACTATAAGAAAGCCGGATACCTGCCGATTGACCCGACCAATGCCCCGCCGGAAGGATACAAGTGGGCGGACCAGTGGGAGGAAAAAGGCGGAAAGATCGTTAAGAAGTATGTCGAGATTCCGCAGGATGAGCAGGACGAAATCAGCCGTATGGTCATCCTCTCCGGGGACGAAGCAGAAGAGTATGAGGAAGCAAAGGACATCATAGATGCGTTCGAGGAGGTGTTTGGATGATGAATAAAGCAAGAATTTTAAATGCTCTCGAAGCTGTTAAGACCGCCCGTAACCTTATGACGGATGACCAGGCGCTTGAAGTTCCTGACCTTTATAAGGCATGGGAGCCTGGCAAAGCGTATGAAGCGGGTGAGCGCGTGACCTATGACGGCACGCTGTACAAAGTCTCACAGGCGCACACATCGCAGGAGACATGGTCTCCTGATGCTGCGGTATCGCTCTTTACTGAGATTCTCCCTGGACAGGGAGGCACAGCAGTAGGAGAGTGGGAACAGCCCATCGGGAACAAAGGGCTTTATAACACCGGCGATCGCTGCCGTTATAAAGGTGTTATCTATGAGTCAGTCATTGACAATAATTCCTGGTCGCCGGAAGCATATCCGGCAGGATGGAAAGCAATCGAGTAACTTGCAAGCCTACGGGCTTGCTTTTTTAATTGCCGGTCATTGCGCCGGCGCAAAAAAAAGGAGGACAAAATGAGAGAAACGTACTACTTAGTAACAGGCTTAGTCAGCGCAGCCATCGCGTATGTGTCCGGGAAGTTAGGGATTCTGATGCCGGTACTTGGCATCCTGATCCTGCTGATGGTGCTCGATTACATCACGGGTATGCTTGCGTCAAAGCAGGAAGCAGTCATGCATCCTAATGATCCGAATTATGGTTGGTCTTCAAAGAAAGGCTTCAACGGCATCGTGAAGAAGGTAGCTATCCTGGCAATCATAATCGTGGCTATTACGCTTGACTACGCATTAGCAGTAATTGCTCCGCAGCTGGGATTCTCACCGATGCAGGTACCTGTGATCGGCCTGCTTACGACATCGTGGTTCCTTTTAAATGAGATGTTATCCATCATAGAAAATGCAGGACGCATGGGTGCAGACGTCCCTCACTGGCTTTCACGTTATATTGCAGCGCTCAAGAGTAAAATTGACGACGAAGCAGAGCCTCTGAGCAATCCGGAAGCAGTCATGGAGCACGATAAAACTGAGTAAAGAATAAAATGCGAATCAACGGGGAGCTTCGGCTCCCCGTTTTTTAGTAGGAGGTAACCGTGTATAGAAAGTATGATCTTACGTCCGAAGAGATTGCCGGACTGGCCAACCTCGCGCTCCAGGAACAAGGCAGCATTGATGGAGCATGCGCTGAGCTGTCACTCATGGCCAATCTTTACGAGCAACAAAGCAAATATAAGACTCTGTACGAATATGTTCGAAATTCCGGGTGGTTCTCGCGTGCGGCTCACTGGATGGATAATGGCAACGCAGGAAGCACTTATCGCCTCTATACCCGATATGTGCTATGTGAAGGTCTCAGGACGCTTCCTAAGCATATTAATGAGCATGACTGTTTCTCCGATATTGAGAGAATAAACACAGGTGCCGTGCGCGACAGATCTGCTTATCAGAGAGACGAGACAGTTGTTGAAAACAGCCTGGGTAGCACATACACGTTTTACTGCTTCCCGGCAGAGAAAAGTGATCCATTTGGGTATATACGCAAAGGGGAGAGAATGAACGGAAAATTGCAGAACATCATAGATAAAGAATGGGAGCTTGCACAGATCCCGTACACGGAGACAGGAGATAATCACCAGGTCTTTAGCAGCGTTGTTGCTAACGCCGGTCTTGCCGGCTGTCAGAATCAGCCGTGGTGTGCCACATATCAATTTGCGCTTGAGGTTATGGAGTTCGGCGCTGATGAAGCATTGAAGCACTGGCACATGACAAGAGAAACATACTGCGGTTATTCGTGCTTTGAGACCTTTGAGGCTTTCAAAAAGGCCGGAAAGACAGGATCCGTGCCGGCCATCGGCGCGCTGGTCGTTTTTACTCATTCACATATAGGCAGAGTTTTGACCATCAATGTGCCGAAGCGCACATTCGACTGCGGAGAAGGGAACACCAGCAATGCTGAGTATGACCGGTCCGGCGATAGTTGCGCGGTCAAAACATATTCCTGGGATGATCCTAAAATCAAAGGATTCTGCTACATAAACTATTCGGATACAAAGAAGGAGGTAAAAGGAACTGTGTTTGAATTCGGCAATGTCACCTATAACGAAACTGGTGAATTCAGATCAGACGATTACGTCATGCAGACGCTCCTGCGTGGAAGGGGCTTTAAAGGAAAAGACGGTAAAGAGCTGAAACTTGATGGCAAAGCTCAGGAAAATTCAATTTACGCTGCGGATGCTTATATGGATGCGAGAGCGGCAGCGGGAGTGGATCTCGGAGCAAGAGGGACATGGGGACCGAAGTGCTGGGCCGATATCCTTGGAAGACAGCCGATTTCAGGCTGACAGGGGTTTGGGGACGTCCCCAAAAAGTAAGCGGTGCGCACGCAGTCCCTGCTTGCGAAGTTGTGCGGGTATATACCCACGCCCTGCTCGCGAAGTTTATCACGAATTCGGGATAATCAGGATTCGGTTATTTGATAACATGACGTTTTGCGTGTTCCAACAAGCTTTAATTTGAGATTTGGTGCTTCACCTTATGGAATCATTTTGAAATATGAAGTATAATATCAGCAAGTAAATGCTATATAACGCTAAATGCGTGGAAAAAACGGGTGATGACATGAATGAAAAAGAAGCTAAAATCAGTGTAGAACACTGGATCAACATCTGCATTGCTCTATTGGGCGTTGTTCTTGTGGCAGTTGGTATAGTATTTTTTGACAACGAAAAGCTATCTACCATAATAATTAGTGTAGGCGCATCGCTGATTGCGAGTTCTATTGTTGCGTTCTTATCTTCTATTTATATTCAAAAATATCGACGTGCAAAAGAAATATCTGAAACGTGGGGAATACGATCTATCGAAGATAAAAGAGCAACAATGAACATCAGGATTGATTCGTGCATGAGTGTAGCCAAAAAGCATTATGACATCATGGCCTTTGGATTGAAATCTCTCCGAGATGGTAATACAAAAGGAGTAGAAGAACTTTTGGAACATGGTGCGTCAATACGTATCTTATCTGTTGATCCGGCGTGTAAAGCATTAAATGATCGAGATGTTCAAGAAAAGAAGAAAGTTGGAGATACAGCCTATACGATTAAACAGCTAGCTGAATGGGCCGAAGAGTATAAAAAGAAGTACCCTTCACAATTTCAGATTAGATTCTCAAAGTTTCTTCCAAGTGAGTTTTATTGTAGAGTTGATAACTCTATCTTTGTTGGTCCATATCAGTATGGAAAGGATAGCCAGCAGCTTATTACTTTGGAATATAAAAATCCAGGTAAAGCATTTTCTTATTATGAGGAATACTTTGAATCATTGTGGGCTGATGGAGAGTATTGTGTATCAGAACTTAGTAAACAAGATGATTCAGATGCAGGCCGGACTGATACCGGTAACAACTATTCAGCAGGCATTTGAGCAGATTGAAGAAGCCTATAACAACAGGGCAAGGACGAAGGTCTACATAAAGACTAATTACAAGAAAGCGTTAGACAGCAAGTATTCATGGTACGAGCAGAAGTATGGGCATTTGTATGCTGATTCAGGTGAACCGATATGAAAGATAAGTTTTTAAAAGCATTCCGCACAGACCTTGAACGGTATTGCGATCACATGTCGCATGAAGCGAAAGAAAACATCCTGTCCTTTGGATTGCCGACAAGGCTTTATTCACGCTGGATGGGAATGCTTGATATAGCGTTTGATTTGAAACTCATAGACGGCGATGAGTACGCAGCCCTAAGCGATGTAGTGAGAATGATCCGGGAAGAAGCCGTTCAATCAAGCAGGATTGCATGAGGAGGAAGACATGCTGACATTACCAATCAAGAAGAAATGGTATGACATGATTCTCTCCGGAGAGAAGAAAGAAGAGTACAGAGCTGTCAGCCCATACTATACGATGCGATTCAGGAAATTTGTGACCCTCAACCCGAATTATCCGGATGAATACATTCAGGGAGTGCTTGAGGCGGCAGCAGCTGACGGTGGTCTCCCCTATTTTGGCGGAGTGATTTTGAAGAACGGGTATAAGATATGTGCTCCGGCAATGCTTGTCCGTGGAAAGATCATGATCAGGACAGGACGCCCCGAGTGGGGAGCTGTCGAGGGCGTCAAGTATTACGTCCTCACGATCGAGGAGAAAGAGATTCTCATGAGTTAGACATTTTCTATTTTTTGCCCCTTTCTATCAGATGACCCTGTCCCCGATCGGGGACAGGGCGGACAAAGAACAACGGGACAGGCTCGATGGGAGAGCGGGAGCGTCCATAACCATTACCTGTGAATCCTTTATATAAAGCATTTTTACCGAAAGAGCTGCAAAACAATTCCTGCCGGTTCAAGCCCGGCTGTCCCGAATACCGGCCTTTGCCCTTGGTCGGAAAACCCCAGAGTATCCCCCGGTCCCCAACCGGGGGACGCATTAAGAACATGAGAGGAAAAATATGGAAGACAAAAGAAAGATCTGTAAGCTCCTGCTTACGACGCTGCAGGCGACGGACAAGGGAAGAGACATTGTGAGTCTTGAGTACTACACGAACGAATTCACCGATGACGCGCACGTAGATGTGACCTATGCGTATGGGTACATCAAGCGCGTCGATGTTACAGCTGACAGCGGGTTTGCAATGATCCGCGACATCATTGATAAGATCAGCTGATTTCGAAAACAAGAAAGGAGGTAAGATGCGGAAACTTAAGAGGTATTACATGAGCAGGTTCACCCGTCGCCAGAGAAAGCGACTGAAGCGAATCTTCCGGAATGCGGCGCTTCGCGGATCCGTGCTCGGGGCGCTCTTGATGATGGTCATCCCAGCGCAGGTGATGGGAGGGACAAAGCCGGCAGTGGTCATGTGTTTGCTCGCAGCGATTTATCTGACGCTGTTCATCGGAGCGAACTACTGTATCCCGTATTATGACGGACATTATCATCTCTTTTGGCAGGATCCGTGGGAACAGAACAGTGAGTGAATAAGACGGCTTCAGGAGAGGCCGTCGCAGTAATTTGGAGGGACGTCATGACATTTCAGGAACTTAGTGATACCGAGAAGATCCTTTTCAGGACGATGAAGAAGGTCCAGAGGGACCGGATGGAGCATCAAAATGCCGTTTGCTTCTCGGAAGGGAAGAAACAGGAAGAGCACCAGCGAAAAAAGGCTGTGTGCCTGAACAAAGAAAGTGTTCTGGAAGCGGTCCTGGACGAGGCGGGACTGCTCGAATCCTACAAGAAGTGGAGCGGGCTTTACAACTAAAAAGACGGTGCGCGAACACCGTCTCTGATCCGGCCGAAGCCGTTTAGTAAATAGTTTACAAAATCATATAACGGCAGTGCCGGAAAGTCAAGAAAATGCGGCTGGAAGAAGCCGCTTTCCCTTCTCGATAAACGTATTAAAGTTACCTGAAAAATGAGCGGAAAAGAGAGGACGCGCTATGGGATACCGGAGACGGGAGATGTGGTTCCCACGGGCCATAGAGATGTGGGAGTACTACGATGCCAATTACGGAGCGCCCGGGATAGAAAGAAGGAAGCGAAGGAAGGCGACACCGGAAGAGATCAGGAAGCACAACCAGTACAACAAGGAGAAGATATGCAGGTGGAAGATGAGGGAGCACTTCGAGGAGAACGACCTTTATCTGACACTGACATTCAAGCCGGAGAACAGACCAGAGAATATGGCTGAGGCCGCGAAGATCTGGAGCAAGACCTGTGATAAGCTGCGGGCCCACTACAAGAAGAACGATGTCCCCTTCCAGTGGATCCGGAACATAGAAGTCGGATCCCGCGGAGCCTGGCACATCCATGTTGTGCTGAAGAACTGCCCCGGGATCATTGAGGCACTCACTAAGGCATGGACGACGGGGACCAGAAAAGAGAAAAAGAGTCTCGGGAGCGTCCTGATCAAGCCGATGGACACCGAGGGAGAATTTGCAAAGCTGGCAGCGTATATGACCAAGACGCCGGAGACAGACAAGAGGATCGTCGAGTCGAGCTACAGCACGTCACGTAATCTGCCGGTACCGGAACCGAAGGAACGGAAGTATGAGAGGTGGAAGTCATTTGACGGGAAAGACCCGAGGATGATTCCCAAGGGATGGTACGTGGACCCGTCCTCATTCGTTGAAGGGATTACAAGGGCGGGCTATCCGTTCCGGAGATTCCAGCTCCTGCCCCTCGATGGGAAGAGGCGGCAGCGGCCGGCGCGGACAAAACTGATCGGTGCGGAAAAAATCAAAGATATTGAGAGTCCGAACGCGATGTTCGATACGGAGGAAAAAGGGGACAAGGCGGAGCGTGACGAGGGCTCATAAGTGCGGGGTGAAATGCCCGGATATCCAGTGAATTACAGTTGTTCCGGCATTTTGGCGTATGAGGCGTGCAAAAACGGGTCAAAATGGCCGGATGTCCAGTGAATTCAGGTAACTCCGCCATTTTCACACACAGAGAAAGGAGGGCAGATGCACAAGGTAGATGTTTGGGTGTGGACGGACAACCGGACACCCCAGGAAAGCCTGAAGGGATACGCCTACTCGATCGAGATGGAGAGAGCAGGGAAGTTCATCAGGAAGGGCGGTGAGGGCGAGATTTGCGCCACATGGAACAGGGCAACGCTTATCGCCATCGCGGAGGCGCTGGAAAGATTCAGCGGGAAGGCCGAGGTCGTTATCCACAGCGAGAACTTCTTTGTCATGAACATGCTTGAGCACCATCTTCCGGTCTGGGAGAAGGAAGGGTTCCTCAGGAGAGACGGCAAGGATGTTGCAAACAGGACAGAGTGGGAACGGATTGCTAAGAAAAAGCAGCTCCTGCAGATCGAGACGGACACCGTCGGGTTCGACAGGAGCAAGGAGCTGATGGACCATGCTCTGGCGGATGAAGTCCCGCCGGCAGCGGTCATGTGAACATGCGAAAGGAAAGGAAAAATACAATGTATGACGAATTTGGAAAGATGGACCTTTTCGGGATAAACCGGAAGGCCGAGGAGCTGGCGAACGCCGGTGACAATGACGCAGTCTATCGGCTGGCGAAAGAGAACGGTCTTCCGGAAGACCTGGCGTCTATGTATATCGAGGGTGAGACAGACTATCTGTGCGAGGATGTCACGGATGCTGCGCTTGGCCGTATCGATATCGAGGCTGACGACATCGGGGCCGAGGAGATCATGGGAGACTGGGCGGATTATATCCGCGCACTGGTCCTTGACAACGAGGATATTGCAAGGGCTGTCATGGATCGGCAGAAGAGCTTCATTGGATGCGTCGGGAAACTTGCCGTGTACTCGATCATGCACGCGGAGCCGGTTGTGCCGGAGATCATCAAAGAGATGAAAGCGGCTGTCACTGACGTACAGCTGAAGAAGCTGAACATGCAAAAGAATCATCTGGACTACACGAAGATCGGGATGCCGGGCATGGGTACGGCGAAGCGCCTGATCCGGGAATACTACGGGGAGGGCTGACATGGAACACAAAGAATATGCTTACAAGATGTTCAACAAGAACCTTACCGGCACGCTCGGCAGCGGCATTTTCCAGTATGAGCCCGGAGTCTGGTATGAGGAGCTCGATCGGGAAGCGAACTGTGTCAAGAATGGCTTCCATGTTGCGAAGAATCCCCTGGACTGTCTGTCCTATTACCACAGTTTTGAAAAGGCGCAGTGCTGGATCGTTGAGATCGCCGGAGACATGGACGAGGATTCGATAGACTCGAAAGTATCTGCGCAGAAGATACGCCTTGTAAAGAGACTGTCACTGTCAGAATTTGTTGCAAGGGCCTGCATGTACATCATTGAGCATCCCACTCTGACCTATAACTATCACGTGACGGAGGATAAAGCTGTGGCAGACGGGAACCATTTTGCAATAGCTGCCGGAGAAGAACCGAAGGCAAGAGGGAAGACGGGCGACATCCTCGGGATCCTGCGGACGTATCCGGACAGCTGGGAGATTGCGGAGGCGACGTGCTTTGAAATAGACGGTGAGGAGTACCTGCCGGATGTGTGGTATGACGCCGGCGGAAAGGTGGTGGCAGCGGATGATCAGGAAGAGTGAAGCGGACAGGATACCTCTTTCGCCGGCAGCGGAAGACCTCAGCACCCCTTTCGTGGCATCGGCAAAGACCGTGTACTGCTCGTCCGGATATGACATCCTGAATATCGACATATCCCGCTACGGGGAAGTCGTCGCAAGGTATTTTGCAGACAGGGTGGAGAACAAGTTCAAAGGTTATCTGGTGGGCGGTAAATGGTCGAAGATCAAACTCGATAACCTGATCGAGAAGGCAGCGGGACATGAGGCGTCTCAGAGGACATACGCATCCACCTGGATGCCGGCGACAAGATGGAAATGGGATTGTGGGGATTCGCAGAAGACCGTTCAGAAGTTTACCGGAAGGATAGGACTGACGTACTGGGAGAATGCAATCGAATCGGACCGTTACCAGTCCCGTGTTCAGTCGAGGTGGGACAGGCTCCAGACGGAAATCAATGCCCTGTTGAGGCCGGCCCCTGATGGATTCAGGGAGTGGGCGGAGAAAATAGTCAGCAAGCCGGAAGCAGTCTTGAACAAAACCATGGAGAATCTGGGCGGATTCGTCTACAGATGTACTGAATGCAGCGAATTATGGGGACGCAAAAGGCGCTATCGCAACAAGCGGATCATTCAATGCCCGCACTGCGGCGCGGAGCTTACGGTTAATAACATCCCGTACGACATCAGGAATGTGACAAGTATTTACCTGTTCGACCGGTGCAATGACGGGACAGAACGCTGGTACGAAAGGCAGATAGAGGCATTTAAGGAATATGACCCTCACACTGGAAAGTATGAGATCAAATTGGACGATACGGTCCTTGCCGTGATACCTAAAGGCCATCAATGGGGGACGGAATACTACCGGGACGGGCAGGGCTATGACAACACAAGGCACTATGGGCTGAACGAACGTTTCAGGAGTGGATTCATCTATCCCGATTTCAACGGTGCGGATGAGTACATGACCGAACAGCAGGCGCGGTGCCTGAAGGAGCTGGCCGGCAGGCAGGTAAAGATCAACGCGAACAAAGTAATCACTGCCGGACAGAATCCTGCAATCGAATATTTGGCGAAAGGGAGATATGACAGGCTGCTCAGGGATTCCATTGAAAAGCATGCCTTCGAGGGCAGCCGCTACTTCAAGCCGGGTGCGGACAATCTGCCGGACTTCATGAGGCTCAACCGGCAGCAGTGCAACCGGCTGAGGCAGATAAACGGTTCCCTGAAGGAGCTGGAATGGCTGCAATATGAGCGCATGACGGGACGGAAGGTGTCGGCAGATGACCTGGAATATTTTATAAAAAAAGGCCTGAGCCCGAACGACACATATTCGGGTACGCGGCAAATGCTGCATTACATCCCGTCGCCGGCACAGCTGCGTCATTATATCGAGAAACAGTCCGGGATATTAAGGGAACCGGCACAGCAGACGGTAGGGACATATAACGACTATATCCGCATGGCGAAAGCCCAGGGATTGAACCTTTCAAGCGAGATCTTCTTCAAGCCGAAGAACCTGAAGGCCGCCCATGACGAGTGCGTAAGGGTCGCCCATGAGAAGGAGTACGAGACCAGGGCAAAGGAGATCTCGCAGAAGTTCCCGAAAGTCCCGGAGATTTTGAAGGACATCCAGTCCAAGTACACATACGAGTCCGGAGAATTTGCAATCATCGTCCCGGAGAAGATAGAGGACATCATCGCAGAAGGCCGTGCACTCGGCCACTGTATCGATACGACGGACAGGTATTTTGACAGGATTCAGAATCATGTCACCTATCTTGTATTCCTCAGGCATGCAAGCGCCAGAAACATGTCGTGGTACACGCTTGAGATCGAACCGGGCGGAACGGTACGGCAGCAGAGGACGACGGGGAACCGCCAGAACAAGGAAGATACGGAATCCTATATGCCTTTCATCCGGGAATGGCAGAAGGTCGTGAGGCAGCGGATCAGCGATGAAGACAAGGCGGCAGCGGCCAGGAGCCGTGAGATACGCCTTGCCGAGTATAAAGAACTGCGGGAGAAGAAAGAGACCGTCAGGAACGGGCTGCTTGCCGGCCAGCTCCTTGTGGACGTCCTCGAAGCGGATCTCGTGGAAGCAATGTAAGGAGGTGCCATGGAAGACTATCACCAGATAACACTGAATGAGTGGGTGGAGATGAAGGACCAGCTCAGGAGGGAACTGAACAACGTGCGGACGGGATTTGTCCGCGTGGGCTACGTCCTCCGGAAGATGGAGGAGACGGAAGCATACAAGGCAGAAGGATATAAGTCCGTTGCAGAATTTGCCGAGAGGGAGCACGGGCTGAAACCGTCCACAACATCCAGATGGATGTCGATTAACCGGGAGTACTCGCTTGACGGGTACTCCATGCAGCTCGACCCGAAATGGATCGACATGAACGCCTCCCAGCTGACCGAGATGCTTGCCCTTCCTGCCGAGGACAGGGAACTGATAAGCCCCGGGACGCCGAGGGAGGACATCCGGGAGCTGAAGCGCCTTGAGAAGATGCAGGAAGACAGAAGCGACTTCGAGAAGATCGTAAGAAGCTTTTTCGAGTCAAACCCCGATGACCTCGAAGAACTCAGGAAAATGCAGTCCGAGCCCGAGAAATACAGTGAGACGGCGTGGATCGGGCTTCTTGTTCCTTCCGGGAACCGCGCATACAGGAAGAACGGGGCAATGATCTTCCTGTATGAGGACGAGATCAAGTTCAAACGCTCCGGACACAGTCCGGAAATCGTGCAGTGGTCGGAGTTTTGGAAGACAGTCGAAGGGATTGAGTTACCGGATGAGGAAGACACAGAAGGAGCTGACGAGCCGGCAGCGGTCGAAGATCGAGAGGAAGCGCCGGGAGAAGCAGATGAGAGCCTTGGCAGACCGGAAGGACCGGCAGGCGAGGGAATGGATGACAGCGGGAGAGATGAGGATGGAAGAGAGGAAGAAGGATCAGGAGAAGAAGGACTTCCCGAAGACGATAAAGCTGAAGTACCGGAAGCCGAAGACAGTGAAGAAACCGCCGCTGAAGCGGCAGCGGTGCCCGTATCAGACGATCTGACAGAGGAAGAAGACGCTGAACCGGCAGATATCGACATCCCGGAAGAAGAAGATGTGGACAGTGAGGAAAGCGAAGAAATTGCGCCGGCGCAAAAAACGGACAAACATGCAGAAACACTGGATGTTGAAGGCGATATGAACAAGCCGGAAATCATTGTGGATGAGGCCGGGAACCCGTCTCCTGAAGAACTTACTCCGGAAGAGAAAAGCACGCAGGATGAGAGAATCGAGGCAGCGAGGGACAACGTGTCTCTTCGGTACGCGGAACTTGGCAATATGATCAGGGAGCAGCGGTGGTTCAAGGCCAGAGAACTGGCAGCGGAACTGCACGAAGAACTTGAATTCCTCGCAGGAGCAGACAATGAGCCGTTCAGGAGACGGATGGAAAAGAGGTGAAACCGTGGGAACAATGTCAAATACTGGTCTTTTGGAGTCTTTCGGGGATATCCCGGAGCGGGAATGGAACAAGATGAAGAGGCCGTATATTGCGGTATTCCAGGCATCTTGTCAGGACGGGAGCTATCAGGAGACAGGGACACGGTTCTTCGGGAAGCTCTATGACGGCGCTTACTATACGGGATATCACAAATCGGCGAGAGTGTTCAGGGAAATGGCAGAGGATATAGAAAAGACGCATCCGGAGCTCCACAGGGAGCCTCCGGGAGCTGAGGATCCGGATGAACTGGTATGTGTTTACATGTGAGGAGGAAAATCATGGATAAGACGATCAAAGCAATAACGGCAATCATTATCGCGATAGCCTGTGTGGCGGCACTTATGGTGACGGCAGAGGCAGAGGAGAGGTACATCGAGAAGCAGTTCGCATTCGGGAGATATGCTCCCGTAGTAGCCATCCATCACCCTGTATATAACTGGGTACTCGAGTCAAGACCGGATGGGTCACTTTCGTGGGCCAAGCCGGCAGCGGGAAAAGCGAGTCAGACGTTCGTGATCTTGCCGACTTCTTACACCGGATGCTATGCGATCAGGGAATTTAATAACGGGAGTTATACGAAAAGATACCTGACATATACACAGAGCGGATTCAGGATGGAAGCTCCGGGAACTGACAAATACGGGATGGAAATAGTCAGAGATACGCAGGCATATAAATTCCTCTGGAAATCATCTGACAAATGCGGGGGCAAGTCCTTCCGGAACGTCTGGAGGTTATCCTGCAAGAAAAACGGGATATGTGCCAGTGTGGGCGGATGGGGATCGTTCCGCCTGGGGCAGACGAACTGGTCAGAGAATTACTGAGGAGGCAGCGGTCGTGACAGAGAAAAAGTATTACAGCACAGTAACAGAGGTTCTTGATGACATGGTCGGAGCCAATTATGCGATCACGGAAGCCCAGATAAACGGGATACGCGATCTCTTGGAGAGCATCCGGAATGAGTACAGGAACAATATGCTCCACATACTCATGCAGGCATATGAGTGCGGAAATAAGCTGGATGGAGAAGGCTACGGGAAGCAATATGCCAAGATAGGCAGCGGCGGTTATGATTCAGTGATGCTTTGAGGGAAATGCTATGAAACTGATCAATGCAGACAAGGTCATGGAGAAACTTGAGGCGGAGCTTTACAACCCGGAAGAATTCCCGGCCATGGAGCTGGGGAGCATCATGAGGATGATAGACAAGGAACCGGAAATCCTTAATCTGGAAAGGCTCCATGCGGCGTTTGACGAGAAGGCGTCACGGTTTTCAGAAGCAGAGGAGGAAGCCAGGAAGAAAGGCGACGTATTGTCAGAGAGGCTGTTCGGCCTCCTCCGGGAGCAGGCGGAGAACTACTGGTGGCTGATACTCGACAACATGAACACAAAGAATGAGCATTATTCCACTAATGCATGATTCATACAATTTCTCCCGCTGTCCCTCTCACGGCAGCGGGAGAGAAAGGAGGACTATGTTTTTAACAAGATCTGGAATCAAACGTCTGATGCAGAACGCATATAAGGGAGGAGGCCTCAGGATCCGGAACGACGGGCAAGGCATCAGCATAACCGGGAGCAGCTGGGCAGTGTACTTCCTCGCAGGGGAGATACCGAAAGAAACATTAGGAGACCTGATCTCGATGGTCGGAGAGCTCCCTGAGAGGGGCGAGAGCTACACAGCCGACAAGAACGGGAATCAGATGGAGATATGGGATGACGCATGGCAGAACGCCATGGAGATCGCCGGCAGCGGTGGTGAAGATTTGGAAATCACGCCGGTAGTGGTCGAGAACTTCCCGTACTTCATGCGCATCCTTCAGGACTGTAACATGCAGATCACGCTGATCGATGAACGGATGAAAGAGATTGTCCAGCCGAGCCTTATAGATTCCGATGATGATGAAACACTTCCTGATGGGCCTATACTTTGCACCGGGAATATCATCGGGACGACAGTACACACAATCTGCTGGTCAAATAACCGGATGGCATTCTGCGTGATGCCTATCATAACTAATGACGAGAATATCATAGAGATAATCAGGGGACTTGAGAATATGCCTCTCTGGGGGATTAAGACACTGGAGGGCGATACGTGAGAAGGAGTTTGACTGACAGCGAGATAGCTGAGATTTATGAAAAACAGTGTAGAAAGTGCATGTATTCCAGTTCAGCCGGAGGGATGAAGTGCTGTGATTACTTCCTGATCACAGGTATGAGGCGGAATTGCAGCCCGGTGAACTGCAAGAGATTCGAACCGGGGACAAGGGAAAAGCTAATCAAACCGAATTTTGACTTCCCTGGAAGCTTACCGAAACTACAGACGAAACCGAAAGTGGCAGCGGTGCAACGGGAGAGGACGAAGAGAAAGCGTTATGAGCCGCACACATCTGCTAAGACACATTGGGGACAGCTGATAGACGATTACATGCGGGAACATAATCTCACCCAGACTGAATTTGGCCTGAAGTGCGGAACATCTCCTGGTATCGTGAACAAATGGAGACGGGGCCAGAACAACCCAGGAAGGAAAAATCTGGAATGCGCATGTGACTTCATGGGGATAGATATAGAGTATGCAAAGCAGTTAATAGCGAAAGGAGCACTTGATGCAGACGAAACCACAGATCGGATATCCGAAGAAAGAGAAAAAGAAGCGGAAAAAGAAACATGCGAAGAGCATCATTCAGCGTCCTGAGGATAAAGACCGATGCTACCTGTGCATGCTCCGCGATGATAACTATAGTGAGCATGCATACCTTGAAACGCATCATGTGATGTTTGGCCAGGGCCGGCGGGACAAAGCCGAGGCCGATGGGCTGACAGTAAGGCTCTGTACGGATCACCACCATGAAGTCCACCACAACGCAGACAGCCGGCAGCGGTTGTGCGCGATTGCGCAGAGGGCGTATGAGCGGACGCATACGAGGGAAGAGTGGATGGATCGGTACCGGAAGAATTATCTGGAGGTGTGACATGGATCTGTTAATGGGAATTTTAAAAATCGCAATGTGCATAGTGGCGATACCGATGGCAGTGGTAGGTGTGATAGCCGGCGTGATCGCGGTGCTCCTTTTCATTTTCACCGCTTTGCTGGTAGCCGGATGGATACTGGAGATCATGCAACGCATAAAAACAGATGATTTTGGAGGCGGGAAATGAACAGGGAAGGATATCGGGACCCGACCGCTGAGAGGGCGATAAGGAATGTTTCGAGATATGAGAGACCTGTCACAAAGAAGGAGCTGATCGAGGCATGCTGGAACGGGAACGATAAAGGATGTCTGCGGTGTACTTATGAGGATGAGTGCGATGAATTCATCCGGATGACCGGTCACGTCCCCATCTATTACCAGCCGGGCGGGGATCAGTACACGAGTGAAGCCGTTGTGCCAGGCAGGAAGAGAGGCGATAAATGGGGAGCGCAGTGACGGGATTGTGCAGGGATGACCGGGTGTGCATGTTTCTCGAACAAGACGGGAAATGCAAGATCCTCAGGGTGACATACAAAAAGAGCGGGGAATGTCCGTTCTGCAAGGAGAAGCTGAGGGACACCGGGTGCAGGGAGAAGACGGAGTGATAGCAGGCCAGATGGGAGGTGGGACCGTTGGCATCGAATGAGGACAAGAAGAAATACCTGAATCGTTACCGCTGGGACATTAAAGCACTTGAAGAAATAGAGGGGGAGATAACGAGATGCAGGCTCGGAGCTCTTCCGGGTGGACTGAACTATGACGGGATGCCGCACGGCAGCGGTGGAAGCTCAGATCTGTCAGATTATGCGGTGAAGATAGATGAGCTCCTGATTGAGTTCAAGGCAAAGAGGGAACGCCTAATGCAGGACCTTCGGGAGATATCTCATGCGATTGATGCGGTTGAGGATCCACGGAGCAACATTATCCTTCGCTACCGTTACATCCAGCTGAAAGACTGGGGATTCATAGCGGAGGCGATGGGGTACGCTGAAGAATATGTTAAGCGAAATCTGCATGGTAAGGCCCTGAAAGATTTCAAGATTCTGTAAAGTTGTTCAAGAATATTCACAGTTCATGTGATAATATGTCAGGAAAGAAAGTTGCCGGGAGGTAATCTTTCAGTAATATTTTTCCTTTCTCGAAAAGAGCTGTCACGCTGTGGCGGCTCTTTTTGCGTGGAGGCAATCCGGGAAGGGGGTGACGGCATGCCACGCAAACGAAAGATATCCAGTGCAAAAGCAATGGCTGAAGCATGGGAGGAATACAAAAATGAGTGCGATTCGCGTACTGTGCCGGTCACTGCCTTTTCAAACAAGCAGGGAAAGTTCATTACTGAGCAGGTTCCGCACCCGATCACGTATACGATCAAGGGGTTCTGCAGGTATATCGGACTTACTGAGCATGCTTTTTACGACACATATGCGAAAGACACGAAACTACAGTCCGTTATCGCGCGCATGCGCGAGGACTGCGAGCTGGATGCCAGGGAGAAGTTCGAAAACGGTACACTGAACCCGAAACTGGCAGGACTCTGGATGTCCAACTATGGATACACGGTCCGGCAGGATACGAATGTGTCAGGCCTTGACCGGGAGAAATCAAAGCTTGATGACCTGATCGGCCAGATGAAGGGAGGTGATCCCATCTCATGAGTTCAGAGAAGCTTCTGCTGTCCGCAAAGTACAAAGCATACCTGCGCTGCGGTGCCCCGGTCGAATTCCTTGAGGGGACTTAGCAACGGCAGCGGGCAAGACCACTGTCGGGTTGTTCAAGTTCATCCTGAAGGTTGCAGAGAGCCCGAAGAAGCTGCATATCCTTGCCGCGAAGGATGTAGGTACTGCCGAGAAGAACATAATCAACAAGGACCTCGGGATCCTTGACGACTTCGGGCCGCTTACAGAGTATAACGGCAACGGGACCAAGCAGGACAGGATGGCGCACATCACGCTCCACGCTTCAAGCGGGGACAAGATCATTTACGTCATGGGCTACGACAACAAAGCCCAGTGGAAGCGCGCCCTCGGCGGCCAGTACGGATGTCTGTATATCGATGAGATAAACACGGCGGATATGGAATTTGTCCGAGAGGCTGCCATGCGTTGCGATTACCTGATGGCAACGCTGAATCCGGACGATCCGTCACTGCCGATCTACAGCGAGTACATCAATAAATCGCGTCCACTCCCGGAATGGGAGGAGGACACACCAAGGGAAATACTGTCGGAACTGAGGGAAGAACCAAATGCCGGATGGGTGCACTGGTTCTTCTCTTTTTCTGACAATGCAGCCCTCTCTCAAGAGAAGCTTGACCGGATCATGCAGAACACGCCGAAAGGCACGAAGATCTGGAAGAACAAGATCCAGGGGCTGAGGGGCAAGGCGACAGGCCTTGTATTCAGCAACTTTGATTACAGGCTCCACGTGAGGCCGAAGGCATGGGCAAAGCGTTTCCTGAGAAACACCGACGAATACAACGGAACGGACAGGACGGAGTGGTTTACGACATTTTCCGGAGCACTGGACACATCATACTCCACAAAGTCGGCCGATACGATCGCGGCGACATTCTACGGCATCACGAACAAGGGGCGGTGCATCTGCCTTGCAGAGGACGTCTATAACAACGCCGACATGTCAAGGCCGTTTGCCCCGTCAGATACTGTAAAGCGATTCGTGCTGTTCCTGGAGTTCTGCCGGCGGGATTGGGACCTGTCCCGCACAGTCTTCATCGACTCAGCTGATCAGGCAACGATAACTGAGGCAGAGAAGTTCAAGCACGAGACGGGATGCATCTACGAATTCACGCCGAGCTACAAGAAAATGCCGATCGTCGACAGGATCAACCTGCAGCTCGGATGGTTCGCGCAGAGGATCGGCGCGGATCCCGTCTACTGCATCGTGGACACATGTAAAGAGTACATCCATGAGCTGGACACGTACTCATGGGACGAGGAGAAAGTAAACACACCCGAAGACGGGCATGACCACTGCGTGAACTCGAGTCAGTACGCATGGCTCCCGTACAAGGGAATAATAGGACTGGATAGAAAATGAGCTGGTGGACGAGAATGAATAACGCAATCCGGGCGGGTATCCGCTCATATCTGCAGATACAGGAAGCGAACCCGAGGGGCATCACGATCAGGGAGCTGCTCGACTATGAAGGGAACGCGATCAAAAACAGAATATGGTACCGTGGCGACAGCTACGAACTGAGCCAGCTCTATGAGCAGATAAGCTCAGGGGCTGATTCGATGAAGTTCTGGGCCGCCAAGGCGTCACCCGGCCAGGAGATCAGGAAGATACATACCGGTGTCCCTGCGCTGATCGTTGATACCCTCGCAAGCCTGTCCCTTGCAGATATCGACATAGCGGTCGAGGGAGACCAGACAGCGGAGGAACTGTTCGAGGATATGTCCGATGACAACGACCTCATGAAGGAAATCCTGACTGCCGTCAAGGAAACCCTGTATGTCGGCGACGGCGCTTTCAAGATCACGTTCGACACCGACATCTCGGAGTATCCCATCGTGGAGTTCTATCCGGGGGACCGCATAGAACTGGACATCCGCAGGAAGCGCATCCGGGAAGTGATCTTCAAAACAGAATTTGACGGAGCCTATACCGGTTACGTCCTGAAGGAGCATTACGGATTCGGATATATCCGGAACGAACTGACCTACATGGGAAGGACTGCCGATCCCTCAGCAGTAAAAGAGGTGATGGAGATCGGCCCGGGATGGGAGTTCGGCTCACCGGATGACAAGTATATGCTTGCTGTCCCTGTGAAGTTCTTCAGCTCCGCGAAATGGAAGGGGCGCGGTCAGTCCATCATCGACAAAAAGACGGACGCATTCGACGCGCTCGATGAGGCGTGGTCACAGTGGATGGATGCCCTGCGTGCGGGGCGTACAAAGACCTATATCCCGTCAAAGCTCGTCCCAAGGAATCCGGAAACGGGCGGGATCCTGATGCCGAATGCATTTGACATGCGCTATGTACAGGTCGAATCAGACATGCGTGAAGGTGTCGAGAACAAGATCGTCAATGCGGAGCATCCGATTCCGCATGATTCGTATCTCGCAACATACGTCACCGCATTGGACCTGTGCCTTCAGGGACTTATATCGCCCTCTACGCTTGGCATCGACATGAAGAAGCTGGACAATGCTGAAGCCCAGAGGGAAAAGGAGAAAGCAACCCTTTACAGCCGGAATGCCATCATTGACGCCCTGCAGAAGGACGTCCCGAAGCTTGTGGAAACGATGCTCAAGGCCTATGCGGAGTTCTATCAGCTCCCTGCGAAGGATTATGACGTCACCGTCGAATTTGGTGACTATGCGAATCCGTCTTTCGAATCACAGGTTGAGACGATCGGCAAGGCTAAAACGAACGGCATCATGTCGATTGAGGCAGCGGTCGACGAGCTTTACGGTGATGACAAGGACGATGACTGGAAAGCCGAGGAAGTCGCCCGTCTGAAAGCGGAGCAGGGCGTTGCAGAGCTGGAAGAGCCCGCCGTTAATATGGAACTTGGCGGTTTTTCAGTGAACATGGAGGACGAAAATGCAGGTGAAGGTAATGCAGCGGGTGTACCGGATGCCCAGGGACAAGTATCAGGGGCTCCTGAAGATAGCGAGTGAGCAGGTTCCATTCGGCATATACGCCATCGAAAAGGGTGATTATGCAGAACTTCACAACGACCGCCTAAAAAGTATTACGGAGCTGAAAGATCTCAGAAGGAAGTTCAAGCGAGCCGGATACAAGGTATACGCGAACGGAATTTGAACAGCGTTGAACACAGATCGGAGGGAATGGGATGGCCGGTAAGGATTACGATGTGGCAGCGGCCTTTCAGGCCATCGAGTATGAGCTGATCAATTCGTTCTTCCGGAATATGAAAAAGCATAAGGTCGACGAGGTTAAGGAGCAGAAACAGTGGGAAATGTGGCAGGTGAAGCAGCTCCAGGAGCTGGACCTCTACAAGAAGCGGAACACTGAGAAGTACGGCACGAAGTTCACCGACATCAACAAGACCATTGCCGAGATGATCCGTCTCTCGAACGAAGAGGGGCAGATGGATCAGGAAACCGAGATCCTCAGCGCGATGGAGAAGGGTCTCAAGCCACAGAGGGCACCCGAACAGATGACTGCGCAGTTCTTCCGGACGAATGACCGGAAGCTGGACACGCTGATCAATGCGACGGTCAGCGATATGGAGAAGGCGGAGGTCGCAGTCCTCCGCAAGGCGGACGACGTTTACCGGAAGACGATCTTCAACGCGATGGTATACGCGAACACTGGTGCCGGCACGTATGAGAAAGCCATTGATATGGCCACTAAGGACTTCATGAAGGCCGGGCTCACCTGCGTCGAATACAAGAACGGCTCGAAGCATACCATATCGGATTATGCTGACATGGCCGTCAGGACAGCGAACAAACGTGCCTACCTGCAGGGTGAAGGCGCGAAGCGCCAGGAGTGGGGCATCCACACTGTTATAGTGAACAAGCGCCTGATGGCGTGCCCGCATTGCATGCCGTTTGCAGGCAAGGTCTTTATTGACGATGTCTGGGGAGGAGGGACGGCAGCGGACGGCGATTATCCCCTTCTTTCCGAGGCAGTGGCAGCGGGCCTTTATCATCCGAGATGCAAGGACTCGCATACGGCCTATTTTCCGGGGATTACCGGAAAGCCGAAGAAATATACCAAGGCGGAGGTGAAAGAGGCAGAGAAGGCCGAGGAGCAGGAGAGAAAAGCCGATTATGCGGAGAGGCAGGCGGAGAGTTACCAGAGGGTAGCGGATACGCGGTTGGATCCGGAGAATAAGAGGACGGAGCAGGCGAGGGCGGATAGATGGTCGAAACTCAGGGATAAGTATCACTCCCTTGGGAACAAAACAGAAGATCCAATGCTTCGAAGGTTCTATGATAGGCGTGAAGAAGAATTTGAGGCAATATCTGGGGATAATAGACTACAAAAGTTGTTCAGAAATGTCCGCTATAAAGATGGTAATACAACAAATGATAAAAAGAGTGCTCTTAAGTCAGTAATTTCAAAGCTCGAAGGATCGGCCTTGGAGTGGAACAAAATGCTTACCAATGCGCAGAGACGCTCTATACAGAAATATACATATAATCCAGGTGATAGGCCGGGGAACAGATTTTTTGAACGCGTCAATGCTATGCTTAGAGGTGATATTCCGTATAATAGAGATCTTGCTAAACACGTTGAAAATATATCCAATGGAATCAAGAAGTTTCCATTGGACGAAGAAATAATAGTTTATAGAGGAACAGATTTTGATCCGTCCGCGGGTAAAAAAGTAGGGGAAATATTTAAGATCAAGCAGTTTTACAGCACATCTGTTGATAAGACAAAAATTATAAAGGGACGGAAATATCTTGTTATGGTTAAAGTAAAAAAAGGAGCCGCTGCAGCCTATGTTGATTATTTAAGTATATTCAATCAGACGGAATTGTTACTTGACAAGAATCAGGTTTGCATTTTAAAATCAAGAAAAGGAAATGTAATTGAAATTGAGGTGATATAATGAATGATTATGGCTTGAGTGAAGAGGAAATTGAAAAATTACGGATTGAAAGATTAGAAATAATGGCAAGCGAACCGGTAGTTCCTGTTGATTTAACGGAAGAAGAACTGGAGCAATTGAAAAAAGAAGGAAGAATATAAACCACCATCTTCGGACGGTGGTTTTTTCATGCCCAGAAGGAGGAAGTAATGTGGAAATTGATTAAGTGCCTGTGCGCTATTGTGATTGCGATATCGTTCCTTACCGGATGTACAGAAGCTTCAAGAGTAAGTTACAATGTCTCTCAGGAAGCGGAAAATTTCAAAGTGTTCAGGCGCGTGACCGTCATCAATGCCCGTTCGGACGAGTTAATACTCGAGTTGGATGGGTTCTTTTCAATTGAGGTAGATGAAGAAGACAATCAGCTTGAGATTGTTTGCCAGACCGGGAAGGATACATACCAGAAGCACTTTATCGGACTGAATGACTGGACGATTTACACGGTAGAGGATTTAGGCGGTGCTGTCGTGGATCCGTATCATTACGAGATCCATTATTTGCCGGAAGGGAACGTGATTGACTTCAAGTTCAGAGGAACTGATGGGAAAACATGGGAGGAATGACAATGTGGTATTGTGCATTTTGCGGGAGATATCATACAAGGCTGACTCCGGCTTACGGCTTCGACGGATGGAAGAGACCCGGAAAGACAAAAGCCAGAGACAACCTGTGTATGAAGGGATTGTTTTATACCGTATTACTCAAAGATTTCCTTGGGAGCGAGCGCCCTGATGGGGCAGTCCCTCATAAGCGAACATGAGTGATCAGTATGGGCATACAAGTCAAGGAAGGAAATATAATATGGACGAAAAGAGGAAAAGTGACAGCAAAGAAGCATTTGTGAAACTGGAAGTGGATTTTTCAGAAGTGGAAGAGTTAAGAAAAAAGACTGAGGAAATGGCAAAGCACATACAGAAGGCTATGGAGCTTGCCGCATCCATAGCCTCGACGAGTTTAGACCTTCGGCTTAATGCTGTAGTTGATGGAAAGCCCACAGAATTTGCACGTATCACCACTGAATAAAAGGTGGACGCGTTTTCCGCATTTCGGACAATCGATATCTATGCCGTCTTGTTTGACCTTTTCAATAGCGGCTTTCTCAACGATTTTTTCGAAATCTTTATCGAAGCTAAGCTTAGCATTGACGGTAATACTTATTTTACTCACAGTAAGATCTCCTTTCTATAGACTCAGCCGAGCCACCGGCCTGTAGGAAGGAGTATATCACAGCATCGGGAAACCGGTGCTTTTTCTATGCCAGAAAGGGAAATACTATGGACGAAAAGAGGAAAAGTGACAGCAAAGAAGCGGCGTCTTGAAATAAACGGAGAAGCGTTCGAAGCACCAGTCATGTTGGTTTGGCCGGATAACTTCACAAATGAAGCATGGACAAGGAGAATGATAGTGAATCCCTTGCCAAAAGAAGAATCGATAAAAAGAGCGATAAACGGAGACAGGCTGCCGATTCTATCCATATCATTCATAGATGGAACCGGCAGCTACTCTATTGCAAAAGGAGAAAAAGATGTTCAATGAACGAGATTTGATTGCAATACCAATGATAGTATCAGTTGTGACAACAGTGATAGTCCATGTATTAATATTGTTGTCAGCGTACTGACAAGTATTGGGATAATAATCGAATTCCTGACAAAGTGGCGACGCTCATATTTAGTGTATTCACCATACTTCATTCCAAGTAGAGTGGGCTTGAATATATCGGGGCGTCCTTTTAAGGGGCGTTCGATTAGTTGCTGCTCTTCGAGATATTTTACGCAGGCTTCTACTTCACGTGAAGTATAGTGAGATGATTTAACAAACTCCATGCCATAATAAAAACCGTCCCGATCGGGATCGGTTGTATGGACATATTCAAGAAGATCTTTTGCTGATTTTGAAAGATACATAGCAACCTCCATAATTTTTTCAACAGTATAACACAGCATACAGCATCGGGAGACCGGTGCTTTTTCTATGCAACGAAAGGAGCACAACATGAGATTTGAAACTGCATTAGATGCCATGAAAGCAGGAGCAAAGGTCAAGCGTCCCTCATGGGCGGGATACTGGTCCTGGGATGAAAAGAAGGAGACGATCCGGATGCACTGCCGGCCGGAAGAGTCGGACACCGGTGAACCCGTCCTTGACATCCGGGACACACAGCGTGTGGAGTATACACTCCGCAATGTTCTTGCTGATGACTGGATTTACGCTGATGAGACAAATTGTCCGGTTCTGGGCGGTAATCAGAAAAGGCTGTCCTTTGGTGACGCTATCAAGATGGCCAAACTTTACGGCAAGCGGATCCGGCGCAGGGGATGGAACGGCAAGAATCAGTTCGTGGAGCTTGCGACCTGTATCAGCTACAAGAACGCCGAAGGGGATGTTATCAATGCACAGCATGACGCGATCGGCAACGCGGCATATGCATTTGTCGGTACATCCGGAGTGCAGATAGGCTGGCTTGCTTCGCAGGCAGATATGTTAGCGACAGATTGGGAGGTAGTCGAATGATGGGAAGCAAAGAATTTATTCAGTTCGCCAAGGAGCAGGTAGTTGATTATTTCAACGATA